>Ga0335069_10017393_pt1 | contig 10022 bp, 11 predicted proteins | sample Lox_Sample_11_FD_206714 | JGI IMG/M metagenome (GOLD analysis project Ga0335069, IMG submission 206714) | Soil microbial communities from Loxahatchee National Wildlife Refuge, Florida, United States - Lox_Sample_1.1 | ecosystem: Environmental > Terrestrial > Soil > Wetlands | place: USA...
CCAAGCGCATTTCCAAACAAACCCACGACAAAACCCGTTTCGTCATTCCGTCATTCGTCATTCAGATTTGATTCGTCATTCGTGCTTCCCAATTTGCTAGAAATCCCCCTCAAATGTCCGCCCAAGCCACAACTCGCTCCCCGCTCCCCCGCCGCTACCTCATCGGCCTCCTCCTCCCCACCCGCCAGTTCCAACCCCAGTTCAACAAAATCGCCCGGCAAGAAGCGCTCGAACCCACCCACTCCCCTCCCCAACCCTCTTAATCCTCGTCCTCATCTTTATCCTCATCAGCAGCCGCGCTCCTTTTACAACCGCCAATTGACGGTATACTTCGGAACAATCAGGAGGGTTTGAAATGCCACCCAGTGATGAACTCCCTCGCCTCGATCGCTTCGCGTTCTATCAAAGCACCGACGAAAATCTCCCCCACGAAATTGCCGCAGCCGTCTACGAGTATGCACGAAAGAATCCGTCCGCTCCCATTGCCGACAACTCCCTCACACTCTACGTCTGGAGCAAAGTCGCCAACGACGTTCCCAACGGCGGCTTTGCCCAGTTCTTCTTCAACTATCGTGGAGACACCGGCGTCGATGCCCTATGTAAGCTCCTCACGCACCTCCAATTGCCAGACCTCGCCCGCCAATTAACGGACGCCGTCGCTATTTACCAAAGGAACCGCGATCAATTCGAATCCTCAAACCCATGGGAGCGTCCCTTTGGCAAAATCTCTGAATTCAACCCACTCGACCGCACCTTCTCCGGAACGCAAGGCAACGCTGTCCTCGGCGCGTGGGCACGCCAGCACATCGCGGAACTTGTCATTGGCGACGACGCCCAGCCCATCGATCCGACCTTCTCCGGCACCCTGAAAGCATACCATCCCAACGGCTCTGTTGCCCGGACACTGGAGGTGAAGCACGGCAGAGCCGACGGCGTCTACAGAGAGTTCTTCGACGATGGGACCCCGCGCCTCTTCGAATGCTACGAAGCAGGCAATTCGGTAGGCGACTTCTGGCCAAGCGGACAGGTGCAGAAAACGCGCGTTATCACGGACGCCACCAGAACCATCGAATGGTTCTTCCCCAACGCACAACTCCAGAAACGTATGGTGCTCGACAGGAAAGGCAAACCTCTCGAACCAATTCGCCTCTTCTACGAGAACGGGCAACTCGCGGAAGAAATATCCGTCCAGAACGGCAAAAAGCACGGACCGTGGCTGAGGTTCTTCGATGACGGCTCGCCAAAACTGCAAGCCGAAGTCCTTGATGATGGCAAAGTCCTTGTTCACAACGCCTGGGACCCTGACCGCAGCCAAATCGTCACGAACGGCAACGGAATCTACGAGGATGACGGCCACAATATCGATACTAAACTTCAACCTGTCTCCGATTCTAAATGGCGCGACATCAGCGAACTCAAGGACGGTCTCCGTCATGGAATATCCAAGCGCTACGAGAAAGAAACAATCTGGAGCGTCTCCCACTACCGCAACGGCATCCAGCACGGCGAATCCACGCTCTACTGGGACAATGGCAGAATCCGCTCCGTGTCGCTATACGCCGAGGGCACTGAAGTCAGTACCCGCCAATTCCCAAAATTCGACCACCCCGTTCCAGCCGTTCTACTGGACGTAACAACCGTACACGAACAATTCCCCCGTTGGCAGTATCCCCCGGCAGATATCGACGCAATCGTTCTGAATCTCGACGAAGTCCGTGCACAATTGACTATTCCCCAATTCCTCCTCGATGTCCACCATCGCAACCAGTCCGGTCAGCTCAAATCCAAATATGAGAACTGCAACGAATTCAACGACACCATCGGATACGCTCTCGCGGTCGGCCCTTCCGGTGAAATCATCGAAGCCAAAGCCACCGGTAGCGGAACATACTCCGGTCGCGAGTGGAATACGTACGTCCCCCTCTTGAAACAGATCCGGTTCTCCCCCGCTCAACGCCAAGGTCGACCCGTTCCCTCCCGTGCATTCGCGCGTGTCCACCACACGTTCGTAGAAGCACTCGGCGCTCAACCCTCTACCAGCGGAACCCCGGCGCAGCGATCACAATAGTCCCCTCAGCAATCTCTCCTTATCTTCATCTTTATCTTCATCCTCCCCCTTCCCCCGCCTACACTAATAAACACAAGGAAAGGAGCCCCCATGCACCTCCCCACCGCGCTTCTCCTCCTGATCCTCCTCGCCCTCGGCTGCCGTGCCGCCGAACCCACCCCCCCGACCACCTCCCCCGCCTCCCAGCCCACCGGCCTCACCGCCACCATCACCATCACCCACGACTACAACTGCATCGCCGAAATCACCATCGCCAACAACACCGACCATCCCCTCTCCCTCGGCCACTACGATTCGTACGCGCTCATCCGCACCGACACCACTCCTCCCGCCACCATCTCCGCCTCGCCCGCCAACGCCATGCACCCGATGTACCGCTTGCTCATGCAACCCGGCGACTCCCGCACCTCCAAAATGACGCTCTCCGACAAACCCCTCCCCCCCGGCCATTACCAGTTCACCCTCACCTATCCCAAATCCATGTTCCCCACGCCCCTCCAGAGAGATTTCGACATTCCCGCGCCCACCACCGAACGCAATTAGTGCATCTGCCGAAACGCATTCGCCGCCAATTAAGCCCGCCGCGTGCGAGGAACGCTTTGCATCCATGACATAAGCAGCGCGCCACCCGGCCGCAGTTCTTGGCCGCATTTTTTTGGCCCAGGAGAGATAGAGGTCAGGGGTCAGATGTCAGGAGGTGACGGGCTGCGGGTTCGGTGAATCGGCTTCAAGGCGATACATACGCTTCCGTCCGGGCCACTTTGATTCGCTGGCCCGGGCGCAGCGGTGCGTTTTCGTCGACCCCGTTCATGACGGCGGTCGTCTCGCCATCCCACTGATTGTCCATTCGTCGCGACACGTCCGCGAGGGTTTCGCCGGGGCGAGCTTCGGTAATTCGCAAGCGGGTTACCTTGATTGACGCTCGCTCGGCGGGTGTGAGATCGTGAAAGCTGGTGACGACGCTGCGGACGGTCGCGAGATTGTTTGAAGCCGCGACGGCGAGCAGGCGATACGTGACGCCGCGAAGCTGCAGCCAGGTGATCTCCAGGTAGTCGGTGGTTCCGCCATCCTGCTGTGTCAGCGAGACGCGACGGGCGGGAAGATCGCCGATCGTCAGTGATTCCACCGCGGGTGCCGCGATGTGTTGGCGATTCAACTCAGCGATGAACTGCTGGGCCGCCTGGTCGGGGGTGGTGACGCCCCGTGGACGGTCGAGCAAGACGGCGGCATCCTGCCTGGGTGAGACGACGACGACGGCGATCGGCATGTTGAGGTCCGTCCACCCGTGCGGGGCGGTGAACGCGAAGCCCATGGTCGGGTGCAAAAATGCGTCGCCGACAAAGAGGCCCACCGCGGGGTTGTCGTGAAGGACCAAGCCGTCGAGCAGGGCGACGTAGGCGTCGCGATCGTGGGGCGAAGGCGGCGGCTTGATGGTCGCCGCGAGTTCATCGGCGCGCTCCCGGGTGGCGGCGACGCGCTCGGGAGTCTGGGGATGCGTCTGGAAGATGCTGGGAATTCGCGGGTCGTGTGGGTTGCTGGTGAGCGTTTCGGTTTGGCCCAGGCGATCGAGAAACTCGGGCATCGCATGCGGATCGAATCCCGCGCGGGCGGCCAATTCCTGCCCCACCCGATCGGCCTCGCGCTCCTGATCGCGGCTGTATCCCGCAAGAAAAAGGCCGCCCACACCCTCGGCCGGCGCCGCGAGCACATCACCCGCCAGCGGCGAGATCGTCCCGACCAGTGCCCCGGGAAGCGTGAAGATCGCCGGCACGGTCGCCGCTTCCATCCGCTGCGCCGCGTGCCGCTTGATCACGTGAGTCGTCTCGTGTCCGAGCACGCAGGCCAGCTCATCCTGAGAGTTGGTCAGGGCCAGCAACCCGCGCGTCACATACACATAACCACCGGGAAGGGAAAGGGCATTGGCCACCGGCTGATCGATGATCTGAAACTGGAAATCATACGGCCGATCGCTGACCTGACTGACGACCTGCTGGCCGGTCATGTTCACGTAGGCGGTAAGCTTCGGATTGTCATAAATCCCCTCGCTCGCCGCCAGTTCCTTCGAAACGTCCGCGCCGGTCTTGAGGTCCCACTTGGTCGAGTGGGCGCAACCGCTGGTGACGACGGCGAGTAATGTGCAGAGCAATGTGAACTTCAGCATGGATCGGTTCATGGTTCCAACCCGGTCGCGACGTGCAATCGATATACCACAATTACAGAGCCAGCCGACAAAGGCAAGCGGGGGACGAAAGGGGATCAAACAGTTCAACCCGCAAAAATGAACACATTTGTGCGCGCCAATATCATAACTTGCAGTATCTGCGAAACCGTCAACTGATTTCTCCATAAGCATTAACCGCCTTCAACAATGCCAGAAAGGAGATTGCCAATGACGTACCCACACTTGGCAATCTCCCCCCCCCAATGCAAAACCCGCGCCCCGGAATCACCCCTCTCCCCCACAACACCGACTGTCGCACCGGCATGTTCCGAATCACCTCCTCATTCGTCGGATCCGTATCCAACCGCTTCCACAACTCCACATACTTCCGCTCACCCAGCGCCGACCCGCCAAACAGCAGCACCGGAAACTGCACCGGCCAGAATTCATAAAACATCACATCATGCGCAAACGCCCAAGTCGACAACTCCTGCACCACGCCCCGCGCGCGTCCGTCACCGCCATCGCCGGCAAAGAGACACTCCCACCCACCCCAAGACTGCAGTACAATCCAAACGCATCCAGACCATCGGCACGCAGTACGACGTAAAGGAGCCCCTGTGGGTGAACGTGTTTTTTTTTCGTTGAAAACGTTCGTGGCCTGCAGCATCCTGACGCTGCTGGTGAGAGGAGTCGCCAGCGCGCAATCCACCGCCCCCGCCGAGGGCCGCCTCTCATTCCCCACCTTCGGCATCTCCTTCATTCCCCCCGCCGGCTGGATCGCCAACACCTGCCCCACTCTCCCCAACATTATGATGTACCGGTTGCAGGACCGGAACCAGCACACGCTTGGCGAGCTCAACCTCGAGGTGAGCGAGACTCCTCCCTTCGAACGCCACAAGCTCGACGAATTCGCCCTCGCGCAGAACGCTGAGGTGCTCGTGCAAGCGTTCCAGATTGATCGCGCCCCCGCCATCGCCGTGCGCAAATCGCAGCGGGATGACAAAAGCGGGGCATTCCTGCTCCTCGTCGCCGATCACGAGAACCGCAGCTACACTTTCTCCGTGCAGGCGGAGGGCGACGCCGCCCAGACGCACGACCTCATCACGCTGGTCAAATCAGTCCGCTGGATTCCCTTCGAAGACGCTCTCGATCACGTCGCCGCCTCGCAGAAACAGTCAATCTTCCCCAACAGCACGGTCGACGCGACGATTCAACTCCCGCTGATCTTTCGGCGGCTTCCGCAGGTCAAACAGAAGAACTTCGACGCCTTCATCGTCACCGATGGCGCATCGAAACAGATCGCCGGCATCTCCTTATTCTTTATCCCCGCCGATGCCGATCACCCCGGCATTCCAGACGATACGCAGATTCTCGATCTCCGACGCAATCTTCTCGCCAACGCCCAGAAGCGATGGGGCATGAGCGACTTCCCCCTCATGGACACCAAAAGCCCCATCCCGCGCGGCGTCGTCACCTCCCCCACCGTGATCAGTTCGCTCTCCAGCGACGCTCACATCATCACGGCCACTTCGCGCTACGGCGCCATCTTCGACAAACGCGGCGTGACGTATATTGAAACGCAGGCCTTCGGCGATCCCAGCGAAACAACCGCGAAATGGGACCAGCTCCTGCTCGATATCGCCAACTCGCTGACGTTCACCGACCAGAGCGCCACTCAACCCGCGGGCAAATGAATCCCGCCCCGGGAGCCTCCTCCGGCGCCCATTACACCGGCGCGGATTCGGGCGTCGCATCGATGATCCGCTTGATCACCGCATCCGTCGAAAGCCCCTCCGCCTGCCCCTCAAAATTCAGGATCAGACGATGCCGCAGCGCCGGCATCAGCACGTTCCGCACGTCGGCGAACGATACGTTGTACCGCCCCTCGCGCAGCGCCAGCACCTTCGCGGCCAGGATCATCGCCTGCGCCCCTCGCGGCGAAGAACCGAACCGCACATATTTCCGCGTGATCTCCGGCGAATTCGGCGTGTCCGGATGCGTGTTGAGCACGAGCCGCCCGATGTAATCCTTTACGTGCGACGCCACCGGCACCGCCCGCACCAGCCGCTTCATCGCCACGATCTGCTCCGCGTTGACAATCGTGATCGGCGTCGGCGTGAGCGTCCCCGTCGTGCGATCCAGAATCGTCAGCAGATCATTTAACTGCGGCGACTCCACCGAAATCTTGAACGCGAACCGATCGAGTTGGGCCTCCGGCAGCGGATAGGTCCCCTCCATCTCGATCGGGTTCTGCGTCGCCAGCACGAAGAACGGGTCGGGCATCCGATGCGTCGTCTTCGCCACCGACACCGACTGCTCCGCCATCGCCTCCAGCAGCGCCGACTGCGTCTTGGGCGTTGCGCGGTTGATCTCGTCCGCCAGGATCAGATTCCCGAAAATCGGCCCCGGCTGAAACTGCCAGTTCCGCTGCCCGTTCGCATCGGTCGCCACGATCGACGTCCCGACAATGTCCGCCGGCATCAGGTCCGGCGTGAACTGGATGCGCGAAAACTGCAGATGCAGCACCTGCGACAACGTCCGCACCAGCATCGTCTTCCCCAGCCCCGGCACCCCCTCCAGCAGCGCATGCCCGCCAATCATCAGGCAGAGAATCGTCTGCGCCACCACCTGGTGGTGCCCGACAATGACCTTTCCCACTTCGGATTCAATCGACTCGTACCGGGATTTAAAGTCAGCAACCTGGGCCTCGATGTTGTTCGGCGCAATGGTGGCCATTTAAAGCACTCCGTCTGGGATGAACCTCGGGGCACGCGCCGCGATGAGCGAATGCCCGCCTCTTCAAACCGTCTGATCGCCGCGCGCAGCTTACTCCGAAAGGCGGCGAGGGTCATCATTGCGACGTTCCCCTCCCGGATTTTCGCGAGTTCCTGGTCTATGAAACGCTTCTGCGCGCCGGATAATCGGATACGGCGTTCCGCCGCCTTCCTCACGAAACACCCCCCAGCATGGCACGCCGAATTTTTCCACCCTTCCCCTTCCGGTGAATCGACAAAACGATCGCTCGTCCGTCGCTGAGCTCGTAAATGAAACGGATGTCGCCCGACTTTACCAAGAAAAGAGATGTGTCCAGAATTTCGGAATGAATGCGCAGGACCTTGCGGCCGCCTGTCATCTTGTCGATTCCGCGCAAAAGGCCCTCCACCCGCCGCCGGTCCGCCGAAGACAGGCTTGCCATTTCTTTCACCGCCGCGGTCGCCAAGAACACTTCAGGCATGCTGCATTTTCTCCGAAGAAAGTCGGGTGAGCCGGTTCGATTTCCGCCATTCAAGACCCGCACGTTCCGCAAAGTTGACGTCGAAGCGTTCCTCCAGTGGAAGTTCACTCGCTGCGATTGCCGAGCCGCTTTCAGTTCGCTTTTCCTGCAGTATCTCGCGCAGCACCCTTTTATACTCTTCAGATTCGCCTATCACCAGGAAACGCCGCATCTCATCGAACGCCTCTTCCACCTTGCCCAAATCCCACAAGCTTTGAAACAATCCTAGCGATGCGCGCTCGGATCGCGGCGACAGCTTTACCGTCTGGCCAAACCAATCCGCCGCTTTCTTCCAGTCACTCTCCTCCCAATACAGCGTCGCGAGAAGCCCGCTCCCAGGTGCCGAATGCCGCAGCGCTGCCATCTCCGGAGCAAGAACCCGGATGGCTTCCTTTCCCCGACCGCGATTTCGCAATGCGATCGCCCGGTTCATGACGTCATTGATACTCATCTTCAAAATCCTTAAGCGAGCGAAGATTGCGGTTTGCGTTTCGGAACCGGTTCTTGCTCTTTTCGATGCTCCGAATCTTCTCTGCTTTTCCGCGCTCCCGCACCGATTCTTGAGCCTCCTGAATCTGACGCAGTTGTTCCAAAGCGTCGGCGGCGCTCTTGATCCGTCCACGCTTACTCTTCCGCTTTGGCATTATACGCGTTCCTCTTGGAGATTTGCTCAGAAAGGCTGAATCAACTTCTCGCCAAACAGCCTACCGGCATTCGCCGTCGTTTGCCGCGCCAATTCCTCCAGGCTCACCCCGCGCAACCCCGCCACGAATCGCGCCGTGTGCACCACATGCGCCGGCTCATTGGTCTTGATCTTCCGCACGGGCTCAGGCGAGAGGTACGGCGCATCCGTCTCCAGCAGCAGCTTGTCCGCGGGAACCCTCTTCGCCGCCGCCTGCACGTCCGCCGCGTTCTTATAGGTCACGATCCCGGTAATCCCGATGTACGCCCCCAACCCCAGCCACGCCTCACATTCCGCCGGCGTCCCTGTGAAACAATGTACGACGAACTTCAGTTCCGGAAACGACCGCATGATCGCCAGTGCATCTGCGTGTGCATCGCGCACGTGCAGCACCGCCGGCAGCCCCAGTCGCCGGGCAATCTCCAACTGGTTGAGAAACACCCCCCGCTGCAACAGCCGGGGCGCATAGTCGTAGTGATAATCGAGCCCACACTCCCCCAGGGCCACCACCTTCTTCTCGGTCCGAAGCTTATTCTCCAGGAACCCTTCATATCCCTCTTCGGTCTCCGCCGCATGATGCGGATGAATCCCGAGCGCTGCGAAAACCGACGCATGTGCGTTGGCAATCGAGAGCGTCTTGGTATGGTCGTCCAGGTGCGTCCCGATCGTGATCACCCTCGATACCCCTACCCCCCCACCCTCCCCTGCTGTCGCCGCGCGGGCCAGCACCGCCCCGACATTTTCATAGAGCCCCGGGTAACTCAAATGACAATGCGTATCAATCAGCATGAAAAAAATTGTATTCAGAGATTGGCCCGGGGTATAGTGCCTTGCGAACGGAACGTCGAAATCGCCTGACCGTAAGTGGGACATCTCTCTTCGACGGAATACGAAGTGCAGCGTATGAATGATTGGGCAGATCGTTCACAGCTCATCCCCGCGACGGGTCGACGAGACCGCCGCCGCGCGGGAATTGCTGCTCTTCGAATCAGCGCGGTTTATCTCGTTTTCGGCATCCTCTGGATCGCACTCTCCGATGAGGCTGTCGCGTATCTCGCTCGCGCCACCGGGGACCCGTTCAACCTCCTCTCTCGCTTCGAAATGATCAAGGGATTCTGCTTCGTCGCCGCCACCGCCGTTCTCCTTTACTTCCTCGTCCGCTCCTACAACCGCTCAGTGCTCGTCCACCAACTGCGCACCCGCAGAACCCTGGCGAGCATTGCGCGTGACTACCAGCTCCTCTTCCGAAGCAACCCGCTTCCCATGTGGATCTTTGATCCCAAAACCCTCCGCATTCTCGCCGCCAATGATCAGGCGCTTTCCGCCTATGGATTCAGCCGCGAAGAATTTCTCGGACTTTCGATCACCGAGCTTCGCCCACAGGAATGCATCCCCGAATTGATGCGGGCTCTCGCCAATCTCCCCCAGACCGTGCAGCACACCGGGCCCATCACCCATAAAAAGAAAAACGGCGAACTCTTCAGCGTCGAAGTCATCGGCCACGCCATTCAATTCGAAGATGCCCCCGCTCGCCTCGTCATGGCACTCGACGTCACCGACCGTCTTCGCACCGAAAAAGCGCTCGAGGAGTATCGCACGCTTCTCGAACACCGTGTACAGGAGCGTACCGCCGACCTCTCCGCCCTCAACCGCAGCCTGCAGCATGAAGTGAAAGAGCGTCAGAAAGTCGAAGCCGAGCTCCGCCGCGCGACGGAAATCGCCGAGGAGGCCAGCAACGCCAAGAGCGTCTTCCTTGCCAACACCACCCATGAAATCCGCACGCCGCTCACAAGCATTCTCGGTTATGCCGATCTGCTCCTCGATGTCGGCCTCT
>Ga0335069_10017394_pt1 | contig 10022 bp, 7 predicted proteins | sample Lox_Sample_11_FD_206714 | JGI IMG/M metagenome (GOLD analysis project Ga0335069, IMG submission 206714) | Soil microbial communities from Loxahatchee National Wildlife Refuge, Florida, United States - Lox_Sample_1.1 | ecosystem: Environmental > Terrestrial > Soil > Wetlands | place: USA: Florida...
CCATCGCACGCATTTCGTGCGGGTCGGTCATAAAACGCATAGGCATCTGACTGCCCTCCTTAACTTTCTGATCTTGATGGACTGTGACGACTAAACGGGTGTGCGGCCGCATAGCCGCCGGCTCGTAACGTTCAAATGGCCCCCTTCCCTACCCGACGTATACCGGTTCTTGCACCACGGTGGGACGGAAGCCGGCCCTCAGTGGAGGAGGTCCAGGATTGGCATTACCGCGCGTCGTGCCGAGCTTCCCTGGCATCGGCATCCCGTTGGGCGTGCCTGTCGACGCGGCCGGTGCGGCCGCTGACGTCGCGCCGGCGCTGGTAGCCGGCAACGCCGAGCCAACCTGGTTAAATGCCGGGGCCGTCGAGGCCCAGCTCTGAGGCACGGACAGCATGCCGAGGGAGGCCGCCCGGCCCACACCCGCTGTCACCTGGAAACTGCTCATCCCAGAGATGCCGTACATGCTTGTCCCGGAGCCGATACCGTTGCCCATGGCCATTCCCCACGACTGGATATGGCTGCCGAAGAGGCTCGCCGCCGGGCTCATAGATTGCATGAACGAGCCCGCCGACATACCCAACGTGGACATCGACGCGACGGAGCCGGTACCCGACGCCAAACTCATACCCGAGGAGAGTGCCGTGGGAAATGAAGCAGCGGTGGCCCATGATGCCGCCGGCGACGTCGACGACGACGTGGATGTCATCGTCGACGTGGCCGTCGCGAGTCCGGGGACCATGTTGTACGCTGCCGTGCCCAGCTGGCCAGACAACATCGAACCGAGTTCGCTGGTCATCACCGTGCTCAGCTGGCTGGACATCACCGAGCTCAGCTGACCGGACAGCAGAGTGCTCAGCTGGCCGGGCATGATGGAACTCAGTTGGGAAAGCAGGGTACTGAGTTGGGAGGACAGCATGCCACTCAGCTGTGACACCGTTTGAGCCGCTGTGCTGGCAGCGGTCTGTACGGCTTGTTCGACGGCACCGGCTTGCGCGGCCACGGCGTCCGCGGCGGTCATCGATGGAGCCGGCGTAAACGGTGCGAGCGCGCACGCCGTCAGTGAAGCAGCCGCATAGCCATACATCGCCGTGGCATCCTGGGCCCACATCTCCATGTAATGTGCCTCGGTGGCCATGATCGCCGGCGTGTTCTGGCCGAAGAAGTTGGTCGCGACCAGGAAATGCAACAGGGCACGGTTGGCCGCAATCACTGGCGGGGGCACGGTCATCGCGAACGCGGCCTCGTAGGCGGCCACGGCCGCCTTGGCCTGCATGCCCGTAGCCTCGACCAGGTCGGCGGTTGTGGAAATCCACGTCACAAAGGGGGTCGCGGCGGTCTCCATATCTATCGACGACGGCCCGAGCCACAAAGCCGCCAAGTCCGAAATCACCAGACCGTAAGCCGAGGCCGTCGCGTACAACTGGGTGGCGAGAATGTCCCATGCCGCCGCAGCGGTCAGCATGGGACCCGCACCTGGACCCGTGTACATCAACCCGGAGTTGACTTCGGGTGGTAACGCCGCGAAATCGATCATCTCCAACCGCCGAAAATTAAGCCGACCGGGTTCCGAATGCTCATCGCCGAACCGACTCCTCGCAAGTGGCCTTGGTCAGCAGTTCGGATTGTGTGGATACGAACGACATGCGCTCCTCCTCACGGATCTGGACCGGCCCGCAAAGCGACCGCAGTCGCTACGGTGCCGTCCGGCCGCAGCGATCATGGCCGGCCGACACAAACGGATGATTCAATTTCAGGCTAGTATACATACTCTTTGGATCGTTGACTCTGGTATAACAAACCAATAGTACCCACCGATTTGGATGGTGATCGAGAGGATGCGGCCCATGCTGCTGGCGACCAGCAGGATGAAGCGCTGTTGGTGCAGCAATCGCCGAGGCGCCCGATGAAGGCGCAACGCCCGCTAGGGCGGGCGTGTCGTGGCCGACAGCCGTCAGGCCTTTCTCATCGATGTCGCGGTGCTGGCTGTTAGTTGATCACTTAGCAAGCGCGCCGCGGTCCGTCGCGAGGTATCAGGCAGACCAACGCAAGGCATTAGGAGGAAAGATCCCATGCGGACCATCTGTGTCGGGGCTGGTCCGGCCGGGCTGTACTTCGCCATCCTAACGAAGCTGCGTGACCCGGATGCCGACGTTACGGTGTTCGAACGCAACCCAGAAGGCGTGACATACGGCTGGGGCATCACGATCTTTGATGACGTGTTGGACAGCCTCTATGCGGGTGACCCGGTGAGCGCAGCAGAGATCCAGCGCAGCGCGGTGGGCCGCTGGGGCGAGCAGGTGGTCTGGCTCGGCAACCAGCCCGGCGCCCATCTCGGCGGTTATGGCTGGGCGATTGGGCGCCATCATCTACTCAAGCTACTCGCCGAGCGTGCCACCCAGCTTGGCGTCGAGATCCACTACGACCACCCGGTGGACGCTGAACTCGTACACGGTCAGTTCGCCGACGCGGACCTGGTGCTGGCCGCCGATGGAGTAAACAGCCAGCTGCGGCAGCAGTTCACCGATGAGTTCGGCACCACGATCGATTATGCCCGTAACCGTTACATCTGGCTGGGCACCACCAAGGTGTTCACCGCGTTCACCTATGCCTTCGAGCGGACCGAGGCCGGCTGGATCTGGTTCCACGCCTACCCGTTCGACGCTTCGACGACGACCTTCATAGCGGAGTGCGGTCCGAGCACGTGGGAGGGCCTGGGCTTCGACCGGCTGGCCCCGGACGAGAGCCGGGCCGAGTTGGAACGCATTTTTGTGCGGCACCTCGACGGGCACCCACTATTGCTGCATACCAAGGAGCACGGCTCCTCGCCGTGGCTGAACTTCGCCTGGATCACCAACCGGTCCTGGTATCACGGCAACCTGGTGCTGGCCGGCGATGCCGCACACACCACGCACTTCTCCATCGGCGCCGGGACCAGGCTGGCCATCGACGACGTATCGGCGCTGAACCACCGGCTGCGGGCGCACGGTGGGACGCGGCAGAACATACCCGCTGCGCTCAGGGACTATGAGCGCGAACGGGTCGCGTCAGTGCGGGCCAGCCAGCGGATCGCGCGCTACAGCGCGGAATGGCTGGAGCAGGTCGAGAGCTATACCGCGCTCGATCCGACCCGGTTCTCCTACGCACTGGGGACCCGTTACATTGGCAGTCCAGCCCCGGCGGGGCTGCCATGGCTGAAGCATCAGGCCGCCCAGCTGCGCGTGGGCCGCCGGGCCCGAGGCATAACAGGTGCGGTCCGGCGCCGGCACCGTGCCCGAAAGCGGCTCAGTCCCCAGTTGCTGTCAAACGCCAGGCCGTAGGCATGCACCGCTCCGAGGTGGACCACAGGCTCGCCCGCTGCCGGGAGCGTCTTGCCGGTGTGGCGCCGCTGAATCTTCCTCTGGATCATCCTCGCCCAGCGCGGCAGCGATTGCTTGGTTCGATGTTGCCCATCACCATCGATTCGACCACAGGGCACCGCCTTCGAAGAATCGCAGCCAGCCATGATGCCACGCTCCTTCAGCTACTTGCTGCCGTTTACGCTTGCTGGCTGCGCAGCTACACCGAACAGGACGATGTCGTATTCGCGACTGCGTACGAGTTTCGGCAAGCTGCCGAGCACGCGTCGATGGTAAGTTATCGCCGCCTGACACCGGTGGTGTTGCGCATCAGCGTGGCCGAAACGTCGACCTGCATCGATCTGCTCACCCGGATGCGCACCGAGGTACTCGACGCGATGGGATGCGCGGTGCCCTTCGATCGACTGGTGCGCGCCATCGATTTGCCGCGTGACCAACGGCGAAACCCGGTGTTTCAGACCGCTCTGGTGCTCGAGCCCGCGATGCTAGAGGCCGATCCGACATGCTCGATCAACCAGGTGGGAACCGCCGTCGACCCACTGGTGGGCCAATCGAAGCTCGACATCCTCGTTGGACTCGGTGAACGCAGCGACGGGCGGATCTCTGGGCGATTGATCTACAACGCCGACCTTTTCGAAACATGTACTGCACAACTCATGACGAGTCACTTCGTTCGGGTGCTGCGAAACGTCGCAACAACGCCCGATCTGCCGCTCGCGGAGCTATCCAGACCAGACGAGCAGGACCGGCGCCGTCAACTAAACGAGTTCAATCCAAAGCCACTTCCGGCTGCCATTGCCGCACAAGATCGCTGCATCCACGATTTGATCGTCGATCAGGCCACGCGCACCCCAGATATGGTCGCGGTCGTCGTGGGCGATCAAAAACTTTCCTATCGGGAATTGTTGGGCCAGTCGCAGCGGATCGCGTCTCGCCTCACCGAGGCCGGCGCGGGACCTGGTGTCGTCGTCGCGATCTGTGTGAATCGGTCGATCCAGTTAGTGCCGGCGCTGCTGGGTGTGCTGCTTTGCGGCGGCGCCTATCTGCCCCTCGATTCGAACCAACCCGAAAGTCGCTCACTATTCATGATCGCCGACGCGGGAGCGACCGTACTGCTGACGGATTCGATCCACCGGTTCCAACGAGCACCAAGCGACATCAAAGTCGTGGACCTTTCCCACAACACGACACCGTCTCCGGACGCCGCGGTGCCGGCGTTCATTCCGGCAAATTGCAGCCCACAAGATTTGGCCTATGTGATCTACACGTCCGGTTCGACGGGCACACCGAAAGGCGTCCAGGTCGAGCACCGCAGCGTGGTGAACCTGATGATGGCGTTGCCGGCGGCGCTGGGACTTTCCGACGCCGACACATTCCTGTCGGTTGTGTCCTACACGTTCGATGGGTCGGTCGGCGACATATTCACCACACTGGCCCTCGGCGCCACCCTGGTGCTTGCTACCGGTGCCCAAACCAAGGATCCCCGTGAGCTTGCAGACTTGATCGAGTGCTGTGAGGCGACTGCCATGAGCGCGACACCGACAACGTGGTCGATGCTGATCGGCGCTGAGTGGAGCGGTCGCCCAGGGCTTCTCGCGGTGTGCGCGGGAGAGATGCTTCCCGATCGGCTTGCCCGAGAATTGCGGCAACGATGCCGGGCCGTGTGGAACGGCTGGGGGCCCACCGAGGCGACGGTGTTTGCTGGCGGTGGATTTGTGGAACCCGCCGAGCCGGTCACGGTCGGCAAACCGCTGCCCGGAATCCGAATCTACGTAATGGACAACCGTGGCCGCCTGCTCTCCTGCGGCCTTCCAGGCGAGATCGTCATCGCCGGCCGCGGCATTAGCCGCGGATACGTCAATCGGCCCGAAGAGACCGCGTGCCGATACGGTCTGGATCCGTTCGTCGACGGTGATCGAATGTATCGCACCGGCGACCGCGGCCGTCTGTTCGCCGACGGCCGCCTGCAGCACCTGGGCCGCTACGACGACCAGGTGAAGATCCGCGGAATTCGTATCGAGCCAGCCGAGATCGAGTCGACGCTGCGCGAGCATCCAGAGGTGGCAGCCTGCGCGGTGGTCGGTCGCGAGGCGCCCAGCGGCGAGCAGCGCTTGGTGGCCTATATCGTCGGCGAGGGGCCGCCCGATGCCGACGCGCGTGATTGGCTACGACACCGTCTGCCCGAATACATGGTCCCCGCCGCGTTCGTGCGTCTGAGCGCACTGCCGACCACCGTGAGTGGGAAACTCAACAAAGCCGCACTGCCTGCACCGTCGCCTCACCGAACTGTCCGCCCCGGCGGTAATTGTCCCGCCAACAACACGGAAAGCCGTGTAGCCGCCTTGTGGACCGACCTCCTCCGTGTGCCCGTGACCGACGTCCATGCCGACTTCTTCGACATAGGCGGCAATTCGCTACTGGCGGGCCGGCTCCTATGGGAAGTCCAGCGAACGTTCAGCATCACACTGTCGCTTCCGATCTTCCTCGCCAACGGCACGACCGTTGCAAAAATCGCCGCGCTGCTCGACGCTGATGGCGCCCGCGCCACCGATGAAGCCGAGCCCGGGCCTCAGGCCGAGCGTGTGCCGCCGCCGCTGCACTTCATCTTCCCTGACCTCTTTTCGGCGACGAGCCTGCGACATTTCGCCGCACGATGGGTTGCCGGGCAGCCCGTACATCCGCTGATCATGGAACAGCTGGGCGGACGGTTCGACCGATCCATTGGCATTGAACATCGCGCTACCGAAGCGCTGTCGATGATCCGCCAGCAGCAGCCACACGGTCCGATTGCGCTTATCGGCTTCTCTGTAGGCGGCATCTTGGCCTACGAAATTGCCCGTCAGCTTACTGATGCCGGCGAGCAGGTCTGCTGGCTCGCAACGCTCGATGCCAAGGCGCCGCCGATGGCGCAAACGCCGACGCTGCGCCGGCGACTTCGCTCGTTACGCCGACGCCCGGCCCGTCAGCGGTGGTCCAAGTACTGCGAAGCCGCGCTGCGAGCGCTTCGCCACGGCCCTGGTGCAGTGTGGCGCATGGACGGCCACTACGACATTCGGGGCGCGATCGCCCTCGCGCGCCGCTATGAGCGGTCCGGACACGATGTACCGATGCATGCGTTCGTTACGCAGGGCTCCGCCGCGGACACAGGCTCAGAATCGTTGGGCTGGGCCGACTTCCACAACGGCGTGCTGACAGTTCACCGTCTTGCTGGTGACCACCTGACCGTGCTCGATCAGCCCCAAGTGGAGGAGGTTGTGCGCATGGTATTGAAGTCGCTTCGCGAAACACAGGCAACCGCCACCCGCCTAGCTCAACCAGGCCACGGCCATGAATCCGCTATGGTTGCCCGATATACGAACACCTCGGGCAGGGGAGGTTACGCAGATCGTGGCGTTGCGCATTCCCACCCCTGCTAAACCGGCGGCCCGTCTTGCCGGGTAGCACCAGCGTATCTTGCCCGCCGCCTTGGCGAAATCGATCGGCGGCGACCCGCTCCACCAACTCTCGTGCCCGGTGTCGGGAATTACACTGCGCCGGCGCTATCCGCAGAGCTAGTACTCTAAGTTTGTTTCGTATTTCCATAACATTCGATACGTATGTATATACTCTTGGCATGAGGGTATTTGGTTTGTACGGTTGTTACGCCTGGATCGTCCCGCCGATGAGAGCAGGGGGGAATGCGTCTCTAAGAGGCCGTCCAAGTGTGGCGGTGCCGCTCTCGCCATTGCCCGCGGTCTGATCGGCCCAAGGCCATGGACGTTGTTCTGTTCTGTGCGGCTACAGCAAACCCATGCACACCGCCGAAGACGACCTCGTGCCAAAATCGCGGATGCAGCGGATCGGGCTGGCATGGTTCTGACAAGTTGACCCGCAGGCCGCCATCGTTGGCTCGCCGTCATCTGCTGCCGAGCCGAGATACCCGACGCCGCCTGGGATACCACTCCGTCGGAACCAGCGACCGCGTAAGCGGGCCACCATGACCACTACGCTACTCAGCCGAAACGGCAACGCCCCTGGCGGCACGATTAAATTCACCCCGATTATTCAGTATCTCCGCGCTGTCGCGGCGCTATCGGTCTTGTTGTATCACGTGTTGCTCCATTGGCTGCCTCAGTACCACGCCCACTACGCCTTCCTGTCGGGCGGGGTGGATATCTTTTTCGTTATTAGCGGCTTTGTCATGTGGGGCGTCACCGCCGGACGCGAGGGTGGTTCGTGGTCGTTCTTCAGCAAGAGACTGAAGCGGATCGTGCCGCTTTACTGGATTTTGACCACAGTGATGTTGACGATAATGCTGGCAATGCCGTCGGCGCTGCTGAATTCCCGCTTCGATGTTGTCCATGCGGTGACGTCCTACCTGTTCATCCCATGGCGTCATCCAGTGGAGGGAATGTTCGAGCCGCTCCTGGTGCAAGGCTGGACGCTCAATTACGAAATGATATTCTATCTGATCTTCGCGCTGATCCTATTCGCACCCATGCGTTTCCGCCTGCCCGCCGTCGTGGGCGCGCTCACGGGGCTCGTCGTCCTGGGCTTCATGCCCCACGCGGGAACCAGCCAGCTCGACTTCTATACGGACCCAATCATCCTTGAGTTCGCCATGGGGGTCTGCCTCGGCGCGGCGGTGACAGCGCAGCGACGCGCGCCGGCCCCGATCGCGGCGGCGGCGGTGATCGCCGGCTCAGGCCTCTTGATTGCTGGAACGTTGACCGGCGTCTTTTGTGACCGAGTGCTGATGTGGGGGATTCCCGCGGCGCTCTTGGTGTCCGGATGTGTCTTTCTGGAACGTGAGACCGGCCCCTGGTTGGCACCCCTGCCGCTCCTAGTAGGCGACGCCTCCTACTCCATCTATCTCGTGCATCCGTTTACTGTGTGGGCGGCCTTCCAGGCGTGGCACAAGGTGCGCGCGCTGCAAAGCCCTCCCTGCGTGGCCGCGACCATGATTGTCACGGCGCTAGCTTCGGTGACGGCGGGTGTCCTCGTCTATCGGTTCGTCGAGCTGCCAATAATTAAGCGTTTCAAGGTGCCGACGCCGGAGTCTAGACCGCTGGCCGGCAGTAGCTAGAATTCGTAAGTTTGCGTGTAGGCTGATGGACGCACGACACAAATGCACGCTTCAGATTTTCAGAGGCGTTGACCATACTCAGCAGATTCTCACCGGCTATATACTGCTCCATCGCGCGGGGCAACTCGACCTTCGTATCGAGGCTCTCCCGACGCGGCCGGAGTCGTGGTCGTACATCGTCAATGTCGATATTGCGGGTCGCCGTATCGCGTACGATCTGCAAGATGGTCCATTTTCCGTACTACAGCGTTCAAACGCTGAGTATCTGGATGGGATTGACTCATTCTTTGTGCGCAGCCATCTCCCCGGCATCTACGGGGTCTGGGAAGAACGTGTTCACCCACTCGGCCTGAACTACCCGGTATCGGCACTTCATGCGACGGCGCTTTGGTGTAGTTTCCGCGCACTTCGGGATCTACCTAGAAAATTTGCTTCCGCAAATAGGCGGCCTCGCACCATGGGCTTTTATGAGCAAGCTCCTCACCCTGCCCGAACCCGCAACGTGCTCTTCTTCACTCGCGTCTGGGACCCGGAACGCGAAGACCACCCTGGCGAGGTGCACACTATAAATGAACGCAGGCTCGAGTGTATTCGAGCACTGCGCTCGGCCTTCAAAGATAATTTCATCGGCGGCATCGCCGCCACCCCCTATGCTGTTGAACACTATCCAACATATATCGCCCCCCGTCGGCTTACGAATAGATCCGCCTACTTCCGATTGCTGAGATCCGCGGCTGTATGTGTGACAACCGAAGGCATAGAACACTCGAATGGATGGAAACTAACCGAATACGTTGCAGCATCCAAAGCAATAGTTACGGAACCGCTGAGGTACAACGTGCCGGGTGATTTTTTCGAGGGCGTCAACTACTATTCTTTTGGCGACGCCGAACAATGCGTAACTGCCGTCCAGAAATACCTCGATAACCCGGACCAGGTGGCAGAGTCGTCTCATGCCAACTGGAAGTACTACAACGGCTGGGTCCGGCCGGATGCCATGGTCCGCAATACGATCAACGCCGTCCTCGCATAGATTTGTTGATGCGTGGCCAGTTCCGAGGGCGGTCGAACATTTCTTGCTGCTAAGTAACTCGACTTGCATCCGGCACGCAATGCCTCCGGCGCGGCATTGATAGAATGATCGCCGGCGCCGAACGAGCCGGCAGTCCGGCCCGGCCGATCTACCACCACAAACGCGAATCCATCCAGGCGCATCTGAGCATCGTGTTCGCCGCCCTGGCCGTCAGCCACTGGATTGAACGTCAAACCAGTTGGAGCATGAAGAAATTCGTCCAAAACCTACGCCGCTACCGCACCGTGAGCATCCGCGCCGGCAAGCACGCCCTCATCGCCGCCGACCCCCTACCGGCCGATCTCCACGAAGCCCTCGTCACGATCAACTCTTCCACCGACGCGCCTAATGACTTGGGCGGCAGCGGCACTCGGGGCAAAGATGCGCACTAATTTGTCCTAACTCAGCGGACCGGCGCCCGGTGGGCGCACCGTGGTTCGCGAAGATTCGGCGGTGGTCACCTGTTGTGCTCGCGTCAAGAGCGGCGGGATCATTATTGGTGTTCGTCGTGGTCGTCCCCGGAAAGACC
>Ga0335069_10017396_pt1 | contig 10020 bp, 10 predicted proteins | sample Lox_Sample_11_FD_206714 | JGI IMG/M metagenome (GOLD analysis project Ga0335069, IMG submission 206714) | Soil microbial communities from Loxahatchee National Wildlife Refuge, Florida, United States - Lox_Sample_1.1 | ecosystem: Environmental > Terrestrial > Soil > Wetlands | place: USA...
CTCCAAAGACGTGTATCGCTTCGGAGCCGGGCTGAACCGCTACCTTCACGGCCAGAAGCTGAAGTGGACGTTACAGTATTTACGCACGAGTCCGCAAAACACAGTGTCCCTGAAAGCGTCGAGCGAGCTCACCATTCAGCTCCAGCTTTCGTACTACTGACTCCGAAGCGTTCATGGGAACTCAGGATACTAAGTCATGCACAAAGCAATCGTGATCGACGATTCTCGATCGGTTCGCCGCATTCTAGCCAGGATTCTGAAGGATATCGGGTATGAGGTCTGCGAGGCGTCCAACGGCAAGGAAGCCCTAGCTCTCCTCGAAGACAGGGATGAGGTGTCCCTCGCGCTAGTGGATTGGAACATGCCGGAGATGGACGGCCTCGGATTTGTCAGGTGTTTGCGGTCCAACAGCAGGTACTCGTCTGTCAAGGTGGTGATGGTCACCACGGAGACTGAAGTAGATCATATGCTCACCGCCCTGGACGCCGGCGCGAATGAGTATGTGATGAAGCCCTTCACGGCCGAGATCATTTCGGACAAGTTGCGGTTGCTGGGCGCCCTGTAGCGAGGCGGTATGTCACGGCACATGTTGAAGAAGGCAATTGCGCCAGGGAACCGGATCCGCGTGTTGATCGTGGACGATTCGGTGGTCATCCGCCGGCTGATAAGCCAGGCCCTTTCGGAGGACGATGATATCGAAGTCGTGGGGTCCGTTTCGAACGGGGCTCTGGCCTTGGCGAGGATTCCCCAAACCAATCCCGATGTCGTCACGCTGGACGTGGAGATGCCGGAGATGGATGGCCTGGAGATGCTGCGGAGGTTGGAGCGGGGCGGCGCGAGACCTCGCGTCGTCATGTTCAGCACTCTCACCGAGCGAGGCGCCATCGCCACCCTGGATGCCCTCGCCCTCGGCGCCGACGACTACGTCGCCAAAGCCTCCAATGTGGGATCGTTGGACCGGTCATTGAGTAACCTGCGTGAGGAACTCATCCCCAAGATCAAGCAGTTCTTCGTGCTGGCTTCGCGCGAGGAGAGAACGGCGAACAGCGTCCGGCCGTTGGCCCTGACCCTTGGGGAGGGATCTTCGAGAGGGACACGCGCCAGGGTGTTTGTGGTGGGAGTATCCACTGGCGGGCCGACGGCGTTGGGGACCATCGTGCCACAACTGCCGCGCGATTGTCGAGTGCCCATTCTGATCGTTCAACACATGCCGCCTCTGTTTACCAGGCTTCTGGCGGAGCGACTGCAGGCTGTCACCCAGCTCAAAGTGGAGGAAGGAGCGGACGGCATCCCGGTTACGCCAGGAAAGATCGTCATTGCACCCGGCGACTATCACATGCGGTTGCACAACCGCGACGGGGGAGTGTTCATTCGCCTCGACCGGACACCTGCTGAGAATTCCTGCCGGCCAGCGGTGGACGTGCTGTTCCGTTCGGCCGCCGAGGTGTACGGACCAGGAGTAGTTGGCGCAATCCTCACCGGCATGGGGCAGGACGGCCTCCGCGGGGTCGAAGTCGTAAGAGCGTGTGGCGGTTACGTTATCGCCCAGGATGAAGCGTCGAGTGTTGTTTGGGGCATGCCTGGCGCCGTTGTCAACGCCGGACTGGCGAACTCAGTTCTTCCATTGGAGTGCATTATTCCTGCTGTGTTGGGACGGATCCGGATATGAACGCCATCAGGACAATTGCAGATGCAGCGCCGCCTGGCCGACAAAGCGCGGGTTCGGCCGAGGTTAGTCCGCAGACCTATCGGTACTTTCAGGAGTTCATCGCCCGAGAGTCCGGCATTGTGCTGGACGACAACAAGCAGTACTTGCTCGAGGCGCGCCTCATGCCACTCGCTCTAAAGGCACACGTTTTTTCCCTGGACAATCTCTGCACTTTGCTGCGAGCCCAAACGAATCCGGGCCTTAAGCAACAAGTAGTGGAAGCGATGACGACCAACGAGACATTCTTCTTCCGCGAGCTGGCGCAGTACGATGCCCTGCGTACCGAAGTTGTGCCATTGCTAGTTCAAGAGCGCCTCGCCTCTCGCAAGCTGAGTTTCTGGTCGGCTGCCGCGTCTACCGGGCAGGAAGCGTACAGCCTGGCCATGCTGCTGCTGGAAATGGGGCTAGGCCACTGGGACATACGCATCCTCGGTACCGATCTTTCGACCCAAGCGCTTGATCGGGCCCGCGCCGGGAGGTACATGCAGATTGAAGTGAATCGTGGTATGCCGGCTTCCCTCCTGGTCAAATACTTCACTCGTGCCGGCCTCGAATGGCAATTGAGAGACGACGTCCGCCGAATGGTCCATTACGATCAGTTCGATCTGCGCCAAGGTCCGCCGGCGCTCGGCGCGTTCGACGTGATCTTCTGCCGCAACGTACTCATATACTTCGATGTCCCGACCAAACGCCACATCCTGGGGCACCTGCGCGGAGCTCTGATGCCCACAGGGGTCCTATTGCTCGGTGGAACGGAGACCACCATTAACATTGATGATCGATTCGAACCACAGAGTTATGGGAAAGCCACTTTCTATCGACCGCAAAAGGGAGAAAGCCATGGAAGCTGATCTGGCTATCACCGCTTATCGGGAGAACGTCACGTGCGTCGCCAGCATAGTCTTCCAGACCATGCTGAACCTGGACATCAAGCGGTGTTCACTGCCTTGGTCAGGCCGGCCGGATATGGTGACGGCCGCCGTCCATTTTGCCGGCGCCTGGCAGGGCGCAGTTTTGCTCGAATGCACTCCGTTGCAAGCTTGCCGCTTCGCCGAACTTCTGATGTCAATTGACCCTCCCGAAATCATCGACGATGATGTCCGGGATGCCGTCGGAGAACTCGCCAATATGCTAGCAGGCAACCTGAAGTCCGTTCTCCCTCCCGGGGTCGTTCTATCCATGCCGTTAGTCGTCGATGGATTGGATTACTCCTTGCAGATGTGCGGCAAGCAGGCTGTTGAAAGGGCGCTGTTCTGTTGCACGGAAGGAATCTTCGCGGTGACGATGGTCGAAACCCTGCGATAACGAGATAGGGGCATGGGGCGTCTGAGAAGCCGCGTGGCCAGCCGCCGGGTCAGGCATCACAGCGGCCGGGCGCATTCGCCCAGATCGCGGCGGGCGGCGCGTGGGGTTCCACCATCTGGCTGGAGAACCGAACTTCCGCGCCGGTTCAGACCAGCATCGTTTTTCACGGCGACGACGGCAGCGCGCTGGCTTTGCCCCTCAACATCCCGCAGGCAGGCTTCTCCCAGCAGGTCAGCGCATCCTCGGTGCAGGAGACGATTGCGCCGAATACCATGCTTAGGGTTGCCACCGGCGCCGCGGCTTCCAGCGTGCAAGGCTGGGCGGAGTGCTCGCGAACGGCAGCATTAGTGGCTTCGCCGTGTTCCGCTATGCCGGAAGCTCGGAGGCGGCCGCACCGCTCCAAGGCCAGCTTGGCGCATCCTTCAGCTTGGCCTTCGATAATACGGGCGGCCACTCGACCGGCGTCGCGCTGGCGAATCTGGCCGGCTTTCAGACCAACATCGCCGCCACGGTGTGGGATCAGTACGGAAACATGATCGTCTCCCAGCAGCCGATTACGTTCGCGAAGACCGATTCTTCCGGCAATGGGCACGATGCGTTCATGCTGGCTGAGCAGTTGCCTGCGACGGCGGGCACGCTCGGGATCGTCGAGTTCCAGAGCAACCCGCTTACGCCTTTCGGCCCGGTTCGGCAACTGGCCGGGCTTGGCCTGCGGGCCGGCCCAAACGGGTCTTTCATGTCGCTGCCCATTACGACGCCGTAGCCACGCAAACGGCGAACTGAGGTGCGGCCGCCATTGGCGCAGTGGCCAGAGTTCGAAACGTGTCCACGACGGGGAGCCAAACAAAATCACCGTTTTCAGACTTTTCTCTTGTACTTCTTCAACTTGCCGTTTCGAACGTCGATTGAGTCCCCACCTTGGACACGTTTCGAACTTTTGCGGGCCAGTTGGCCCTATGATCGAACCCGTGGAGGCCCATTGTTTTGAGAGTGATCCGTGCGACGTGGTGACCCGTGTCCACTCCAGGCACCCAGTCTGGACACATTTCGAGCTCGCCGAGGATAACTGCGTTATCCACTCAGAGCCGCGCCGACCGTTAGGCCAAAATGCACGAGACTACCCGGCAACGTGGACGAGGTTCAGCGGCGGGCCGCGCATACCAGGGTGCTCGGCGCGCTGGCTAGGGCCCGGCTCCGCAGGAATTTTTTTGCGAACTTTTGGCGGCTGCTATCGTATTCCGATATGAGGGCCCCATGGGCAAAACGAAAACGGATCTCCTCCGTGGAACGCTCGACCTGCTGATCTTAAAAGCGCTCTCGCTGGAGCCCCTGCATGGAGTCGGCGTCTCCCGACGCGTCGCCCAAATCACGCAGGGGGCCTTTCAGGTGAGCTTCGGCTCGCTGTTTCCTTCGCTGCACCGCATGGAAGAGAAGGGATGGGTGGAGGCCGAGTGGCGAGCCTCCGAGAACAATCGTCGCGCGAAATACTACCGGCTGACTTCATCCGGGCGGGCACAGCTCAAAGTCGAGGAGCAGGAGTGGAGCCAGATGGTCAAGATCATGACGTCGGCGGTGGAATCCGCCTGAACCAAGTTGGACGGATCATGCAAACCAGAATCGTCAGTTTATTTCGGAACGTCTTGCACAAGCGCAGGGTCGAGCAAGCGCTGGACGAGGAACTGGAATCTTCCGTCGAACTCCTTACCGAGGAGAAAATGGCGGATGGGTGTTCGCAATCGGAAGCCCGCCGACAGGCGCTCATTGAGCTCGGCGGTGTTGAGCAAGTGAAGGAGGAAGTCCGCGCCGTGCGGGTTGGGCGCTTGCTGGAGGACCTCGCCAGGGACCTCCGCTTTGCCTTTCGCACGCTTGCCAACTCGCCCGGTTTCACTGCGGTTGCCGTGCTTTCTCTAGCTCTGGGAATCGGAGTGAACGCTCTGGTTTTCAGTGTGGTCAACGCCTTTCTGTTCCGGCCGCTGCCGGTAGACCGCCCGGACCAACTTGTTTTCCTTGAAAACAAGACTTACGGCTCCTCGCAGTCCTTTCCGAATTACAAAGACCTTCGCCACCGCAATCGGACGTTAGCGGGGCTGGTTGCATACCGCATGTCTCCCACGGAATTGGAAACGAGTACGGGCGCGAACCGCATCTGGGGCTATCTGGCTACGGGCAATTATTTTGACCTGTTGGGAGTTAATCCCGCTCTGGGCCGCTTCTTTCATGAGGGTGATGACTTGCATCCCGGCGCGAGCCCTTACGCCGTGCTGAGCTATGACGCCTGGCAGTCGCGATTCGCGGCCGATCCCGAAATTGCCGGGAAGACCATCCGCATCAACCGACTCCCCTACACGGTGCTGGGTGTGGCGCCTCGCGGTTTTCACGGCACGGAGCTTTATTACTGGCCGGAGGTCTGGGTACCCATGATGATGCAGCCCCAGATCGAGGTGGGGAATCCGTGGTTTGATGACCGAGGGGCATGGAATATCTCGGTGATCGGGCGCCTGAAACCGGATGTTTCGCCGGCCCAGGCGGAAGCGGATTTGAACACCATCGCGGCAGAGTTGGCGCGCGAGTATCCGGTGGAGAACAGCGGCCTCGCCTTCAGGCTGGCCAAGCCCGGCCTGATGGGCAACACAATTGGCAGTCCGGCGAAAGCCTTCACTCTCGGGGTACTGCTGCTCGCGGCGCTGGTGCTTCTGGCCGCCTGCGCGAATCTGGCCAGCCTGCTCACAGCGCGCACCACGGGACGCCAACGCGAACTGGCCATCCGGCTGGCTATTGGTGCGGGCCGCGGCCGGCTGATCCGCCAGATGCTGACGGAAGCGTTGATGCTGTCCATAGCGGGCGGTGCCATGGGTTTCGTGCTGGCCTGGTCACTTTCGGGTGCCTTAAGCAGTTGGCATGCACCGCTGGACTTCCCGGTGCAGCTTAACGTGGACCCGGATTGGCGGGTCTTGTGCTTCGCCTGTGCGACGTCCATTTTGGCGGGGATTCTTTTCGCGTCCATCCCGGCGTGGCGCTGCGAAAACTGATCCCAATGTTGGCCTGAAGGGAATTGTCCCGGCGTGGGGCTCGCGGCGCCTGGCTTTCAGGGATCTGTTGCTGACAGTGCAAGTCGGGCTCTGCGTGGTGCTGGTGTCCGGCTGTCTGTTTTCGTTGCGCGGGCTCCAGCAGGCGCTCCACATGCGGCTAGGATTCGAGCCGCGGCATGTCGCGGCGGCGTCATTTGAATTGGGCTTGGCGGGTTATTCCCCGGAACGCGGCCGAGCCTTTCAACTGCGCGCCTGGGAGGCTGTCCGGCAACTGCCCGGGGTAGAATCGGCGGCGTATTCGAGTTCTCTGCCGCTGAGCATCGACCAATCCCGTACCCGTGTATTTTCCGCTGATCGAGCCGACCTTCGGCCCTCCGACCGCATCGACGTGACCTTTTACGAAGTTTCGCCGGGCTATTTTGCCACGGTAGGAACGAAGGTGTTGGCCGGGCGCGACTTTAGTTGGCATGATGACGTCCACACTCCGCCCGTGGCGGTTGTCAACGTCGCCTTCTGCAAGCGGGTCCTGCATACGTTGAACCCGGTGGGTGGTCACTTTCGTCACGAAACCTTGAACGGCGACCCCGTCGAGATCGTCGGAGTCGTCGAAGATGGCAAGTATAGGAGCCTCGGTGAATCGCAGGAGCCGGTCGTTTTCTGGCCGATTCAGCAGCACTATGACACCACGACGACGATCGAGGTGAAGTCCTCCCTGCCTGCGACGCGGATGCTGGGCGAGATTCGGCGCGCGATGGCGGTGCTTGATCCCGAGCTGCCACTCTACGGTGTAGGGAGTCTCACAGACATGCTCGGTTTCGCTTTCTTCCCCGCCCACGCCGCCGCCGTCGCCCTGAGCGCCTTTGGTGTGCTGGCCATCATGCTAGCGGCAACAGGCATCTACGGGCTCGTCGCCTACGCGGTCTCGAGACGGGTGCATGAGATTGGCATCCGGGTGGCCCTCGGCGCGCCCCCTGGCAAGGTGCTTCGTCTGGTGCTGGGCAAGATTGCGGCGCTGGTCGCTATGGGATCGGCGTTCGGTCTTCTGCTAGCTTTGGCCGCTGGTCCGGTGCTTGCGAGTATAGTGTACGGGGGCTCGTCGCGCGATCCGCTGGTGTTGGCGGGTGTGTTGGCCCTCATGGCGTTCCTCGGCATCTTTTCGTCGTGGCTGCCGGCTCGCCGAGCTTTGCGGATCGAACCGATCAGTGCTCTGCGCCACGAGTAAGTGTGGCGGCGACTTGAACCTCGACATAGGGGAAAAAGTCGAGCTTTGCTGAACTTCGGGTCAATGCACATCCCAGCGATAGGCTAGACGGTCGGATACTCTGGATGCTGTTCCAGCCACAAACACGAATATGGGGTGAGTTGTCGCCGATCCGGAAGTTGGCCACACATAGGCGGTGAGTCCGATGAGTTCTCGAAGCCCACAGGCCCAGACGCGACGATTACCGCTGCTGCCCGTGCTGGACGCGTGCGATTGAAACTTGATGAATTCGTCGCTACAGGTTCGAGTCTTTTCTGGGGTCGCAGATGGACAGGTGAGAGCTAGAAGAATTCCGCCAAACACGCGTAATGGAATCAATCAGATAGGAGATAGCTTGGAAAACGCGATTTGGCTCCCCAGACGGGACTCGAACCGGATACATTTAGAACGTAGACGATGTCTAAACGACCTCTTCTTTTTGCGCCGTGCGCCTTCAACCTTGCAGAAACGAGCCGCATGGTCGAAATTGCCAAAGCGGTCGACCGACACCCTGCAGCCGGCTCGGTTTTCGACATCCAGTTCATTTCCGACGGCGGCGACTTCGAGGGACTGGTCGAGAAGCACGGGTTTCCGTTGACGCGAATGGAGCCACGGCTCACGAAGGAAAAACTCGAACACATTGCCAAAGTGGACCGAGGAGAGAAGTTTGCGCCCGCCTTCACCAGTCTCGAAATGATCCAGCGCATAGACAGCGAGGTTGCCCTTCTGAGCAAAGCCATGCCGGCCGCCGTGGTCACCGGGTCGTACCTGACTATCCCGATTTCGTGCCGGGTCGTTCAGACACCCCTCGTTTGGGTGATTCAGTCGACCTGGCTTCCAGAGTTCTTTCGGCACGGTGCGGGCATGACCGATAACGTCAGGCCCGCCCCACTGAAGGCGGTCGCAGACTGGACCGTGATGCAATTCATTAACTTCTGGATCAGGTTCGGATTTCTCAATCCCGTAAACAGGTCCGCCAGGCATTTTGGGGTTCCGGGATATGACTCCATCTTTGAGTTCTGGCGGGGCGATATTACGCTGGTCGCAGAGCCTCCCGAGTTTTCCGGAGTCAGGCTGCCTTCCAAATACTACTTCACCGGTCCCCTCATCCCCCAGGATGAATTCACTCTTCCGCCGGAACTCATCAACATTCCGAGGGATAAGCCTCTGATCTATTTCGCGATGGGAAGTTCCGGCACGCCCGAGATCGTCGCCAAAATCGTTGAGAGCTTTGAAGGCAAACCGTATCGCGTGATTGCTCCGGTGAAGTTTCAGTTGGGCCAGGTAGCCGGAGTCCGCGTTCCCTCCAACGTTCTCGTTACGGACTGGGTTCCGGCGCTTCAGGTCAACAAGATGGCGGATCTCGCTGTGATTCACGGAGGCATCGGAACAGTCATGACCGCGGCGCTGGCGGGCAAACCTGTTGTCGGCGTCGGCATGCAGATGGAGCAGGTTGCTAACCTCGCCTGTCTCGATCGGCTCGGCTTTGCGATCCGGGTGTCGAAATCCAAAGACCCGTCCCGGCAGGTTCAGGCCGCGATCCAGAAATTGCTCCATGACGATCAGGCAAAGACCAAGGCAGCTTCGTTCGCCAAAGTGATCGCGCAATCGGACGGACCGAAGCTGGCGGCCGATATTCTATTTGAGCATTATGGCGACGCGAGACCGTCCCCGCTTCCAAGCCTTCCGCGGCCGGCGTCGAATGACATTGGGGGCTGAGTGGCTGGAAATGGGCCGCTTTTTGCGACGAGCTTGCACGAGACTGGCGTCCATCACAGGCTCGACGCTCCAGGAGAGAAACATCCATGTCCGACCTTCAGCCCTTCGCCAAGAACCTCCTGATTGTCGATGGCCCTCTCGTCCGCGACATGGGTGTCCTGTTTACGACCCGCATGGCCATCGTGAAGCTCTCCGACGGTTCATTATGGGTGAATTCTCCTGTGTCCGTGCCGTTCGATACGATCAAACGCATAACGGAACTGGGGCCTGTCAAATACCTTCTTGCAGCAACCCCGAGGCATGTCTGGAGGCTCGCAGCGTGGCACGCCCTATTTCCCGAAGCACAGCTGTGGGCGCCCCGCCCCACCCCATTTACGTTGGAGAAAGGGCGCCTGCCCTTCACCAGCATTCTCAGAGACCAGCCGCCTCAAGCCTGGAAGGATGACTTCGACCAACTGGCCTTCAAAGGCAACCCGCTAATCGAAGAAGTTATCTTCTTTCATAGACAGTCGCGCACGGTCATCCTCGACGATCTGATCCAGAGTCATCCCATCGCGAAGGGCAAGCCTTTTCGCAACGCGCTGTTGAGACTGGCGGGCGTTGCATCTCCGCCTGGCGGTGTTCCTCTCGACATAAGGTTGTCCTTCACCAATCGCGACCTCGCGCGCCGATCACTCGAAAAGTTGCTGTCATGGGATTTCTGCAAGCTTGTCATGGCGCACGGCCCGTGCATCGATAGAGACGCAAAGCCATTCGTGGAGCGGGCCTTCCAATGGCTCGCGAGACCCCACGTCGCTCGTCACGGCCCTGGATGACGCTCACCCATCGACCGAACGAGTAGGGAAAACTACAGCCTGGCCATTGCGCTGGCAGCGCCAGTCGAACCACGTTCCATCGGGCCACGTATCCAGACTGGGGAGCCAATCCTCAAGTGATTGATTCCAGTGGGAGGCTCCTACTGGTATTCGTCTAAGTCCTTCGAAATCAGGTTCGAGTCCAACCTGAGGTTTTCCAGGGAA
>Ga0335069_10017397_pt1 | contig 10020 bp, 8 predicted proteins | sample Lox_Sample_11_FD_206714 | JGI IMG/M metagenome (GOLD analysis project Ga0335069, IMG submission 206714) | Soil microbial communities from Loxahatchee National Wildlife Refuge, Florida, United States - Lox_Sample_1.1 | ecosystem: Environmental > Terrestrial > Soil > Wetlands | place: USA: Florida...
GCTCAGAATCGCGATCGGCCGCTGGCGGGCGCGGCGCGAGAAGATCGCCCTGGTGCCGACCATGGGCGCACTGCACGCGGGCCATCTCGCCCTGGTGCGGCGCGCGCAACGCGGCGCCGATCGGGTCGTCGTGTCGATCTTTGTCAACCCGACGCAATTCGCCCCGCATGAAGACCTTGGCAGCTACCCGCGAACTTTCACGGCCGACGTCGCGGCGCTCGCCGAACACCACGCGGACCTGGTCTGGGCGCCGGACGTAACGACCATGTATCCGGACGGATTCGCGACGCGCATCGTGCCCGCGGGGCCGGCGCTTGCCGGGCTTGAGGACGCCTTCCGCCCGCATTTCTTTGCTGGCGTCGCCACCGTCGTCGCCAAGCTCTTGATCCAATGCGAACCCGACATCGCGGTCTTTGGCGAGAAGGACTATCAGCAGCTCAAGGTGGTCACGCGGCTCGTGCGCGATCTCGGCCTCAAGCCGCGCATCATCGGCGCACCGGTCGTGCGCGAAGCCGACGGCTTGGCGATGTCGTCGCGCAATCGCTACCTGTCGCCGCAACAGCGCCAAGCTGCTCCCGCGCTTTATCGCGTGCTGTCGCGCTGTGCTGCGGAGATCGGCGGCGGCCAATCCATTGCAGCCGCGCTCGCGACCGGCCGCGCGGCAATCGCGGCCGCCGGTTTCTCGCTCGACTATCTGGAAGCTCGCCACGCCGAAACGCTGGCGCCGCTGGGCGCTCGCCAGGACGGCCCGGTGCGGCTCCTCATTGCCGCACGCCTCGGCACCACGCGGCTGATCGACAACGTCGCCGTCTAGTAAGACGCGTCGCCACTCCTACTTCGACGGCTTCATCGGATCCTTGACCGCCTCGAAGGTGGCGAACTCCACGTTGTAGAGCTGCCCGTTCACCTTCTCCACTTTGCGGATGTAGATGTTCTGCACGATGTCGCGCGTCTGCGGGTCGATCGAGATCGGGCCGCGCGGGCTTTCCCAGGCCATGCCTTTCATCGCCGCGAGCAACGTGTCGCCGTCGGTCTTGCCGCCGGTCTTCTTCAGCGCTTCGTAGATCAGATGCATGCCGTCGTAACCGCCGACGGAGACGAAGTCCGGCCTGAAGCCGCTCGCCTTCTCGAAGGCGGCCACGTAGGCCTTGTTGGCTGCGGAATCGTGCGCCGCCGAATAAGAGCCGGACGTGATGATGCCAAGCATCTGGTCGCCCATGGTATTGAGATCGTCGTCGTCGGTGAGGTCGCCCGGACCGATGATCTTGATTCCCGAACTGCCAAGGCCGCGCTCGGCGAATTGTTTGGCAAAGATGCCGGCCTGAGTACCCGGGAAGTAGATGAACGCGGTGTCCGGGTTGATGTCCCGGATACGCTGCAGGAACGGCGCGAAGTCGGGATTGGCCAGCGGAATGCGGATCGACTCGACGATCTCGCCGCCGACCTGCGTGAAGCGGGTCTTGAACGCCGTTTCCGACTCGACGCCGGGCGCCCAATCGTTGACCAGCGTCACGACCTTTTTGCTGCCGTTCTTGAACGCCCATTCGGCCATGATCCAGGCCTGCTGCCCTTGCAGGAAACCCGCGCGCACCATGTAGGGCGATTTGGTCACGGTGATCGAAGCGCCCGAGCTCAAGACCAGCGTGGGAATCTTCGCCTCGGTCGCGAGCGCCGCCACCGCAAGCGCGCAGGGCGTGGTGCCGATGCCGACGAGCTCGACCTTGTCGTTGACGATCATGTCCTGCACGATCCGGCGCGCGTTGTCGGCAACGCCGCCGTCGTCACGGATCGTCAATTCGAGCTTGCGCCCCGCCACGCCATTGCCGTTCTGCTGGACATAGAGCTTGATGGCGGCGGAAAGCTGGCGGCCGACGGCGTTGAAACCCGCGCCGGTCAGCGGAATGCTGATCCCCATTTTAAGGACGTCTTCGGCGGCGGCGCGCCGCGCGAGCAAGCCGGCGCCCGCGGCGGCCGCCATGCCCTTGAGCATCGTTCTCCGCAGCATGGTTCCTCCCGATTTTTTGTTTGTTTCGCCGCCGCCAGGTCAGGCGGTTTCGAAGTCGAGATGCGGAATTTCCGGCCGATCGCCTTCGGCCTTGCCGGTGATCGGCGCGCGCGGCAGGCGTGCAGCGCCCGCCTCCATAACGAAGTTGTGCTCGAGCGAATACCACGGCCCGTTGACATCGGGGGCCGGCGCGGGGCCGCCGTCGTGGCGCACGAAATTGCCGAGCAAATGCTTGGTGACGCCGAACTGCACGTCGGTCTCGATGTATTTGTCGTCCGGCGGATAGACCTGCGACACCAGTGTCTTGAACCCGGGCTTGTAGGCGAGGAAATGCAGATGCGCGGGCCGCATGTTGTGGCGGTGCTGCGCCCGCAAGAGATCGCCGACCGGGCCGTCGATCGGAATCGGATAACCCGCCGGCTTCACGCTGCGGAAGCTGAAATGGCCTTTCGCGTCAGTGATGAACTTGCCGCGCAAATTCATGTCGGACTGGGTTGGGTCCTGATTTTCGTAGAATCCTTCCGGCGACGAATGCCAGACGTCGACTTCCACACCCTCGATCGGCTTGCCGTGCGCGTCGCGGTAATAGGCATCGACGAACAGCGCGGGTCCGGGCGTCGGCGAGCGCAAGATCGAACCGCCGTTGGGCGTGAGCGGCGAATTCAAGCGCCAGAACGGGCCGAGCTGACTGGCGTCGGTCTCGGTCTGGCCGTGATCGCCGTTGTTGAGGAGGCAAATCAGCGCCGAGAAGCCGAGCGTCCCCGACATCAGCACGGCTTCGTTATGGCTTTCGTTGCTGTGCTTGCCGAGCGCAACGATGTAGGCCATGGCGGCCTGAAACTCTTCTTCGGTCAGCCGCACCTCGCGGGCGAAATCGTGCAGGTGGCGAACGAACGCCGACATGATCTCGCGAAAGCGCGGATTGGGTGCGCGCTGCAGCTCGCCCAACACCGCCTTGGTGACGTCTTTCTCATTCGCAATGATCATTCTATCCGCTCCGCACCGGTCCGTTAATGCGAACCCAAGCTTACGCGATCGTGTTCCGCCGCGCTATGTGGCCCGGCGCGCGGCAAGAATGCCGCAATCACATGAGGCCCAGTTCGCGGAGCTCCCGCCGCAGCTTTTCCGGCATCGCGGCCGCGCCCGGCGCGGCTTTGTCCAGATCGCGCGGGGCGTCCTCGGCCGCGAGATAGCGCCAGCCCTGAAAGGCGCGGTAGGGGCGCGGTTCAACCAGAACCACCTTCGGATCGAGCACCAGCCCGCAACGGCCGACGCCGTCCTTGTCGCGGAACGGCCGCACCGCGCGAATGCGCTGGCGGCAGGCGATTTCGCCGCGGATCACCCAATAGAGCGATCCGCCGTCGACAAGCTCGTCCGCCCGCTTCGGCGCCATGCGCGTGCGATGGACGTGCTCCGGCTTCTCGCCGCGCTTGCGCTTCTCTTTGAGCCTTTGCTTGATCCAGTCTTCGAGATCACGGACTGATTCAGCGCCGACGCAGAGCTTGATGAGATGAAGGGCCATCGCGTCACACTAGCCCGAGGCCGCCTTTTCGATCACGACCATCTGCGCCCCTTCCACAACTTGCTCGCCCACCTCGACGGCGACGTCGGTGACGACGCCCGCAAACGGTGCGCGCAGCGTGTGTTCCATCTTCATGGCTTCGATGACCGTCAATCGCTGACCGCCGGCAACGGCGTCGCCGGAACGCACGAACATCTCCAGCACCTTGCCGTGCATGGGCGCCTTGATGACGCCGTCGCCGGCGCCGGCTTGCGCGGCCGCGATCGAGGGATCCTGCAGGCGTACGCGCGTCTGGCGGCCCTGCCGCACGACGTAGATGTCGCCATCGCCCTCGAAAGCGCGCGCATCGGTTGCCGGCGCCAAGCCGCCGACCGCGACCTTCATGCCGCTGTGCTCGTAGTCGACCGTAGCGTCGGCTTTCTCACCGTCGACGAGGATCTGGATCGTGAGGGCGCGCGGCGGCCCGAGCTGAAAGCCGTCGCGGGCGGCCCACGGCGAGTTGGCTTCCGCCGAATCTTCGCCGGCGGCCGCTCCTTCATTGCGGGCCAGAAGGCGTTCGACCGCGCGGGCCGCCGCGGCGTAGTCCGGCCCCTTGGGCGCGGCGCCGAGCGCCACGAGGTTGCGATCGATAAAGCCGGTATCGACCTTCCCCACCCGAAAGTCCGGCGCGCGGCAAAGCTCGCCGAGAAACGCGACGTTGCTGCGAACGCCCGCAACCGCGGTGCGGTCGAGCGCTCCCGTCAGCCGATCGATGGCGGCCTCGCGGGTCGGCCCGTGGGCGATGAGCTTCGCGATCATCGGATCGTAGAACGGGGTCACCTCTCCGCCCGCCGCGACGCCGCTGTCGACGCGGATGTCGCCCGGCAAGTCCAGGCCGACGATCTTGCCGGTTGACGGCAGAAAGCCGTTCTCCGGATCCTCGGCGTAAACGCGCGCCTCGACGGCGTGGCCGTCGAAGCGGATTTGATCTTGCGCGAGCGGCAGCTTCTCCCCGGCGGCGACCAAAAACTGCCAGGCAACGAGATCGAGCCCGGTCACCGCTTCGGTCACCGGATGTTCGACCTGGAGCCGCGTGTTCATCTCGATGAACCAGAAACCGTCCGGCCGCAGACCCTCGCTGCCGTCGGCGACGAACTCGACGGTGCCGGCGCCGACGTAGCCGACGGCCTTCGCCGCCGCGACCGCCGCCGCCCCCATCTGCGCCCGCAGCGCCGCGGTCATTCCCGGCGCCGGCGTCTCCTCGATGACCTTTTGATGGCGCCGCTGCAGCGAGCAATCGCGCTCGCCGAGGTGAATGATACTGCCGTGGCGGTCGCCGAAAACCTGAATCTCGATATGCCGTGGCGCCGTGATGTATTTTTCGATCAGCACGCGGCCCGAACCAAAGGCAGCAGCCACCTCGCGGACTGCGCCGTGCAACGCGCTGTCGAAATCGGCGCCGCGATCGACGCGGCGCAGACCGCGCCCGCCGCCGCCGGCCGCCGGCTTGATCAGCACCGGGTAGCCGACCGCTTCGGCCTGTTCGCGCAGGAAGGCGGCATCCTGACGCTCGCCGTGGTAGCCGGGAACGATCGGAACGCCGGCCTCGTCGATCAGCGCTTTGGCGCGGTCCTTGAGCCCCATGGCCCGGATGGCCGCAGCGGGCGGACCGACGAATGTAATGCCGGCTTTCTCACAGGCTTCGGCGAATTCGCCGCTCTCCGACAAGAAGCCGTAGCCGGGGTGGATGCATTCCGCGCCTGCGCTCCGCGCGACGGCGAGCAGCTTCTCGATGGACAGGTAGCTTTCGCGCGGCTCGGCGGCGCCGATGAAATGGGACTCGTCGCAAAAACGGCGATGCAGCGCATGCGCATCCGCGGCCGAATAGACGCCGATGGAGCGCATGCCCAGCCGTTTTGCGGTGCGCGCGATGCGACAGGCGATTTCGCCGCGATTGGCTATGAGGACGGAGCCGAACATTGGCGAATTTAGTGGAAGGTGAACAGCGAAACGTCAACTCATTGCGACCGCACGGGCGTGCCGGCATTCGCGCTTGGCGGCGGAGGACTGAGCTGAACCGGGGCGCCCGCCGGCGTTGCGGCCGTTTGCGGTGGCGCCATCGGCACCGGCTCGGGCCAGATCGGTTCGGTCGCCGGCGCGCCGGGAGCAGGCTGGGCGGCAGTCTGCGGCGCCGCATTGGTTTGCTTCCGCGAGCGGCGGGTCGCCGCCGCTGCCGCCTGCGGCGGATTCGGGTTGGCCGCGGCGGCCGCCGCAACGCCGGGCAAAACCGGGCCGTTCGGCTCCGGGTTCATGATGCTCACTGGCGGTATCGACGCCGCTGAGGGAAAGTCGATGTTGACCGGACGGCGCGGCGGCGCATTCGGCGCAGCCGAAGCGTTCGCCTGAATCTGCCCGGTTTCGGCCGGCGTTTCGTCGGGAGCCTTCGCCCAGATCTCCTGGTAGCGCTCGAGGTAATGGTCGAGCGTCTGCGCGCTCAAATTGGCGCGCACGCGGCTGGCGTCGCGCAGGGCCGCAAGCGCTTTGCAGTTCTGCCCGGTGCAACCGTCGCGCACGGCGAGCAGGTGAGCAACGAACCCGAAGCGGTCGAGCTCGAGCGACTGGCGCAGCGGTTGCATCAGGTAGTCGATGTCGCGGCCGCCGCGCTCGGCATAGCGCCCCATGCTCGCCAGGAGTGCAAGCCGCGCCGCGGTGTAGGAGGAGGCTGCGGCGACCGCGGCAGGCGAGGCCAACAGCGCCTTTTCGCAGGCCGCTTCCACGCCATCGCCGGATACCGCGTCGAGACAGGCGAGCGGCGAGCCGGGAGCGAGGGAACGGGCGGCAAGATCTCCGGCACGCTGTTCCAGCGCGCGGCGGTCGGCGCCGCGGCCGTCCAGGGCGGCATGATCGAGAAAGGCCCAAGTCACTGCTGCGCCGAGTACGGCGCCGACGATGACAAAGATGGCGCGCACTGCCGTGCTCCCGGATCCCTCGGCGCGTGGCCGCGCGAAGGCGAACCCGACCAGCACCACCAGCAAGGCGGCCGCGCCGGCCGCCATCCACAAGCGTAACGCCGAAGTTCCGATCTCGGGATCAAGTCCGAGCATCAAGCGGCTCCGGTACCTAACGAAGCGTCCGCGGCAAGTATGGCGCAGCGTCGGCCGCGGCGCCAGCTTTGGTGTTCAGCGCAGCCAGACCGTGGAACAACGCGCGCGAAGATTGTCGAAATCAGTGATCGAGTTCGAGCTGGCTCTCTTTGGCCACGCGCTCGAACGCTTCGCCGGCATTTTTGATGCGGTATTGATAATCGTCGCCGTCCGAAGGCAACAGCTTGACGACTTTGTATGTACCGCTGGCACCCGGACGGCTGACCGGGCTCGACGTGTACAACACCGTCTGGCCGACCCGAAACTTGTGCGCGCGCAATCCCGGCGAGCGCACGGCGATTTGCGAGACCGTGATCGTGGTGATCGTCGCGCTGGCGGTCAGAGGAGCGCTCGGCTCCACAGCCTTCGGCACCGGCCGCGCGACGGCCTTACCAGCAACTAGAGTGCGGCTGGCTTTCGCCGGCCGTCTTTTGACTGAACGCTTGTTCATGGAACTGCACTATACAGACAAACTAAACCCGGAGCAAAAAATATAGTATCAGAAAGCCGGTTTTGCGACTGCCCTGCGTCGTCACAAACGGAAGCAAAAAATCATTTAGATTCAATAGGGTATTGGACAAATCCGAAACGGTCGTTTGTCAGGCCTGGCGGCGCCAGCGGCCGTTCTCATCAGCCTGCCAATACGTCACTTCTAGACCCGCGGATTTGGCCTCGCTCCAGCGCATGCGCGCCGTCTCGACCGCTTCCGGATCGTCGCCATCAAATAACACAACCACGCGCTGGTAGGCCGCAACATCGTCGGGCATGGCGGCGCCTTCGACGAGAAAACGGACAATGGCGCCGTTCGGGTTGTGGCTTTCGAGCGTGAGCAGGATCGGGTGCTGCGCGGCCTCGGCATCGCGCCAGGTTCCGTGCGGCAGGAAGGAGTCGTCGCGCCAGGTCCACAGATGCGCATCGAGCGCCTCGATGCGTTCTTCGGTCGAGCCTTGCACCACGACGCGCCAGCCGCGCTCCATGGATTTTTGCAAGAGCCCCGGCAACACCTGCTCCGGCGTCTGTCCCTTCAGATGATAGAAAAGTATTTCGGTCATCCGCCCGAGCTTCCCTGACGCGCGAGCGCCGCCGCTATGACGCCGCGGCTCTGCGGCGATCGCAATCACCGCTCATAATAATCTTCAACGAGGCGATCGAGCAGACGCACGCCCCACCCCGCGCTCCAGCTTTTGTTGATGTCGGTCTGCGGCGAACCGAGAGCGGTGCCGGCGATGTCGAGATGCGCCCACGGCGTTTTGCCGACGAAGCGCTGCACGAATTGCGCGCCGGTGATCGAACCGGCCCAGCGGCCGCCGCTGTTTTTCATGTCGGCGAATTTCGAGTCGATGATCTTGTCGTATTCCGGGCCGAGCGGCATGCGCCAAAGCCGTTCTCCGGTCGCCTCGCCCGCCTTGGTGAGCCGTTCGGCGAGGCGATCGTCGTTGGCGAACAGGCCGGCATATTCCTGGCCGAGCGCCACCATGATTGCGCCCGTGAGCGTGGCGAGATCGACCATGAACCGCGGCTTGAACCGCTTGTTGATGTAGTAGAGGACATCGGCGAGGACGAGGCGGCCTTCCGCATCGGTATTGATGACCTCGACCGTCTGCCCCGACATCGTCGTCACGATGTCGCCCGGCCGCTGGGCCTTGCCGTCAGGCATGTTCTCGACGAGCCCGATCGCGCCCACGACATTGGCCTTGGCCCGGCGCACCGCGAGCGCATGCATGAGGCCGACGACGCAGGCGGCGCCCGCCATGTCGCCCTTCATGTCCTCCATGCCCTGCGCCGGCTTGATCGAGATGCCGCCGCTGTCGAAGCACACGCCCTTGCCGATGAAGGCGATCGGCTCGGCACCGCGTTTGCCGCCGTTCCAGCGCATGACGACGAGTCTGGGCTCGTGCGCGGAGCCCTGCCCGACGCCCAGGATGGCGCCCATGCCGAGCTTGCGCATCGCCGCCGCGTCGAGCACCTCGACGATCACGCCGAGCTTGCGCAACCCGGAGGCGCGGCGCGCCAGTTCGCCGGGGTAGAGCACGTTGGCGGGCTCGTTGATGAGATCGCGCGCGAGCACCACGCCGTCGGCAATGCCCGTGGTGCGGGACCAGGCCTTCTCCGCGGCCGAGGCGTTGGCGCAAGCGAGGCTGATCTCGACCTTGTTCGGGCGTTCCTCTCCTTCCTTGCGCTTGGTCTTGTAGCGATCGAACGAATAGGCGCGCAGCCTGACACCGAGCGCGAGGTCGGCGACCTGCTCGGCCTTCAATGCGCCGCCGCCGAATTCGGCCACAATCGTCGCGTGTCCGGCGGCGCCCGGCACCCCGCCCATGGCGACGCCGCCAAGGCGCACCAGGTCGCGATGCTTGAGATCCCGCTCCTTGCCCGTGCCCACCAGCACCAGCCGCGGCGCATGGAGCCCCGCTGGCGCGACGATGTCGAGCTTGGTCGCGTTCTTCCCGGTGAATCGATCGGCCGCGGCGGCACGGCGGCAGAGGTCGCCGACCGGCGCCAAAAGCTTCTGCGTGGCCGGGCCGAATTTGAGGTTTTCGGCACAGAACACAACCAGAACACCGCGCGGGCGATCGAATGAAGTGAAACCGAGCTTGAGGTCGGGCATGCGTGGTCCTTGGTGTCCGGGTCGAAGGCGGAACTTATGAACCGGTTGTGGCGGAGTGCAAAGTAGCTTGTGCCGATTGCGGACGCGGCTCAACGCCGGCGCGCGTGGATCGAATTTGTTAACCCTTAGCAACCCTTAGCTTTGGAATATCAACGGCTTTGCCTTGGCGAGGCCATTTTGTGAAAGCAAAACCTGCCGGACATTGGGGGAACTCGGCTCGGACGGCCAAGCACCGTCCGTGGGGGGCCGAGGCGGCCATAGTGCCCGTCCGCGGGGATAGTTAATCCGATGGGGTCGATCGGCCGCTATATGTTTCGCACCACGATGGGTGCGTTTCTGATCACCCTTGTCAGCCTGACCGTGGTGATGTGGTTCACCCAGGCGATCCGCGAATTCGATCTCATCACCAGCCAGCGCCAGACCGTTTTCGTCTTCATCGGCATTACCGGGCTGCTGATCCCCCTTCTGGTGATGATGATCGCGCCGATCGCGCTCGTCTTGGCGACGGCGCATATCCTCAACAAGCTCAGTTCCGATTCCGAGATCATCGTCATGAACGCCGCCGGCGTCTCGCCCTGGCGGCTGGTCAGGCCATTCATCGCCGTCGCGCTGGTCGTTTCGCTGCTGGTCGCCGTCCTCGCCGTCTATGTGTCGCCGTTAAGCCTGCGCGAGCTGCGCGACTGGGCCACCGAGGTCCGCGCCGACATCTTGACCAATATCGTGCAACCCGGCCGTTTCGCCACGATAGGCGGCAACCTCACGT
>Ga0335069_10017398_pt1 | contig 10020 bp, 16 predicted proteins | sample Lox_Sample_11_FD_206714 | JGI IMG/M metagenome (GOLD analysis project Ga0335069, IMG submission 206714) | Soil microbial communities from Loxahatchee National Wildlife Refuge, Florida, United States - Lox_Sample_1.1 | ecosystem: Environmental > Terrestrial > Soil > Wetlands | place: USA...
ACTTCTCCGTGTACCACGGGTCGGCGGCGACAGCGAACTGGATGGGCAGGTCGTACTGGTCGAGTTCGTAGTGGCGCAGCTCGTCGTGCTCGAATGATTGCACGTCGAAAAAGACTTCCTCGCCGCGCTGCTTCGCAACAGAAATGCCGAACGCAAATTGCAGGGCTTGATTGCCCAACCCGCCTTCAAGCCGCACGATCATAGGCTCTCCTGTGCGCGTCGTACATCATCGGAATCTCAAAAAACGTCCGCGAGGAAAGATGCCGCGAGATAATGTGGTTATCGGGCAGCACGTCCTCAAAGAGCGAGAAGCGCGGCTCATGCACGAGTCTCACGCCCGCTTCCGCGAGAACGGTCCCTACCATCTCATCCTCCAGCGTGAAGCGTCCGGCATCGCAGCCGGCCACAATCTCCATGCACTTGCGCGAGAGCACGTACCCGGTTCCGCCCGAGGCGTAGGTTTTCTCGTACAGGTGATAGCCCATGTAGTCCGAGAGCGGGAGAGCCAGTAGGCGCGGGACGCAAACGTAAGTGTCGGTGTCGCACAAGTAGGCGTAAGGCTCTTTGGTATTGGCAAGCACCCAGCGGCAAATCTCCCGCGTCTTTTGCGGGAGAGCGTCGTAGTGGTCATGCACGCCCAGTTGGGGTCCTGTAAAGAAATGCACTTCCGGCGTCCACCAGGTATCGCGGATAGCCGCGCAGCGCGGCCAGTGAGCATCACACGACTTGACGGCGATGAGCATCAGACTCCGTAGCACAGACTGGGATTGGAACTGAATCCGTGGCCCATGTGATTGTGCCGCAGCCCGGCAATCAAGCCTTCCTTATAGCCCTTGGCCTTCACGTACTCCCACAAAATCCCGCACTCCATGTTCATGTCCATCTCGGGAAGGTCGGTCAGAATATTTTTTCTTATCCACATTGGGGCACCAACACTATGCACCGGATAGATCGAGCCGCTTCCCTCCGGGGGCTTGGCCAGATTCTCGCCCTCGATGAGCGAGAGCGTCGAGCACACCGCGTACTCGGGATTGGCGAGCATGGCTTCCGTGCCGCGTTCGACCCACCGCTTGCCGACGATGAGCACGTCGTTGTCGGTGAAGATGTAGGGGTCGGAACGGGAACTGACTTCGGCGCACTGGCGAGCCTCGCGGATTCCCATGTCGCGCAGCGTGCGGATATTCACCTCCGGCTCCATGAGCCAGCGCTGGTAGGTGGCCTCAAAAAGCGCCTCGCGGAACTTGCCCTGTCCGTTCGTTGTGCGAATGAAAACGTCAATCACAGTCCCACCGCCAGCGTGCCGATCAGATAAAGCGCCACCGCGAAGAAGCGCCCCCAGCCGCGCGTCCACTTGCAGATGCCCAGCAGCACCACGAACCAGAGGATGTAGGCAATCATTCGTGCACCTTCTTGCACTTCGGACAGTAAATTCCAGGAGCTACCGGATACCCGCACTCGCCGCTTTTCTTTTCAGACTTCCGAGACTTGGACTTGGTTGAAAAACGCTTGCGGGAATCCACGGCATCTCGCGTTTCACCATGTCGAGAAAATCCTCTGGGCGCAGTACCGCCCCTTCCCTCATCCACAGGACCTCCCACCCCCACGGCCTCTTCAGTACCACCCGCTTCATCCCCTACCCCCGAATGCTCCGCTCCAGCGCCTTCCGCAATTCCTTCTCGTACCGCTCCTGCCACTTCCGCAGTGCTTGGCACAACCGCATGGTTTCCCGGTTTTTCGGCACGGTGAACGTCACGCTGTACTCCTCGAACTTCGGCTTTGCCATTACATCTCTCCCGAATCCACGCCGCCAAACTCAGGCACTCCGCTTCCGCCTGGCGCTTCCACCGCTCCCATTCCTCCACCTGCATCTTCATGGTCAGCAACTTCATGGGTATATACCTACACCTGCCGTATATACCGCGTCAAGCGAAAAGCGTATATACCGGAAAATAGTTGTTGGGCATGAAATGGGAGGATTTCGGATGGGAGCCTCGCAAGTGCAAGTGCCCCGTAGCGCCGGAAAAGGGGCCGGGGTTGCGCGTTTGTGTAGTGGGTGCCCGCGTTTCCGTCCGCCTGGCAGCGCTTATCCGCCGGCGCCGTTCGCTTGCCGATTCAACGCCAATGTCCCTTCACCGTGGCGTCTCCACCTGTAACGCTCAAGCGCTTGTCCGGGAAGAGTGGCGCTAATCCTTCTATCGCTTGTTTGGCCTGGTCAACACTCTCAAAAGGGCCTGTAATCAAGCCTTTCGGTATATCGAGCTCATCGAGCCACAGCACATTAATCACGTTCGCTTGCACGTTGGACACGCCGTGTTGCCTTTCCAGACGCTGAATCCATGCGCACAGCGGCCGGAGACTGGCGCGTGATTGGATGGCGATTGGCGAGGGGAAGTTTTGTGAGAAGAGATTGCCGGGCGCCCGGCATTTTCTCCATGCTCATCCGTGGCAACATCCGCAGACTGATTACCGCAAACCTGCTCCTTTTTTTTCGCTTCCAAAGGGGAAGGGTTGGCGAGGGAAAGAGAAAGCCTTTCACTTAGGAGTAGTTTCTCGCGCACAAGGTCGCTCACCGTCATAGCACGCGCAACGGCTTGATTCTTGAGTGTCCACGCGTAATCCACGGGCACGCGGATATTCACGATTACGCTCTTTTTTGGCGCTGGAATGGCGTCCGATTGGAGCGTAGTTTCGCTCGTTTCTGGCGTGTTCATGGGGATAGCATGGGACACGCGCAAGCCGGGAGTCAAGTGTACGCTCGATTGTATCCTTATATAAGGTACAATCAACGCGCGAATGGCCGCATAAATATTGAGTACTATGCCCAAGAAAGTACTTGACACGTTTCCGCGTTTGTATTACATTTCGCTTGTAAGCAGTTCAATCTAACTCATAGGGTGGACACCATGAGAAACAATCCAGACAATACGCAGTTATCCGAAACGCTCGAACGCGCTTTCACTGTGCGGAAGTATCGCGCGGCGTGGCATAAACTCGGCATCTTGGAGTTTACCTTGGAAATGGTCGCATCGCGCATCTTCCAGTCGTTCCAGCGCGATGAGATAGACTTTGACACGATGACTCATGCGTGCGAGTCAATCGAGCGAATCGAAGAGAAGCACGCGGAAGAATTGGGGTTGGCATGAACTCCCAAAACGAACCCTCTTTCCCGCAACCCCTAAGCGAAAAGTACCGGCCGCAATCTATCGCCGAGTTTATCGGACTCGACAAGCAAAAGAAGGTTTTAGGCGCTTTTGCTCGTCGGCCGGTCGCGTGCGCGTGGATGTTCCTAGGTCCTAGTGGCGTGGGCAAGTCTACAATGGCGCTCGCGCTTGCCAAAGAGTTAAACGCGGAACTGCACCACATCCCCTCGCAAAAGTGTACGGTCGGCGAGATAGACGATGTAGTGCGGATGTGCTGGCGCGCTCCTTACCGCTTGTTTGGCGCCGATGCTGGCAAAGCGGACTGGCACGTGGTACTGGTAGACGAAGCGGATCAGATGTCCGCGGCCGCACAGCTCGCGTTACTTTCGAAACTCGACTCGACCGCGGCGCCGCCACAGACTATTTTTATTTTCACGGCAAACGATACCGGCCGGCTTGAGCCCAGGTTCCTTTCCCGTACGCGCGTGCTGGAATTTTCCAGTTACGGGATGCGCAGCGAGATAGCGGCGCTCCTCGCGCAAGTCTGGGAGAAGGAAACGGGAGCACCTGGTACGCTCAACTGGGAGCGCATCGCCAAGGAAAGCAACACCAACGTGCGCGATGCGCTACAGACTTTGGAAATTGAGTTACTCGCGGTTTAGCGTAGTCCCTCACGCGGAAGTAGGGACACACTCAGAGGTGGACTATGAGCAAGAAAACGGCAGTAGCAGTCAAGGAAGAGAATTTCCAAGAGGTAGCGAATCGCGCAGCGCATAACTCGCTTGAGTGGATGCGCGAACATTTGGACGATGAGGAGCAGCGCGAGCGCATCATGTCTGAGGATGCGCTAGAAGTATCTGTGCGCGGTGACTGGCACAGTCCGTGCTCTGCGAATGAGGACGGAAGCAAACCAACGGAGTATTACATCCTGCTAGGGACTGGCGGACCAGCGACGCGCATCATTGGCGAACTGGACGACTGGTGCCAGCCGGAAACGGCGCGTTTCGAGTATCAGGACTGGTTCAAACCGTGGACGGCGGCCAACGATTTGAGCGACGAAGAGGAAAAGACTCTTTTGGAGTACGCTCGCCAATTCTACTTTGGCGAGTAAACGGTTTCCCCCATCCCGTCCACGTTTGGGGGCGCTGCGGCCATCGGCCACAGTGTCAGGGGCGCGTGATTCTCCCAAGTCTCGCGCGTCTCTGGCGAAGTAGCCGGAGGAAAAATATGCTGAAAGAAACTCACGGATGGGATGAGCGGCAGTTTCAGGAGTGGCTCAAGCGCGAGGAGACGGCGGCCAACATGAGCGTCAACGCTTACCAGCACATGACGCGCAAGCCGGGCTTGCGGCCGAGCTGGGGCTCACTCGCGGCATGGTTCGTGCATGGGTTCTTCGTCACCTGTGGCGTGGTAACCGTGGCGTTTATCGTCTTTGCCGTTGGGCGCCTCATCTGGCAGATTGCGACCGGCGAGGTACACCTATGAACGGACTGACAAAGCGCTTTTGGTCTAAAGTTGACAAGAATGGTCCCTTGCCGACACACAATCCGAAACTTGGGAAATGCTGGATATGGATGGCAGGGAAAACTAGTGACGGATATGGTGGATTCTGGCTAAGCGGGAAAACACTGGCCGCTCACAGGGTTTCCATGAAACTCGCGGGAATACGCCTTCATTCGAGATTAGTTTCCGATCATCTTTGCCGCGTGCGATCATGTATACGCCCATCCCATATTAGGCAGGTCACATCCCGAGAAAATGTACTTTGCGGCTCTGGATTGACCGCAGAGATGGCTAGACAAACCCACTGCACGAAAGGGCATCCATTCACGGGCAGCAATTTAATTATTAGACGCGACGGCCATCGCGCTTGTCGGGCTTGTGCCAACGCTAGAAAACGAGTTTGGAGGCACGAGCGCAGACTGGCCGGGAAGCGTCCTATATGATTCGTTTTACCGTTTACGGAAAGGCTGAGCCCCAGGGCTCGACTCGCGCATTCATCCCGAAAGGCTGGACGAGGCCGATCATCACGTCCGACAACCCCAAGATGAAAAGCTGGCGCCAAGACGTGACAAAGTGTTGCATCCTTGCGGCCCAAAAGGAAAAAGAGTTCGCATTACCCTTCCCGAAAGGCACGGCGGTTTATGTGGGCGTGATTTTCTATTTTCGCTCACCCAAAAGTGCCAAGAGATCCGCCATCGGCAAGCCGACCCGCCCGGACCTGGACAAACTTGTGCGCTGCATCCTGGACGCCATGACGGGAATACTCTATGAGGATGACTCGCAGGTTGCGGAGATCAACGCCGAGAAGATATTCGACACGCCGGAGGGCTGTTACATCGAAGTAAGGCCTAAAGTTTAGCTTGGGCATAGAATACTGATAAATACTAGCGAATTTCTCTTGACTTGTACCTGCCCAACAAGTATAGGTAATAACGAAAGGTGGACATCATGGAAACAAATCTACAGATCATTCCCAGTTTCGAGGCGAGTAAGGCCGAAGTTGCCTTGCGCGAAGTCGAGACACTCAAGGCCGCGCTCATCCCATTGGAGGAGGAAGCGAAGCGCATAGTCGTCACGAACGCCGAGCAGTACGCCGAAGCTGGCGCCTTGCTCAAGCGCGTGCGCGACAATCGCAAGCAAGGCGAGGAGACAGTCAAGCCTCTGGCGCGCGTGATTCAGAGCATCAAGGACTGGGTGCAGACGGTCAAGTTGCAGCATCAGAACCAGTGCGAGCGCATCGAGACTATTCTCGAAGTGAAGATGACCGATCAGAAGCGCCGTGAGCGCGAAGCCGCGGCCGCCGAAGAGAAGCGCCTGAACGAGGAGCGCCGCAAGGAAGCCGAACGCATTGCCGAGGAGCAGCGCAAGGCGCGGGAGAAGGAAATCGAGGCGCAGCGCAAGGCCGGCGAGATCGGTAAGCGCGAAGCCGCCAAGCAGGTGAAGGAAGCCGCCCAGGAAGCCGAAGCTATCAAGAACACGGTACAGGAAGTCAAGGTCGAGCCCGCCATTCCCAAGGTCGCCGGGTTGCGGCAGCGCGTGAACTGGAAGTTTAAGATTGTGGACGCAAACAAAATACCTCGTGCGTTCATGATGCCGAACGAAGTCAGCATCGGGCAGTTCGTGCGCACCGCGAAAGATAAGGCGCTCGCGGAAAAGACTATCCCGGGGATTGAGTGCTGGAGCGAGGACGCAATCTAATGGAACTGCTACCGATAGAATCAAGCTCCATCGCGGCCGCCGGCTACGACGAAGCAACGCAAGTTCTGCGCATCCGGTTTACCTCGCTCGCGGAATACGAGTACCAGGGCGTTCCCAAAAGCCTCTACGAAGAGTTCCTGCGAGCTGAGAGCAAAGGGAGTCATTTCCAGAAGTTCATTCGCGCGTGTTTCGTGTGTGAGTGCGTAGTCCCACGACCGAAGAAGGAGAAAGCCGATGAAGAAGCGCCAGCCAAAGAAGCGCCAGCCAAAGAAGCGCCAGTCAAAGCCAAGCGCACCAGCCCAGCCATCTAGCGCGATCGTCAAAGCCAACAAAGCGCAGACGGCGGTACTCTCGGCGCCCGAGAAGCTCGAACAGGTGTTGATTGTGGGCGACCTGGCCACACTCACGCCGATAGAGCGCGTGGACTATTACAAGCGCGTGTGCGACTCGTTGGGCATCAATCACCTGACCCGGCCCTTCGAGTACATTTTGTTCAAAGAGTACGACTCGAACGCGCCGGCGAAGCTCTCGCTATATGCCCGGAAGGATTGCACGGAACAGCTACGCCGCATCCATCAGGTTTCGGTTATCCCTCCACTGCGCAAGAGCATCACCGACGACTATTGCTCTGTCGAGGCCGACCTGCGCAGCGCGAGCGGCAAGACAGACACGGCGACCGGAGTTGTCGCGCTATTCAAGATCAAAGACGGCAGACGTATTGCGCTCGAAGGTGTGCAGTACGCGAACGCTATCATGCGTGCGGAAACCAAGGCCAAGCGCCGCGGCACGCTATCTATCTGTGGCTTGGGCATCCTGGACGAGTCGGAACTCGATGGCGTGCAAATGGTCGGCGGAGTGACGCCGGAAGGCCGCATCTGGTACCGGGACGACTACGACCCTGAGGAGGGCCACAAGAAGGGCAGGGAAGCCGCTGGGAAGGTGCTAGAGGAGAAATTGAGTGGTAAGCGCCCCTTGCACGAGAAACCCCGGGAAAACGACCCGGAGCCGTCAATAACCCCCGATTTAACGCGCACAAGCGACATTCCACCTGCCAAAGTGGAGCCTATGGGCGAGGTGGCGAGCGCGAAGTGGGTGGTCACGCTTGATTGGACAAATGAGACGGCGCCCATCCTGACCGCGGACGCCGAAGCGATCGAGGTGCTCAAGGACGCGCAAGCCCTCGGGCTCACCTGGGGCAAAGACGAGTTCTGGCACCTGCCCCCGCGTAACGCCGAGAAGCTGCGCGAGATGGCCAAGCAGTTCCCCTTCCAGTTGCAGGAGATAGTCCCAAAGGTTTCCGGCGAACAACGAGGAGAACAGCCGGAAAAGACGACGCGGCCGGCGGAGTCGAAGGAAAGCGGATCCGCCGAGCCGCTCGTCGTGAAGGGCACGCTACAACACTTCACCGAGAAGATGACCTCGGGGAGCGCCAAGCGGCCGAGCGCACCGTACTTGAGCGTCCTGCTCAAGACCGCGGACGGCGACAAGTGGGCGTCGTGCTTCGACCGGACACTCTTTGACTTCGTGAGCGCAGGGAAGGGCAAGCCGGGAGAGTTCCTCATCACGCGCAACGGCAACTACCTGAACCTCGTGGGCTTCCGAAAGCTGGGGAGCAAAGAGTTCGACACGGACGGCAAGACGCCTGTGATTCAGCGCAAAGACCAGCAAGCCGGAGGAAGCCTCTTTGGACAGTAAGCGCGAACTCTCCCCTGAGGAGAAACAAGTATTCAAGGCCGCGAGCGAGCGCCGGCGCGAGGCTGGGATAAAACTGCGCCGCGTCTGCATCACGATGAGCGTGGAGCAGGTCGAGGCGTTCTATATCGTCTTTGACTCATGGGTGGAGCGCTGGGGCAAAAACAAGGCGGTGGACGGTTTAATTTCGCTGATGTCGCGCGTTGAAGCGAGAATGAGAGATCAGGAGAATGTTGGAGAATAAACGCGATGAGCAGGCAACAGAAGAAAGACAATACAAAGACCCAAGAAGCTATGTTACGCAGAGCGGACATGAGTTTCTCTTTGGCGAGGACATGCGAAAGCGCCGTCAAGAAGTGTTTGACCGAGATGGGGCTAAATGTCGGGAGTGCGGCCATCCCGCCAGTTGGGAATACGGGGAAATGGACCATTTGCATGGCGGTAGAAAATTCGCAAGGTGTAGCTGTCCGCATAACCTTCAATGGCTCTGCCGACCCTGCCACGTCAAAAAGCACGGGAGAATAGTTATGTGGAGTAAACCGTGAGCCGTGAGCAACTAGCCGAGGCCATCCGCGAGGAAAAAGCGGTCAAATGCTGCCTCGCGCACATCTTCCGCGTCTACTACGACGGCAAGGAGTGCCCGTGCTGCGCGATGCTGCGAGAAAATAAGTTGACCGATCGGAAGAGAAAATGAATAATACCGACACGAGCCGCCGAGGGGCAGTTACTTCGGGCGGAATTGGACTGGGGCGGGTGCCTAACCACTTGCCCCTTTCCTCCCTGTTAGGAGGGATCGTGTCTTGGCATGCATCTGGCTACGTAAAAAAACTCACACATCACAAAGATGGTACTCGTCTCACTGCCAGAGAAAAACTGATTCTGTTCGTTCTTGCCGACAGTCACAACGAGGATAGGGGCAACTGCGCATGGATTGGCATCGAGAAAGCCGCCCGTGACTCACTCACTTCGAGGAGCCGATTTATCGAACTATTGGGTCGTCTTGAGGCTAAAGGCACTATTTCGGTCCAGCGCAGACAGGGGCAATCCAACCTGTATTTCTTCCCAGACCTACCCGTCCGAGAATCGGACCCCCCTACCCCAAGACCCGTCCGAAAATCGGACCCCACCCGTCCGATAGCTACAGGACCCCACCCGTCCGATAGCTGTCGGACCCAAGCCTTTAATGAGCCTTTAGGAACCGATATTCAGCCGCTTGGCGAGCGGCCGCACATAAATTTAGTTCTCCAAGCGATAGAAGAAAGCAAAAGAACCGGAGAATCGGCCGACACAATTCTCAAGCAACTGAAAAGGATCACGCAATGACCAATCCCCAGCGCGACCGACTAGTGCAAGCCCTGCTCAACTATCCCAAAGCCTCGCAGGAGTTCCTGGACGACATGCAGGAGATGGTTGAGAGTGACATACGCGCTCTTGAGCCGCTACTAGACCGCATGTTGCTCGACGCGAAATTCGAGACGCTACTCGAACTCGCGGCCGAGGCGCAGAAGAACGAAGTGTGCAAGAACTGCGGCGTGCGCTCGATACCACTGCCTTTCTAGTTGCCATGCCCAACAACGCGTGCTAGAGTGTGCGCGTAGTATCCCACCTGAAAGGAAAAAGCAGAATGAAGGAAACGCATCCGTTGCAGTGGCCGGAAGGTTGGCAGCGCACTCGCATCCAAGATCGGGAAGCGCGAACCGCGTGGAAGAAGAACGAGCGGCAAGCCATCGAGGCACTAGAATTAGAGTTGAAGCGATTCGGGGTTCTCTCTGCCACGCTCACCCGGAAAGATCCCGCGGACTTTCGCGGAGCGCCCGACCCCAGTGTGGCGCTTTGGTTTTCGCGCAAGCACAAGGATGACTTCTCTTGGCAGGATGTCTTGGGCATCAAGAACCCCGCCCCGGAGCGCGAAGAGATTGACGACGCCTACCGCGCACTCGCACGGAAGTACCATCCCGACATGGGTGGGGACGTTGAGATGTTTCGC
>Ga0335069_10017399_pt1 | contig 10020 bp, 9 predicted proteins | sample Lox_Sample_11_FD_206714 | JGI IMG/M metagenome (GOLD analysis project Ga0335069, IMG submission 206714) | Soil microbial communities from Loxahatchee National Wildlife Refuge, Florida, United States - Lox_Sample_1.1 | ecosystem: Environmental > Terrestrial > Soil > Wetlands | place: USA: Florida...
TGGGTGCGCGATACGCTCGACGCCCTGATCCTCCAGATCGCCGAGCTCCAGAAGGCCCTCGCCGCGCGCGCGCTCGAATGCGCCGCCATGGCGATGCCGGGCTTCACCCATCTCCAGTCGGCCCAGCCGGTGACCTTCGGCCATCACCTCATGGCCTATGTCGAGATGCTCGCCCGCGACGCCGGCCGCTTCCGCGACGCGCGCAGGCGCCTCAACGAATGTCCTCTGGGCGCCGCCGCCCTCGCCGGCACGTCCTTCCCGATCGACCGGGACATGACGGCCGAGGCGCTCGGCTTCGACCGCCCGACCGCCAATTCCCTCGACAGCGTCGCCGACCGCGACTTCGCCCTCGAATCCTTGAGCGCCGCGGCGATCTGCGCGACCCACCTCTCCCGCTTCGCCGAGGAGATCGTGTTGTGGTCGACGCCGCAGTTCGGCTTCGTGAGGCTGAGCGACGCCTTCTCGACCGGATCCTCGATCATGCCGCAGAAGCGCAACCCCGACGCGGCGGAGCTGGTGCGCGGCAAGACCGGCCGCGTCGTCGGCGCGCTGGTCGGCCTGCTGACCGTGATGAAGGGCCTGCCGCTCGCCTATTCAAAGGACATGCAGGAGGACAAGGAAGGCGTGTTCGACGCGCTCGAGACCCTCTCGCTGTGCCTCGCCGCGACGACTGGCATGGTGCTGGACATGACGCCGGACGCGAAACGGATGAAGGCCGCCGCCGGCGCGGGCTACGCCACCGCGACCGACCTCGCCGACTGGCTCGTGCGCGCCCTCAAGACGCCGTTCCGCGAGGCCCACCATGTCACCGGCCGGATCGTGGCGCTCGCCGCCGAACGGGGCGTTCCGCTCGAGAAGCTCTCGCTCGCGGAGATGAGAAGCGTGGAGCCGCGCATCGGCGAGGACGCCTTCGCCGTGCTCGGCGTCGAACGCTCGGTAAGGACCCGCACCTCCTACGGCGGCACGGCGCCGGCCAACGTGAAGCGTCAGGCCAAGGCCTGGCTGAAGCGGCTCGGAGCCGGCTGAAGGGCGAAGGGCTCGAACGAAACAACTCCGTCATAGCCATCGGCGTAGAGCCGGCGAAGCTGCTCGACGTTCCCGAGACGATCTTTCGGCCCGACAAGCACGCGATGGCCGTCGAGCATGTCGGTGAAGCTGATCGCAGGGTCTTCGAGGCCGGAAATATGGACAAGCCCTGTGCAGCCAGCGAAAATTTGCTCCTCTCCCGCGCCGCGGTGGTGGAAGGTATCGTGAACGAGCGAGAAGACGTCGGCGGCGCCGATGTCGTCGATCGCCGCAAGCGCCTCGCGCTTAAAGCGCAACGACGACACGGGAAATCCGAGAGGCTCGACGAAGCCCTCAAGGCCGTGACTCTCCAGGATCGGCCGGATTCCGGACAATGCCGCGCGCAGCCCCGCCGCCTTCTCCGGCGTGTCTTCCAGCATCTCGCCCTCGTTGAGCGGACACATGACGAGACCGGTCGCGCCGGCTGCCGCGGCGAGCGCCGCGAGCGCTTCGGTCTGGCGGGCGCGTTCCTCGCTCCACACGTTGAACGGATAGAGCGCGTTGACGCTGCGGATCTCGAGGCCGGCGTCCGCCGCCTTCGCGCCGACCCGCCGCGCCGTTCCGACGTCCTTCAGGCTGTTGTCGCCGACATCGTTGCGCAGCCCGATCGCGACGGCGCCGAGCTTGACGGCCCCGTCGATGAGCTCGTCCGGCGTCAGAGCCGGCGACTCCATGTGGTTTTCAGCGCGAGGTCATCCGGATAACGCGCGAGCTGTCGAACGATCGGCGACGCGCGTCGCAAAGCGGTGGCCGGCCGTGCGGCGCGCGAGAACGTCAGGCTGCGCGCCCCGCCCGCCTCGCGGCGCCGGAGCCGGCCATGACGACGACCATCAGAAACACCCCGCGCACCACGCTCTGCCAGTAGGCGCTGAGGCTGATCCAGCCGAGGCCGTTCTCGAAATTGAGCACATTGAAGATGAGGCCGAGCAGCAGGACGCCGGCGAGGGTCGTCGCGACCGAGCCGACGCCGCCGGTGAGCAGGGTGCCCCCGACGACGACCGCGGCGATCGAAAACAGCTCCCAGCCGACGCCTTCGGCCGGCTGGCCGGCGCCGAACTGGGCCGCGAGGATGACTCCGGCGAGGCTCGCGCAGATTCCCGACTGGACATAGGCCAAAAACAGGACCCGATCGACCGGCAGGCCCATGAGGCGCGCCGCTTCTTCGTTGCCGCCGACCGCGAGCACGTAGCGGCCGAAACTCGAATAGTTGAGCGCAATCGAGCCGTAGACGTAAGCGGCCCCGGCGATCCAGGCGGGGACGGGAAACCCGAGCAGGTCGCCCTGCCCCAGCCAGGTGAAGCCGGATTCGTAGGATACGGACACCGACTGGTTGTGCGCAAGAAGCAGGCCCGTCCCGCTCGCCATCAGCATGCTGGACAGCGTCGCGATGAACGGCAGGATCTTCATCCGCGTCACCATGAAGCCGTTGACGGCGCCGACGGCCACCCCCGTCGCGACCCCGCCGAGGAGGCCGGGCAAGAGGCCGTAGGGCGAGAGCAGCGCCGAGACCACGCTCGCGCAGGCCGCGGTCGTGCCGACCGAAAGATCGATCCCGGCCGTCATGATGACGAAGCACATGCCGAGGCTGGTCAGCGCAAACATGGAATTGTAGCGGAGTACGCTCAAGACGTTGTAGGCGCCGAGGAAGTGATCGTAACGCAGCGCGCCGAACAGGATGAGCAGGACGAGCGCGATCAGGACCCGCTGCTGCGCCGCCCAGGCGAAGCGGCTCGGCCGCGCCGGCGCGGCGGCGTTCGCGACTTCGGCGCTCATGCGCGCTTGCCTCTGTTTTGCGACCAGACTGCGCCGGCGATGATCGCGCCCTTGACGACCAGCGCCGCTGCGTCGGGCACGCCGTTGGCGAGCAGGGTGTAGCGCAGGAGTTGAATGAGCAGCGCGCCGATCAGCGAGCCGACCACGCTCGCCTGGCCGCCGGTAAAGGGGGTGCCGCCGACCGCGACCGCGGCGATGGCGTCGAGCTCCATTCCAAGTCCGACCTGATTGGCGTCGCTCGACGAATTGATGGAGATGACGATCAGCCCCGCGACGCCCGCCAGCAGGCCGCTGATCGTGTACACCCACCGCTTGACCCGGTTGACGGGCACGCCCGACAGGCGCGCCGCCCGCTCGTTGCCGCCGACCGACAGGATCTGCCGGCCGAACAGGGTCCGCCGCAACGCCCACGCGGCGAGCGCGACGACGATCAGCATGACGATGACCTGGACAGGGACGCCGAGGATGCGGCCAAGGCCAATGAACTGGAACGTCGGGTTGTGGAACACCTGCAGATTGCCGTTGGTCAGCACCTGCCCGATGCCGCGCCCGGCGATGAACATGACGAGCGTGCCGACGATCGGCTGGACCTGAAAGCGGGTGATGAACCATCCGTTGAATGCGCCGAGCAGGCCGGCCGCCGCCACCGAAGCGATGAAGGCGAGCACATTGCCCAGCATCGGATGTGCGACCCCAAATGGACTGAGGAAGATCAGCGGGGCCAGCGCCCCGGCGATCGCCATCAGCGAGCCGACCGAGAGGTCGATGCCCGCGGTGGCGATGACGAGCGTCATGCCCACCGAGACGATGACGATGGTCGCGACCTGGGTCAGGTTAACGTTCAGCGTCTGCCAGCTGGCGAAGTGCGGCGTCACCGCGAAGTTGAACGCCAACAGGACCAAGAGCGACGTCAGCGCCGCGTATCGGCGCAGAAACGCCAGGACATCCAGGGACGCAGACTTCTGGACGAAGGTCGGCGCGTCAGCCACCAGCCGGCTCCCCTGTCGCGCCGGGGTCTTCGTGGGCCATCGCCGTCATGATGGCGGCTGCGTTCGCGTGCGCGTGCGGCAAATCGGCGACCGTACGGCCGTCGCTCAGCACGAAAACACGGTCGGCGCCCTCGACGATCTCCTCGAGCTCGGAGGAGATCATGAGGACGCCGAGCCCCTGGTCGGCGAGCTCGCGGATCAGCGACTGGATCTCGGCCTTCGCGCCAACATCGATCCCGCGGGTCGGCTCGTCGAGGATCAAGAGCTTCGGGTCGGTGCAGAGCCATCGCGCCAGGAGCACCTTCTGCTGGTTGCCGCCCGAGAGCTCGCGCACCTTCTGCTCGACGCTCGAGGCCTTGATGGCGAGACGCTTCATGAATTTGTCAACCGCGGCGCGCTGGCGCGCCTCATCGACGACGCCCATTCTGACGAGGCGCGGGAGAATCGCGAGGGTGATATTCTCGCGCACCGACATGTCTGGAACGATTCCTTCCGCTTTCCGGTCCTCGCTGCAATAGCCGACGCCCAGCGCGATGGCTGCCGACGGTTCGCGGAGCTGAACCTCGTTTCCGAGCAGGCGGATCGTCCCGGCGTCTGGCGGATCCGCGCCAAAGATCGCGCGCGCCGTCTCCGTGCGGCCTGAGCCGAGCAGCCCGGCGAGGCCGACAATTTGGCCGGACTTAACCTCGACCCGCGCGTCGCGGACCCTCCGCCCGATCTGAAGTCCTTCCGCCGAAAGAACTTCCGCGCCCGCCTTCGCCGTGGCCGCGGAAAACCCGGTCGTATGGCTGCGGACCGTCTCGAGGTCCCGGCCGAGCATCGCCGAGATCAGATGGAGCTTGTCGACTTCCGCCAACCGGCTGGCCATGACCGTGCGTCCGTCTCGCATGACCGTCACCCGATCGCAGACCTGATAGAGCTCATCGAGGCGGTGACTGATGAAGATCACCGCGACGCCTTCCGCTCGCAGTTGCCGCATGACGTCAAATAGCACCGCAACCTCCCGCTCATCGAGCGAGGAGGTCGGCTCGTCCATGATCACGAGCCGCGCCTTGAACGAAACGGCGCGGGCGATCGCGACCATCTGCTGGATCGCGGTCGAAAACTCGATGAGCGGCCGGCGTACGTCGATCTCGACGTCGAAGCGCCGAAGAAGCTCGGTCGCCTCGGCGTTCATGGCTTTCCAATCCAGAAAGCCGTGGCGCCGGCGTTCCCGCCCCAGGCAGATATTCTCGGCCACGGAGCGGAACGGAACGAGGTTGATCTCCTGATAGATCGTGCTGATCCCGCAGCGCTGCGCCTCCTGCGGCGAGCCGAAATCGACCGGCTCGCCGCCGAACGTGATCGCCCCCCCGTCGCGGCTGTAGGCGCCGGTCAGAACCTTGATGAGGGTCGACTTCCCCGCGCCGTTCTGGCCGACAAGCGCCATGATTTCGCCTGGGTTGACGTCAAGCGATGCGGCCGACAACGCTCTTACGCCCTGGAAGCGCTTGTCGATGTCGCGCATGACGAGCAGCGGGACGGTTGGCGGCATCGGTGCTTTCGGCTTTGCCCTGTCGCGGCGCGCGGTTCAAACCACGCCCTCCCGCCCGCAGGAAAGCAGGCGGCAGGGGTTTCGGCAAGTGCGGAACTCCGCCATTGCAACGTCAGAACGCTGTCGCCAGCACCTCCTTGGCGTTGCTGGCGTCGAAGAAGCGGTCTGGATTGACGATGATCGGCGGAATCTTTTCGCCGTTGGCATACTTGTACATGATGTCGAACGATGCCGGACCGAAGCGCGGATTGCATTCGCAGGTGCAGCCCATCTTGCCGTCGATGATCGCCTGCACCCCGTCCTTTTCTCCGTCGATCGAGACGATGAGAATGTCTTTGCCCGGAACCTTGCCGGCCGCTTCGATTGCAGTGATCGCGCCGAGCGCCATTTCGTCGTTATGGGCGTAGACGATTGTCGCGTCCGGGTGCGCCTGCAGGAGCGTCTCGGCGACTTGCCGTCCCTTGTCTCGGTTGAAGTCGCCTGACTGGCTGGCGACGATGACCATCTCGGGCGCCTTGGCCTTGATCGTTTCGTCGAACCCCTTCTTGCGGTCATTGGCCGGAGACGCGCCTATCGAACCTTCCAGCTCGATGATCTTGCCCTTGCCTCCGGTCTTCTGGATCGTCCAGTCCGCGACCCGCTGGCCTTCCTGGACGAAATTCGAGCCGATGAAGGCCAAATAATCTTGACCCCTCTTGACGAGCGCCTGATCGAGATCGCGGTCGACCAGAAGCACCGGGATGCCGGCCCTCTTCGCGTTCAGGACCGCCGGAACGAGCGGCTTGTCCTCACGCGGCGGCAGGAAGATGAAGTCGACGCCCTGCGCGATCATGGAGTTGACGTCGGCGACCTGTTTCGCCGCCGAATCCGCCGCATCGGTATAGACGAGCTGGCAGCCGCGCTTCTTGGCTTCGTCCTTCATGCTTTCGGTTTCCGCCAACCGCCAGGGATTGTTGCTTACGATTTGCGCGAAGCCGACTTTGTACGTGTCCTTCTTCTTCAGCGGCGGCACCTGGCTGAAGGCGGGGACGATCGAAAGCCCGGCGGCGGCGCCGACGGACCCGATGAGCACTTGTCTGCGATTGATGAGCATGCGGCTTTCCTCCTCTCAAGCGATCGCGCGCGACGGCGCGTCCTGACGGCTTTCTCACCGTTCGATTTCGGGACGCGAAGACGCACATTCGCGCCTTGGGGCCCGATGTCTTCGCCTCTTGAACCCCGAATGGGAGGGAGGATAATTGAGTGCTAAAACTTGTCAATGACAAAGCGGATACGACGAAATTTTCGGTTGCATATCAACATTTTGTCCTGCTAATAATATTTGCGAAAGGGGGTCGAGCGGGCAATGCTGGGCGGAAACGGCGCCAAAACCGAAGCGGAGGTCGGTCGGCGGGACGGAAAGCGAGCCTATGGTCGCCGGGCAGCCCCCGCGCGCCGGCCGACGATGATCGACGTCGCCAACGAGGCGCGCGTGTCCCAGACCACGGTCTCGCTGGTTCTCAACCATGCCGACGGGGCCCGTCTGTCGGCCGAGACGCGGCAGCGGGTGATGAAGGCCGCGGCCCGCCTCGGCTATCAGCCGGTGCGGCGCGGCGGGGCGCCCTCGCCATCGTCGCCGACATCGATCGGTTTTGTCTGCGACGAGATTTCGACCGATCCCTGGACGGCGATCGGGCTCGATGGGGTGCGCGAAAAGGCGTGGGAGCATGGGCTCACCGTCACGGTCATGGTCACGCGCGGCGACGCGGACATGGAGGCCGCGGCGCTTGCGCAGTTGGCCGCTCAGCCCCTGCTCGGCCTCATCTATGCGACGATCAACACCCGGCTGGTCGAAGCGCCCATAACGCCGTCGCGATTGCCTGTCGTTCTGCTCAACTGCCATGCGGCCAACGGCGCGCTGATCTCTGTCGCCCCCGGCGAGGTGGCGGGCGGCCACGCCGCGACCGACGTGATGATCCGCGCCGGTCACCGGCGCATCAGCTATATCAACGGCGAAGGCAGCATGGAGGCGGCGCGCCAGCGCCTGAGAGGCTATCGCCAGGCGCTCGCCACCGCCGACCTGCCGTTCGATCCCGACCTCGTGCGCGAGGGCAACTGGCAGCCGCTCTCCGGGTATGAGGCGACCCGCGAACTGATGAGCCTGCCGGCGCCGCCCACCGCGATCTTCTGCGCCAACGACCTCATGGCCGTCGGCTGCTATGACGCTCTGCGCGAGCTGGGGCTGAACATTCCCGACGACGTCGCGGTCATGGGTTACGACGACCGCGAAATTGCCCAGCATCTTCATCCGCCGCTCACGACCGTCCTCTTGCCGCATTTCGAAATGGGTTCGATCGCCGCCGAGCTTCTCATCGATGCGGCCGCCGGGTCGGTCGTCCGCCCGCGACAAATCAAGGTCGAATGCCCGATCGTGATGCGCAAGTCGGTGTGATTGCGTCGAGCGGGCCGGAAAAGGAGGAAGCCGTCGCGGTCTGGGGAGACATGACGACGCCCGAGGTCGGGCCCGGCGACCTGTTCATCGCGTCGGCCGGTCCGGGCGATCTTGCGACTGCGCGCACGCTCACCGACATCGCCCGCACGGTCGGCGCGCGCACCGCGCTCGTCACCGCCCGGGCTGGCGGTGCGCTGGCAAACCATGTGGACGTCGTCACCGTCATTCCCGCCCAGACCATGGCGGACGATCGGGGCGCGAAACTTTCAGTCTTGCCGATGGGTTCACTGTTCGAAACCGCGCGAATGATCGCCTTCGAGCTCGCAATCCTCAAACTGCGGCCGCGCTCCCGCGAGACAGCGGAGAAGATGCGCGCGCGGCACGCCAATCTGGAATAGAAGCCGAGCAACGAAAGAGGGCGTCCGACAGCCGCCGCTCTGGACAGACGGGATCAGAGCAGAGTCCGGCGCCCCGCCCATCGTCACTTCAGTCGACCGGATATCGGAACGCGGCGGTCGTGTCGCGACTCCCCTCGCCGCGCGCGATCGCCGCGTCATAGAGCGCGGCCACGCCCGGCATCACCGCGAGCGCGACGTCGTGGCGCGCGGCCTCGTCGATCATCAGGCGCACGTCCTTGCGCGCCATCGCGATCTCGAACGACGGGTTCGCGAACTGCCCGGCCGAGATCCGCGCCGCGCGCGCCGGCAGCAGCTGGCCGGGGTTGAACTGCTCGTACAGCGCGAACGCCTCGGCGGTCGGGATGCCGACCGCGTGCGCGAGCCGGTTGACGTCGCCGAGCACGCCCAGCATGCCCAGCAGCGTCATGTTGCCGAACAGCTTGAACGCCGCCGCGCGCTCGGGCGCCTCGCCGAGCCAGATCACCTTGCCGGTCATCGCCTGCAGCGCCGGCAGCAGCGCGTCGTGGCGCGACTTCTCGCCCGACACCAGCATCAGGCCGCTGCCCTCCTGGGCGTTGACCGGTGCCATGAACACCGGCGCGTGCACCAGCACGCAGCCGCGCGCGTTCCAGCGCGCGACGCGCTCGGCGGTCGGCGTCACCGCGGTGGTGGTGTGGTCGACGATCCAGGTCGACGCCAGGATCCGCCCGGCCAGCGGCTCCAGCACCGCGTCGACCGAGGCGTCGTCGGCCAGCGACAGGTGGATCCGGTCGACGCCGGCGACCGCGGCCGCGGCGGCGTCGAACGCCCGCGCGCCGCTGTCGGTCAGCGCACGCGCCTTCGCCGCGCTGCGGTTCCACACGTTGACCTCGAGCCCGTTGGCGCGCATGCGGCGCACGAAGCCCGAGCCCATCAGCCCGGTGCCGAGAAAGGCGATCTTCATCGGTCGAGCAATCTCAGCGCGGCTGCTTGGTGATGCGCAGATAGGGCTTGGGCGCCGTCCAGCCGCCCGGGAACAGCGTCTTCGCATCCTCGTCGCTCACCGAGCCGGCGATGATCACGTCCTCGCCCTGCTTCCAGTTCACCGGCGTCGCGACCTTGTGCCTGGCGGTCAGCTGCATCGAGTCGATCACGCGCAGGATCTCGTCGAAGTTGCGGCCGGTGGTCATCGGGTAGGTCAGCATCAGCTTGATGCGCTTGTCCGGCCCGATCACGAACACCGAGCGCACGGTGGCGTTGGTCGCCGCGGTGCGCCCTTCCGACGTGCCGGGCTCGTCGGCCGGCAGCATGTTGTAGAGCTTGGCCACCGCGAGGTCACTGTCGCCGATCATCGGGTAGCGCACCGTCGCGCCCTGGGTCTCGGCGATATCGGCCTCCCACTTCAGGTGGCTGGCCACCGGGTCGACCGACAGGCCGATCAGCTTGGTGTTGCGCTTCGCGAACTCGGGCTCGATCTTGGCCATGTAGCCCAGCTCGGTCGTGCACACCGGCGTGAAGTCCTTCGGGTGCGAGAACAGCACCGCCCACTGGTCGCCGATCCACTGGTGGAAATCGATGCGTCCCTGCGTGGTCTCGGCGCTGAAGTTCGGGGCGATGTCGTTGATGCGCAGCGACATGGTGGGTCTCCTGGGTCGGGGGATGGGCGGGCGGGCCGCGATGGTCGCGCCGCGGGCGAGCCCGCGTCAAGCGTGGGCGCTATCCTACGCTCCCGATGGCGGCCGGCCCGAAGCGCTGCCGCACGCGCCGATTCCCGGCCGCACGAGGCTCGCCGATGACCGTCCGCCACCCCGACGCCCGGCCGGCGCCACCGGATTTCCTGCAGGCGCTGCG
>Ga0335069_10017401_pt1 | contig 10018 bp, 7 predicted proteins | sample Lox_Sample_11_FD_206714 | JGI IMG/M metagenome (GOLD analysis project Ga0335069, IMG submission 206714) | Soil microbial communities from Loxahatchee National Wildlife Refuge, Florida, United States - Lox_Sample_1.1 | ecosystem: Environmental > Terrestrial > Soil > Wetlands | place: USA: Florida...
TTGAGCTGGCACTCGCCTTCGGCGAGTACGACCTTGGGGCCGCGGAACGGTGTCGTCATCGCCTCCCTGAGGACCGCGAGCGTTTGCTTCATATCGTAGGTCGAGATCCGCCGCACCCATTCGACGCCGACGCCGCGGACCGCCTTCTCGATCGGGTTGCTTGTCTTGCGGCCCGCCATGTCTGCGTTCGACGAAAGCAAGTACTGGCCGCCCGTAGCGGCCGAGTAGCCGTTATCGACGATGATGGTGATGCCATCGTGTTTGTTGAAGACCGCGTTGGCGATGCCGCTCGTGAGCCCGTTGTGCCAAAAGCCTCCATCGCCCATCAGCGCAATCGGGCGCCGACCGGGCACTGCGTTGAGTGCCGCTGCTCCCGCCGCGCCCAGCCCGTACCCCATGATGCTCGCGCCCATTTCGAACGGCGGCAGCGTCGCGAAGGAATGGCAGCCGATGTCCGCACTGACATGGATCGCCCCCAGCTCCCGCTGAAGTAGCTTCATCGAGGCGAACAGCGGCCGCTCCGGGCAGCCGGTGCAGAGCCCAGACGGCCGCATCGGCACGTTCGCCGCGAGCGCCTCCCGCGACTTGAGCACCACCTCCCTGACCGGCACGGCCGTCGCCGGCAAAAGGGTCGCCGCATGGGTCGCGAGGAATGTGCGAAGGCCCTCCAGTACGACCGCACCTGTGTACTCGCCCGCCATCGGCAGTGGGCCCTTGCCGACGATGCGAGTCGGTTGTCCGCCCGCTGCGAGCATTTGCGCGAGCGACTGCTCGATGAATTCCGGCTGCCCCTCCTCGACGACCAGCAAGGTGCGCTTACCGGCGGCGAAACGCGCAACCTCTGCCGGCAGCAGCGGGTAGGTAACATTGAGTACGTAGAGCGGTATCCGGCTTCGCCCGAACACGTCCGCAAGGCCGAGACGCTCGAGGGCGCGCAGCACCGTGTTGTAGAGTCCACCTTGCAGCACGATGCCAACGTCGCGCGCCTCGCCGTCAATCACCTCGTTGAGCCCGTTCCTCTCAATGAACTTAACCGCCGCCGGCCATCGCTCGTTAACCTTCTCCTGCTCCTGCGCATATGTCGACGGCGGCAGGATGATGCGATCGTAGGTGCGTTGCGGGGCGGCCAGCGCACTGGCGGCCGTGAAAGACGGACGGCAGTTCGCGCGCGTGACGAAGCGGCCGTGCATGTGGCAGGTCCGGATGCGCATCATCAACATGACTGGCGAGTGACTGGCCTCAGACAGCTCAAATCCCCGCTCCACGAGATCGACGATCGCTGGGAGGTCCGGCCGCGGATCCAGCAGCCACATCTGGGACTTCATGGCAAAAGCGTGCGTCCGCTCTTGCATGATGCTGGCGCCCTCGCCGTAGTCCTCACCGAGGATGATCAGGGCGCCACCTGTGACCCCCGCCGATGCCAGATTGGCGAGAGCATCGGAGGCAACGTTCGTACCGACCGTCGATTTCCACGTGACCGCGCCACGGATCGGGTAATTGATCGACGTCGCGAGCATCGCTGCGGCGGTTGCCTCGCTTGCGCTCGACTCAAACGTCACACCGAGTTCGTCCAGAATGCCGCGGGCGTCGGCAAGCACGTCCATCAGATGCGACACCGGCGCGCCCTGGTACCCGCCGACGTAGCCTACACCGGACTGGAGGAGCGCCTTTGTGACGGCGAGTATCGCCTCGCCCTCGAAGTGCTCGCCCGCGCCCAGGCGCAGCGACTCAACTTCTCTGGCAAACGACCGCTCAGCCATCAATGCCTCCGAGCCCGTCGGACGAGCTGCGCGCGCCACATCCACAGACGGTGGGCCAGGCTCGCTTGCGGCCCGTCCGATAATAGTTGAATATTCACGTGACTTGTCAAGTATCCGGGCCTCGCGCCCCGGAACGCGACCGCGGCGAAGGCCGCGGCGAAACGCAGCCCACCCGCCTGGAGAGGTTTCCGATGACGCGGCCCAGAGATGCGAAGCGGCGAGGGGACCCCGCCGCAGCGGGTTTCCGGCTCGAGGATTCGCCGTTCTTCCTCATGAATCTCACTGTCGGTGCCTATGGCTTCGCGATGGAGCGCGCATTGCGCGCGGTAGGAACTGACATTCCGCGCTGGCGCGTACTTATGCTGGCGCATGAGCGCGGTCCAATCAGCGTTGGTGATATCGCGGAACTGGGCGTCTTGAAGCTGTCTACAGCAACGAAGGTGATTCAACGGCTCCGAGATGAAGGGCTCGTCACGCTGCGGCGCCGCGCGGACGACGGCCGGGTCAGCTGGGTCGAGGCAACCCGAACCGGGCGGAGCGTCGTAACCGTGATCCGCAGGGCGGCGAGCGAGATTTACCGGAGCGCCTTTCGCGGTATCACAGCGACCGATATTGCGGCACTCAATGCCACGCTTACAACCGTGCAGCAAAATCTGCGTACGCTGGTCTAGGTCGACGACCAATCGCTGCGAACGTGGGAATCCGCGCTGCCGCACCCCACGTGTAGGCGGCGCCCGTAAGTTGCACAGATCTGGCGGGCCAAAATTGCACACTCGTTAATGGCCGGCAAGCATGGTGGTGAGCCCCCAGGAGCGCACCGCCATGCACAGACGGGAGACGAGGGTGTTACTACGTCACTATCTGGAGCAGGGGGTCGGCAAGACCGAGCTGGCAAGGCGGTTCGGGATCAGTCGACGCACGGTGTATCACTGGATCGAGACGGGGCAGCTCGATCGGGACCTGGACAGCCAGGAGGTCCATTACCGGCCGCGGCCACCTGTTGCAACGCAGCTGGATCCGTACAAGGCGATCATCCAGGCGCGGCTCGAGGCCTTCCCGCTGCTGACGGCGCAGCGGCTGTTCGAGGAGCTGCGCGGCGCGGGCTACCCAGGCGGGTACACGCAGCTCAAGGAGTACGTGCGGCAGGTGCGCCCACACGCTCCGCCAGAGCCGGTAGTGCGCTTCGAGACGCCACCCGGCTACCAGGGCCAGGTCGATTTCGGGACGTTCCAGCTGCCGTGGGGCCGACGCTATGCGCTGCTGGTCGTTCTCGGCTACTCGCGGTTGCTGTGGATGCGGTTTTACAGCCGGCAGACGATGACGACCTTGATCCGTGGGCTAGAGAGCGCCTTCGAGTTCTTCGGTGGCGTGCCTCAGGAGCTGCTGTTCGACCAGATGCGCTCGGTGGTGCTCTCGGATGAGCGCTTGGGCGGTAGCGGGCTGATCATGAACGCGGAGTTCGTGCGCTTCGCGGCACACTGGAGCTTTCGGGCTCGTGCCTGCCGGCCGTATCGGGCCAAGACCAAGGGCAAGGTGGAGCGGCCGATCCGCTACGTGAGGCAGAGCTTCTTCTACGGCCGCACGTTCCTGAACGACGAGGACCTAAACACCCAGAGCGAGCACTGGCTGCAAAGGGTCTGCAACGCACGCCGCCACCGCACGACCGGGGAGCCACCTCGTGCGCGCTTCGAGCGCGATGAGCGGGAGCACCTCGGGGCATTGGCACCGCAGCCCTATCCGCAGCTGGGCCTTCCGTCGGCCGCCGTCATCCCGATCCGTGCCCCGCAGCGCATCGAGGTCCAGCGCCGTCCGCTGAGCGTCTACGCGGACGCCGTGCGATGAACGCCACGGAACGACGCGACCACATCCGCGCGATGCTCGCCGATCTCAAGCTGCCCGGAGCGCTCGAGGCGGTCGATGCGATCCTCGCCGACGTCGACAGCGGCTCGCTCCACGCCAGCCAGGCCATCGAGCATCTGCTGACAGCGCAGATCACGCTGCGCAACAACCACCGGCTGCGCACCGCGATGCGGTCCTCGCGCTTGCCGACGATCAAGACCCTGCAGCAGTTCGACTTCGCCTTCCAGCCCTCGATCCGCCGTGAGCAGATCGAGAGCCTGCACGAGCTCGCCTTCATCAAGCGCAAGGAGAACGTGATCTTCCTGGGCCCGCCCGGAGTCGGTAAGACCCATCTGGCGATCAGCCTCGCCATTGCCGCGGCCGAGTCGGGACGGCGTGTCTACTACGGCACCCTCGTCGGCCTCATCGAATCGCTCGAGGCGGCTCGCGCTGCCGGGCAGCTGGCTCGGCGACTGCGTGTCCTGAGCCATCCCGCGCTGCTGATCGTCGACGAGATCGGCTACCTACCTGTCAGCCGCGACGGAGCCGTGCTCCTCTTCCAACTCATCAACCACCGCTACGAGCATGCCTCCACCGTACTGACCTCGAACAAGGGCTTCGAGGAATGGGGCACGATCCTCGGCGACGAAGTCATGGCGGCAGCCCTCATCGACCGCCTCATGCATCACTGCCACGTTGTCAACATCCGCGGCAACAGCTACCGCATGCGAGAGCATGCGGATCTGCGCTTGGCCTTGCGGCCACGCCCAGACCCCGGCACTTCTGAGACCACTTTACGTCGAAGAAAGAAGGAGATACCGGCGCACTAAGGACCGCCGCCTCAGCCTAGGTGTGCAATTTTCAACCGCCATGAATGTGCAATTTTGGGCCGGCGTTGACACCCACGCCCTCCGTCACGCGGAACTGCGCTCACGCAGGCAAGGGTGCTGCGCGAACTCACGCTGTGAGTCTCACGAGTGCCTGGCAAAATTCCATTGAATGAGTGTCATTGACAGACATAAATGAAATTCGCATCGAACGAGAGTCGCGAATGGCAGGTCTTCTCGGACCTCCAGCGCCCAGGCGAGAGAGCCAGCACTCAGGGCATTGACAGACTTAAATGCAAAGTTCACTAGCCCGCCGGGATTCTGCCCGGACAGATACTTGAGCCCGTAACGCCATAAGTCGCTGATGTCACGATGGATTCTGGCCAACGTCGTTGACGGTCTCTCTTGTAGATTCTGACAGGCGCTCGTGTAACTCACAGTTCCCGCCAGAGGCGCAAGCCAGCCGGTACTTACGCTACGGGAAATGCGCGGCATGCTGCAGCTTCCGCTCTTGAAGTACTCGAACACCAAGCCGCCCAACCGGAGAGGGGCGGGGATCAACTGAGCCACGACCCCTCGGCTGGCAGGCATCAACGCTGAGGCAGCTCGTGCCGACGCGTTAACGACACGGGACATGCGGCAGACCGAGCTGCAAACGAGGACCCCAGCTAGGGCGTTCCGTCGGGCAATGGCTGGTGCCTGTAAGCCATTGAATTAGTTGGTTGCAATGAGCGCTTGCACCGATTATAGTGAATTCACTATACGCTTGGATCGCCATGTTATCACCCGACGACGCGACCATTCGTTCGCTACGCACTGACGTTGCGCTGCAGATCGCTCGATTCGTCGCGCGCTCCGGGATCAGTCAGCTTGCGGCCGCTAAGCAGCTCGGCATTCCGCAGCCGACGATGAGCAAGATTGCCAACGGTCGCGTGACGGACATTTCGCTGGAATTGCTCATTAGAATAGCCGTCCGAACGGGCGTTCCGATGACATTGCTTACCGGCCATGGCCCCGAAGAGGCCGGTGCTTTCGTCGCAGGTACTTCCAATTCATCGTTGCGGGCCCTGCGCTCGACGCTCGCAGACGCGGCTCGAGAATCACTCGTGCAGTCCCAGCGTCGGCTCACACCGTCGCAGCGTCTCGAAGCCTTTCTCGAGCACAATCAGCTGCTGTGTGCGCTCCATGAGAGCGGTCGTGCGGCCAAGCTGGAGCGAGCGCGCGTGGCGAACCGCGTCCCGTGAGAACTAATCGTCCTGGTCAGTCGGCACTCTTACTGCTGGACGCCGTCGAGATACTTCGGCAGGAGAACGTCGATTACTTGGTGATCGGTGCCATGGCGCTCTCCGTGCATGGGACCGTGCGCGGCACCAGCGACGTGGACGCTCTCTTACATATCGCGCCGACGCAAATCCCGAGGCTCCGCGGTGTCTTCGAGCGCGCCGGGTTTGGTTCGACTCTTCACCGTGGCGATGAGAACGACCCCATCCCGGCCATGCTCGTACTCACCGACCTCTACGGCAATCAGCTCGATCTGCTCGGCGGCCTTCGCGGCCTGGACAGTAAGGTGTTCTCCCGCGGCATCGATGTTCCCTTCCTCGGCGAGACTTTACGCATCGTCGGCCTCGAGGACTTCATCGCAATGAAGTGCTTTGCGGGCGGGCCGCAGGACATGCTTGATGCGCGATCAGCTTATGTGAGTGCGCGAGGACCGTTGGACCTGGATCTCCTGCGCACGGTCGCCCGCCGCTTCGGTCGCGGCGCGGCTGACCGAGTAGAGCAGGTTCTCGCTGCGCCGCCCGCCGGCGCATGAGCCAGATCCCCAATTCCGATCACCGCCTCTACGAACAAACAAAGCGCAGACTTGTCGGTCAACGGCTGCCGACTTCGCTGCTGCCCGTCAAGATTCCATCGGGCGGTGCCCTCGGCAGACATCGATCGAATCCACACGGATGCGAAATCGCCAATCGCCAGTCTTCACTGGCTGGCAGCAATTGAGCCTCGACGCGATCGATTCGATCTGTTGCGGATACGGACGGACAGCGAATAGGCCCCGATTCGCGATGGAAGTCGACCCGAGCTCCTCCGGACCTGCCACGTACGCCGCACATTCAAGTTTGGCGACCCTAGGCACCAGTGGGTCGTGCATCGCTGCGGCGACCCAACAACCCACGTAGTCGCGATGACCACCGCGCGGTGGCATAGGTGGGAGATTCCGGGCCCGGTTGGCGCCGAGGTCGTTGCCGGCACGTCCCCGGATCTCGCCACTCACCGGCAGCGGCAGTTGCGGTTCGGACTAGCCGTTCTGGCGCGCCTTGTACGCTCGAACTACGGCGTTGAACTTGCCGGCCACCTTCTGCATCTGGCTGATGGACTCGTTGTAGTGGTCGGTGTCCTTCGACGTTTCGAGGCACTTCAGGCGCGCCTCCATTCCGCTCAGATACTGTTTGACGGCCTGCTGCGCGGTAACCATGTCCGGCCCCGAGGCGGTGGCAGGATCGGGAAATGTCTTCGGCTCGTCGGGTGATTCGCACCCGGCCGAAGCGTTGACCATATAGAGCAAACCCAGCGCGGCGATCCCGGCCAGCATCGTCGATCGAGACATACGCATCGCCTCCCGTTCCGTCAGGTCGGTACCGCCCGCCCCTAGCACCCCATATCGGATCACGGCCGTCACGATTGAGGCCCAGGGGACCGGTCGGCGGCAGTTCGTTGGCAACGTGCGACCTGCGTCACAGGTTCCCGGTGACACCTCGGTTTACGGACCCGACCTACGCCGGTCGGCTCGAGTTTCGTCCCTCGCTGCCGACCCTTCGCGGTGGCCGTCACTTTCCACCGGGGGATTCGGAAGATGAACATCGGCGCGCGCCTCAAACTGCGTCATCAGCTCACGCTGATCGTCGTCGCCCTGCTGGTCCCACTGACCTACATCGGCTTTCAGTACGTCCGCGGTCTCAATGAGCGCATCGAGGGCCACGCTCTCGCGGACGACGGCCTCGCCTACTTCCATCACCTGAAGGAGGCCGGGCATGCCCTCGCCGCCCACGCCGCATTCACGTCGGCCGTGCTTGCCGGCGACACAAACAGCGCCTATTTCGACCCCCGGATCAAGGACGCCGCGACGCAACTCGACCAAGCCATCAAGGCCCAGGACGAACAGGAGTCCCGGTTCGGAACGGATGGCAGCACGTCCCGAAGCCTGTGGCGAGAGATCACGCAGGAGTGGACGGCGCTCAAGACAGGCTGGCCGAAGCTCATGCCGGAGGACGCCGAGGCACGCCATGACGCGCTGTCCGCCAAACTGACGAAGCTCATCCAGCTCATCGCGGAGAGCCATCACCTCGACCGCGATTCCGACCTGCAGCAGGCTTATCTTCAGGAAGTCGCGGTGCTGCAGGTGCCGCAGATTACGTTCGAGTTCGGTCGGCTGCGGGCCTCCGCGGCCCCGGTCGCAGCGCAGATGATGGCGGTGACGCAGGAGCAGGAGACGAAGATTGACGGCTTACTCGCGGATCTCCACTTCCTCACCGATGGCGCCGAGTGGAAGCTATCGTCGCTGGCCTTGCCGCAGGCGGCCGACCCAGCCGCGCAGCAGGCCGTCGACGGCGCCGCCCTGGCGGCCCTCAAGGAAGTGATGGTCCAGCTCAACGACTACGAAAAGTGGCTACGTAACAACGTGCTGACGCGACGGCCGGTGGCGATTCCGACCGAAGATGTCATGGAGCATGGCGCAAAGCTCGATGAGCACCTCGGCGCGCTGCACAACATCCTGATGAGGCAGGTCGAGGAGCGCTCGAGCGCGCGCGTGGCATCGAGCCGCGCAGAGCGCAACGTTGCCTATCTCGTGACCGGCGGCATGGTCCTGGCGGCAATGCTGCTTGCGGCGTACGTGACTCGGCGCCTAGTCCGCTCGGTCTCCACGGCGGTCAAGGCGTTCAGCGCGATCGAAAGTGGCCAATATGACCATGAAATCGCAGCCGACGCACATGACGAGGTCGGACAGCTGCTTCGGTCGTTGGCGGTCATGCAGAAGGCGCTGAAGACCCGCGTCGAAACCGACAAAGCCGCGCTCGCCGAGAATCAGCGCGTCCGGCAGGCCCTCGACAACGCTGCGAGCATCGTCCTCGTCGCCAACGAGAGCAATGAAATCGTATACGCGAACAACGCAGCCGTCGCGACATTCGCAAGACTGCACGCGAGCGCGGTGCGCGAGTTGCCGGGCTTTCGAGGCGACCACCTGATCGGATCCGGCCTGGAGATGTTTCATGGCATACGCGAACTGGATGTGCAGGCGATTCGCGGCCTGCGAACGCCGGTCAGCTCCATCGTGACGCTGGGCGGAAGCACGCTGGTCCTCGGCGTGAGCCCCGTGCTGGCGGCCTCCGGGGAGTGGCTTGGAACCGTGCTCGAATGGCGGGATCGCTCCACCGAAGTCGCCGTCGAGGACGAGGTGAAAGCAGTCGTCGCGCAGGCGCTCGAGGGCGCTCTGGACGTCCGGCTTGATCCCAAGGGCAAGTCGGAGTTTCACGGCGCCCTCGCGAGCGGACTCAATCAGATTCTGACGACCATGGCGGACATCCTGCGCACGATCCGGACGTCGACTGCCGACGTCGGCACCAGCGTCGAAGGAATCATGCGCGGCAACGCCGAGCTGTCCCACCGCACCGAATCGCAGGCCTCCTCGCTGGAGGAGACCGCGTCGGCGATGGAGGAAATGACGGCCACCGTGAAGCAGAATGCCGGTGTCGCCTCGGAGGCGGATCAAATGGCAATTGCCGCCCGTGGCCGGGCGGAGACCGGTCGTGGCGTCGTGACGCAGGCAGTGGCCGCGATGAACGAGATCCACCGCTCGAGCGCGAAAATCAGTGACATCATCGGGGTCATCGATGAACTCGCCTTCCAGACGAATCTTCTCGCGCTGAACGCCGCTGTCGAAGCCGCCAGAGCCGGCGAGCAGGGTCGCGGCTTCGCGGTCGTCGCCGCCGAGGTACGCAACCTCGCAGGACGATCGGCCGAAGCGGCCAAGGAGATCAAGGCGCTCATCGGCGATAGCGTGCGAAAGGTCGCTGACGGGTCGCAACTCGTGAAACAGTCCGGCGATGCGCTCGAGGAAATCGTCGGCGCCGTCGACGCGCTGACGAAGATGGTGGCGCAGATCGCCGAGGCGAGTCGCGAGCAGAGCGCCGGAATCGAAGAGGTCAATCGGGCCATCACTTCCATGGATCAGATGACTCAGGAGAACGGCACCCTCGTCCAGCATGACGCGGAGCAGGCCGAACGACTCATGGGCCAGGTGCGCGCACTCGGCGAGCTAGTGGCTCGCTATCGAATCGGGGATGACGCGCCCGCCGGCGAACGGTCGAGCATGGCGGTGCGTAGTCGGCAGCCCGGCCGCGCGTGGCGTGACGCCGCAGCGTAGTTCCGGGCCGCGATGGCCCGTTGCGCGCTTGTGGGTGACACGGAACTGTGGCGGCAACGCATGCGGATCCAGGATGCGTCACGCTTCCGGTGTGCGCTTCACTAGTCCCTGTGAAGAGTCCATTAACAGGCACTCGTGTCACTCACATCGGCAAACAGCTGCGGCTCCCCTTT
>Ga0335069_10017402_pt1 | contig 10018 bp, 9 predicted proteins | sample Lox_Sample_11_FD_206714 | JGI IMG/M metagenome (GOLD analysis project Ga0335069, IMG submission 206714) | Soil microbial communities from Loxahatchee National Wildlife Refuge, Florida, United States - Lox_Sample_1.1 | ecosystem: Environmental > Terrestrial > Soil > Wetlands | place: USA: Florida...
AACCCCGCGCCCGTGCCCCACCCCCTTCCCGAGCCGCTGATCGAGCTTGTCGCCCAGCGCTTCCGGGTGCTCGGCGAGCCGATGCGGATCAAGCTTTTGGACCGGCTCCGTGAGGGCGACGCCACTGTTGGCGAGCTGCAAGAGGCCCTCGGCGCCAGCCAGCAGAACGTCTCCAAGCACCTTGGGATCCTGCTCAACGCCGGCATGGTCACCCGAACCAAGGACGGCAACCACTCTCGCTACTCGATCAGCGATCCCAGCGTGTTCGAGCTCTGCGACCAGGTGTGCGGCGGCGTACGCCGCCAGCTCCAGGAGCTTGAGGCGATCCTGCAGCCAGGCCGCCCTCTTGCTGCTCCGCTCCAAGGCTGAGGACGGAGCTGCGCCCGGGCGGCCTCGGCCTTGACCGGATCCTCGCCGCTCACCCCGCCTTCTCATCGTATGAGCACGATCCCGTCACAGCTCAGCCCCAAGGAGCGCGCGTTCCTTCGCAGCCATCCGGCCCACGCGGACACAGCCGTTCTTGACGAGCTCCGCCGCAGCGAGTTCGCGCGGCTTGACCAGGGCCGGCACGTCTATCTCGACTGCACCGGCGGGGGGCTCTATGCGGAGTCGCAGCTGCGTGCGCACATGCGATTGCTCGAGCGCGGCGTGTTCGGCAACCGCATTCGATCAACCCCACATCCGCCGCGAGCACCGAACTCGTCAACCGCGCCCGCGCCTACGTGCTCGAGTTCTTGGGCGCCGCACCCGCGGAGTACATCGCGATCTTCACGCCGAACGCGACCGGCGCGCTGCGCCTGGTGGGCGAGGCCTATCCGTTCCGTCCAGGAGGTCGCTTCCTGCTGACGTTCGATAACCAACTCGGTCAACGGGATCCGCGAGTTCGCCCGCGCCCGCGGCGCGCTGCATCCGGACTTCGTCGCCATCTCGTTCTACAAGATGTTCGGCTGGCCGACCGGCGTCGGATGTCTGGTCGTGCGGCGCGAGGCGCTCGCGAAGCTCGAGCGGCCATGGTTCTCCGGCGGAACGATCGTCGCCGCGTTCGTCCAGCGCGAGTACTACCAATCAGCCCCGGGCGCAGCTCACTTCGAGGACGGCACCGTCAACTACCTGAGCCTCCCCGCAGTCGAGATCGGCCTGCGCTTCCTCGACCGCATCGGGATCGAGACGATCCATGCGCGGGTCGGCCGCCCTCGGCGCCTCGTTGCTCGACTCGCTCGCCGCACTCACGCACAGCGACGGCTGCGTCACGGCCGGTGGACATCACAACCGCACCGCTGTGCAGATGGGTAGTTCGCCACATGCCCATGCGGCTTTCCGCCGATGCGAGGAGCGTTCGTGAGGACGATCATCGGGACATACCTCATCGCATCGTCATCCTCGGCGGCGGCACGGGCGGGACGCTCGTCGCCAACCGCCTGCACAAGCTCTTCGGAGCTGAGGCGGACATCATCGTCGTCGACCGCGACGACCGGCACGTCTACCAACCGGGCCTCCTGTTCGTGCCATTCGGGCTCGCGGAGCCCCAAGAACTCGTCAGGTCGCGGCGCGCGCAACTCCGCCACGGGATCGACTTCCGGCTGGCTGAGGTCGAACGTGTCGAAACCGACGACAACGTCGTCTTCACGACCGACGGCGACGCGATCGCCTATGACGTTCTCGTGATCGCAAGCGGCACGGCGCTGTTGCCGGAGGAGACCGAGGGGCTCTCCGGTGCCGGCTGGGGCGAGAAGATCTTCACCTTTTACACGCTCGAAGGTGCCACGGCCCTACGCGATGCGCTCAGCCGGTTCGATCGTGGCCGCCTGGTCGTGAACCTGGTCGACCTTCCGATCAAATGCCCGGTCGCACCGCTCGAGTTCTGCTTCCTCGCCGACTGGTTCCTGCGCGAGCGCGGTGTTCGCCAAGAGATCGAGCTCGTCTACGTGACACCGCTCGACGGCGCCTTCACGAAGCCGATCGCATCCGAGCGGTTCGGAGATCTGCTCGCGGAGAAAGGGATCGCGCTCGAGAGCGAATATGCCGTGGGGCAGGTCGACGGCGCGTCGGGGAAGCTGATCAGCTGGGACGAGCGCGAGGTCGCGTTCGACCTGTTGGTCACGATCCCGCTGCACGGCGGAGCGCCGTTCGTCGAGCGCTCACCAGGACTCGGTGACGACCTCGGATTCGTCCTCGCCGACCAGCGGACATTGCAGTCCAGGGTGGCGGAGAATGTGTTCGCGATCGGCGATGCGACGAACGTGCCCACCTCGAAGGCGGGTTCCGTAACGCACTTCGAGGCCGACACGCTTGTTGCGAACATCCGCCGCCTGCTCGATGGCCAGGAACTCGAGGGCTCGTTCGACGGTCACGCAAACTGCTTCATCGAGACTGGGTTCCACAAGGCGCTGCTGATCGACTTCAACTACGACGTCGAACCGCTACCAGGTCGGTTTCCGGCGCCACACCTTGGACTCCCTTTGCTCAAGGAATCGCGGCTCAACCACCTGGCGAAACTCGCGTTCCAATGGATGTACTGGCACGTACTCCTGCCCGGCCGCGACGTGCCCGGCATCAGCTCTCAGCTGCAACTCGCGGGCAAGGACACGACATTGCTCGCCCCCGGCGCAGACGCGAAATGACACGAGGAGAAACGACATGACCACTTCGCTCGAACAGCATGAGACCGCGGCCGAAAAGCCCGACACGATCGAGAAGGTCTCGATCATCGTCTCGAGAGGCTCGCTCGAGGGCGTCTACCCCGGGCTGATCATGGCCAACGGTGCGCGCATGGAAGGGATCGAGGCGAACCTGTTCTTCACCTTCTTCGGTCTCGACGCGATCAACAAGGCACGCCACGAGCACGTCAAGGTCGCGACCGTCGGCAACCCCGGACTGCACCTCGCCACCTGGGCAGGTGGCCTTCCCGGCATCTCCGCGCTCGTCACCCGCAAGTTCGCCGCCGAGATGGAGAAGCTCGATATTCCGCCGATTCCCGAGTTCGTCGAGATGATCGCGGACTCCGGCGCGGGGCTGTATGCCTGCAAGGCGTCGGTTGACATGTTCGGACTGACCAAGGACGACTTCATCTCGCAGGTGAGCGACATCATCACCGTGGGGGAGTTCTATGCGCTCGCCGCCGGCGGCCAGATCATCTTCACCTAGGGTCTCCAGGCGATTGAACCCAAAGGAGTGAACCAATGACGCAATCCACACTCGCCAGCACCACCGTCGACCGCGACGCCGAAGGCTTCTTCACCGATCCACAGCAATGGACCGAGGAGATGGCCCGGGAGATCGCAGCCGAGGACGGAATCGACGAGCTCACGGACCGCCATTGGCAGGTCATCACGTACATGCGTCAGACCTACCTCGAAACGGGTTCGGCGCCGTCGATCCGCACGCTCGGCAAGGCCTCAGGGGTGCCGATCAAAGAGCTCTACCAGCTCTTCCCGAAGGGACCGGCAAAGCTGGCCGCGAAGATTGCCGGGATTCCCAAGCCGCGCGGCTGCATCTGAGTCGGCGGCGCGGCCGCCTGGCTGATTGATTCCACGGCGCGCGCCGGGCGGGCACCCGCGCAGGCCGGCATAACGTGAAGAAGTCCGGGCAGCGCTCGGAGATTCTCCACATAAGCCCCGCCACGGTGCTTATGTGGAGAAACGTTGCGAGGACGACGGCGGTTTTCACGTTGTGCCGCGTCGGCCGGGACCTCGCTCGGATCGGGCGGCGCTGGCCACCCGGCGAGGTTGAGCGACAAGACGACTCGGCCGGCGGCGTCAGAGAAGGCGCTCAACGGGCGGCGCTAGATCTCGGCCCGTGCCCGTGGTCGTGCCGAGACCGGTCACCCTGGATGATGTGTTGCCCGCAGCCGGAGGCTGTCCACCGCCCCGGGCAGCAGGCAGCAGTTCGTGGGCTGTCGCTGACGGCCAAACCGGAGGTAAGGATGAGTTCCAGCTCAACCGCAGAGCGGCGTGACCGCGACCGACGATCGCGCCGGCACAGCATGTGCTGTCCCCCCGAGGAGACCTAGGACGACGGTGGCGACACGCGCGGAGTCCAGAGTCGTTTATGCAGCAGGCGCTGCGCAGGGGATTGTGCTGGTGACGTTTCCCGCGGCGAGCACGATCTTCACCAGCCCGCACGAGTACGACCTGTCGACCACGCAGTATGGCGTGCTGTTCCTGCCTCAGGTGGCGACCGCGATCAGCGCCTCGCTCCTCGGCGCGTGGCTCGGTCGCCGGTTCGAAACGAAGCGGCTCTATCTGGCCGGTCTCGCCGCCGGCGTGCTCTCGATGCTGCTGCTGATCATCAGCCAGTTCTTCGAGAGCAACACGTCGCTGGCGTTTCCGCTCCTGTTGGCCGCAACCGCTTTCGTGGGAGTCGGCTTCGGCCTGACCGTGCCGGCGCTGAACACGCTGACCGCGGCGTTCCACCCCGCCGCCGTCGACGCCTCCGTGCTGACGCTCAACGCGCTGCTGGGCCTCGGGACGGCGCTCGCCCCGGTGTTCGTCGCAATCTTCGTCGGATTGGGCTTTTGGTGGGGGCTACCGGTGATGTCCGCGATCCTGCTTGCGGGGCTGCTCGGAGTGAGTCTGCGCCTCCCCTTGCGCGCCGGGGCCGCCGCGCCGGCCGAGACAGGGCGATCGCGCCCGGGCATTCCGGCCCGCTTCTGGGTGTTCGCCGGCTTCGCCGTGCTGTACGGCATCTGCGAGACGATCAACGGCAACTGGTCGCAGCTCGACATGACCCACGAACTCGGAGCCTCGTCGACCGTCGCATCGCTCGCGCTCACCGCGTTTTGGGCGATGGTCACGCTCGGTCGAATCGGGGTTGAAGCCGCCTCGCGCTGGCTTCGGGTGCAACTCACCTACCGCATCCTGCCGATCGTGCTCGCGATCGCATTCGTCCTCATTGCCCTGTTGCCGCACGGCGCCACCGCAGCAGGTGTGATCGCGTTCGGGCTGGCCGGCCTCGGCTGCTCCGGGCTGCTGCCGTTGACGATCAGCTTCGGCCAAGAAGAGCTGACCGCGATCGGCACGGCCGCAGCCGGCGGCGTGATCGCGTTCTACCAGGTTGGTTACGGGATCGCCGCGTTCGGCGTCGGCCCCCTTCTCGGCGCAGGTGTGACGCTGCCGACCATCTACGGCGCCACCGCAGGCGTCGCCATGGCGATGGGCCTCCTGTCGATCGCGATCACCCATCGACCCGCCGAGCAGCAGGTGACGCCCACAGCGTGAGTCGCCGTCGAGCGCCTCAGCTACCGGTCCGGCATGGAACCGCCACCCGTTCCCCTGGTGGCAGACACCGCGTCACCGCCAGCGGAAAGGTGCCGGTCCGGATCGTGTACAGCAGCACCTCGCCGATGCGGTTGGACGCCGTGATCCGTACCTCGAGCCGCGTTCCGGATTGCAGGCGGCTGTGCTTGAACATGGCGGCCAGCGTGACACTGCGGCGCCGCGGTGCGAGCACCCGCATCGAGAACGGGCAGCCGGCCCCGCTGCACGACACCGTTGCATGCGCGCCATTGGGCAGCGCGGTCACCGTCAGCCGTTGGACCATCGTCACGCACGGGGCGCACGGTGGCAGCGTCCAGGTCCAGTAGTCGGCCACCGGTGACTTCACGCGCGGGTATGCGAAGGTGATCGTGCGACGCACCGGGGTCGCGGCGGCGAAGACGACTTCCGCGGGCAGCGTGTAGAACTGTCGAAGGAGTTGTTTGCCGGTCGCATTCGCGGCGATTCGCAACGTCGTGGCCCGCCCGGCCGCGACGCCGTAGTTCCCGCTCACGACGGTCACGATCGTCGTCGTTCCCGCGGGGCGTTGCGTGGATCGCGTGTCCGCACTGAGTGAGACGATCGACCGGCCTCGCGTGTGCTCGCGAACCCGGCCGACCACACTGCCGGCGCATCGCTGACCCGGGACCCCTCCGCAGCTGATGCCCACGGTCGCGGTGGCCCCCGCGATCGACACGGAGCGGACCGCGAGTCGGGGCGCACCCGGACCCGTGACGGCGGGCGTCGTCGTGAAGGTGCGGTCCGCGCCGGTGACTGTGCCCACGGCGTTGTGAGCGACCATCCGGAAGTGATAGGTCGTCCCGGGCACAAGGCCGCTGAGCGGCGCGCTGACCTGCAGCTGAGCGGTCTTCGGTCCGACCGGTTGGGCCGGAGTGCTGCTGCCGTAGCCGGTCGTCGTGCCGTACTGGAAGAACGCGGTGCCGCTCGCCAAATCCGGATTTGACGCGACGCCGTGCAGGACCGCGGCGCCAGTCGCGACGGAGTCCGCCTGCGCCGTGGAGGCGCTCGGGCTGGCGAGCTCGAACGCACCGATATCGCAGCCACCTCCGGCGGGGCGCAGAGCGCCGCGCGCGTCGGTCGACGGGCATGCGCCGGCCGCGCCGGCGTCGATCGCGGGGCTTCCGGGCTTGAGCGCGGCCGTCTGTACGGGGCCACCGTTGTCCGCGAGGGCACCGAGCACCGCGTCGGTCTTGACGAGATCGCCGGCCGCGTGGAAGTTGCACTGGTCGCGGCTGTCGATGTTGTGACCGAGCGAGGACAGCGTCCCAGCCACGCCGCAGTTCTCGGAGCCGAGGTCCGCCTCGCCCGCCGTGACGATGCTGTTCTCGATCGCAGCGGAGTCGCCGGCGACGACGAGGACATTCCCGCCTTGGTTGGACGTGCCTCCGGTGGCGATGTTGCCGGACACCGTCGCGTTCGTGAGCGACTGGCCGGCCCCTTGGCCGATCAGCACGACGCCGCCACCGAGCGTCTGTCCTCCCGTCGCTTGCGCGATGTTGCCGACGACGGTCACGTTGGTCTCCGTGATCGCTCCGGCGTTGCTGTCCAGATACGCGCCACCACCGCTCGAGCTCCCGCCGAGCGCGCCGGACCCGCCGGGGCTGATGGCGACGTTGCCGTCCAACGTGCTGGCCGAAATGCTGGTCGTTCCGTTCCGGGCCGCCCACAGTCCGCCGCCGTTGGCGAGGCCGCCGGGCCCCCCCGTTCCGCCATGCGCGTCGGCGCCGTTCGCCTCAATCATCGAGCCCCGGATGGAGAGCGCCCCATCGCTGAATACACCGCCCCCGAACGCCGAGCCACCGGCGTGACCGGGGTTGCCGGCGGCGCTCGCCAAGTTGTGGCCGACGTCCGTGTCGACGAGGTTCAGCGTTCCGGCGCTGTACACGCCCCCACCGGCGGCGACGCCGCTGGCTCCGTTTGCAACGGCCCCGATCGCGGTCGCAACGTTGCTGGTGATCACGTCATCGACGAGCGTGAGTGTCGCTTGCTCGTTGAGAACGCCCCCGCCGTTCACGTTGACCGTTCCTTGTGGCGCCACCGCCTCGCCGTTCTGGATCGTCACACCGCTGATGGTGATCTGGTTGCCGGCACCCGTTGTATGGAAGACCCGGGAGGCGGTCTGGCCGTCGATGATCGTGGTGGCCGCCCCGGCGCCGGCGACGGTGACGCTCTTCGTGACGGCTAGCTCACCCGTTGACAACCGATACATCCCCGCGGGCACGACGACCTTCTCGCCCGCGGTGGCATCCGCAATCGCCTGACGCAGCGAGCCAGGACCGCTGTCGTTCTGATTGGCGACGACGATCGAACCGGCGTCGGCGGTCGCCGCCGCACATGGGACCAGCGCGATCCCGGCAAGTAGCGTGGGGACGATCCAGATCAGCCGGCCGCAAAGGCACAAAGTCAACAGACGTCTGATCACATATGCAGTGACGCCGCCTGCCCGCCATTCCTTCCCGCTAACCGCGGCCGGCGCGCACGGTCAGTCGTGCCGATCGCGGCGCTCCGGTGTGATGGTCCGCGTCGGTTGGCGTCGCCGTGAGCATGTAGGAGCCGGGCCGCAGGAGGCGTCCGCGAGAGAGCACTCCGGCGAACGAGATCGCGTTCGCACCCTGCCGGCCAACGACGGTGAGACTGCCGACGCTCAGGTACCGCGTGCAGCCGCCCGCGACCGTGCTCGTTCGCGAGCAGCGCTTCAGACCCGGATGGCTCGGTTGCGCCCTCGCGAAGCTGACCCTCACGGTCGCGCGTTCCGACAGCATGAACGCGATCCTGGTCGGGTGCTGCTTCGAGCGCCCGCGCGGTGATCTCCAGACCCGCATCGAGCTCGGACTGACCGTCAGGTGCGAGAGCACCGGCGCGACCGCTGGTGGCGGTGGCGGTGGGGGTGGGGGTGGCGGCGGCGGGGGCGGCGGCGATGACTCGAACGCGCCGAGATCAGGCGCGGCGCCTTGCACGCGGGGGTGCCCATCGAGCTCCGCGGGCAGAGCGAGATCGTCTGCGACCCCAGCATCGATCGCGGGAGAGCCCATCCGGAGGTGGTAGTCACCGGTGCCGGCGTTGACGAACAGCGGATCGGCCGCGAGATTGCCCGCTCCCTCTGTGATCAGGGCCCTGTCTCTGGCGATCGCCAGCGGCGCTCGCGTCGCGAAGTCGGAGTGGTCAATGCGGATCTGCCCGACGATCGGGCAGAGCGTGATGATGTCCGAGGCGCACACGACGCGGTCGGTGACCTGGACGTCGACCGTGCCGCCGCGCGCAATCGAGTCCGTCACCTCGAGGTCGTTCGGCACCACTGACCCGGTCGCGGAGCTCGACGGAGCCGCGAGCAGCGCGGGTCCGAGTGTCGCCACGGCCGTCGTGCCCACGACCCGCAGCGTTCCGCCTCCGGGAGCGGCGGCCGCGATTCCGGCACCGGTGGCGGATGTGCCCGTCACGAGCGAGTCGACGACCAGACCCTGCCCTGTGATCCCCGTTGGCCCGGTCGCGCGGACGCGCCGAGCGATGGCGGTCGAGGCGGTCAGACCGAGGCCGCCGATCACGGTCGTATCCTGGATCGTGCCCGCGGTGAGCGCAACCGGGGGCGGATCCTGGCGCATCACCGCCACCGTGGGTCCGGACACGGTGCTGGCGGCCACGGTCGACATCGCACCCAGCGTCACACAGCTCGTGGCCGCCGTCCCGGACAGCGTCGAGCCCTCGATCGTGAGCCGCCCCGAGTCCGGGGCATCGAGGCAGTGCGGGCCCTTCACGACGCTGCCGCGCACCGTGGCGGCGACGCCGGCCTGAAGCAGCAGCGCCGGCTCCGGACCCGCGTTGGTGTTGTCGATTTCGAGACCCGCAAACGACGAGCCGGACTCCGCGGGCGTCAAGGTGAGCGTCGGAGCAGCGGCCGCGGACGTCAGCACGGGCCGGACTTGCGGGTCGCTCGCAACCCAGTGCAGCGGCACGGGTGCGAGCGGGACGCTGGAGAGATCGTAGGTGCCGCCCGCCAGGCTGAGGTCGTCGCCGGCGTTCGCGCTGACGAACGCGGATTCGAGCGAGCAGGGAGTCGCGGCATCCGTGCAATTCGACGGCGTCGAGGTTCCCGTCGGGGATGCGTAGCGGGTCGTCGCGGCGACCGCCGCGCCGGCGGCCACCAGCAGTGCCAACGTCACACCACACAGGCAGGCGGCCCATACCCCCCACCGCACGCGGTCAGGACCGCCGCGAAGGGGCCTCGGTCGCATCGTCGCCGGGTTTGAGGTCAATCGTTCCTGCTCGCCGGCACGGATGAGGTCGGCCTGCTTCTCGCGGCCGAGCACGTAGTGGAGATGCGGGTTCAAGAGAGCGTTCCGATCGCCGACGAGAAGTCATCAGACGTCTGCCGTCTCTCTTAATGACGCTCGCGAAGCGAGAACATTCCAGTCGAGTGTGGGAACCTCTTTGGTGATTCGTCGGGTCAGATTTCGCATGGGCAGCCTCATCTATCGCGCGCGCTTCAGGTCGGATCACCGGTGGACACCGCGTCACCTGTCCGACTACCTCGACGGGGACTTGGCGTCAGGCGGGCGGGTGCGCCTCGAGCGCCACGTCGGGGAGTGCGAGGAATGTCGGCTGCTGCTGGCGGGCCTGCGCGACATGCTCGATGCCTTGCACCGGTTGCCGGCCCCGTCGGGGGGCAGCGACTCGCTCGCGCTCGCCGCCTCGGTGCGACGGCGATTGCGTGAGCCGCCCGCGGACTGAATCGTTTTCGGTGTGCCTCG
>Ga0335069_10017403_pt1 | contig 10018 bp, 10 predicted proteins | sample Lox_Sample_11_FD_206714 | JGI IMG/M metagenome (GOLD analysis project Ga0335069, IMG submission 206714) | Soil microbial communities from Loxahatchee National Wildlife Refuge, Florida, United States - Lox_Sample_1.1 | ecosystem: Environmental > Terrestrial > Soil > Wetlands | place: USA...
TTCCTGCGCAAGGTGGGTCTTGCCTGATCCTTCCGGACCAACAAGGGCTAGGCAACCCCCGTGCCAGGCAGGCCAGGCGTCCAGGGCCCGAACCGCCTCCTCATTCGTCACGGAAAAGATGAAGTCGTCTCGCGAATGCGAGGGCGGCCGCATCAATTTCAAGCGCAACTGTCGCAAGAGGTTTTTCGTCCAGGAGAATCCTGGCGACCATAACAAAACTCGCAAGCGAGGTCGAAGAATTCCGCCCCTCGCATCATCCGCCTGCTGATATCGACCTTGGCTGTTCGGCGAGCTTGTCGTTCAGGCTGGGGCGCCGGCGCAATTCCGTGACCGGCGTGGCGAGCGCGTCAAGAGCCTCGTTCGCCGCCCGATAGCCGGCTTCGACCGCGGGGTCGAACGCCTTCCAATCGCGGATCTCGATCTTGTCCACGTCCGGCAGGATCAGGAGATCGGTCGCCTCATGGGCGATCGCCAGGTCCGACGCGGCGTGGATGGTCGCCGAGCGCATCAGGACCGAGACAATCGGCGGGCCGCGCCGCCAGTCGCCCGAGACGAGCCAGCGCCAGATGGAATGAGGCGGCTGGACATCCGCGGCGTCGATGCTGCGTCCGCGACTGATGTCGACCCCGACCACCGGACCCATCTGGAAGGCGCGCATCATGTCGGCGGGGAAGTTCTTCACCACCGCTCCGTCCACCAGCACATTGTTGCCCACCGTCACGGGCGGAAGCACGCCGGGCAGGGATATGCTGGCGCGCAGGGCCTCGCGAACCAGGCCAGTGCGGTGCACCTCATAGCCGCCGGTGGTCAGGTTGGTGGATACGCAGAAGAATGGCCGCCAAAGATCAGCGATCGCGCGATCGTCGAAATGCTCCGTCAGCCGCTCACGGACTTTCTCGCCACGGGTCATGGCGATCATGGGAAAGGCGATGTCATCGAGCGGGCTTGAACTGACGAAGGCCTTGCGGATTCGCGCGGCGAGCTCGTCGTCGTCCCACCCCATCGCCACGCCCGCCGCCACGATGGCCCCCATGGAGACGCCGGCGACGAAATCCAGCGGCACGCCGCGCTCGCGCAGGGCCCTGACGGCGCCGACGTGGGCGTAGGCCCGGGCGCCGCCGCCGGAAAGGACCAGTCCGACCGATCGTCCGGCGAGGACCCGCGCCATCCGCCGCACATCCTCGCCGCCGCCCCGCCGCATATGAAAGAGCCGCGCCGGGCGGATCGCGTCGAACCAAACCTCCGATCCGGTGGGCGGGTCGCGTTCGGGGGGCTGGATGAGGACGAGGTCGATCAGCTGCTGGGCCTGGAGCGGGTCGGCGAGCGAGGGCTGCATCAGGGGGGGGGCCGCGGCGCCGTCTCCTACCTGGAACAGTCGGTCGCCTTGCCGGCTCACCAGCATCTTCCAGGCGGTTTCCGAAGCCTCCGCCGCATAGAGCACGAAGTCGTGGTCGCGCTCGACGTTGGAGAACCACTCGGTGGGCGCCCGGACGGCCTCCGACCCGACCACCGTTACGCGGTAGCCGAGCTCACCGATCCGGGCGGCGATGTCTTCGACGATGGCGCGCAAGAGGATGCGATGGCTGAGGCTGACGAAGGCGAAGACCGAGGGCTCGCCCACTACCCGCCCCGTCAGGTTTTGCCGGCTGCGAAGGATCATCAGGCGCGCCAGCTCGGTCATCACCGCCGCGTCGGTCTCGACGGCCCGCAGGAACTCGTCCCGGCTGAGGGCCAGGATCTCAGAGTCTCGCAAGGCGGTGACGGTCGCCGAGTGCGGCGCGCCGGCGATCAAGGCCATCTCGCCAACGGGCTCGCCAGGTCGAACGACGCCGAGAAAATGCGGCTCCTGCCCCTCCTCACGCCGAAAGACGCCCAGGCGCCCGTTGCGCAGAAGGTAGAACTGGTCGGCCTCTTCACCCGCCTCGTAGAGCGGCGATCCGCCCGGCAAGGAGAACCAGACGACGCGATCATCCTCCAGCTCGCGTCCGAACAGCCGCGTCAGAGCCGAATCAGGAAGGTCGCTGATCAGGGTCGCCACGCCGGGCAGGATAGTCTTTGCCACGAAGCTTGACGATGGAGCCCCTTTTTTGCGCAGCGAGAACACCGCCTGGGACGGGCCAGGGGACGTTTGCTACTATGCGCCGATGCCCAATCCCATTGCCGACCCCCTCGTCGAGAACGTCGACAGCGATGTCGAGACCGATCGCGTCCTCATCGAGGCGCTGCCGCAGGGCGCGGTGACCATCACGATCAATGCGCCGCAAAAGAAGAACGCCTTCAATGACGAGATCGTCCGCGGCCTCAGCCAGGCCTTCGCCAGCCTTCACGGCGCGGATGGAGTCAGGGTCGTCTTCTTGCGTGGGGCCGGAGGCGTCTTTTGCGCCGGCGCCGATCTGGAATGGATGCGCGACGTCGCCGATCGCACCGAAGAGGATAACCGTGACGACGCCATGACCATGGCCGTCATGTTGAAACGGCTCCACGATGTCCCGGCCTTGACGGTCGCGCTGGTCGAAGGCTTCGCCTTGGGCGGGGGCGCGGGCCTGGCGGCCTGTTGCGACAGGGCTGTGGCCTGCGCGGACGCCCGTTTTGGCTTTCCGGAAGTGCGCCTGGGCCTTATCCCGGCGGTGATCAGCCCCTATGTCGTGGCGGCGATCGGGCCGCGCCGGGCGCGCAAGCTCTTCGCCACGGGCGAGCGGATCGGCGCCGAGGAGGCCCGTCACATCGGCTTGGTGGACGAGGTGGTCGCCGACGCCGGCGCCCTGGCGGCGGCCAAGGATCGGATCATCGCCGAGGTCGCCCACTGCGCTCCCGGCGCGATAGGGGAAGCCAAGCGGCTTGTGGGCGAGGTGGCCAACCGTCACCTGGATCACGGCTTACTGGTCCACACCGCCCACCGCATCGCCGCTCAGAGGGTGAGCGAAGAAGGCCAGGCGGGCGTGCGCGCCTTTCTGGACGGCAAGCCGGCGCCTTGGCGCGAGACGTGAAGGTCAGACAGGCCAATTGTCGATGAGCCGCGTCTTGCCCAGGCGGGCGGCGACAAACAGGCGGGCGGGCGCGTCTGTTGCGCCAGGTCCCAGCCGCCGCAGGTCGTCGGCGGCGCGGGTCTCCAGATAGATCACTTCGCTGAAGCCCGCGACGAGCATCGCATCCTTGGCTTCCGCCTCGACGGCGGCGACGTCCGCGCCTGCGCCCAAGGTTTCGGCGGCCTCCTGCAAAATTCGGTTGAGCTGGCCGGCGATCGGCCGCTCGGCCGCAGTGAGGTAGACATTGCGCGAGGAGAGCGCGAGGCCGTCGGCGGCGCGGATGGTGGGCGCCCCGAGGATCTCCACGGGAATATCCAGGTCCCGCGCCAGGCGCCGGATCACCAGCAGCTGCTGGTAGTCCTTCTCGGAGAAGATGGCGACGTCGGGCAGGCATTGCAGGAGCAGCTTGGTGACGACGGTGGCGACGCCGGAAAAGTGGGTTGGCCTAGAGACCCCATCGAGCGGCGCCGAAACCCCCGCCACCGTGACCGTCGTCGCAAAGCCGGCCGGATACATCTCCTCGACGGACGGCGCATAGAGGAGGTCGCACCCTGCGCTCGCCAGCAAGCCGGAATCGCGCGCCTCGTCGCGCGGATAGGCGGCGAAGTCCTCGCCGGGCGCGAACTGGGTCGGATTGACGAAGATGCTGGCGACCACCCGGCTGGCCCTCGCGGCGCCGAGGCGCACCAGCGACAGATGGCCTTCGTGGAGATAGCCCATGGTGGGGACGAGCGCGACGGTCTGGCCGGCCCGGCGCCAAGCGCGCACGGCGTCTCGCAGCGCTGCGATGGTGCGCACGACGGGCAGGGGGCGATCGGTCATCGGCGCTCCTTACAAAGCTATGAGCAGTGAGCTAGGGCGAAGGCTGCGGTGGTGTCCAGCGTTCGGGGCCGGCTGCGTTGACGCCCGCGCTCGCCGGGTGTCTCGTAGCGGCGAGCGCCGCCGCCGCTGATTCTCGTTAAAGGGCGCTTGTCACGCGTGTTTTGGAGCCTCCGATGCGCACGATCGTCGTCGGAAATGAGAAGGGCGGGGCCGGAAAGTCCACCGTCGCGGTCCATTTGGCGGTCGCCCTGGCGCACGATGGCCTGCAGGTCGCCGTGCTCGATCTGGACCTTCGCCAACAGACCATGGGCCATTTCTTCGCCAGCCGGGAGCGTTGGATCGCGGCCAACGGCGTCGGGCTGCCGCAGCCGAAGCGCCTGGAGGGACGCACGCCGGCTGAGGTCGAGGCGGTTCTGCTGGGGACGGAGGCCGATTTCATCATCGTCGACACGCCGGGGGCGGACTCGGAGGTCTCCCGCCTGGCGCATCAGAACGCCGACCTGATCATCACGCCGATGAACGACAGTTTCCTGGATTTCGCGGTCCTGGGAGAGGTCGACCCCCTGACCCTCGATCTGGTCCGTCCGAGCCTCTATTCGGAGACGGTCTGGGAGGCGCGCAAGCTCCGGGCGGCGAGGTCGGGGCAGTCACTGGAATGGGTGGTGCTGCGCAACCGGTTGGCGTCGGTGGACCCCCGAAATCGGCGTCGCGTGGATGAGCGGCTCAAGGCGCTGTCCCGCCGGGTGGGCTTCAAGACCGCCGTCGGCCTGCGCGATCGGGTCATCTATCGTGAGCTATTTCCTTTCGGCTTGACCATCGCCGACCTTGGGCCCAGTGTCCGCCCCATCCCCGTATCCCTGGGTCATATCGCCGCGCGCCAGGAGCTACGGGTGCTGATGGCGGAGTTAGGGTTTCGCTCCGAAGGCGTCGTCATCGCGGCGGAGTAGCCGGTCGCAGTCAATGACTTCGAGCATCACCTACGTGGCCGTCGCCCTCCTGATGCTGGCGTTCATCGTCGGGTTCGGGCGCCGGCCGATCATGATCAGAGCTCAGGGACGGCTGCTTTCGGGGCTACTGGCTGCGGCGGCCGCAGCGGCCCTGGCGGTGGCGGCTCTATGGCACAAGTGGGTCGACGGCCTGATCCTGCTGACATCGGCGATGTGGTTTACGGCCTGGGCGAGCGACGATCGCTACGCCCCGCCGGTGTCGATGGACCACAAGGCCGCGGCTGCCCTGCTGGGCGTGTCCGAAGGCGCCGACCGGGAGGAGATCGAGGCGGCCTACCGCCGGGTGATCGTTCGCGTCCACCCCGACCAAGGGGGCGCCGCCGGCTTGGCGGCTCAGATCCATGCTGCGCGCAAGACCCTTCTTTGGCGAAAGCGCTAAGGTGGCTGGTCAGCGTCCTTCGTAGGAGGCGCAGGGAAGCCTGCGCGCCTTGACGGTCTCGCAAGCATCCCGGGCTTCGCTCTCGGTGAAGCCCGCAAAGACCGCGCGATACTGACGGCCGAAGTGGTCTACCTGGCCTTCCCGGTCGTCGAAGATCGCCTTGAAGCGTGTGGCGATGAAATCCACTTGGCGGGTCGCAAGGCGGTCGGAGCGGAAGGCCCCCACCTGGACGCTCCAATTGCGGGCGGCCTGGGGCGCGGTCGCCGGAGCAGCCGCGAAGGCGTGGTGCGCCCCGAGGTCGGCGACCAGGGCCGCGGCGTGGGAGACGGGAGTCGCTGAAGCGATCGCCATGGCGCCGCCATGGCTGGCCGCGCCCAGCACCGAGCCGATAGCGTCCTCGTCGTCGTCAGAGTCGGACCGGAAGCGAACGACGCCGGAAGCCGGATTTTCGAAGAGGTTGTCGGTCAGCTGCACCTGCTGCCCATGCGAGCGTCGATCGAGGACGTCGAAGCCGGTGAGCAGGAGGCTGGCCACCGTGGCGTTCCGGGACGCCCCCGACGCGCCGCCCAGCTCCACAGCGATCAGGCGTTGGCCGTTACGCATCGCCGAGGCGGCGAGATTGAAACCGGCGGCGTTGGTGAAGCCGGTCTTGAACCCATCCACGCCCGGCATCCGTCCCAGGAGGCCGTTGTGGTTGTTCATGGTCACGCCGCGGAAGGTGAACTGCTCCTGGCCGAAGTAGCGGTAGTACTGCGGATAGTCGCGTAGCACCGCGCGGCAGAGGGTGGCGATGTCGCGCGCGGTGGTGATCTGGCGGTCGTCAGGCAGTCCATTGGCGTTGACGTAGCGCGTGCGGCTCATGCCCAGCTCTTGCGCCTTCTGCGTCATCATCGCGGCGAACCGCTCTTCGCTGCCGCCGATCTTTTCGGCCAGGGCGACCGCCATGTCGTTAGCCGACTTCACGGCGATGGCGTGCATCGCATCTTCCACCGTTATGGTCTCTCCGGGCCGAAGTCCCAATTTCGTCGGGGCCTGGGCGGCCGCCCGCGGCGAGACGACGAGGAGGTCGGTCTCCTTCAGACGGCCCGAAGCCAGGGCTTCGAAGGCCAGATAGAGCGTCATGATCTTGGTGATGGAAGCCGGGTACCGGGGCGAGTCGGCCCGCTTTTCGTAGAGGACTTCGCCGCTCCGTGCGTCCAGCACGATGGCCGCATACCGCGGCTCCCAGGTCGGAACGCGCAGGTCGACCGGCTGGGCCAGGGCCGACAAGGGCGCGGCGCCCACGATCAGGGACAAGGCCAGGCCGATCAAACGGCGAAAGGCTCGGCGGGCGGGCTCGTGCATGAGGCGGGCTCCGTCGTACTTCGAATCGCAAACTCGGCGACCGAGAACGGCGCCGATGAAGCTTCTAGCATGGCGATCGGGGAGTTTCTTCAAGGTAAACAAGGTTTGAGCGATAGGTCGCAGGCTTGGCCGTCTGACGGTCGCCTACAGCCATGCCGCACTGCACAAAATTTGCTTGACTATTGCAGTGCAACATGAGACCTGGAACGGGCCACGCCGAAGCTGGCCTAGCGCCTGCGCCCTCTGTGGCTCCTGGCCCAAGTACAACCGTTAGCAGCCCTCCCAAGGAGACTCCCATGGCAGCCACCGGCGCCGAGACCCTGAAAGCCACCGTCGATCAATTCACCAGCGCCGGGAACCAGGCGTTCAAGGATTCTGTCGAAAAGTCCCTGAGCGCGTTCGGCGAGATCAACACCCATTCGAAGAAGAACCTAGAAGCGGTGGTCGCCTCCGTCACCGCCGCGACCAAGGGCGCCGAAGCCCTGGGCGCGCAGGCCATGGCCTATTCGAAGAAGAGCTTGGAAGATCAGGTGGCCGCCGCCCGCAGCCTGACCACCGCCAAGAGCGTGCAGGAAGTGGTCGAACTGCAGACCGCCTGGGCCAAGAGCGCTTTGGAATCCTACATCGCAGAGATGAACAAGGCGTCCGAAACGGTGGCCGCTTCGGTGAAAGAGTCCTTCCTGCCCCTGAACGAGCGCATCAGCGCCTTCGTCGAGCGCATTCAGGCCGGCCGCTGATTAAAGGCTCTCTCTATTGACGATTGCGCGGCCGACCCTGCGAAGGGTCGGCCGTTTTTCTTGAGGCGGGGCGCATCGGCGATTCCGCTTTTGCTCAGGCCCTCCGTGGCGCTATTTCTCGCCAGGCATGTCGGATCCCGAAAGGCGTCTTGCAGAGCTGGGCCTGACCTTGCCGGAGCCGGCGAGGCCGGTGGCCAATTACGTCCCGTTCGTACGCGCGGGCGGCCTTATCCACATCTCAGGACAGGTGTCATCGGACGCCTCAGGCGGCCTGCGCGGCGTTGTCGGCGAGGACCTGGACGCCGAAGCCGGACGCCTCGCGGCGCGCCTGTGCGGGCTGAACATCATCGCCCAGCTGAAGGGGGCCCTGGACGGCGACCTTTCCCGGCTGGTGCGGATCGTGAAGATCAACGGCTTTGTCCAGGCCGGCCCCTCCTTCTTCGACATACCCCAGGTCATCAACGGCTGCTCCGACCTCATGGTCGAGGTCTTCGGCGACAAGGGGCGCCATGCCCGCTCGGCGGTGGGGGTCTATCGGCTGCCTCTGAACTTCGCGGTGGAGGCCGACGCCATAGCGGAGGTGCGATGAAAAGCCGGTTTGGAGCAGCCTGGGAGAGGCTCGCGTCGCCGGCCATCGCCCATCGTGGCCTCTGGGCCGCGGACGGGCCGCCGGAGAATTCCCTGGCGGCCTTCGAAGCCGCCTCTGAAGCGGGCTACGGAATCGAACTGGACGTCCAGCTGTCTTCGGACGGCGAGGCGATGGTCTTTCACGACGCCGACCTTGGCCGCATGACGGGCGTTCAAGGACGGTTGTCCGACCACACCGCCGCCGATCTTGGCGCGATGAGGCTAGCCGGGGGCGAGGAGACGATCCCGACCCTCGCCGAAGCGCTGGTCGTGGTCGGCCGCCGATCGATGGTGCTGATCGAGGTGAAAGCCCCTTACGGCGAGGTCGGCCCTCTAGAGCGCCGCATCTGCGACGTCCTGATCGATCACGCGGGTCCGACGGCGGTCATCGGCTTCAATCCCTATTCTCACGCCTGGTTCGCCGATCATCATCCGCAGATATTGCGCGGGCTGAACAGCGCCGCCCGGGTTGGCGAGGAGGGACGCCGGATGGCTCCGGAGCAGCGCGCCGCCTTCAGCCGGCTCGAGCATGTGGAGCTCGCTCGCCCGCATTTCCTGGCCCTGGGCCTCGATATTCTGCCCAGCGCGAGGGCGGCGGCGTTGCGAGCTGGCGGCATGCCGGTCATCGCCTGGACGGCGCGCTCCGCGGAAGACTGGCTTCGCGTGCGCGATCATTGCGACAACCAGATCTTCGAGGGTTATGCGCCGTGACGGCGCTCAAAGCGGAGGTCCGGGTCCACCGCCGTATCCGCGACATCGAACCTTCCGACTGGGACGCCTGCGCCCAAGCCCGGAGCGCAACAGCCAATCCCTTCATCGCCTTCGACTTCCTCGACATACTGGAAGAGTCCGGCTGCGCGTCCACGCGCACGGGCTGGGCGCCGCAGCATCTGTCCCTTCCGGACGAAGACGGCCGCGTGGCCGCCGTCATGCCGCTCTATCTGAAGTCCCACAGCCAGGGGGAATATGTCTTCGATCACGCCTGGGCTGACGCCTATGAGCGCGCGGGTGGGCGCTATTACCCCAAGCTGATCTGCGCCTCGCCCTTTTCGCCCGTGACCGGGCCGCGGCTCCTCGTGCGCCCCGACCTCGACGTCGAGGCGGGCCGACGCCTGCTTCTGGCCGGCGCCGTCACCCTTTGCGAACGCCTGGGCGTGACCACCCTGGGCGTCAACTTTCCCACCGACGAGGAATGGCGGTTCCTGGGATCGCAAGGGATGCTGCTGCGACAGAACCAGCAGTACCATTGGCTCAACCCGGGCTACGACAGCTTCGAGGCGTTCCTCGGCGCTCTTTCCTCAGGCCGGCGCAAGACCATCCGGCGGGAGCGGCGGGACGCCGTCGCGGGCCTGCAGATTCACGCCCTCACCGGCGCCGACCTGCGCGAGGAGCACTGGGACGCCTTCTTCGCCTTCTACATGGACACCGGAGCCCGCAAGTGGGGGCGACCATACCTCAATCGGCGGTTCTTCTCGCTGCTGGGCGAGCGGATGGCCGATCGGGTGCTGTTGATCCTGGCTAGCCGGGGAGGGCGTTGGATCGCCGGGGCTCTCAATCTGATCGGCGGCGATTGCCTCTACGGGCGCAACTGGGGTTGCGTGGAGGACGTGCCCTTCCTGCACTTCGAGCTCTGCTACTATCAGGCGATCGACTGGGCCATCAGCCAAAAGCTGGCGCGGGTGGAGGCGGGCGCGCAAGGTCAGCACAAGATCGCGCGTGGCTATCTGCCGACGGCGGTCTATTCGGCGCACCACATCGCCGATCCTGGGCTGCGCGCGCCGGTGGCGCGGTTCCTCGACGAGGAGCGCCGCGCCGTCCAGGGAGAGATGGACTGGCTGGCCGAAGAATATTCCCCCTTCAAAGCGGCCTAGCTAGGCCGATGCAACATGAGGCGAGCCCATGAGCCTGGACGGCGACTACGACGAGGACAACATCTTCGCCAAGATCGTCCGCGGGGACATGCCGTCGGCGCGGGTCTTCGAAGATCACGACACCATGGCCTTCATGGACGTCTTTCCGCAGAGCCGGGGGCACGTGCTCGTGGTCCATAAGCGGGCGCCGGCGCGAAACCTTCTG
>Ga0335069_10017404_pt1 | contig 10018 bp, 10 predicted proteins | sample Lox_Sample_11_FD_206714 | JGI IMG/M metagenome (GOLD analysis project Ga0335069, IMG submission 206714) | Soil microbial communities from Loxahatchee National Wildlife Refuge, Florida, United States - Lox_Sample_1.1 | ecosystem: Environmental > Terrestrial > Soil > Wetlands | place: USA...
TTCTGCGTGTCGAGCACGACCATCCCGTCCGGGATCGCTTCCGCGGCGCTCTGGAAACGCTCGATCGTGTGCGCGAGGTCGCGCTCGTGGGCGCGACGCACGCGCATGCGCCGGTGCACCGCGGACATCGCGTCGCGCCACACGCCGCTGCCCTCGGGGACGCTCGCCTCGCCATCGCCGCCGGCCCATTGCGCAAAGCGGTCGAGCTGCACGATGTGATGGATGAGCAGCGCGCCCCACGCGGGCACGAGCAGCGCGAGCGCCCAGCCCCCTCCGGCGAACGCCCATAGCAGCAGCGCCGCAGCGAGGAACAGGAGCGGCGCCGCCGCGGCCGACAGTAGGAGGGGGCTCGGCCGTCGCATGTTCGGTACCGCGATTCTAGCGTGGCGCGGCGAGCCGGTAGCCGCTTCCCCGCACGGTCTCGATCAGGGTGTCGAGCCCGAACGGCTCGAGCGCGAGACGGAGCCTCCGGATGTGGACGTCGACGGTGCGCTCCTCGATGTAGACGTGGTCGCCCCAAACGAGATCGAGGAGCTGCGCCCGTGAGTGCACGCGCTCCGGCCGGGCGAGCAGGAAGCGCAGGAGCCGGAATTCCGTCGGGCCGAGATTGACGTTCTGGCCGTTCGCGGTCACCCGATGGGTCGCGGGATCGAGCCGAAGCGCACCCGCGGCGAGCGGCTCCTGCGCGGCCTCCGGCGCGCGCCGGCGCAGCACCGACTTGATGCGCGCCTTCAACTCGCGCGGCGAGAACGGCTTGGTCACGTAGTCGTCCACCCACGCCTCGAGGCCCGCGACGCGGTCCGCCTCGTCCGTGCGTGCCGTGACCATGATCACCGGCAGTTCCTTCGTGCGGGCGTCGCTGCGCAGCTGCTTCGCGAACGCGAGCCCCGACTGCCCCGGAAGCATCCAGTCGAGAAGCACGAGGTCCGGCAGCGAGTCCTTCAGCAGCGCCTGCGCCGTCTCGGCGTCGGCGGCCTCCTTCACCTCGTAGCCCGCGTCGACGAGGTTGATCCTCAGGAGCTCCAGGATCGCGGGCTCGTCTTCGACGACGAGGATCGTCGGCATCACCACGGTGCCCCCTCGCCCGCGAACGATGCCCGCTCGCAACGCATCGTCATCCGCGCTCGCTCGCGGTGACCTCGGCGCGGATTTCGTCCCCAGTCGCGTGCCGCACGTCGATGCCCTTCACAACCTGCACGACCGCTTCGGCGATGTTCTTCGCGTGGTCCCCGATCCGCTCGATCGACTTCGCCATGAAGACGATCTCGAGCGCGGAGCTGATCGTGCGCGGGTCTTCCATCATATAGCTGATGAGCTGGCGGAGGATGGCGGAAAACGCCGCGTCGATGTCCTCGTCCAGATCGACGACCGCGGCCGCAGCGTCGACGTCGAGTCGGGCGAAGGCGTCCAGGGCGAGCTGCAACATCTCCTTGGCCTGCGTGGCGGCGCGCGCCACATCGTAGTAGCGCACCTGGGCGAGCCTTTGGTTCTGGGACGAAAGCGAAGCCTTCTTCGCGATCTTCTTGGCCTCGTCACCGACGCGCTCCAGGTCATTGACGATCTTGGTGGTCGTCAGAATCATGCGCAGGTCGATCGCCGCAGGCTGTCGCTTCGCGATGGTCTGGCTGCAGTGCAGGTCGACCTCGCCCTGCATCTGGTTGATGCGCTGCTCGTCCGCGCCAACCTGATCGAGGATGCCGCCGTCCTCGCTTCCCTCGATCAGAAGGATCGCGCGCGCGAGCTGGGTCTCGACGAGGCCGCCCATTGTCAGCACCGCGCTGCGCAGCGCCTCCATCTCCTGATCGAACTGCTTGTGCGTATGCTCGGTCATCGCGTCCTCCTAGCCGAAGCGGCCGGTGATGTAGTCCTCGGTTTCCTTGCGCTTGGGCTTGAGGAAAATCTGGTCGGTTTCGCCGAACTCGATAAGCTCGCCGAGGTACATGTATGCGGTGTAGTCGGACACCCGCGCCGCCTGCTGCATGTTGTGCGTCACGATGGCGATGGTGTAGTCGCTCTTGAGCTCGGTGATGAGTTCCTCGATCTTCGCGGTCGAGATGGGGTCGAGCGCGGAGGTCGGCTCGTCGAGCAGCAGCACCTCCGGCTTTACTGCCACGGCGCGGGCGATGCAAAGGCGCTGCTGCTGGCCGCCCGACAGCGCCATGCCGCTCTGCTTCAGCTTGTCCTTGGCTTCGTCCCACATCGCGGCCTTGGTAAGCGCCCACTCCACGCGCTCGTCCATGTCGCGCTGGGAGAGCGACTCGTACAGCCGCACGCCGAAAGCGATGTTGTCGTAGATCGACATCGGGAAGGGCGTCGGCTTCTGGAACACCATGCCGATCTTCGCCCTCAGCATGTTGAGGTCCACGCGCGACTCGAGCATGTTGCGGCCGTTGAACATGATCTCCCCGGTGGCCCGTTGTCCGGGATAGAGCGAGTACATGCGGTTGAACGTGCGCAGGAGCGTCGACTTGCCGCAGCCGGACGGCCCGATGAACGCGGTCACGCGGCGCTCGCCGATCTCGAGGTTGATGTTCTTGAGCCCCTGGAACTTCCCGTAATAGAAGTCGAGGTTCCGGATCGTCATCTTGGGCGCCGCCGGCGGCAGCGTCGATGCCGCCGCCTGGGGCCGGGTGACGAGTTGTTGAGTGGCTTCTTCGTTCATGGAGCACCTTTCAGCGCACGGCCGACTGCCGGAACACGGAGCGAGCGAGGATGTTGATGACGAGCACGGTCAGCGTGATGAGAAGCGCGCCCGCCCACGCGAGAACCCGCCAGTCGTCGTACGGGCTCAAGGCGAACTGGAAGATCACCACCGGGAGGTTGGCCATCGGCGCGTTCATGTTGAGGCTGAAGAACTGGTTGTTGAGGGCGGTGAACAGGAGTGGCGCCGTCTCTCCCGACATCCGCGCCACTGCGAGCAGGATGCCCGTGATGACGCCGCCTCGCACCGCCTTCAGCGTCACCATGAGGATGACCTTCCACATGGGCGCGCCGAGCGCGACGGCGGCCTCGCGCAGGCTGTTGGGCACGAGCAGCAGCATGTTCTCCGTCGTGCGCACGACGACGGGAACGGCGATGAGCCCGAGCGCCACCGAGCCCGCCCACCCCGAGAAGTGATTGACCTCGGCGACGTAGATCGTATAGACAAACAGACCGATCACGATCGACGGCGCCGACAGGAGGATGTCGTTGATGAAGCGCGTCGACTTGGCGATCGTGCCGGACTTGCCGTATTCGGCAAGGTAGATGCCGGCGAGGATTCCGATCGGCGTGCTGATGAACGTCGCCACCACCACGATCAGCACGCTGCCGACGATCGCGTTGGCGAGCCCTCCCGCCGATCCCGGGGGAGGCGTCATCTGCGTGAACAGGGATGGCGACAGCGCCGTGAACCCCTGGTAGAAGAGCACGCCGAGGATCCACAGCAGGAAGAACATGCCGAACCCCATCGTGGCGAGCGACATGACGAGGTTGAAGCGGTTGACTGCGACGCGCCTTGTGTAAAGGTCGATCATGGCATCCCCGTCAGGTCTTCTTGCCCTCGCCCTTGGCGAGCTGAGCGATGAGCAGCCGCGACAGCGCCAGGACGATGGTCGTGAGCACGAACAGCACGAGACCGAGCGCGATCAGCGACGCGCGGTGCACGGGATCCGACGCCTCGTTGAACTCGTTGGCCAGTGCGGAGGCGATCGAGTTGCCCGGCTCGAAAAGCGACGCGCTGATGCGGTAGGCGTTGCCGATCACGAACGTCACCGCCATCGTCTCGCCGAGCGCGCGGCCGAGGCCGAGCATGATGCCGCCGATGACCCCGACCTTCGTGTAGGGCAGCACGACGTTCCATACCACTTCCCACGTCGTGCAGCCGATCCCGTACGCGGACTCCTTGAGCACCGGCGGCACGATCTCGAAAACGTCGCGCATGACCGATGAAATGAAGGGGATGACCATCACCGCGAGGATGATTCCGGCCGAAAGCATGCCGATGCCGTTCGGCGCGCCCTTGAACAGCGGCGCGATGATCCACACGTTCCCAAGCGTCTTCGAGAGGAGCGGCTGGATGTAGTCGCCGAAGATCGGCGCGAATACGAACAGGCCCCACATGCCGTAGATGATGGACGGGATGGCCGCCAGCAGTTCTACGGCCGTGCCGAGCGGGCGCTTTAGCACCGCTGGGCACATCTCGGTCAAGAAGATGGCGATGCCGAAGCTCACGGGCACGCCGATCGCCAGAGCGATCGCTGAGGTGACGAGCGTGCCGTAGATGGGAGCCAGCGCTCCGAACTGGCTCGTCACCGGGTTCCACACGTTGGTCGCGAAGAATCCGAAGCCGAACTTGTCGATCGCCGGTATCGCGGCGTAGCCGAGTGCTGCGAGGATGCCGAGAAGCAGCGCGAGGACCAGCAGCGCGAAGAATCGCGTCAGATTCTCGAACAGCCAATCCTGCCAGCGCGCCGCAGCCCGGTGCTCGGAAGGCGGCGTGGGAGCACGAGCGACACGCGAATCCTGAGAGATGTCCACGGGTGCCCTCAGCGCAGCGGTGGCGGGGTCAGCGCTCATTATCCCTCCCCATGACAACGAACGGCCGCGAAGCCTTCGCTTTCGCGGCCGGTCATCGAATGACTCGCGCAAGCGCGCGACGATCGTTTCTGCCGGTCAATCCCGGCAGGTGCCCGTTACCCGCGGTCAGTTCCACACCGCCTTGCCGGCACCGTCCTTGATCTGGGCCTTCCAGGCGCCTTCGATCAGGGCCACCAGACTGTCGGGCAGCGGCACGTAGTCGAGCTCCTCGGCCATCTTGTCACCGTGCTTGAACGACCAGTCGAAGAACTTGAGGACCTGCTGTCCGTTCTCGGGCTTCGCCTGGCTCGTATGCATCAGGATGAAGCTCGTCGCGGCGATCGGCCACGAGTCCTTGCCCGGCGAGTTGGTGATGATCTGGTAGAAGCCGGGCGCGTTCTTCCAGTCGGCATACGCGGCGGCCGCCTGGAAAGTGGCCATGTCGGGCTTGGGGTATTGGCCGTCCTTGTTCTGCACGAGCACGTAGGCCATGTTGTTCTTCTTCGCATAAGCGTACTCGACGTAGCCGATCGAGCCCTTAATGCGCTGCACATAGGCGGCCACTCCTTCGTTGCCCTTGCCGCCCACGCCTTCCGGCCACGACACGGCAGTGGCGGAGCCAACCTTCGTCTTCCACTCCTCGCTCACCTTCGACAGGTAGTCGGTGAAGTTGAACGTCGTACCCGACCCGTCCGAGCGGCGCACGACCGTGATCGGGTCGGCGGGCAGCTTGAGCCCCGGATTGAGGTCGGTGATCGCCTTGTCGTTCCACGCCTTGATCTTGCCGAGATAGATGTCGGCAAGCACGGGCCCCGTCAGCTTGAGCTGCCCGGGCGCGACGCCTTCGATGTTCACGACGGGCGTGATGCCGCCGATGATGGCAGGGAATTGCATGAGTCCCGCAGCCGAGAGCTCCTCGGGCTTGAGCGGCGCGTCCGAAGCGCCGAAGTCGACGGTCTTCGCCTTGATCTGCGCGATCCCGCCGCCGGAGCCGATCGATTGATAGTTCAAGCCGACGCCGGTCGCCTTCTTGTAGGCGTCCGCCCACTTGGCGTAGATCGGGTAGGGGAACGTCGCGCCCGCCCCGGTAATGTCCGCGGCATGTGCCGCCAGCCCGAAAGCCAGGGCCGCCCCCGCGATCAGGTTTCGGATGATCGAAGTCCGGTTCATCGCTAAGTCCTCGAAATTATTCGACAACCGCGATGTTGGACAGGGTTTGTTACATCGACGTGACGGGGAGATTACCGGATGTGGTGCCCTGCCCCCCGCCTTTCGGCGCGGGAGGGTGCCGGGCGGCGAATTGTGACACTGGGCCTGCCGCGTTTCGGGTATAACGCCGCTTTCTGATCCGGTAGCACCGGCACGGCAAGCGGGGAGCCAGCATGAAGGAAACGAAGGAACGAACCAAAAAGAAGGTCGACCTGGGGCGCTGCGGCGGAGTCACGCTGCACCTGTCGGCTGACGCAAAACGCCTGCTGCTCGAGTTCGAGGTCGAACCCGAAGGGCTCGACAAGACGGGCCTCAACGCGTTCATCGACGCCTTGAAGAAGGTGCGGGAGAAGATGGAGCGTTGAGCCTAGCCGGCGCGCAGCAGCCGGAGCGCCGAAAGGCGCAAGGCCAGCAGCGACGGCAGCGCCGACAGCAGCGACGCCACCGCGAGCAGCTCAAGCAGCAGCCGGACCTCCGGCCAGCCGAGGCCGCTGTCGACGGCGAGCCCCGTGCGCGCTGCCACCAGCGCGGACAGCGCGCGGCACAGCAGGAGCGCGAGCGGCGCGCCCGCCGCGATTCCGGCCGCCATCAAGGCGATGCACTGCAGGAAGATCGCGAGGAAGACGTACGCGGGCGGCGCGCCGAGCGCGCGCAGCACGCCGAGGCTTTCGCGCCGCAGCGACACGACGGCGACCAGGGCGAGCACGATCGCGGCGAGCACGATACCCTGGTAGCCGCGGGCCATCCATTCGACGAGCTCGCGCGCGTCGCCCAGCGCGCGGTACATCGGTATCAGCACCTCGGCCGGAAACACGGCGAGCATGCCTTGCGTGCGCAGCTGCGCGCGCAGCCGATAGGCGTCCACGACGCCGCGCGGCTTCACGACGATCGCCGGGAACGGCGCGGCTGCCCCCTCGCCGCCGCGCTCGTGCATTTCCAGAATGGCCTCGACCGGCACGACGATCGCGCGATCCCACGGCGTTCCCTGCGGCGCGAGGCGTCCGACCACCGTGAGCGCGAGGTCGTGGTCGTGCGCCTCCAGTACATTTTCGCCGGGCGATCCGTGCTGCGGCCGGACTGCGCTCGACCTCGAAAGCGCGACCTCCGCACCTACGACCGCCTCGTTCGGCGCCGCGAACATGCGCCCCTCGCGAAGCCCCGCCGACCCCGCGAAGGCCGCGTCCGTGCCTACGACCGGATAGCCGCGAAAGGAATCGGCCACGATCACCGGAACCGCATCGGCGACGCCCGGCAGCCGCGCGACTTGCGCGAGCGTACCCGGCGGCAGGAGGGGCAGCGGCGCGTGCTGCAGGTAGATCGTGGTGAGCACGAGCTGCGTAGCGCTCCCGGGCGCACCGACGATGAGGTCGAAGCGGTCGGCAGCGCGGCTGGCGGCTTCGCGCAGGGCGCGCTCCTGCGCGGTCACGGCAAGCCCCAACGCGACCGCCAGCGCGATGAGAAGCCCGATCGTGCAGGCGGCGGCCGCGTTGCGCCGAAGCTCTCCGGCCACGAGCGGCAGCGGGTTCACGCTGCTGCGCGCGTGCGCGCGGCGGGCTCGCCCGCCGGGCCGCGCAACGTGCCCTCCGCGATGTGGAACGTCGCGTCGAGCGTTGCGGCCAGCGCGGGATCGTGCGTGGCCACCACGAGCGTCGCGCGAGCCTCGCGGCACATCGCCCGCATGATCGAGCCGACGTGCGCGGCGGTGTCGCGATCGAGGCTCGCCGTGGGCTCGTCGGCGAGTACGACGGGTGGGGCGGTCGCCAGCGCGCGGACAAGCGCGACGCGCTGCATCTCGCCTCGGGAAAGCTCGGTGACGCGGCGGCCCTCGGGGAGCGCCGCGGTCGCGAGGAGATCCCGCACGCGGCGGCGCGCCTCCGCCGGAACGGTGAATCCGCGGAATCGGAACGGCAGGAGGACGTTTTCGAGCGCCGACAGGCCGGGGAACAGGTGGAATTGCTGGAACACGAGGCCTACGCGCGCGCGGCGCCACCGGTCGAGCTGCGGCTGCGACATCGCGGTGATCTCGTCGCCGTCCCACCACACGCGGCCGCGATTCGGCGCCCGCAGGCCCGCCAGCGTATCGAGAAGCGTCGTCTTGCCGGAGCCCGACGGCCCGCACACGGCGACCTGCGCGCCTGCGGCGACGTCCCACGCGGCGACATCGATTCCCCGTCCGGACGCGCCCCGGCGACCGCCGAAGGCGACCGCGACGTCGCGCACGCAAAGCGCGACAGCACTGCAGCTCATCGGCAAGGGCTCGTCATTCGCGCGAAGGGTCGCCCCGGGCGCGATTTGCCGCGGTCGGGGGGCGGCGAGCGACGCCGTCTTGCGAGCGCGGGGCTCATCTGACGGTGACGACCGTAGCGTCGACGACGCGAACGAGGCTCACGAACCCGGTGTCGCGGTCGACCTTCGAGCCGAGCTCGAGCGTGCCGGACACCGCGACCGGGAGGCCGTCCTGCCCCCAGTCCGCGCGCTCTCGCGGGTACACGACGATGATGTCGCTCGGCCAGTCCGCGTCCGAGTTGCAGAACGGGCACAGCGACACGGGCGCGCGCGTGAGCACGAAGAACCGCACGTCGGGCTTGAGCGGCGGCGCGAGATAGCCCAGCACCTGGACCTGCCTGCCGGCGAGCGAGCGCGTCTTCGCCGAGAGCGTGAAGCCGAGGATCCCGCCGCCGTCGTAGAGCTCCTTGAACGCGAGCGTGCTGTCGGCGGCGGCCGCGACACGGACGAGGCCCGCGCCGAGCAGCGCCGCAACGACGCGGCGGCGACTCCGATCCGGCTGCGTCACTGCACCGCCGCCACCTTCTTCGGCGCCGCGGAAGCCTTGACCGTGGCGGCGCGCTGCGGCGCGCCGAGGCCGAGCGCCTCGACCATCACCCGGAAGACCTCGACGTTCTCCATGAAGCCGTGGAACTCCTCCGAGCCGGGCCCCATCGCCGTGACGATCGCGTCGTCGGCGGTGTGCGTCCCCGTGTCGGCGCTCCGCGGCAAGTTGCCCGTGCGAAGCTGCGCGCCCGGCGCGTCCTTGTACGCCGCGTTGGCGACGTAGTCCTTGTCCTTCTTGACCGCCGGGACGTTCGGCCCTTCGAGGTGGGGCTCGAACGTCTCGTAGTAGTCGGGAAAGTTGCCGTAGAACACGGCGAGGCGCTTCGACACGTCCACGCGCGGCGGATACCCGTTCGCGTCCGGGTCGGGATAGTTTGGATAGCCCGCGTCGTTGTAGACGCCCACCTTCTCGCGCATGTCGGTGCCGGGCTTTTGGTCGTCGATGGTGCCGACGATGGAGATCCCGTGCGTGTGATCGGGCGTGACGATGACCAGCGTGTCGTTGCGCGCCCCCGCGAAGTCCTTCGCGACCTGCACCGCGTTCGACAGCATGATCGTGTCGTAGACGCTGCGCTCCCAGTCGAGGGGATGGTTGTACTTGTCGATGAGCCCGGCCTCGACCATCAGCACGAAGCCCTCGCGATTGCGCGACAGCACTTCGATGGCCGCCCTGGTCATGTCGGCGAGGTCGGGCTGCTCAGGGTACTCGCCGACCGTGCCTTTCTTGAGGAAGCGGCGGTCGAGCGCGCCGTCCATGTTGTCGGGATGGAACAGGCCCAGGAGCTTCACGGTCGACGGATCGGCGGCGGCCGCCTTCATCTGCGCGTCCGTCGTGGCGACCGCGAACCCCGTGCGCCGGAAGAGCTCGATGTAGTTGTTGTTGTCCTTGCGCTTCGACCCCGGCGTGGACTGCGGCAGGAAATACGCCGATCCGCCGCCCATGACGACGTCTGCCCCGGAGAGGAACAGTTGCTCGGCGATGATGTCCTTGTCGGCGCGCCGGCGGGTGTGCGCCACCATGCCGGCGGGTGTGGCGTCCTCGACCTCGGCGTCCGTCACGATCCCGACCGCGAGGCCCGTCTTGCGCTTCACGAGCTCGGTGATCGTCTCCACCTTCGGGTGGGCGAGGTTGTCCTTGTTGCGCGCGACATAGACTCCGAGTGCATTGACGCTCGACTTGTGCCCGGTGGTGTACGCGCTCATCGAATTGGCGCTGTCGGTGATGATCGAGTCGACGCCGGAAGTTCCGAGCAGCGCCATGTGAGGCATGTCGTCGAAGGCGAGCTGGCCGTAGTACTTGCCTTCCTTGATGCCCTTGGAGAGCATGCGCGCGGCCGTGCGGTTGGCCACGCTCATGCCGTCGCCGATGAACAGGATCACGTTCTTCGGCTTGCGTGGGCCTGTGCCGTAGACCTCCCAG
>Ga0335069_10017405_pt1 | contig 10018 bp, 9 predicted proteins | sample Lox_Sample_11_FD_206714 | JGI IMG/M metagenome (GOLD analysis project Ga0335069, IMG submission 206714) | Soil microbial communities from Loxahatchee National Wildlife Refuge, Florida, United States - Lox_Sample_1.1 | ecosystem: Environmental > Terrestrial > Soil > Wetlands | place: USA: Florida...
GCGAAAAAACACGGTTCGAGTAAGCGGCCGCGCTTACTCCGCCACATTCCTCTCAGGGAAGGCCCAGCTCAGCCCCACCGACAGCGCAAGCACGCACGCCACCACCGCCAGCGCCCATCCGATCGGAATGTCGTACCAGGGAGAGATCAGCATCTTGACGCCGATAAAGGAAAGGACGACAGCCAGTCCGTAGTTCAGCAAGTGGAAGACATCCATCAGTCCCGCCAGCGCGAAATACAAGGCACGCAGGCCGAGGATCGCGAACACGTTCGAGGTGAAGACAATGAAGGGGTCGCGTGTGATGGCGAGAATGGCGGGAATCGAGTCCGTGGCGAACACGATGTCGGTGGTTTCCACTATTAACAAAACGAGCGCGAGAGGAGTGGCAAATAGCAACCCATTCTGGCGAAGAAAAAACTTGTTGCCCACGAAATCCTGGGTAACGCGGAAGTAGCGGCGAAACAACTTCGCCACTGGGTTGTGCTCTGGCTCAACTCCGCTGTCTTCTTTTTCGAAGAACAGCTTGATGCCAACATAGACCAGAAAGACTCCGAAAACATAGATCAGCCAGTGGAAGCGGTTGATGAGCGCGACGCCGGAAAAAATGAAGATCGCCCGCATCACCAGCGCGCCCAGGATTCCCCAGGTCAACACCCGCCGTTGCAGTCCGCCGGAAACTTTGAAGTAGCGGAAGATAAGCAGGAAGACGAAGAGGTTGTCGACCGAGAGAGATTCTTCCACGATGTACCCGGTAACAAACTCAAGCGCCAGCACTCGATTTGGACGAATGCTGCTCCCGGTCATGGCGTGCCCGTAGAAGTAAATGAGCACGGCAAACGCAGCCGCCAGCCCGATCCATACCCCTGACCAGATCATGCCCGAGCGAAAGCTCGGCGCGCGCCCGCCGCGGTTGAATACGCCAAGGTCGAGCGCCGTCATCACCAGAACGAACAGGATGAACGCGAGCCAGAACAGCCAGTTGGATGGCATGGGTAAATCTTACCGCGTATTCAGCGCGCGCATGGTTTCCAGTACCACGTCGCCGATAATCTGCAGGCTGTTGGGGCTCAGTTTGTCGAGAGTATCTTCCGTGGTGTGGTGGAAGGAATTGTCGAGGCCGTAGTCGATGTCGATCAGATCGACAACTGGAATTCCCACGCGCTTGAACGGCAAGTGGTCATCCTCGACGTCGAGGCTGCGGCCGTAGAAATGAGACTCGACCTTCAGTCGCTGAGCCGCCCGGAGGACGGTGTCCTGCAGCCACGGAGTTGAATAGGTCTCGCGTTCCACGTTGAGGTCTTTGTCCCCTATCATGTCGAGCAGGATGAACGCGCGCACCTTCTGGACGGTGCCGTCCTTTTGCCAGAGGCTCGCCAAGTGCTTGCTGCCGTACACGCTGTCGTCCGCACTCCATGCCTTCATGGCTTCTTCGGCATCGGTAAAGACGAGCCAAACGCTGTAGCCATCTAGCTTTGCATCGCCAGACTTCATGCTCTGCTTTAATACCTGGGCGAGCTCGACCATCAGCCCCGTATTGGAGCCGCCATCGTTGGCGCCGACAAAATTCAGGTCCTTGAGCGGGTAGTTCGTGTCGTAATGTCCGGCGATCACGATGATGCCGTCCTTCTTGCCGGGAATCTTGCCGATAATGTTCACCACCGGAAACTTGCCCACAGCAGTGTCCGCGGTAAACGTGTCGCGGTCGACCTCCACTCCCAGTCCACTCAATTTGCCAGCGATGTAGTCTTCGGCCTTCTTGTGGCCCTCGCTGCCAAGCGGGCGCTTGCCGATCGCGACGAACTCCTTCACATACAGGAAAGCGCGCTTGGAATCGACCGTCGGCGCGGGCGGCGCACCGGCCGGCGGATCGAGCTCCGCCGCCGAGGCGGGAGCATTCGATACCACGGGCTGCGCAGGAGTCGGCTGGCTGGCCTGCGTTTCAGGCTCTTTATGGCACGCCATCGTGCAGAGCGACACAGCCACGACTGCGGCAACGAAAGAAGCGCGGCTCAATGCCGCGCTCCATGCTTCCGGCTTGGATAACGAGATCATGCCTGTTCTTTCCGTTTCCTGCGCTGTGTGGGATGCACTAAGAATGCTACTCCGATGCTCGCCACGTACAGGAGAATCATAGGCGCCGCGAAAACGCACATGTTCATGATGTCAGTGGTTGGTGTGATAACGGCAGCAATAATGAAGATTCCGAGGATCGAATACCGCAGGTTCCGCCACATCCACCCGGCACTGACGATTCCAAACAACGCGAGGAAGAACACGAGTATCGGCATCTCGAACACCAGGCCGAGTCCCAGCATGATCGTCATGAACAGGTCAGTGTACTCGGTGATGGTGATCATCGGCTTCAGTTTTCCGCCATAGCCGACCAGGAAATCGAGCGCCGCCGGATACACCATCGTGTAGGCGAAAACTCCACCCAGAACGAACAGTCCCACCGTGCTGATCATGAACGGAACAACGTACCTGCGTTCGTCCTTATAAAGCCCTGGCTTAATGAAACTCCACACCTGGTACAAGATGAAGGGCGATGCAACAAAAATGCCGGCCAGAAAACCCACCTTCAAGTAAATGTTGAAGGGCTCGGTGGGGTTGGTATAGACCAGTGTCTCTTCGAGGTGATGATTGCGCAGTGCCTGAATAATTGGCCGCTGCATCCACTGAAAGATTTCCTCGGACCAATACCAGCACGCACCGAAACCTGCAAGCACAGAGACGATGCTCCAGATGATCCGGCGTCGGAGTTCCTCGAGGTGGGCGAGAAAACCCATTGCCGGCAGGGGCTCGGCGTTTGGTTTGGGGACGGACGGGCTAAACATTCGTTCCTTTTAGCGGCTCAGCCACCTCAGGCGGGGCTTCAATCGGAGCAGGCGCCTCGGCAGACTTGATCTCATCTGGCGCCGCGGTCAGTTGCGCAGGTTTAACCTCTTCCACCGGCGGGTATCCCTCGACCTTGAACGCGTTTCCCGGAGACGGTATCGGCGTATTGGCTATGCCGGGGTTCTTCGGCGGATCGATCGAGAACGCCTGTTGCGCCTCACGGGCCAGTTGCTCCGCGCGTTCGCGATAGTAGTCGCGCTGCTTGTCGACGTCTAATTGGTCGATTTCGCTCTCGAGCTGGCTTCTAAACTCATTACTGGCACGCTTGAACTCGTTCAGCGCCTTCCCGATTTCGCGCCCGATTTCCGGTAGCTTCTTGGGGCCAAAAAGAATCAGAGCCAGCAGGAAGATGAAAATCATCTCCGGCATTCCCAGGTTCATGTCTTTCATAATACAACGCCGACATGGGACTGGAGTGGGGCCTTTGTGCCATAACTTGAAACCGATCTCCAGATCTTGATCACCCTGGAGGATCCCCAGCCTCAGGGCAATTACCCGGATTACATCGCCGCTGAGAACACGTCTAACCTGCGAGGACGCCCGCCTGTCAAATACGCATCAGGCACCTTTTCCGGCATCGTGCAACAGGCTTTTGGCATCCTAAAGAAGTAGGACGCAGGCTGTCTGGACATAGCACTTGAGTCATGCTCTGGAGCCGCTGAGCAGCAGGCGTCTGCATGTTATACTGCGTCTAATCCGACGTTCCCACTTCTATGGAGTGGCCGGGCAAGCCCGGAAGGATACAACATGGCTCGTAGTTCCCGTCGCTCCACCCTGCTGATTTTTACCATCCTCGTTCTCTGCGGATTCCTCGGTGCGCTCTTTGGCCAGCGCGCCGGCGCCGGTTCCGCCGGTGGCGATGCCGAAATCAGCGACAGCCTCAAGACCTTTTCCAGTGTCTACAGCGTGGTGGAGCAGAACTACGCCGAGCCGGTCAGTGCCGATAAGGCGATCTACAACGGAGCCATCCCGGGCATGCTGCGCGTGCTCGATCCGCACTCGAATTTCTTCGACCCCAAGAGCTATTCCCTGCTGCGCGAAGAACAGCGCGGCAAGTACTACGGCGTGGGAATGCAGGTCGGCCCGCGCAACAACAAGATCATCGTGATCGCGCCCTTTGCCGGCGCCCCGGCGTACCGCGCTGGAATCCGCCCCGGCGACATCATCATCAATGTCGACGGCAAGGCTACTGACAACATGACCACCAGCGACGTGGCCGAACTCCTCAAGGGCCCCAAGGGCACCACAGTCCACGTCACGGTGCTGCGCGAGGGCGCGGAGAAGCCGCTCGAATTCAGCATCGTTCGCGACGAGATTCCGCGCTACTCCGTCGATCTCCACTTCATGATTCGTCCCGATATCGGCTACCTGCACGTCACCGGTTTCCAGGAAACGACGGACCAGGAAGTCACCCAGGCATTGGGTCAGATGGGCGACATCAAGGCGCTGATCCTTGACCTTCGCCAGAACCCCGGCGGACTGCTCAGCGAAGGCGTGGGCGTGGCCGACAAGTTCCTCAAGAAGGGACAGGTCATCGTGAGCCACCACGGCCGCAGCAGCCCCGAGCGCGTCTACCGCGCCGCTCACGGCAACGGTGGCAAGGACTATCCGATCGTCGTGCTGGTCAATCGCGGAACGGCCTCGGCGGCTGAGATCGTCGCCGGCGCCCTCCAGGATCACGACCGCGCTCTGATCGTGGGCGAAACGACTTTTGGCAAGGGATTGGTGCAGACCGTCTATCCGCTCTCGGAGAACACCGGCCTCGCGCTCACTACCGCCAAGTACTACACACCAAGCGGACGCTTGATCCAGCGCGATTACAACGGCGTATCGCTCTACGACTACTACTACAACAACCGCGATGCCACGGGCACTGACGCAGCTCCGCAGCCCAGCCGGGAAGTGAAGCTCACCGACAGTGGACGCACCGTATACGGTGGCGGCGGTATCAATCCCGACGTGACCCTGCCGGTCATCAAGAGCAATCACTTCCAGGACACGCTCTACCAGAAGTATGCGTTTTTCAATTTCGCCAAGCACTACGTGATCGACCACAAGGTGGGCAAGGACTTCCAGGTCGACGAACCCGTCATGCAGACGTTCCGTCGCTTCCTCGACGACCAGAAGATCACGTTCAGCGAGGCCGACGTGGTCGAAAATCGCGAGTGGTTGAAGTCCAACATCAAGGCGGAACTCTTCGTCAACGAATTCGGCCAGCAGGAAGGCCTTCGCGTTCATGCCGAAACCGATCCCAACGTGCTGAAGGCTCTTGACCTGATTCCGAAGGCAAAGGAACTTGCCGAGAACGCGCGCAAGACCATCGCCCAACGCAACAGCGCAAAGCTCGGGACTCAGTAGATTGATTTGAGTGGATAGCGAGAGGGCGCCCGCGCGGCGCCTTTTTGCTGCTCCGGAAAGCGCGGAAAACGGAAAAAGCGGCCTGAGCCGCTTCTTGATCTGATGAACTAAGCCAGGCGCCGGTTACCCACTGCGCACGTGCTAACCCGTTACCGTTGCTTCCTTCCGGACCTGGCGGGGTTGGCGGGGCTACGTCGCGTAGGACCGACGCCCGACATCAGCGATTCTATCAAAGATCAACGCTGGAGATGCGACGCGGGAGTTCTTTCTTTCGCGCCTAGTTTCTCCAGTGCCAAAGTTCTACAATCTCAGCCCAGCAGGCAATATTGTCCACGCCATCACAACTCGTCGCCCCGGTAGCCGCACCGTCGCGAGTTCCGCCCGAGATCGAGCGTCTCTTCCAGGGTTCGCTGCTGATGCTGATCATCACCGGGTTCGTGACTCTGGCCAGCACCGGCAAGCTCGATTTTCTCAGCGTTTTCTTCACCTCGCTCGCGCTGCTCTTCCGCGCATACCTGCTGTTCACGGGGCGAAATTGGCGGATCGAGGATCGCTTCGCCACTTATATCGGCGTGCTCTACATCGTCGTCTATCTTGCGGACTTCTTTTTCATCTCCGGTTCGTTCGTCACCGCCTCCGTTCACCTCGTGCTCTTCGGAATGGTGATGAAGCTCTTCTCCGTGCAGCGCGAACGCGATCACGTTTATCTTGCCATCCTGGCTTTTCTCGAGGTTCTCTCGGCGGCCGTACTCACCGTTGACACTGTTTTCCTCGTCGCCTTTGGAGTCTTCACTCTCACGGCGGTGATTACCTTCATGACCATGGAGATGCGCCGCTCGGCTCTCGCCGCCACTGGAGTCGCCGGGAGCACCGCATCCTCCACGCGCGGATGGGACCGCCTCGAGATCGCCGTCTCCAAGACCGGCGTCGCCATCGTCACCGGTATTGCTCTCTTCGGTTTCGGAATCTTCTTCGCCCTGCCGCGCCTCAGCTACGGTTACCTGAGCCGACTCACGCAGCAGAGCGGCCTCGTCAGCGGATTCAGCGACAACGTAACCCTCGGCGAGATTGGACGAATCCAGCAATCCTCGCAGGTCGCCATGCACATCAAGGTGGAAGGCGATACCACGGGCGCATATCAGTTCAAGCTTCGCGGCACAGCACTTGTCAATTTCGATGGCAAGCGCTGGAGCAATCCGCCGCACAACGTCGAAGTCTTCCAGACCGCCTCCACGGGCGCTTACAATCTCGACACCAGCCTGCGCCGCACTCCGCGCGAGTTGCTCGCCGCCGCTCGTTCCAAGCGCCACAACCTCATCCACTACCGCGTCATGATGGAACCCATCGGGACAAACGTCCTGTTCCTCATCACGCGGCCCGAGTTGCTCATTGGGCGCTTCCGCGAAATCGCCGTCGATGTCGAGAACAACGTGCAGAACCTCGACAACGGACGCATCGCCTCCGAATACGGGGGCTATTCCGACCTCGCCGAGCCCACCGCGCAGGAGTTGCGCGAGGCGAGCGGCGTGATGCCCGCGGGGATGGGCCGTTACCTGAATGCTGACGGTCTCGATCCGCGCATCGCTGAGCTTGCGCAGCAGGTCGCTGGACGCGCAGCCACGCCCTACGCAAAGGCAGCCGCGCTCCAACGCTACCTCTCCTCGCGCTACTCCTACACCCTCGACCTTGGAACGGAGAAGCCCGCCGACCCCATCGCCAACTTTCTTTTCGTGCGCAAGCGGGGACACTGCGAATACTTCGCTTCATCGCTGGCCATCATGCTTCGTCAGGTCGGAGTTCCCAGCCGCATCGTCACCGGCTTCCGCGGAGGCGAGTACAACAGCGTCAGTGGCAGCTACATCATTCGCGGCAGCGATGCGCACTCATGGGTCGAGGCCTACATCCCCGGAGCGGGCTGGACGACCTTCGATCCCACGCCGGCCGCCGATCCATTCGTAGTCACCGGATGGCGGCGCGCCGAACTCTACCTCGACGCAATGCGCGAATTCTGGCGTGAGTGGATCGTGAATTACGACTTCAACCATCAACAAACTCTCACCGTCAGCACCGTCGCCAGGACGCGAATGAACTTCGATAAGGCACGCCTCTGGGCAGCGCGACGCTACAACCGCATAATGCACTGGGCGCGCCACACCAACGCGGCAATGGAGAAGGACCCGCAGGCAGCCGGAACGCGTGCCGTTCTCATTGCGGCGGGTGTGCTTCTGCTTCTCAACCTGCGCCACATCGTTCGCCTCGTCAGGCGCGCTAACATCGCCCGCAACCCTCGTAGCGCCCCGCAATCGGCAGCCTCGATCTGGTACGAGAGGATGTTGCGGTTTGCCGCCCGCAAAGGCTTCCGTCATACCCCCGCGCAGACACCGACGGAGTTCGCCGTGAGCATCACCGACCCCTCGCTGCGCGACGCCGTGAGCCGCTTCAGCACCTTCTACGAACGAGCCCGCTTCGGGGACTCCGCCGAAGACGCCGCCGCACTCCCCGAACTCTTCCGCGAAGTGCAGCAGAGCAAGTAGATTGACCCGACTCGACTAGGACTGTTCTCGACAAAGTGACCGGTAATCAGCCCCGGAGGGGCTCGCGAGGGTAGCCCGGCCATTCATGGCCGGGAGAGCAGCCATGATCCGAAGAGCCCCGGAGGGGCGACTGAGAAACGTGGTCTACGGCAATACGGAAATCGATCTGGCATCTCTCTCGGCTGGCATGGTCTGTTTTGCAATCACGAAAGGCAGCGCTCCCATCAGCAAAGCGAAGCCCGGAAGCAGCATGTCCCAAAACAGCAACCCCAAAAGCGTGTGCCACATCGTCGCCCATTGAAGCGTATGTTTGACGGTTAATTCGATCGCAGGGCCAACGCTGAACAAAAAGGCGAACACGATCAACATGCAGACAACCGGAAATTGAGCAGCCCAGAGGCGCTGACTGCGGCTGCCTCCGGCGGCGCGCGACCACCCCGCCCCGATCGCTCCCGCCACAACGAAGATCGCCAGCAACTGCCAGGTCGAGGTCATCCACGAGATGTACTGCCAGTAGACCTTTGGCCGAACCCCGGCGTTCATCAGTAACTGTTCGCCCAGCCCGGTTATAAGCAACGCAACGATTCCCGGAATCAGTATTGTCTTCGCCCGCGCGGTCATGATGCCCTCCTTCGCCCGTAGGATTCCCTTCCTCAACTGCTGCCAGTCGCCCACTTCGGCCAGCGTCGTACGTCTTGCTTCGTCTTCGCTTGTACCAGCGGAGCGCAACTCGTCAAATCGCTCCTGCAGGTGCCCGCTCAACTCGCGCACAATCTCATCGCGCTCATCGTGCGGAAGCCGGCCGAGTTCTGCACTTACGATCTTCTCGAATTCATCCATTCTCACACTCCACAAGCTGAGCCGATCTACGCCACGGCCACAGGGGACTGGCTCTCGCGTTTCTCGCGCATGAACGGCAGCGCTCCAAGCAATAGCGCAACCGCCGGAAGCGCGACGCTCGATGCAAAGAAAACCGTTAGGAGGTACAGCCACGACAGCAGGCTGGGAAAAGGCTGGCTCAAGCGATGGCGCATGTACATCTCGATTGGCATACTCACGAAGAGAACAAACAGGAATAAACCGAGAGCGCAGGCTGCGGGAGTTTCCGCTGCCATCAACCTCTGGCGAACGCTTCCTCCAGCCGCACGGGACAAGGCTGCTGCGAGCGCTCCTGCGAACATGAGACATAGGAGCAATGGAAGCGCGTTTGCGTATATGGGCAAATGCTGAACGCGCAGCTGCAGAACATAGTATTGATACAAGTACGCCGGGCCATAGCCTAGCTGCCACAGAATCCGCTCGCTGAGAGCAGCGACGAAAAACGCGAATGCTCCTGGAATCAGAATCGTCTTTGCACGTGCAGTCATGTTCCCCTCCTTCGCGCGCATGATTCCCTTCTGAAGCCGCCGCCAGTCGCCTACTTGAGCCAATGCCGCGGTTGCTGCTTCATCTTCGCCAACGCCGGCGGCGCGCAATTCGTCGTGGCGTTCCTGGAGGTGACCGCTCAGTTCACGAACGATCTCGTCGCGGTCGTGGACGCCAAGCCTCCCCAGTTTCTCGGAAACCTGTTTTTCGAAATCACGCATGATCAAACCCCGTAAGGCTATTCAGCGCGCTGAAGAACTGCTTCCACTTCGCGCGCAGCGGCGCCAGCTTTCCCCGGCCTTCGCGCGTGAGCGAGTAACAGCGACGGCGGCGGCCGCTCGGAGCTTCCTCCCACTTCGCGCTCACCCATCCGTCCGTCTCCATTCGATACAGCAGCGGATAGAGCGAAGCGAGGTCAAACTTCAGAGCTCCGCCGGTTTGCTCCGCGATGCGCCGCGAAATCTCGTAGCCGTGCAACGGCCCGGCAGAGAGCACGCTGAGGACGGCGAGTTGTGCGCTTCCACGTTTCAGGTTCGGATCGATGCCCCGCATGGCTGACTCCTCTATATGTAATGTTCCTATATATAGGCGAGCAGCATTTCGTTGTCAAGCGGATTCCGCAGACAGGCTCCCGCATCGTCCTGCCCCGGGAATGCTAAACTTGAGCATCCGTATGCATCCAAAGAAGTCCGCTCCAGCCCCTCGCGTCAGCCCGCAGCCAGCACAAACCGCCGGTCTCAGCGCAAATACTGCGCCCGCGACTGCCAGTCCAAAGATCGGCTTCGTCTCGCTCGGTTGTCCCAAGAACCTCGTCGATTCCGAGGTCATGATGGGCTTGCTGTCTTCCGCCGGAGGCCAGATCACCG
>Ga0335069_10017406_pt1 | contig 10017 bp, 9 predicted proteins | sample Lox_Sample_11_FD_206714 | JGI IMG/M metagenome (GOLD analysis project Ga0335069, IMG submission 206714) | Soil microbial communities from Loxahatchee National Wildlife Refuge, Florida, United States - Lox_Sample_1.1 | ecosystem: Environmental > Terrestrial > Soil > Wetlands | place: USA: Florida...
GCCGCGGCGGCCAAGGGATTTCCCCCGAAGCTCGAGGAGCTGCCGCTCGGCATCCCGAAGGGCTTGTTGGTCATGCGCTCCAGCGACGAGGCGACTCCGCTCAAGGGGAAGCCCCCGCCGATGCCCTTTCCGAACGTCATGATGTCGGGTTTCACGCCGCATTGATCCATGGCCCACAGGGTACCGGTGCGTCCGAGACCGGTCAGCATCTCGTCGGCGATGAGGAGCGCATCGAACTCGTCGGCGATCTCGCGCACGGCCTGAACGAAATCGTCGGGCGGGACAACGTTGCCGGCCGTCCCCTGCATGGGTTCCATGACGATCGCCGCGACCTCGCCCTGTGTATCGTGCTTGATAACATTGCGCAGATGCTCGGCGCAGGCCAGCCCGCAGGACGGATATTCGAGATGCCAGGGACAGCGATAGCAGCTGGCATAGGGCGAAAGATGGGAGCCGGGCGGGAAGGGGCCCTGATGATAGCGATAGTCGCCGCTCAAGAGCCCGATGACGCCCGCGGTCTTGCCGTGAAAGCCGCCCCAGAAGCCGACGAACTCGAACTTCTTGGTGACCGATTTGGCGAGGCGGAAAGCAGCCTCCACCGCTTCCGCGCCGCCGGAGAACATTTGCACATGGGTGATGCCCTCCGGCAGCATGCCGCCGAGAATCTCGAGGAATCTCGCGCGGTTCTCCGTGGTGAAGCTGCCGAACGTGACGTGCTCCAATTGATCTTTCAGGCGCTTCACGTAGTGGGGATGGCAATGGCCGAGGCTGCCCACCCCGATGCCGGCGACGAAATCGAGGTAGTCCTTGCCATCTACGTCGGTGATCACGGAGCCCTTGGCGCGATCGACCGCGATCTGGGAGAACAGGGCGATGCTCTGCAGCCCCGGCGCCATGACCTCGGCCTCACGGTCGAACACCGCCTTCGATCGTGGGCCGGGCACGCTGTAGGTCTTGCCGGCCTCGGAATCGACCGGTTTCTTGCCTGGCCTTGGCTTGCCCTTCATCGGCGCCTTGTCCTCGTCAGGTGACGGCCCTTGGGCCGCGGCGGAATCTGTGCTCCAGATAGTCCGCGATGGCCTCGGCGGCGCGATCGCGGAAGCGGGCGTAGCTCGGCCAGGCATTCAGGTCAATGATAACCGGCTCACCGTCCGACCGGATGATGGCATCGCCCCCGAAGATCTCCACCCCCAGGGCCGCTGCGGCGCTGCGCGCAACCTCCCGCAGGCGATCTGTCCTGAAGGGATAGCCGGTCATGCCCTTATCCCGATGATAGAACCACTCGAACCAGCCGGCACCCGGCGGGCCGGCCGTGCCCTGGCCGATGCCGTAGAATTTCACCAGGTCGCCCTCGACATGCTCCTGAGCGACGACGAAAGGGATGCCCCGGGCGGCGAAGCCGGCGAGCGCCTGGCGCAGGCCGGCTTCGGAGGCCACATACATCACGTCATCGGCCTGGGTGGCGTGAAAGTCGTAGCGCTTGATCCAGACATCACTCGAGCGCGCCAGCTTGCTGGAATCGGTGGCGATCACATGGCTGACCGGGGCCGGGACTTGTTGCTGCGCAAACAGCTCAACCATCCGGTGGCGATAGGTGTTTCGGATACTCGCGGGGGAATTGACCACGACGGAGCCTGCCTTGCCAGCATTTTCCAGCCGGTCGAGGATCGCGGCTCTTTCGCACATGGCAAAGATCATGGCGCCGGGGCCGCGCAGCGCCGGTTCGGCCTCCTCGACGCTCAGCAGCTCGACGGTGAAGCCACGGACCTTCAGCGCCGCGCCGACGGCGACCATGATTGCCGCGTCGTCGTCGACCCTGCCCGGCGAATGGGCGGACTCCCTGTAGATTCCCCAGCAGGTCTTGGCTGGGCTCACGTTCCGGCGCTCCCGGCATCGACGCCTTCGGCCGCCGCCTTTTCGGCCGCCTCGACATCGCAGCCGCGATCGACGTCGAACACTTGGCCGAGCGCGATGCCGTAGACGGCATGCCCTTCGTTCACGAGCCAGGCGAGATAGTCCCTGAGCCGCTCGAAGCCGGCGCTCGGCGCGGACGGCAGTCGGCCGGGCAGGGCATAGAGCCCCGCAGTCACTAGCCCGCTGCGGCTGTCGCCGAGCTTATGGATGCGTCCATCGGCCGCATCGAGGCTGACCCAGAGGGGTTTCTCGTCGTCCACGTGATTGGTGAGGCCGAGGACCATCGCCTCGCCGGGGAATCCCGTGGCGCCCTTGACGAACCGACGGAACTCATCGGCTGGAAGAATACTGTCGACTGTGGTGATGACCGAGGGGGATCCCGCGAGCCTGTCGGCGATGATCCGGAAGCTCGCGTAGGAGGAAGGCGTGCTCAGCACCACCAGATCGAGGTCGAGATCGACGCCGTAAACCGCGAGCCATTGCCGGCAATCGACGCTCGCCTCGTTGATGATGATACTGAGGCGCCTGATGCCGGCGTCGCGAAACCGGTCGAGGGCATGCTCGATGAGGGGCTTTCCTGAGACCGGCACCATGGGCTTGCTCACGTGCCAGCCGTCGGCGCGCAGGCGCGTGCCCTCGCCCGCGGCGACGATGCCGCCCTGACGGATCGGTTCGCCGGTGGTCACGCCACAATCCCTTCCAGCTCGTCTAGCCGCGCCACGACAGGGTGATCGAGTGGCCCGCACGCCCGGCCTTCGGCCGCCTGGACCTCGACCGGCGCGATCCAGACGAAGCCGATCCCCATGCGGCGCGCGCCTTCTCGGTCGCGCCGGAGCGAGTCGCCCACCATCAGGGCCGTCTCGGGCCGGGCACCCAGAGCGTCGAGAGCAGCCTGGAAGATCGCCGGGTCGGGTTTCGCAACGCCAAGCTTCCGGCTGTCGATCATCGCGGACAGCGGCGGGACGAGACCGGCGGCGCGGCAGACGGCTTCGAGGTTGCCGTAGAAATTCGACACCACGCCGAGGCGATAGCGCTTTTGAAGCCTCTGGAGCAGCAGCCGGTTGCGCGCGAAGCTCGCCTCGGCGTCGGCAATGAATTTTGCTGCGACCTTCTGGCCTCGCCGGCCATCGGCGCCGAGCGAAGACCTTCCGGCCTCCCCGCGGGCGAGCGCGGTTTCGAGGTTGTGGACAAGGCCATGGACCGTGGCGGCGAGATCGGCTTCCTCCGGCAAACCGCCCACCAAAAGATCGTCGGCCGCATAGAACACGGCGGCGAAATCCTCGGCCGATATCGCCAGGCCTTCGGCCTGGTAATGGGCATGCATCCGCTCCTTCCAGGCCACGCCGTCGCAATCCAGCGTGCCGCCGAAATCGAAGAGCAGCGCTTTGATTTGCTGTCGCATCGGTTTTCTGCACTTTCGCGGGCCGGCCAGGACGAGCAATCCCGATTGCCCCCACGGGCGGATGCCCTTGAGACCGGCTATCCCTGCCCGTCAGCCCACCACGCTCTTCCCGCCCGCCGTCTGGTCCGGCAAGTCGAAGGGAACGCCGTCGATGAAGGCGTTGCAGGCCTCGCGTGCCACGCTGTCGCGGAACTGGCGCGGCGGCGATTTCATGTAGTAGGCCGAGGGCCCCAGCAGCGGGCCGTAGACATGGCGTTCGCGTGCCAGCTTGACGCAGCGGATGGCGTCGATCACCACGCCGGCGCTGTTGGAGGAGTCTTCCACCGACAAGCGCAGCTCGACTTCCACCGGCGCGTCGGCGAAGCCGCGGCCTTCCATGCGGATGAAGGCGATCTTGTTGTCCTTCTGCCAGGGCACATAGTCCGACGGGCCGATGTGGATGTTCTTGCCCTCGAGCCTCCCGTCCAGCTGAGACTGGACCGATTCGGTCTTGGAGATCTTTTTCGAGGCCAGGCGCCGGCGCTCCAACATGTTGAGGAAATCGGTATTGCCCCCGGTGTTTAGCTGGTAGGTGCGGTCCAGGCTCACGCCGCGGTCGGCATAGAGGCGGGCGAGCGCGCGATGGACGATGGTGGCGCCCACCTGGCTCTTGATGTCGTCGCCGATGATGGGCAGGCCAGCGTCGCGGAACTTCTTTGCCCAGTCGGGATTGGAGGCGATGAAGACTGGCACGCAATTGACCAGGCCGACGCCGGCCTGGAGGCAGGCCTCGGCATAATGCGCGACCGCCTTTTCGGAGCCCACCGGCAAGTAGCACAGCAGCACATCGGCACCCGAGGTACACAGCGCCTTGGCGATGTCGGTGGGGGCGAGGTCGGTCGGCCGAAAGGCCTCGTCGTCACCGTAGTCGACCATATGGGCGGCCACGCCGTCGAGCTGGGGCCCGGCTTGCACGACGACGTTGGAAACGGGCAGTGCGCTCTGGAAGACCCGGGTGCAGTTGGGCTTGGCGAAGATCGCTTCCTCGAGCGCGTGGCCGACCTTGCGCCGGTCAATGTCAAAGGCGGCGACGAATTCGATGTCGGAGCAGCCATAGCCTCCGATGGTCGCGCGCATGATGCCGTTCTGCGCCGCGTTGCGTTGGGTGCGGTAGTACTCCACGCCCTGGACCAGCGCGCTCGCGCAATTACCGACGCCAGCGATGGCGACTTTGATCTTTTTCATGAACGCCCTGCCTCCCTTCAGTTTGCAGTATCCCCGTCCGACGACCAGGCAAACCCCATAGCCACTCCAGGGCCCGCCAAGGAATCAGAGACCGCGTTTCCCGATTGCCATACTCGCCCCAATCTTTTCACCAGTGCGAAAGCAAGCCGCATCGACGGTCGATGTCCGCAACCCAAGCCGCAGACAAGAAAAGGATGGCACCGGCCACCCGCTGAGGATTTACGCTGCTTGCCGCGCACAGCGATGCCGGAATGGTTCGTCGCCATAGAGCCCTAAAGTCGAACATCTACTGCGCAAAGAGGTTGAGGACGCCGATGCCGCCGGCGACATTGAGACCCTGCATGCCTTCGACGCTGAGCGGCTGCAACGTGATCGACTTCTGGGAGCCGCCCACAAGAACATTGGCGCCTAGGCCCATGCCGGCGGCGATGTCGGCCGTCACCCCTGCGTAGTCTCCAGCCAACGCGCCTGGCCCCACGTCGCTCGTAGGCGCGATCACGGCCCCGATCATCACGCCCGCCGCTTCGTAGCCGATATCGACGCCTAATTTCTTGATCGTGCCCTTGTAGCCGTCCGTGCGGGTCGACCCATTGGGCTCGATGAGACAGGTGATATCCCGGGACGAGCGGAAGGCAAAGCTCATGTTGCCGGCGAAATCGCATTTGAGATAACCGGCCTTGACGCCGCTTTCGGCTGCGCCGGCGACCGAAGCCAGCGGAACCACGCCCGCAAGCCAAACCGCCGCAATGGCGATGATATTCTTGAGAGAGCGAAACATAGGCATCCTCCGTGGCTTGCATAGCGACATCCGGTCGGCAGCGATACCTGGCTGGCGTCCTCCCGCTCGACACCATCTCCGAGATAGCAGCCCCTCTCAGGTATCTCGGGGATATCGAAAAACCCCTATGCTCGCATGATGGGGACGGCAGGAACGGTGAGTCCTTGATCTGGGTCAACAATCAGTCGATCCGGTAGGCAGCATGGCGATTGTCACGCGGCCACCAAGGTCAGCTTCGGCTTGAGCGGGCAATGGCTCGAATACTTGAGCGATCAGCGGAAGGCTACTTCCTATACTGACTAAAAACCAGCCTTCCGCCAGCAAAAGTGGGGCGTGCTTTTTACTGGGCCGGGCACCTGCCCTTTAGGCGATAGTTGTGACGCTAGACACTCTATTCTGGATCTAGATCAAGGCGACTTGCCTAGGTCTAGAGCATTAAAATATAATTTTGCTTCGAAAGGGGAAATCCATGACCAAGATAGACGCCTCTCAAAAAAACTTAAGCTCCAATTCCGCCGTTGCAACGCAGAAATTGCCAGGATGGAGGTCGGGTCCGCGCTACCGAGGTCTATGACTGCCATTTTATAGTTCGCAATCTCGAACCTCTGTCCCATGAGAAAGTCCATTGCGCCGATGATGAAGCTGCGATGTTGGTGGCTGCCGATCTTCTTAGAAATCGCGCCTGCTCAGGTGTCGAAGTGTGGCACCCGGGACGATGCGTTGGCCAACTGCTATGCGAGATCGAATCCCGGAGGCGTTAAAATCTCGGGTTCGGGCGCCTCTGCCAAGTTCGAACGCTACCCGCCCCGGGCAAAGCCAAGGTTCCTAGAGGCAGTTACCGAATGGACCGGAACCGGCACTCGTGCCGGGCAGTTCCGGGTCTCGTTTTGAGTCATTCGCCATGAAGCTGCGAGATTTTGGACCCCGCGCGTGGTAAATCGCGAGGAGTGCGCGAGATGGACAGTGAGGGCGGCAAACAGCCACGCACTATCGCGCAAGGCATCATTCTTGTCACGCGGCAGAGCTCAATTCAAATCGGCGGCCTCACGGTCGTCGAGCGCATGGTCTATGCCATGGAGCGGGCCGGAGTTCATACGATCTCGCTGATCGCTTTTGATGGCCCCGATGCAGCGATAGCAATGCCCCGGACCCGCTCTCGGGAAACGCGCCTGCGCTGGTGCAAAGTTGAATATCTCCCAGGCGCTGAAAAGGGAAATTTCCTGTTGTTCCTGCGCCCGGTTGTGATTGATTCCGCGGCGGTCCAGGCGGTCCTTGAACTCGGCGTTATGCCGGCTCCCGTCATTGCTCTCAATATAGCCAACCAGTCGGGCAAAACGACCGCCACCGGTGCTTATATCATTGCGGGTGACGCGACGAACGAGATAAGGCGACGCGTGGCCGATGCAGGTGGCAATCCAAGCGGACAGGCAGCAGCCGGCGAGGAGGCCCAAGCGATAGTGTCTGCCGGCGTCTGTTGCCCAATCGTTTCAGCCGATACCGGGGCTGAGATCCGAACTGCAGAAAATGCTCTCATCGGCAGCATGAGAAAGAATACGGACGGCTTTCTTGCCTATTGGCTCGACCGGCGTATCTCGACAGCGATAAGCCGCTATTTGGTGCGCACGCCGGTAACACCGAACCAGATAAGCTTAGTCACCCTCGTTCCGGCACTGGTGGGTGCGGTGCTGATTGCCGCGTCCAGCACGCTTGTAAGCGGAGCAGGTGCGCTCCTGTTTTGGCTATCGACCATTCTTGACGGATGCGACGGAGAAGTCGCACGTTTGAAATACCTCGAATCTCCCCAAGGCGCGCGATTGGATTTGCTGTGCGACGGAATTGGTCTGATTGCCGTGTTCGTCGGCGTCATCATGCACGTCTACTGGCAAGACTCGGGTCCAAATTTATTTTATGCAGGTGGGGCCATCATCGGGGGAATGGTCGCCGCAACGGTCCTCGAGTACCTCCTTATCACCAGACGTAGGATTCAACATGGCGGTGACCCTGGCGCATTGTCGCACGAGGAGCTTAAGCGGCGTGAGCTCTACGAGCGCCTGGCGAGCCGCGACTTTGCCTATCTTCTGCCGATACTCGCGTTCACCGGCACCCTGATCTGGTTTGTCTGGGCGACTGCCGTTGGCGTCAATCTCTTCTGGATCGCGCTGGTGACGATCGTGGTGAGGAAGCCGATGTCGCGCGCGCCGGCCAGCACCACCCCGGGCCCCTCATGCGGATAGTCGAGCGTCTCATCCTTGTCTCTGGGGTTTTTCTGTTCGTCGGCCTTGTGTACCATGTCGGGATCAATGTCCTGGTGCACGACCTGTCCCTCGTCGGTGCCGGCTTTGCGGCCATCTTCGCCCAGGAGCTATTCGCGTTCCTGTTCAACACGCTCGGCTGGTACTATACGATCCGTCCGGCAGAGCGGCGCGTGACGTTGGGGGCGCTTTTCGCCATGCGGTTGGCTGGCGACGGGATCAATTACCTTACGCCCTCTGCATCCATCGGCGGCGCATTCGCCAAAGTTCGCTTGCTTCAACGCAGAATTCCGACTCCGGATGCCGTCAGTTCGGTCAGCCTGTCGGTCGTCAACCAGTTCCTGGCGCAGGTCACCTTCATTCTCGTCAGCATCCCATTCTTGGCCCGACAGTTGCCGGTACAGGCGGATGGGAGCCTCGCACTTGGCGCATTTGGCCTGTTTGTCTGCGCCGGCATGATCTTGCTGTACCTCGGGCGGCGTCGCGAGCCATTGCAGCGTATCCACGCGCTGCTGGTCCGGCGAAACTGGCTCCGCCGGTGGACTGCGAATAGAGACAGCTGGCGTGAGCTGGATGAGAGGACTTTCGGAGCATTTCGCCAGCGCCCGCTCGGCAATGCGCTGTCCGCTGTGTTCTTCACCCTTGGTTGGGGCATGGGGGCGCTCGAGATATATCTGATCCTCTACTTTCTCCATGCTCCCGTAGCGTGGCCGGTTACCATTGCAATTGAGGGACTTTCTGTTCTTGTCGACATGTTCTTCTTTTTCGTGCCATCCAAGATCGGCACCCAGGAAGGCGGCAAATACTTCATCTTCCTGTTGCTGGGTCTCCGCCCAGACACCGGCTTTGCTCTTGGATTGGTCCGGCGTCTGCGCGAGATCGCCTGGTCTTTGGTCGGGCTTCTGGCATTTAGCTATCTCGAGTTCACGAACCGCGGCGGCAGCTTGTCGGATCTCGCGATCATCAGCCGGCCGCCGACTTCAGGGCCGAATGATCGACCGCGATGATAAGCAGACAATGGTCAGATCCGAAAGGATTGGTGCCGACTCAGGTTGACTGGCCTGGCGAGCTCCCTTGGGTTGTTGAGCAGTTGATGGAAAGCCGGCGCCTGCGGCGTCGACGCCCAGCGCAAGCATTCCTCCGCCCTGTCAAGGAAGGAGTGGTAGTTTCTGCCACGTCGCCAAATGGGGGACACATATTGGAGTGCGCCCCTGGAGGTGGAAACGTCGGGCATAAGGGATTGACCGGGCCTGTCGGGCTTTCAGAGGATGAGAGCCATGGCCAAGCACCGCTGCCACAGCATCGAGTTCAAGCGGCAAGTCGCGCAGGAGTTCATCGCCGGTGAGACCCTGCATGCGCTCGCCAAGCGATACGACCTCTCGCGGACCCTGATCCGCATCTGGGTCAAGAAGTTCGAGGCCGGGGCATTCGACGAAGACGCCCAAGCGGCTGACCTTCTCGAGGAATACGAGGCCAAGATCGCCGCCCTCGAGCGCATGGTGGGACGCCAGGCTCTGGAGATCGAGTTTCTAAAGGGGGCCTTGCGAAACGCACCGCGGCCGAGAAGCGCGCCTACATCCGTGATTGTCGGCCCTGTGGCATCTCCCTCGCCGAAGGATGCCGACTGATGGGTCTCGCGCGCTCGACGTTCTACGATGCGCCGATCGTGAAGGCCGGCGATGGCGAGATTGTCGCCCGGATCGAGGTGATCTGCGACGAGTTCGAGGCCTATGGCTACCGGAGAGTGGGCGCCGAGCTCCGGCACCGGGGCATCGTGGTGAACTCGAAGAAGATCCGCCGACTCATGTGGGAGCACGATCTGCAGCCGAAACGGCGCCGGCGATATGTCGCCACTACCGACAGCGACCATGAGGCGCCGATCTTCCCGAACCTGGCTCCCAGTGTGGTGGTCACCGGCCCCAATCAGCTCTGGGTGGCGGACATCACCTACATCGCGATCATGACCGGCTTCGTTTACCTGGCGGCGATCCTAGATGCCTGGTCGCGCCGCGTGATCGGCTACGCGATCAGCCGCTCGATCGACACGCGTCTCGCCCTGGCGGCGCTCAAGGCCGCGATCCGTGCCCGCCAGCCGCCGAGGGGTTGCGTCCACCATTCCGATCGAGGTTCGCAATACGCTGCCAAACCCTATCGTAAGCTCCTTGCCGAGCATGGCCTGATCGGCTCGATGGGACGGCGGGGCACCCCGTATGACAATGCGAAAGCCGAGAGCTTCATGAAGACGCTGAAGGTCGAAGCGGTTTATCTCATGGCCTATGAAACCTTCGAGGACGTCACCGCAGATCTTCCCCGCTTCATCGATGAGGTCTACAACACGAGACGACTGCACTCCGCACTCGGATACCTGAGCCCGTCACAGTTCGAGGACCACCACGCTCGGCACCCGGTCAAAACCGCAGCCTGATCCTGTCCACCTCCAGGGGCGC
>Ga0335069_10017407_pt1 | contig 10017 bp, 10 predicted proteins | sample Lox_Sample_11_FD_206714 | JGI IMG/M metagenome (GOLD analysis project Ga0335069, IMG submission 206714) | Soil microbial communities from Loxahatchee National Wildlife Refuge, Florida, United States - Lox_Sample_1.1 | ecosystem: Environmental > Terrestrial > Soil > Wetlands | place: USA...
ATACTTGCTCGAACTCGAGCGCCGCGGTTACGTGGACAGCGGGTCGGGGCGCGAAAAGGTAGGTACCGGCAAAGGAAGTGGCCAGTTCACTCCGGAGGTGGTCGTGGAGAACCCGGACGCGCTTCGAGAACTGCACCGCGAATTCCTGGCGGCTGGTTCTCAAGTTCTTCAAGCCCTGACGTTCTTTGGAACGCGCGAAAAACTGACTCGATCGGGCTACGGTTCCCGTACAGAAGACATTAACCGCCATGCCGTCAAACTTGCACGAGAGGTTGCGGGGGATTCAGCTCTGGTCGCGGGATCTGTTTCGCGTACCCAGCTGTTTGAAAGAGAAGGACGGGGATCTGCGGATCATGTGCGTGATCTGCTGCAAGAACAGATTCGGCTCTTAAAGGATGCTGGTGTCGACTTTTTGATCGCAGAGACTTTCTTCCACCTCGAAGAGATGTTAATCGCGCTGGATTGTGCTGCATCTGCTGGAATGCCCACCCTGGCAACCATGAGTTTCCGGCCAACATTGAGCCAATGTACTGACGGTCATACTCCAACGGAGTGCGCAAAAGCCATGTCGGAAGCGGGCGCGCTGGCGGTCGGAGCCAACTGCGAACAGGAGCCGGCCAGAATGCTCCCTCTCTTGCGCGCGATGCGCGACGCAAGCCGCAAACCGGTAATAGCTCAGCCTGCTGCCTTTCAGACTACGGAAACGACTCCGTGCTTCACGCGCTTACCGCAATTCCCCGATGGAATGGAAACGATTCAAGTCGCGCGTGCTGAATTTGAGAAGTTTGGAGAAGTTGCCTTGGCCGAGGGAATTACCTACGTTGGCGGTTGTTGTGGCTGCAACGCGGCATACATCCGTGCATTACGCGCGGGTCTCGCGCGGGCTGAACGAAATTAATTGACACTGGTTGCTGCTTGCAGTACTTTTTCACGTACAAACGTTTGCGGAAAACGTTTGCCGCTGGTATACAGTGAGTAGAATCTGAAATGAAGACACCCCGTCTGGTCCAGGATATCCAGTCCCAGCCTCAGTCTCTCAGCGATGTTCTCCAGCACCACTCCGGTCCGGGGCAGGATGCATTAGGCCAAGCCGCAGATCTGATCCGTACTGCCAAACGGGTCATAGTTACCGGCATGGGAGCCTCGATGTTCGCCTGCGTGCCACTCGAATATCGCCTTTGCGCAATGGGTATACCGACCTTTCTGATGGAGGCGGCTGAATTCCTGCACTATCGGCAGGAGGCATCGTCCGAGGCTGTGGTCATAGTAGTTTCACGATCTGGAGAATCGGTCGAGGTCGCTAAGCTCACGCGAGTCCTGAAGGGACGCGTTCCGATCATCGGTGTGTCCAATAATCCGTCCAGCTTGCTGGCGACTGAGGCAAATGTTTCGATAAACATTTGTAGCCGCCCGGATGAGATGATTGCGATCCAGAGTTATACGGGAACCTTACTCACCTTAGACCTTCTCACGCGCGCTATCGCGCACACACTCGCTCATGAACTTACTCAAGTCTCCACTTTTTTAACTCATCTTCCAGAGATGATCAAAAGAGAACTGCAAGAGATTGAGAGTTGGGACGACTTCCTGCATTTGAATTCCCCGGTATATCTGCTCGGTCGCGGCCCATCGTACGCCTCGGTGTTGGAAGGTGCACTTCTTTTCCACGAGACGGCCAAGGCTCCCGCAGTCGGAATGCACGCAGCAAGTTTTCGGCACGGTCCAGTCGAGATGGTGGACTCACGATTTGCGGGGATTGTTTTTGCTCCTGCCGGACGTACCCGCGACCTTAGTCTCGGACTTGCGCGCGATCTGAAGCGGTTCGGCGGAAAAGTGCGGGTGGTCGGCCCGGCTGGTACCGACGCGGACGGACTCGATCTCCATCGTACTTCGGAGCTTCCCGAAAATCTGGCTCCTCTGTTCGAGGTTATTCCCTTGCAATGCGCAGCTCTCCGGCTTGCACAGTTGCGCGGACTTGAGATCGGAGCGTTTCGTTATACGCCACAGGTAACACGGGATGAGCTAAGTTTTGTGAACTAAACGAGGTTGAGAGGAGTTTTTTTGCCGCGGACGTCCAATTGGCTCTGGTTTGCACTGATGGCTCTGGTTGGGTGGGGAGTGTGGGGATTTCTGGTCAAGTTAGGGGCAGATCGGATGAATCCCCGGGCCCTGCAAATCCTGTTCGTCGTGGGAATGATACCTCCGTTAGTGCTGGCTTTGGCGAAGGTAAAGTTCGTTGTCCAGAAAGATCGGCAGGGAATCTTCTACGGCATCCTCAATGGACTGCTTGCAACTCTAGGCATGCTCGCTTTCTACGCGGCCATGGCCCGGGGACAGGCTTCATTGGTCGCTCCACTTACGGCGCTGTTCCCATTATTCACTGTAATCGGGGCAGTACTGCTGCTCAAGGAGAAGTTGAACCGATTTCAGGTCGTTGGCATTGCCATGGCACTTGTGGCGGTTGTGATATTCGCCCGGTGAAAAGAATGTTCGCTGGTTGGCTCATTCCGGCGCTTGTAGCAGCCCTCTTGTGGGGCATCGTAGGAATCCTGCAAAAGTTGGGAAGCAACCGCATGAATGCGTCTTCCCTTCTGGCTTGGGTCATGGTGGGTTACGTTCTGGCTCTGCCGCTGTTTTGGCAGGGATCCGGATTGGCTTCGCTGAGTCACAAAGATCTATTTTGGGGGACGCTCGCCGGCGCAGCCAATGGCTTGGGTACGTGGTCGTTGTTCGCAGCTCTCGAGCGCGGTGCCAAAGCCTCGGTTGCGATCCCTCTCACCGCCCTTTATCCAATGATCACTGTGGCATTCGCATACCTCATTCTGCATGAGCGCCTCGCCGTTCTGGATTGGATCGGTGTAGCGCTCGCACTCGGTGCGGGTGCCATGCTCTCTTACGAACCAGAACCTGCCGCCACGGCGCGTGAGGCGGAGCTTCGGGTCGAGCAATTTTCAGGACGAATCAAGGAGGATTCATGACAGAGACAAATCGCAGGGATTTCATCAAAGCAGCAGCGGCAACCGGAATTCTCGCTAAAACCGGATTCGCCCTGAGCAGCCCCGGTTCCTTCGGTTCGAAGATTCGGGTTGGACACATCGGCTGCGGAAATGTGGCGCGCAACGCCTACGTCAAGGCGATGTTAGAGAGCCCGCTCATTGAAATCGTCAGCACCTGCGACATTATCCCGTCTCGTGCGCAGGATCTCGCGAGAATGTTCAATATCCCCGAGCATTACTACAACGTGTATGACCAGATCAAGAAGGGACCCAAGTTTGATTTGCTTGTCAACACGACCTCCATGCCTTCGCACTTCGAGGTCAACAAGGCTGCGCTCGAAGCCGGATGTTACGTGTGGACTGAGAAGCCTATGGCGCTCAAGGTGAGCGATGCTCAGTCCTTGATCCAACTGGCGGACCAGAAGGGCACGAAGATTTTCCCGGCTCCAACCGTGGTGACCAGCCCCCAGTTCAAGTTCATGGCAGAAACTATCGCGAGCGGGAAACTGGGCAAGATCTTCAGCGCTCATGCCACTTACGGACACGAAGGAAAATTGTGGTCTCCCTGGTTCTTCGAGAAGGGCGGAGGTTCGCTATACGATCTCGGTGTCTACAACGTTGGAACCCTCACCGGCCTTCTCGGACCAGCTAGATCAGTCGTGGGCATGTATGGTATCTCACGGCCGGTGCGAACTGTTCACCCGCACGACGGACCGCCACAGGATGTAAAAGTCACCTCCGACGATAACACCATGCTCATAATGGAGCATGACAATGCTGTGTTCTCGCACATCCAAACCGGCTACACCTATTTCAGCGGCCTGGACGACAAAGACATTTCCCGTACCGATTACACGATCGATATGACTGGCACAGACGGGATCATGCATCTGGTTGGTTACGATTGGGGTCCGCATGGTGTGGATCTGTCCTGGCGTGGCCAGCCAGTCCTCAAGAAAGAACGCTTCTGCGAAGATCCTGGTACGTACACGTGGCAAGGTGGTCCCGCTTACGTTGTGGACTGCTTGTTGAAGGGGAAACAGAGTTTGATCACGGCGGAACACGGAGTACATATCCTGGAAGTAATGAACGCAGCGCTGGAGTCTCAGGATACTGGGCGGCGTGTGAAGGTCCAGTCTACGTTTAAATGGCCGCTCTTTACTTAGGCGGCTTCCCCCGAGCCTCCCTCGCAGGACTTGTGCGAGGGAGGCTCTTATTTTCTCACTTTCAACTCTTCAATCGCGCCATTAACGATCCGATTTAATTCTTCGAACTGCCGCGAGGTACAAACGGGTTCAGCTGAAGCATAGTTAGCTGTTTTCTCCTCCACATAACGATGAGCTTGCGCAAGCGTGTCATTCGCACCGCCCTGCAGCCATGCTTCCCACCCTTGGCGGTTGAACAGTTTCGATTGATATAGGTTCTTGCGGAAGTTTCTCGCTGTGTGTTCTTCCGTGAGGAAATTGCCGCTCTTGCCGACCCTCTCCATTAACTCAACGGCGATCGTCTCCTCAGTGACCTCGAAACCCTTCAGAACGTAATTGCAGAATCCCAGCCATTCGTTGTCGATCACTAACTGCTCGAAACTAAAACCCTGGTCAGCCCCGACCAAGCCCTGGCATCCAATCTTTTGGATTCCTGCAAGCAAGCTGAACACTGCAGTCGCGCCCTTTTCAAATCCACCTTGGAAGTCGGGCCCCAAAGCGTCCGTCAGGCCGACGTTCGCAACCGGCTGCATCCCGTAGAAACGGCCGAGCTGCGCCATGGCCATGCCAAGCAGAGCTTGATTCGCCGATCCGAAGGAGCAGAGCATGGTCCGCGGATCCATAGTGTGCGGACCGGAGTTGTACACCTCGCATTCGAAGCGCCCAGTCAACGCGTGTACCAGGAATAGGCTGGCCAGCAATTCAGCGTTGTGAACCGCGAGCGTTCCGGCGAGCGTGACCGGCCCGGTAGCGCCCGCCATCACCATCGATCCGATGTAGAGAGTATGCCCGGCCCGTGCAAAGATGCACGCGATCTCCAAGTTCTCCTTCCGAAATTGCAGAGGACTCACTGGATCGATCAGGAACCACACCGCACGGTTCATGATCTCGGCCATTGAAACAATATGGCGGGCGGCAAACGGCGTTAGAACGTAAGTTCCGCCCGGCTTCTTCGAGTAGCAGTAGATTTGCTGGAAAGAAACAACGTCAGTGAGTTCATTCGGCACATCCGAAGGAATCACCACGGCGTTTGCCGTTGGGAAATGTTCGAGGTGCTGGCTAAGAGCGACGCCTTTACGCACATCGTCCAGGGATCCAAGTCGGCGAATTTGGGTCATGTAGTCGATGAGGTGGACCTGCGTCGAAATTACGCCGGTTAGAGGATGTGGAGCTGTAGACAGCTCTTTCTGTGGTGCCTGCCGGCGGAAGTCGCCCAGTAAGTCTTCCATCAAGGTCGCCGGCAGACGAAGGGTTTCAGAGTCCGGATCTGTCTCTCCACCTGCACGACGGCATGCGTCGAGGCAATCGGCATGCGGCATGCGAACGCCTACGTTTTCCAAGAGCCTGAGACTGCCGCGATGAATCAGTAGCAGTTCGTCATCACTAAGTACTTGAACGCTTGATTGAATGTGTTTCATGTGGCTGCACCAAGAGCTACTTCATCGTTAGCGCAATGGCCTGACTTCCACGCTCTTGAAGTAAACGGTTTCATCTCCGTCGTTCTGCAATCCGATATAGCCTTCGTCAGGACGGGGACCTGCGAGAGGATCATCTTCTTTTCGCGGAGGAATCGGATCACCTTCCTTGTAATCGGTAACCTTCACTCCGTTGACGAGGACAATAGTCCGAGAGGCGTCAATCGTAATCTCGATGGTGTTCCACTCAGGAGTTGGGCGATCGGCCCGAACCGGCACTTTGGTAAATGAATATAGCGACCCTGTCGCGTAGTAGTCATCCTCCTTCCATCGCGCAGGATCGATCTCTATATTGACTTCATAGCCGTAGTGAACGGGCATCCAAGCCTCGCGCGGAGGAATGGGAATTCGGATAAAGATGCCTGAGTTATCAGCGGGATCTTTCGTGCGGTAGACGACTCGAATCACGGAGTTCCCGATTTTTCCACCTGTCCACCAGAGAAGTCCCATGCCGCCATGCGTGGCGATGCATCCATCCTCGATGGTCATTTCCCCCTTGCCGACGTGTTGCCATCCAGTGAGATCCTTGCCGTTGAATAGCTTCTTCCAAGGTTGTGTGTTGTCCTGAGCTCCAACAAAAGAAGATGCAGTCGCGCAAATCCACACCAAGGCAATCAGTCGATTGATTTTCATTGCGCATGTACTCCCAAAATGTAAACGTTTGCCGCAAACGTTTGCTATATAATGTAGGTGCGCCCTGCGCGAATGTCAATTTGGAACCTGGAAGTTTGCGAACTGTTCATGCTGGACCTTCAACAGCTCCACGATGCAGTACTCACTGGCGATTGTAAGGCTGCTCGAAGCCTCGTTGCAGACGCGCTCACGCAGGGCTGTTCTCCCATGGAGTTGCTGAATCGGTACATGATCCCTGCCATGGACGAAGTAGGTCGCCTGTTTGAGGCTGGCGATTATTTCGTTCCCGAAATGCTTCTTTCCGGAAAGGCAATGAAGGCGGGGATGGAAATTCTAAAGCCAATGCTGGTCTCTTCCGGTGCGCAGCCTGCGGGCCGAGTCGTAATCGGTACGGTTCAAGGCGACCTGCATGACATCGGGAAGAATCTGGTCGCGTCCATGCTGGAAAGCAGCGGTTTTGAAGTATTCGATCTCGGTATTGACGTTCCTCCGCCAACCTTTATAAGCGCGATTGAAGAACGCAAGCCCCAACTTGTCTGCTTATCGGCCCTTCTGACAGTGACCATGCCCGCCATGAAAACCACGCTCGATGCGATGTCTGCAGCAGGAGTTCGATCGGCTGTTCGTGTGCTAGTAGGAGGGGCGCCAGTAACCAACCAGTACGCAAAAGAGATCGGTGCTGATGGTTATGGTGAAACAGCAGCCGCAGCCGTTACCCTTGCGCGTAAGTTCGTCCCAAGGCCTCAATGATGCCCATCATTTCTCGACTATTGATCGAAGATCCGGATCAGTTGATTTTCGGTGTTTGTCCCAAGCCCGTCGAATGCGGGTTGGGTCTAGTATTGGGTTCGGGCCGCGTCTTTTCTGAAGTGAATTTTACTCTGCCTCCACTCACCATCGGGACGGATACTTGGCCGGAAGTGTTGGGGCATTACGACAACATGATTGATCGAGTCCTGAAGCGTGCTGTATCGCTCTCGGCGCCCGGCATTGTCATTGAATTCGAACTCTTGCCTGCGATGACGGAACGACCTGAGTGGGGGGCCGAAATTACAGCCTTACTCAAAGGGCATCTGCGGAGAGCTCACGAAAAATCCGGACTATCATCAGCCCTCCGGGTCACACCTACCGACATCCGCGAACGCGATCGGCCTCCCCTCCTACGAAAAGGAACCGCATGGGAGCAACTCTCAGCTTCTTTGAACCAGTGTGCTGCCGCGGGCGCCGACATCCTGTCGATCGAATCCGTCGGCGGCAAGGAAATTCATGATGCGGCTCTGATGCAAGGTGACGTGCGCGGTATCGTCGCCGCACTGGGTATCCTCGCTCCGACTGACATGACTTGGTTGTGGAATCAGATCGTTTCGATTTGCGAGAAACACGCTGGCGTGGTTCCAGGAGGGGATTCCGCCTGTGGTTTTGCCAACACCGCCATGCAACTTGCAGGCCAACATATGTTGCCCGACGTACTCGCTGCAGTGGACCGCGCGATGAGCGCTCCGCGGAGTCTGATCGCATATGAGTGCGGGGCGAAAGGTCCATCGAAGGACTGCGCATATGAAGGGCCCGTGATGAAAGCGCTCGCGGGAGTTCCGATATCAATGGAAGGCAAGTCTGCGGCCTGCGCTCACTTCAGCCCGCTAGGAAACATCGCAGCCGCAATGTGTGACCTGTGGAGTAACGAATCGGTACAAAATGTTCGTCTACTCGCCGGGAGCGCACCTGAAGTTTTTACCGAGTTGCTCGAATACGACTGCAGGCTGATGAACACGGCGTCACGAACCGGACAAGCCAAGATTCTGCGTGACCTTCTCACCAGGTCGGACGAATACTGTAACCCGCAGGCGACAATCTTGTCGGCTGTTTCGACAATTGCGATTGCAAAAGCGATCGCGGAGGAAAAGACGCCCTACCAACGGACGATTGCGGCGGGGAAAGCTGCTGTCCAACTCCTCAAGGCCGCCGTCGCCGGCGGTCGTCTGCAGATTAAGACGAAAGAGAAAATGTGGCTCCAGAAGGTGGAATCCGGTTTGTCGCAATTGCCGGAAACTCCGGACCGATTGTTGCAAGACATCGAAGGCGATTATGGCTCACTGTACTTGCGTGAAAGCTATGGTCTCGATCTCGAACAATCAGCGGTGACGACACTTTAGTTATAAACAATCCACGACCCACTACAGACCTTCGCCGCCCGAAGGAATAGTACTTGAGTGAGGCTCAACGCTATACCACGTTGCAGAGTCTTCGCCGCACAACAGGGTTGATGCTTTACCTGGCGATGTTATGCCTGCCGGTTTTCGCGGCAGATAGAGAGGGTCTGGCATGGCCGGACCTCGCTCCTACTCCGCCCATGGGCTGGGCAAACTGGAATTACTACTTCTGTGACTACAACGAACAGACTATTCGTGACCAGGCCGACGCGCTGGTATCGACGGGCATGCATGATCTCGGATATCGATATGTCATCATTCAGGAGTGTATCGCGCCCACTCGCGACAAGAATGGCCGTTTAGTTACCGACGGTAGCCGTTTCCCGCATGGAATTCCCGCGTTGGTCCAGTACATTCATTCTAGAGGCCTGAAAGCTGGAATCTACACTGATGTGGGGCCCTACACGTGTTTTTCGAATCCTCGTTTCCAAGGAAGCTACAACCATGAAGCGCAAGATGCGGCGACCTTTGCATCCTGGGGAATCGATTTGGTTGAAGTTGACTTCTGCAACAAGCCGGAAGGGCATTCGGGCAAGGAGCTCTACGAGCGGATGGCTGCCGGGATTCGCCGGAGTGGACGCCCGATGCTCTTGTACATCTGTTCCTGGGGCAAGGAGGCACCCTGGGAATGGGGGCAGGGGGTTGCTCAGTTATGGCGGACGTGGGGTGACATCAGTTATCAAAAGAACCACGTCAATTGGAAGGACATCGTTCAGAATTTCGAAGCCAATGCACAACACGCCCAGTTCAGCGGTCCGAACAGCTGGAACGATCCGGATATGCTGGAGGTTGGCAATCCCGGCATCACCGCGATAGAAGCACGTTCGCATTTCTCCATGTGGGTTATTTCTGCTGCGCCACTGTGGGCAGGGACCGACCTGACCCATATGGCTCCCGACATTCTATCGATCTTCACCAATCCCGAAGTCATCGCGGTTGACCAGGATCCACTTGGAGCCGGGCCCAGCAACGTTCGACGCCGGAATGGAGTTGAGGTCTGGGAAAAGCCGTTGGGCACGAAGAGCGGCGGAGTCAAGGCTGTCTTACTGCTCAACCTGTCTCAAAAGATTACCGAGGCTACACTTCGCTGGAGTGATCTCGGACTGATGCCTAACGCCAGCGTTCGCGATCTATGGCTCCGTAAAGATCTTGGGCAGTTCAAGTACGGCTATACCGTCGAGATTCCGCCGCACGGCTCAATGTTGATCAGGGTGTCCGGTGAGGCAGAGGGAAAACGTTGATGAAGTTTGTTCTACTTTCAGTGGCGCTGCCATGTCTCGCAGTTAGCGCGCATTCCGTGAACGATCTTGCTTCGCAGGTCAAAATACTTCGGCCAATGTTCATGGGATCGGGGCAATCCTTTGTTTGAGGAGGGGCGCACAAAAATCACTTGCAGCGCGACGATTTCAAACTGCACATGATCCCCCTTTCATAAAACCCATCCCAATCCTTACAGAAGTCATGCTTCAACAGCCGTACCATTCACCCTGTACTTGCA
>Ga0335069_10017408_pt1 | contig 10017 bp, 9 predicted proteins | sample Lox_Sample_11_FD_206714 | JGI IMG/M metagenome (GOLD analysis project Ga0335069, IMG submission 206714) | Soil microbial communities from Loxahatchee National Wildlife Refuge, Florida, United States - Lox_Sample_1.1 | ecosystem: Environmental > Terrestrial > Soil > Wetlands | place: USA: Florida...
CTTGGGCTCTTTCCGGGGCGCCTGGGGCTTCGGTTTCATGAAGGGGAGGCAGTCTAACCCGGCCTGCCGGACAGCTTCCGACTGCCTCAAAAACGAGCTACGCTGTCTCCCTGGTGCGACACGGCCTGGCTCGAAAAAATGATTGGCTGTGCTAAGCTTTTCTGGAATAAAGACATAGGGACGAGAGTTCTGCCCGGCGAAAACGGCACTGTTACTGCAAGACGACAGCTCGCGTTAAGCAAAGCATGAGGCAGCAGGCAACACTGCGCACGACCGTCTCGATCGATGGCGTCGGACTCCATTCCGGCCACCCCGCTCGAGCCCATTTCCACCCCGCTCCCGTCGACCACGGCCTGGTTTTCGTCCGGCGGGAGCACGCCGACCGGCCGATCCCGGCGGAGCTCGACTCGGCGGCGACCTTCGACTACGCCACGACGCTCAAGCGAGGCGGCGTCTCGATCGGCACGGTCGAGCACGTCCTGGCGGCCGCGGCCGGCCTCGGACTCGACAACTGCCTGATCGAGATCGAGGGCCCCGAGGTGCCGATCCTCGACGGCTCGGCCCTTCCGTTCGTGCGGCTCTTCCACGCGGCCGGCTTCGAACGGCAGGACGCCCTGGTCCGGCCCATCGCGCTCGACCGCCCGGTCGAGATCTTCCGAGACGACAAGCGAATGTCCTACGAGCCGGGCGGCACCGGCCTGACGATCAACTACGAGATCGACTTCAATCACCCCTTCGTCGGACAGCAGCAGCTCACCTACACCCTCCGCCCCGAAGAATTCGCCTCCCGCATCGCGCCGGCCCGCACGTTCGGCTTCGCCCGCGACGTGGCGGCCCTGCGCGCGCGGGGCCTGGCCCGCGGCGGAAGCCTGCACAACGCCGTGGTCCTCGACGACACCGGGATTCTGTCGGGCCCGCTGCGCTTCCGCGACGAGTTCGTCCGGCACAAGGTTCTCGACCTGGTCGGCGACCTCGCGCTGCTCGGCGGCCCGCTCTACGGCACGATCCACGCGCACAAGGCGGGGCATGCCGTGCACATCGAATTCGCGCGCGCCCTGCACGCGGCGCTGACGGCGCCGGCGATCGAGTCCGCTCCCGACGCCGACACGCGGGTCCGCGCCCTCCGCCGGCAGTAACCGGCGGTCTACTCGCCGAGAAGCTTCGTCTCGAGCACCTGCTCGGCGCTGAACCCTTCCAGCCGGAGGTAGTGCTCGGCCGCCGCGTAGAGCGCGTCGGCCGGCGCCAGCCCGACGATCTCCGACCCGACGATCGGCACGCCGTGGCGCTCGGCTTCCGCGCGCACGCAGTCGAAGACGCGGTGGAGCGGCGTCTTGCGAAAGTTCGTCATGTTGATCGAGACCTGGACGATCCCCCGATCGGCGAGCTCGACGCCCATCGCCTTCACGTAGCGAAATCCTCCGGAGATGTGGCGGATCGCCCTGGCGATCCGATCGGCGATCTGCAGATCGCGCGTCCCGAGGTTGACGTTGTACGCGATCAGAAAGGGCCGCGCGCCCACCGCGACCGCGCCCGCGGAGGCGTGGGGCGCCGCCGGCCCGAAGTCCGGCGCCCAGCGCGGGTCTTTCATCTTCTCGGCGAAGCCCTCGAACTGCCCCTTCCGGACCTCCGCGAGATTGCGACGGTGCTCGGCGGAGGCCGAATCCTCGTAGAGATAGACCGGCACGCCGAACTCCGACGCGATGGCCGCGCCCGTCTCGCGCGACAGCGCGACGCACTCCTCGACCGAGCTGCCGCGCACCGGAATGAACGGGACGACGTCGACGGCCCCCATGCGCGGGTGCTCGCCGCGGTGCTTCCGCAGGTCGATCCGCGGCAGAGCCGCTCGGAAGAGCGCGAGGACTCCCGCCCGCACCGCCGGCGCGTCGCCGACGAACGTCAGGACGCTTCGGTTGTGCGCGGTGTCGGAGGACACATCCAGAAGCCGGACGCCCGGCGTTTCCCGGACCGCCCGGGCCATCGCCTCGATGGATTCCCGGTCGCGCCCCTCGGACACGTTGGGCACGCACTCGATGATCGTTCTCATGTAAGTTCCTGACCGGACAGTTTATAATCTCTCGCACCGTGATAAAGAGATCGACTTCCCTGCCCGCGGCCTCCGGAGGCCGCGCTTGAGCGGGACCGAGTCCGGGGCGTACCCGGGGAACCCCTCGCTGCCCCGCGAGGTGCGGGACAAGATCCTTTCCACCTTCCGTCACACGCTGAACCTGTACAAGGAAGGCAAGAGTGAAGACTGCCTGATCGGCTGCGACTTCATCCTCAAGATGGACCCGCGGTTCGCTCCCGCCCGGCAGCTCCTCGAAAAGACGAAGAACCCGGCCAGCGAGATCGAGGTCGCCAGCCTCGAGGCGGTCGTCTCCGAGACGCCGACCCGCCAGGACCGGATCGCGTCGGCCGAAACGGACCGCCTTCTGGTCCGCGCCGCCGAGAGCTTCAACACGCGGGACTTCGACGCGGCCATCGCCGCCGCCGAGCAGGTCCTCCAGGCCCTTCCCGGCAACCAGGACGCCACCGAGATCCTGCGAAAGGCGCGCGAGCGCAAGAACGCGCAGCCCCAGTTCGAGGTCGCCCGCCAGCGCGCGATTGCGGCCCTGGACGGGCATCGCGAGAGCGAGGCCCGCGCGGCCCTCGAGAAGATGCGGGCCCTCGACGCCGAGCACCCGGCGGTGGCCCTGCTCGAGCGCCGACTGGCGCGCCCGGCAGCGGCGCCCCCGAAGCCGGATCTCGGCGAGTCGACCAACCCGGGGCTCGGCTCGAACGCCTCTCCCGCGCCGCCCTCGCCGCCTCGGGCACCGGCGCCTCCGGCCTACGCCGCGGCGCCGGCTGCCGACGCGGGCGGCGGACTCGGAGACCTCTCCCTCGATTCCCTGTCGCTCGACGACGACGGCTCGTCGGCCGTTCTTCCGCCGCCCGACATGGGCGAGCCCACCGGTCCGCTTTCGCTCCGACGCGACACATCGCCCGACTCCTTCGAGCCCGCGGCGCACGACCCGGGGCTCGGCGCGCCGAACCTCTGGAGCGAGCCGCCGCCGAGCCAGGGAGATCTCGGGAGCCTGTCGCTCGACATGCCGATGGACGCGCCGGAGCCCTCGACGCCGGCCTCCTCCTCCGCGCCCGAGAACGTCTTCTCGGCGCCCGCCGCGCCGGCGCCCGAGCCGCCGTCGCAGCAGCAGGAGATCGACTCGCTCCTCGAGCGCGGCGACCAGGCAGCGGAGTCCGGCAACCGGCAGCAGGCCATCGAGATCTGGTCCCGGATTTTTCTGATCGACATCAATAACTCCGACGCCGTCGGGCGCATCGAGAAGGCGCGCCAGGAAATGTCGGAGGGAAACAAGCGCGTCGCGGAGGGCTTGAAGCGCGGCCGGGAGGCGTTCGAGGCAGGCGATTTCACGGGAGCGCGCGAGGCGTTCCTGCAAGTCCTCGCCTTCGACGAGTCCGACGCGACCGCCCGCTCCTACCTCGACCGCATCGAGACCGAGCTCGCGCGCCCCTCGTCGGGCCTGGACCTCGCCAGGAAGGCGCCGCAGACCGACATCCTGTCCGAGGAGATGGCGGAGGCTTCCCGCGTCGAGGCCGGGTCCGACGTCGTCGAGGACCTCGAGCCGGAGGCGCCGGCCGTCGTCGAGAAGCCGCGCCGCGCGCCGCTCGACCGGCGATTCGTGATGGCTCTCGGCGCGGCCGTGCTGCTCGCCATCGCGGTGGGCGGCTACGTGCTGCTCAAGCCCGGGCGCGGCAAGCCCGCCGCGGCGGCGGCCGCCGAGGGCGGTCCGTCGCTCGAGCACGCCACCGCGCTCTTCCGCGACGGCAAGGTCGCCGAGACGGTCGCCGAGCTCAAGCGGATCTCCCCCGATCACCCCGACTACGCGCGCGCCCAGAAGCTCCTCGCGTCCCTGACCCGCAAGGGCGAAGGCGCGGCGGGCCAGGCCGGCGCGCCCGGGGAAGCGCCTTCCGGCGACAAGGCCGAAGCGCCCGCGCCAGCCGGGCCGCCCCCCGAGGCCCTGCGCCAGCGTCAGGAGGCGGAGAAGGCGTTCGCCGAGAAGCGCTACATCGACTCGCTGACCGCGTACAACCTCGCGGCGCCGGCCTTTCAGCAGGACCCCACCTTCGCGCAGTCTCTCGGCGCCGCCTCGGAGAAAGTCAGCGAGCTGACCCCGGCGGTCAAGCTCTACAACGAAGGCGAGTACGAGACGGCGATCCCGATCCTGTGGCGGATCTTCCAGGCCGACCGCGAGAACCAGGACGCGCGCTCCTACCTGCTGCGCTGCTACTACAACCAGGGCATCGCCCAGCTGCAGAACGGTCTGTACTCCAAGGCGGCGGAGAGCTTCAAGGAAGTCCTCGCGATCGATCCAGCCGACGCCGACGCCGTGCGCCACCAGAAGTTCGCCCAGAAATACGCCAAGGGAGACCTGGACCTGATGGGCCGCATCTACGTGCGCCACGTGCAGCAGAGGCCGTAGCCGGAAGACGCTCATGGTCGAATCGGGTCAGGCCGCGCCTCTTGAGGACTTCCCGCTCCACGCGGACGCGGCGGCCGAGGTTCGTCCGCCGGCGCCCGCTCCGGATCCGGGGGCCGCGGCAGGCGCGCGCGGACCGGCGCCCCTCGAAGCGCGCTTCTTCGCGGCCGCCGCCGACGCCGCGGCCGTGCTCCTGATCGCCGCCGCCGCCATTCTCGCGGCGCGCCTCCTGACGGGGTCGAGCCCGCGCCCGGCCGGTTTCGCCTGGGCTTTCGCGTTCCTCGTCTTTCTCTCGTTCTTCGCGATCGTGCCGCCGCTCGTCCTCTTCGGGCGCACCGTCGGAATGGCGATCGGCGACCTGGCGGCGCACGACGGCTCCGGAGCGGGGCTGACCGCCGCCGCCGCGGCTCGGCGCTGGGCCGGGACGCTCGCGACCGCGGCTTCCGCCGGACTGCTCCTGCTCTGGAGCCGGCAGAGCCCCGACCTGCCGACGCCGGCGGATCGCCTCTCCGGCCGCACGCTGTCGCTTGACTAGCCGGCGCGCGCCGCTGCGCATCGCGGTCGCGCAGATCGACACGACCGTCGGCGACTTCGCCGGCAACGCCGAGAAGATCCTCGCCTTCGGCCGGCGCGCCGAGGACGCCGGCGCCCATCTCGCCCTCTTTCCGGAGCTCGCCGTCTGCGGCTACCCGCCCCGGGACCTCGTCGAGCGCGCCGCCTTCGTCGCGGCGACGGAGAAGACGGCCGACCGCATCGCCCGCGCGTCCGGGGAGACGACGTGGCTCTTCGGCGGGCTCGCCGCCAACCCGCACGCGAGCGGCCGCCGGGTCTTCAACGTCGCGATTGCCGCGCGCCGGGGCCGGCGCGTCGGCCTCTACCGCAAGCGTCTCCTGCCGACCTACGACGTGTTCGACGAAGGCCGCTTCTTCCAGCCGGGCGACCGGCCGCTCGTCCTCCGCGTCTCGGGCCGGCGAGTCGCCGTGACGATCTGCGAGGACATCTGGAACGACAAGACGTTCTGGAAGCGCCCGCTCTACGACACCGACCCGGTCGCGGAGCTCTCGTCCGGAGAACCCGACGTCCACGTCAACATCTCCGCCTCGCCCTATGCCCTCGGGAAGAACCGGCTGCGGCGGCGCATGATGCAGCGCATCGCCCGGCGCAGCGGCGTCCCGCTCGTCCATTGCAACCTGGTCGGCGCCAACGACAGCCTCGTCTTCGACGGAGCGTCGACCGCGTTCGACGGCCGGGGACGCCTCGTCGCCGCCGCACGCCGCTTCGAGGAAGACTTCTGGACGATCGACGTCCCCGGCGGCCGCGGGCCGAGCCCGCCGGACGACGTCGCCATTCCCGGCCTGCGCAAGGCCCTCGTCCTCGCGCTGGCCGACTACGCCCGCAAGTGCGGCTTCCGGACCGCGGTGCTGGGGCTGTCGGGCGGCATCGACTCCGCGGTCACGGCCGCGCTCGCCGTCGAAGCCCTCGGCGCGGACCGCGTCCTCGGCGTCGCCATGCCCGGCCCGTATTCTTCCGAGGGGAGCCTGGCCGACGCGCGCGACCTCGCGGGACGCCTCGGGATCCGCTTCGAGGTGATCCCGATCGGCGCCGTGCTCGACGCCTACCGCTCGACGCTCGGGCGCCTGGTCGGCATGGAGGCCCCGTCGCCGACCGAGGAGAACCTCCAGGCGCGCATCCGCGGCGCGATCCTGATGGCGTTGTCGAACCGTTTCGGCCACCTGGTCCTCTCGACCGGCAACAAGTCCGAGATCGCCGTCGGCTACTGCACCCTGTACGGCGACATGGCGGGCGGCTACGCGCTTCTCTCGGACGTGCCGAAGACGCTCGTCTACGAGCTCGCGGCCGAGTTGAACCGCGGCGGCGAGCGGATCCCGCGGGCGACGATCGAGAAGGAGCCGTCGGCGGAGCTGCGGCCGAACCAGAAGGACTCGGATTCGCTGCCGCCGTACGACCGGCTCGACCCGCTCGTCGAAGCCCTCGTCGACCGTGCGCTCCCGATCGCCGAAGCCGCGCGCCGCACGGGCTCGCCGAAGAAGCTCGTCGAAGAGATCGCCCGGCGCATCGACGGCAACGAGTACAAGCGCCGGCAGATGCCGCCGGGGCCCAAAGTGACCGCGCGCGCCTTCGGCGAGGGACGGCGCTATCCGATCGCCCAGAGGTTCAGTGGCTGAGCCGGCCGAGCGGTATTCCTGGAAGGAGATCCCGGGCTCTTCCCACGACGTGCTGCGCCGGCGCCTGCGCGCCCTGCCGCCCGGCCTGAGGCTGCTCGATCTCGGAGCCGCCGGCGGCCACCTCGGCCGCGCCGTCCGCGACCGATGCGCTTTCCTCGCCGGGGTCGAGCCCGACGCGTCGCTGCCGGCGTCGGCGCGGGAGGGCTACGACGACTGGCGGGCGGCCGACGCCCTCGACTGCGGCGCGTGGCCGGCGCCGTTCGATGCCGTCGTCTGCGCCGACGTCCTCGAGCATTTCGCGCGCCCGGAGGACCTCCTCGCCCGCATCCGCGGCTGGCTGCGCGCCGGCGGCACGCTGTTCGCGTCGCTGCCGAACGTCGCCAACGTCTCGATCCGCGCGGCCCTGCTGGCCGGCCGCTTCGCGTACGCCGACCGCGGAATCCTCGACCGCACGCACCTGCGCTTCTTCACGCGATCGAGCGCGGTCGCGCTTCTCGAGGAAGCCGGGTTCTCGGTGCGCGCCGTCGAGCCGACCGCGATGCCCTACGAGCTGGCGCTGCCGGCCCTCGGCGCCGCACCCTGGAGCGGCCCCGTCCGCGGGTTCGCGGCCGCGTCGGCGCGCGTGTGGCCGACGCTCTTCGGCTACCAGTTCGTCCTCGAGGCGACGCGGCGATGAGCCCGGAAGCCGGGATGGCCTCGCTCGTCGTTCCGGCGTACAACGAGGCGAGCCGGATCGAGCACTGCGTCCGCACCGCGGCCGCCTGGATCGCGTCGCGGCCCGGCGGCCTGACCTGGGAGTTCCTTCTCGTGGACGACGGCTCGACCGACGACACGGTCGCGCGCGCACGGCGCATCGCGGCCGACGTGGGCCTCGCGCTGCGCGTCGTCTCGTACGGCCGGAACCGGGGCAAGGGCGCGGCGATCCGCGCCGGCGTCCTCGAGTCCTCGGGCGATCCCATTCTGGTCTCGGACACCGACCTCTCGACGCCCCTGACCGAGTGGACGAAGCTCGCCGAAAAGCTGCCGACCCATCCGGTCGCGATCGGGTCCCGTGCGCTCGAGCAGGCGCTGGTGCGCAGGCGCCAGGCGCCCCACCGCGTCCTGCTCGGCAAGCTCGGCAACGGGGTGATCCAGCTCTTCGCCGTGCCCGGCATTCAGGACACGCAGTGCGGCTTCAAGCTCTTCCGGGCCGACACGGCGCGCGCGATCTTCGGGTCTGCGCGCATCGACCGTTTCGCGTGGGACGTCGAGATCCTCTATCTCGCCCGCCGCCGCGGCGACGCGATCGCCGAGGTCCCGGTCCTCTGGTTCAACTCCCCGGAGTCGAAGGTCCGCGTCGTCCGCGACGCGCTGCAGACGCTCTGGGACGTCCTACGCATCCGCTGGATCCACCGCCGCTGACCCGGCCGGCGACGCGCGGTACCGCGCCGCGATCGCGGCGGCCAGAAGCGGCGCGAGTCCGGCCGCCGTCCTCGGCAGCGCCGTCGCGACGAGCCACTCCGGTCCTCGCACCGCAAACGCCGGCAGCGTCAGGTAGGCCGCCAGCCCGCAGGCGCAGAGCCCGAGCATCCGGTCGGCCTCGGCGGCCGGACGGCCGAGCAACAGCAGGACCGCGATCAGCACGAGCACGCCCCAGCCGGCGGGACCGGGCAGGCGCAGGGCCGCGCCGAGCGCTTCGCCGAGGCGCGCCATCGAGAAGGACGCGAGGGCGAAGTCGCGCAGGGGGAGCCGTCCGCGCCACGCGAGGTGCAGCGCCTGCACGCACAGCGCCGTCGGCAGCGCCGACAACGCCGCTTTCCAGCGGCGAGGTCCCCCGAGGAGGAGCGCCAGGGCAGAGCCGGCCGCGGCGAAGAAGAGGCCCTCGTTCTTGGTCGCCGTGATCAGGGCCGAGGCGGCGGCCAGACGGCGCAGCGCGCCCGGCTCGCCGTCGAGGGCGTCGGTCAGGGCGGCCCCGAAGAGCAGCAGGCCGAGCGACAGCGGCACCTCGGCCATCCCCGTCATGTAGGCCGAGTAGAGCGGCTCGAAGCACGCCAGGATCGCGATCGCGAGCGCCGCCGGGGCGCGCGCGACGCGCCGGCGCCGGAGCCACCCGTAGAGCGCCGCGAGCGTCGCGACCTGGAAGATCGGGAACAGCAGCGCCATCGCGTGGTCGTCCCACCGCCCGGTCAGAAACGAGATCCCGGCGTACAGAAACGGCAGCCCCAGCGGGTACTCGGGATGCGAGAAGCCGAGGGCGGGATCCTCGAACAGCCGCCGCGGCAGGCCCCCGGCGGCGTGGACCGTCTTGCCCTTCAGCCCCCAGATCGCGACGTAGTCGTTCGACCACATCGGCTCGGTCAGGGCGCGCAGCGCGTAGAGGACGATCCCGGCGGCTACCGCGGCGCGAAGGGGCCAGAGCCAGCGGTCCGCCGCCGCGGCGTCCGTCGCGGCCGTCCCGGCCCGCGGCACCCGCTCGACCGGGGCGAGGCGCGCCGCCAGCGCTCCCGCCGCGGCGACGATCCCGAACGCGACCCAGCCCGGCACCATCCCGGCGACGAACGAGAGCGGCACGATTGCCGCGAGCATCCCGGCGCCGATCGCCCAGCTCCAGGCCGCGCGCTCGAAGCGAAACGCCCGCTCCGGCGGGCACACCGCCGGCGAAGCCGCCCATCCGGCGATCCAGGCCGCCGCCGCGACGCCGCCCGTGCGCAGGAGCTCGCCGAGAAACCCGCTCACGGCACCGCCGCGGAAAGCGAGCCGCCGTCCCAGCGCCGGAGCACGTGCGTCGAGGGCGGCTCCCCCGCGCCGTAGGTCGCCGCGATCCAGCCGGGGGGAAGACTCGCCGGCGCGAGGCGGACGGGCTTGGGGGCGAGCACGTAGCTCGCGAGGTAGAGGTACGGCTCCGCCTGCGGCGCGCCGTAGATCGCGACGCCCTCCGCGGACTCCGGGAGGCGGCGGCGCGCGTTCTCGAGGAACGCGAAGAAGTTCCGGTCGAACGCCGTCCCGGAGCCGCCGAGCCGCCTCACCGCGAGCTCGCGCGGCGCAAAGCGCGAGACGGAGCGCAGGCGCCGCGGAACTTCCGACCAGGGCTGGACGAGCAGCAGCGTGACGAGCAGCAGGGCCGCGACGGCCCCGGCCGCCCCGCGCCGCGTCACGCCAGCGGGAACGCCGCGCAGAGCTCGGCGACGGCGCGCCGCGTCTCGGCCTGCACGGCCGCATCCCCGCCGGCCTCGAGGGCCCGGGCGATCGCGCCGCCGATCACGTCCATCTCCGCGGTTCCCATGCCCCGCGTCGTCACGGCCGGCGTGCCGATCCGGATCCCCGACGCAATCATGGGCGGCCGCGTGTCGAACGGGATCGTGTTCTTGTTGACGGTG
>Ga0335069_10017409_pt1 | contig 10017 bp, 7 predicted proteins | sample Lox_Sample_11_FD_206714 | JGI IMG/M metagenome (GOLD analysis project Ga0335069, IMG submission 206714) | Soil microbial communities from Loxahatchee National Wildlife Refuge, Florida, United States - Lox_Sample_1.1 | ecosystem: Environmental > Terrestrial > Soil > Wetlands | place: USA: Florida...
GAGCGTCACTATGCACTGGGAGCGGCCTGTGCGACGTTTTCTTCACGGACTGTTTCGTGAATAGTGGCCCGAACATCTCTCTAAAAAGCTCACATCATGCGTTATTGAACGGTGTGCTGCGAATCGTTCCGGCAATCATATTGGCTTTAGATCAGAAGCGCTGTGCGCTCTCCTGATTTTTCTGCAAAAATGCTCGACGCGACGCAAGGATAGATATCGGTGGATTGTGATCCAGGACACCGCCAATAAAACAGAAATCATCTGAGATTTGTCGCGCAGACCCGACTATGCCATGACTGCGCTCAAGTCACAATTACCGTTCCGCAGTATGCGATCGAACTAAGGTAACCAGGGGACAGTTTCTTATTCATTTTACATGGGTAACACCGTGAGGTCGGCTCACCACTCTGGTTTTGGGAATATGCTTGCGCGTGTCGAGCGCCCCGGTTCGCGTGAGCACGAGAGGCAGCCGCCTGTACTTAATGGGTCTCGCCAGTAAAACTACCTCGCCATCACCGGCGTCTTCGTCTCCAGCCTGGACCGATGCGCCCACAACCCCAGCCCTGGATTTGCGATGAAGAAAATTTCTTCGCCATCCACCGTGTTGTATCCATGGCGCAGCTTCGCCGGATCGTACTTCGCCAGCGTCTTCTCGAGATCGCCGAACTCGAACCCCACGCCCTCGATCTCTTCGCGCGTTAGATGTCCGGGGCACCACGTAACTCTGAACCGTCCTTCCGACGACGCATGAATCAGATGCGCCGCCGCGCCCAGTTCTGCAGCCAGATCGGCATTGGTCTCAACGGCGGCCAGTGTCGCTGGCGTGCCACGATACCCATATTTGCGAATGAGCCCATCGATCTCTTTGTCCTCGCCGAATTCCTTCACGCCGGGCGCAAGAACTATCAGATGACCGCCGTCGGCAAGACCCATCCGCGTGCGGTACACGGCTTTGTTCCCGATCCAGGTCGAATGGAACTCGTGCGGGTCGAGATACACCACGGCTTTCCGAATCGGCTCCTCCACCATCTCGAAGTTGACCTTCACGCTCAACTCGGCAGCTCGATAAAAGCACTCCGTGTCTTCGCCGATGAACAGCCCGCGCACCGCCAGAGTCCCGTCCGCCCTGCGCCCAACCACCGTCTGCACATACACGAGTGGCAAGTCGCGCAGAAAGCGCTCGCTCGCATAGTTCAACACCGCGCGCACCGGATTATCGGCCCGGCCCATGATCCGTTCCATACCGTAAACTGCGCCCAGATAGTGGCTGCGATTGATGCCCTCGCGTCCACCCGTACCGACGAGAACATTCTTCGAGTGATTGGCCATCCCGATCACTTCATGGGGCACCACTTGCCCGATCGACAGGATCAGGTCGAATCCGCCCTCAACAACAAGCCGGTTCACTTGCGCCGGCCAAGCGTAGTTGAGCTTGCCCTCCGACTGCTCGCGAATGAACTCCGCCGGGACCTCGCCCAAGGTCACAATGTCGGTCCGCCAGTTGTGCACGCGAAACAGGCTCTGCGGCACTCCGGCAAACATATGCTCGATCTGCGCAGGCTGCATCGGCACATGCGTTCCGATCGCCGGCAGTACGGCTTGCAGCCGCTCGCCGTAATAGTCGTAGACGAAGCGCGTCAGCATGCCGGCCTGCGAGTGAAACCGCGTGATGTCCGGCGGAACCGCCAGCACGCGTTTGCGCGCGCCCAGCCTGGCCAGCGCTCCGTTCAGCAGATCCTTCAACTGCGGCGGGGAAAGATCGGCGTCGACGCCGCCGACGGCACACAGGAGACCCATGGCGCTATCTTCGCTCCACCCGCATTGCCGTGGCAAATGCTCCCCGCACACTTCGAGTTCATCAACAGAGAACCTTCCAGTACACTTGCTCCCGATGCGTCTCTTCGTCGGAATCCCGCTGAGCGCTCCGGTTCGCGCGGAACTCGAACGCGCAGTCGCGCGGCTGAAACCCAATCTCAGCGGCTGGCGCTGGTCCGACCCAGAGTCCTGGCACATTACCCTGCAGTTTCTGGGCTCCACTGAGGCCCATCAGTTCTCGCGGCTCATTCCCCAGCTCCGCGCAATCCGGTCCGCCAAAGTTCCCGTCCGGCTTGGCAGCCTCGGTGTCTTCGACCGCTCCGGAGTCTTCTTTGTCGACGTCCCCATCTCGACTGAACTCACCCACCTCCAGCACAAGGTGACGATGGCCACCGCGCCCTGCGGTTTTGCTGCGGAGTCCCGGCCCTACCGTCCCCACATCACGCTCGCACGGCTCGAAGGTAAGAACCACGCCAAGAACATCCCCGACACATCCTCTGCCCCGCCGCAGTTCTCGACCTTTGTCGCCGGTGAATTCCTGCTCTATGAGAGCTTTCTCTCACCGGCTGGTTCCAGGTACGCCGTGCGCGGACGATTCCCACTGGGCTGAGGACTGCACATTACCCAAGTAGCGGCCACAAGCCCCCGGAGTGATCATGCTCACAAGCCGCGCTCCAATTCCCTCCTAGAATGCGCATCGAACACGCCCTCGCCCCCGGAGGCAGGCGCGCGGTTCGCGCGCCTTCGATCAGCACGGCGGGTTCGATCTCCTTCGAGGAGATAGCGATGTCGTTGAAGCAATGGCTCGCCCTCAATGCCTCAGGGAATCGCCGCGTGGCACCTCGCCGCGTGGTCACCGGATTCGCCGCCGGCTACCAGAACGGCTCCAACTGGCAGGACGACCCCATCCGCGACATCAGTGCAACCGGCCTCTTTCTCTTTAACGAAAATAGGTGGCAACCCGGAACTCAAATTCTCCTGAATTTGCATCGAGCCGGTACGGATGTTCTGGAACACGGAGATCAGTGCGTCTCAATGAATGCCCGGGCGGTTCGCAGCAGCAGAGATGGTGTCGGCCTTGCCTTCGAACTTCCTCGTGGCTTCAGCAAATCGCAGTGGGTCGACCTCGTTGAATCAGCAGCCAGCGAAACACCCTCAGGCGATGTCGTCAATTCGTTCAGAATGGCGCGGTCCTTGGCTTTCCTTACATGGATCAGCGCTCCTGCGGGAAACAACGTGTGCCAGAGACTGCGGAGTCTCGTCACTGGGCAACGGTTCTGGAATGCAATCGAAATTGCGCTTCAAGCAGACGCCTTCTTGGCTACCCGTCCCAATCCGGGACTCGCACATTGCAGTCCTGCTCTCGTACTGAAAACGCTCGAGGACGGATCATGGGCCGAGGAAGACGTCCTGCAGCGGGGCTGGGCGGGCATCCTGGCTGCGGCTTGCCTCGAACCAGACAGCGAATCACAGCTGAAGCTGACAGAACTTTTCAGCCAGCTCACCCTGCCGCATTTCCGTATTCTGGGCGCCGCCTGCACACAGGCCGAGAAGAACGAGACCGGAAAAGGCATGATCGCCTCGCAACCGCTGGTCGCAACCGCCGACGAGATCATGCGGGTCTCTGGCTTCAGAGACTTCCTCCGGATGGAGCGCGCCCTCCAGCTTCTGGCAGAACTGGGACTGGTCGAGGAAAGCTACAAGACGTCGATGTGCCTGCCCGTCGAGGGCATCAACATTACCCCGACGCCTCTTGGGCTGCAACTCTATGCTCACTGTGCAGGACACCTCGGCACGTTAGGGTCCTTCTATGGGGTTCCTGCCCCCGTCCAGGTCGCAACTGGCGGGTAGCCTCTGGACCCCGCTCCGTCGTACCCAACCTCCCGTCTCCGACGAGATAACCGGCTCACATTTCACGGCACTTCGGAGTGTTCGGAGACTAAATTCCGCCTTGACCTTCCTTTAAAGGCAGTGCAAAACTTCCCCCAGTAAGGGTACCGACCGTGGTGACCGCCTCTTTTTAGCATCTTTCGTTTTTTCAAGGTGTTACGATGCGTGAAGAGGGACGACGGCTCCAAGAATGAGCTTCTGCCGGCTGAAAAGGTCATCCAGCAGGCCGGAAAAACCTTGGCGTGGGCTCAGTGCAGTGTGCCGAAACTCCCCGGGCGGCCTGGTCGTGAGGCATCGTGGATACGAAGATCATCAACGTCTATAACGAGAAGAACCAGAAGCTGGTGGGGTCTGGTCTGATCATCGTTGATGCGGCCACTGAACCTCTCAAGGTTCTCAAAGTCCTGGTGGAAGGCCTGCCCGACGGCCGTTCCGGTTTGTGGCTGACAAATTTCAAGGGAATCCCCGTCGCCCGCACACTCTCTCCATTCGACTTGGTCTATCTTGACCCGAGCTATCAGGTGGTTCATTGCGTCGAGATCTCAGTCGAGGGAGAGTACGAACCGTTTCGAGGCGATCCGGCCAGCGCGCTGGTTCTGCCGCCCAAGTCGATCTCTTCGTCGAGAATGCTGCCAGGAGACCGGCTCCAGTTTCGCACCGCCGACCCGAATCGCATGCCTGCATCGGGCCCAAGGCCATCCCACGCCGCGTTGAAGCCGCCGACTCTGCAGCCTGCCCCGGACCAGCCTGCTCATTTCTACAACTCGTCGTTTCCGGTACGGCAGCCCGACGACATGGGCAATTCTCTCCCCGGCTTTTTAGGAGGGATGCCACCCGGAGGACCGAATCCCCCTTCGCCAACACCGGGCGCAACAGCCTCTGCAGAGCCAGGTCCCAGCGCGCAGGCCGCCTCAGGGCGTTTGACCAAGAGCGCAAAATCCCTGCTCGGGGCTTCGCCGGCATTTCATCCCTCGCTGGGAGATGAACCCCAACCGGGACCCCAAGGCGTCGGTATGGGCGCGGTCAGCACAATGCAGACGAGTCCACCTCCGGTGGAGATGGCTTTCTCCGTCCGAATGCCAACCCGCCTGATGGCGACGCCGATGGAACTAGGCGCTGTCACCGACCAACCGGCAGAAGCGCAGCCCACGACTTCGATGCACTCAGGCAGGCTCCTGAGGACCGTCAACCTTGCTCCCGCAATTCTCCCCGAGGAAGAGCCGGAGATCGCGCCGCCGGCGACCGAGACGGAGCCGGTTCCAGCACCAGCGGAGTTGACCGCGGCCAGTCCATTGGCAGCCGAAGCGGCAGCAGCCGCTTCTCCCGCTCCCGAAATGGCGCCGGCAAAGGAAAAATCCCGCGAGCCCGCGCATGGAATTGTCATCCCCTTCGCCGCACCCGCTTCGGCGGCTGCGCACTACGCCGCGCCGGCGGTCCACGACACTCCCGCGCCGGTCACTGTAATTCCCATTGCGCCGGAACCGGCTGCGAGCACCGCCCTGGTTCCCCTCGAGCCCAGGCCGGCCGCGCAGGCTGCCGCTTCGCAAGAGCGCCTCGCCACAGCGGCACAGCCGATGCAGGCTCCGGTTGAGCCGGCTGCAGGCGACGCTGCTCTCCCGGTTGCGCCGCCAAGCTATCCGCGCACCCAGATCAAGCGCGCGGAGACCCAGGACGCTCTCGCTGTTTCGCCGAAGAAAAAAACGCTGTCGTGGGACGTTCGGCTGCTCTACAAGTTGTTCCCTGAGTTCGATCCCGCGCGTCCGCCAGAAATTCGCTTCCCACGGATGGATGAGAAACGGGAGCCCGAACTCGAAGATGAAGAACAGCTCTCGATGAAGCTGCGGTTCCTCTGCTGGCTCTATCCAGACCTGCATCTCGACAAGGTCAAGGAAAAACGGAGTGAGGAGCGCAGAGCCGTCCGTCTTCCCGCGCCCGGGTTGGTCGCCTACTTCTTCACCGGCGGCGCGCCGCGACCACACCCCATCAAGGACATCAGCGTCACCGGCTTCTACATGATCACGAACGAACGGTGGCTGCCCGGCACCATCGTACGCGTGACCTTGCAAATGATCGATGCGCGGGCCGAAGGCGGACGAGACTCGGTCACCGTGCATTCACGAGTGGTTCGCTGGGGACCTGACGGCGGCGGGTTCGAGTTCGTGCTGCCTGGGTTCCTCCAGCAATAGGCGTTTGCGTATTAATTCTGCGCGCGCTTTATAGTCATTCTTAGGACTATGGGCAATCTCCGCGTTTCGATCTCCGTTCACAAACGCGTGACAGCCGTCCAATCCCGCTTACGACCATGAGGAACAAGGCATGAAAAGTCTGCGCCCCAGCGCAACTCTATTGGCGTGTGCCGTCGCGCTTTTGACAACGGGTGCATCTCTCCCAAGCGAAACGCCAAAGACCAATGACATTCCAGTCCACGCTCTTTTGGTCAGCGACATCCACTTTGAGCCATTCTGGGACCCGGGGAAGGCGCAGCTGTTGGCGGCGGCGCCCGCCCATCAGTGGAAAGCAATTCTGGCATCCGCGGCCACTCCCGACCGAGACGCGGAGTTCGCCGCCCTCGAACAGAAGTGCCACACCCGTGGCGAAGACAGCTCCTACCCGCTCTATGCCTCCAGCTTGCAGGCCATCCAATCCACCGCGCACGATGCCAGATTCATTACCGTGAGTGGCGATCTGATCTCGCATGCCTTCTCCTGCAAGTACGACTCACTGTTTCCGCAATCCGGTCCCGAGGCGTACCAGCGCTTCGTTGAGAAGACGATTGCCTTCGTGTTCGGCGAGTTGCATTCGACGCTCCCGGATGCACGACTCTATGTGGCACTGGGGAACAACGACTCCGACTGCGGCGACTACAAAGTCGATGAACACAGTGCCTTCCTGGGGCATCTTTCGGATCTGATCACCGAGGGCCTGCCTCCGGAGGCGCGCAAGAACGCCGCAATCACGTTCGCCGATGCGGGGTACTATGGTGCACCCCTGCCTGCGCCGATCAAGAACACGCGCCTTCTTGTTCTCAATGACACATTCATGTCGCACAGATACACGTCTTGCTCTGGAAAGCCGGACACCGGCGGCGCGGACGCGCAGATCGCGTGGCTGCACTCCCAACTGGTCGAAGCCCGCAAAGAGCACTGGCATGTCTGGGTGATGGGGCACATCCCACCCGGGGTCGATCCATATTCGACCGCCGTAAAGATGCGCAACGTCTGTGGCGGCAGCGCTCCGGAGATGTTCCTCGCTTCGGACGATCTGCCGGCACTGCTCGCTGGATACGGCGACGTCATTCAACTCGCACTGTTCGCCCACACGCACATGGACGAGATGCGCATCCTCAAGCCCGAGGGCTCTTCCGCCACTGGCGCCGTGCTGGGCGTTGCCGTCAAGCTTGTTCCTTCCATTTCTCCCATCAACGGAAATGCACCCTCGTTCACCATTGCCACAATCGAGCCCAAAACCGCCACGCTGGAGGACTATCGCGTCTTCTCCGCCTCAACACCGACCGGGACCGATACAACCTGGAGCGAGGAATACGATTACGCCAAGACGTATCGGGAGAAGCCATTTTCTGCCGCCGCCTTGAGCGCGCTCGTGGAGGGATTCCAAGCCGACTCGGCGGCCACGACGGATACCAGCGAAGCGTACCTTCGCAACTACTTCGTCCGCGACCGATCGCTCGAACTGAGGCTCTTCTGGCCGCAGTACACCTGCGCCTTGTCCGGTGAGGGTGGCTCAACTTACAAAGCCTGCGTTTGCGGGCAGCCCCATCCATAGGTGGAGTCCTCAGCAGGGACGGGGCCGGTATAGTCTTTCCTTAGACGACTGTTTTTTTGCGAGGGTTTTGGAGTGGCAACACACGCGTACGTCGAACGTATTGTCGATCTCATCGATCCGGCAACCAATCACATCTTTGGCCAAAGCATAGAAGATGCGCGGCAATGCCTGCTGCAGGGCTCTGCAGATGCCGTTGGCCGCATCGCCGGATCGTTTGCGCTGCTCGCCAATCAGGGCAAGACCGTGCGCATGGCGCGATCGCTAGACCGGCCGATGCGTTACTTTCTTGCCAAACAGCAGTCCGGCCCCATGCTGATCGTGGCATCGCGCATCGATGAGATTCATGCTTGGCTTTGCAAGGAAGGACTCGGCGCGCAGTTTCATCCCAGCTACACCCGCATGGTCCCGGCACATCACGTGGTGGAGATTCAACTCATCGGATGCCCCGATCCAGATCCGGTCTACACGCGGTTCTTCACGCCCGCCATGGGAACCCTGCCGCCGGATCTTGACGTGATCGGACGCCAATATATCGGCGCACTTGCCGAAGAGATCGGCCAATGGCTGGATGCCGTCCCAGCACAGGAGCCCATCGGCGTGTGCTTCTCCGGCGGCATCGACAGTGGCAGCGTCTTTCTCACCACCTATCACGTCATGCTGCAACGGGGCATGCATCCGGGCCGACTCAAAGCATTTGTCCTCGACTTTGGCGACGGACCGGACGTGCAACAGTCACGCACATTTCTCGATTCCCTGGGGCTGGGACTCTTCCTCGAGCCCATTGAGGCTGATCGTGCCTCCCTCGATGTGCAGGAGACGATCCGCATCGTCGAGGACTACAAGCCGCTCGACATCGAATCCGCGTCGATGGCCGTGGCTCTGTGCCGCGACATCCGCAAGCGCTATCCCGAGTGGAAGTACCTGCTCGATGGCGACGGCGGCGACGAGAATCTCAAGGACTATCCGATCGAGCAGAATCCCGAGCTGACGATTCGCAGCGTCATCAACAACCCCATGCTGTACCAGGAAGGCTGGGGCGTGGGAAAGATCAAGCACTCCCTGACGTATTCGGGTGGCCTGAGCCGGTCCTATGCACGAACCTACGCACCAGCCCATCACTTTGGGTTTGAGGGATTCAGTCCGTACACCCGGCCTCATGTCATCGCGGTGGCCGAAGCAATTCCCTTCATCCAGATGACGGACTACGACGTCGACAAGCTCTACGCGCTGAAGGGCGAGATCGTGAGCCGCGGCGTGGCCGCCGTGACCGGGATGCAGATGCCGGCGTATCCGAAGCGGCGCTTTCAGCATGGCGCCTTGCCCGAGGAAGCCCTGCGCAAAACGCTTCCGTTCCAGGAGGCGGAGTACCGCAAGCAGTTCCTGGCGCTCTATCAATGATCCAAGACTCGCCGGCCTCGGACTTGATGATCGCGGACGTGGCCTATCCCGTCGATCCGGTGCATCGCAGCGAGTGGATTGTCGCCCGGCGGCCGCAACGGAACCATGTTGATCCGGACCGTCCTTACGCCTTTTTTGTTGAGCAGGAACGTTCCGCAAGTGGCGAAATCGTGCCAATTTCGACCATTTTTCTGACCAATCGCGAGTGCCCATGGCGTTGCGCAATGTGCGATCTCTGGCGGAACACGCTGACTGAGTCCGTCGCACCCGGCGCAATTCCGCGGCAAATCCAATTCGCATTAGACCGATTACCCGCGGCACGCCAGGTCAAGCTCTACAACAGCGGAAGCTTTTTCGACACGCAAGCCATCCCGCCATCCGACTATGCCGCGATCGCGGAGTTGCTGCAACCATTCGAACGCGTCATCGTCGAGTGTCATCCCGCGCTGGTTGGCGAGCGGTGTTGGGAGTTTTGCGACAAGCTTGAGCGGCCACTGGAAGTGGCCATGGGCCTGGAGACGGCGCATCCCGGCGTGTTGGAAAAGCTGAACAAGCGCATGACCATCGAGATCTTCGCGCAGGCCGCACAGAAACTGCGAGCGCACGCCGTGGGTCTGCGCGTCTTTGTGTTGGTGCAACCGCCGTTCATAGAGTCTGGCGAAACTCTGGCGTGGGCGAAGCGTTCGGTAGACTTCGCATTCGATTGCGGAGCATCCGTGGTCAGCCTGATTCCGACACGGGACGGCAATGGGGCAATCGAGGCGCTGGCACGGATGGGCGAGTTTGCGGCACCGTCGCTGGCAACGCTGGAATATGCAGTTGAGTATGGGCAGCGGTTGGAACGCGGGCGCGTCTTTGCCGATCTGTGGGATCTCGAACAGAGCGCTCGTCGCTGTGCGGCTTGCTGGCCCCCGCGACTGGAACGGCTGCGGACGATGAACCTAAGCCAGCACGTGCCGGAGCGCGTCCCATGTGCGCTTTGCGGAGGAGCGAGTTGACAGGCAGATACGAGATCGCAATCGCCGGGTCGGGCTTCGCCGGATCGCTCATGGCCATGATCGCGAAGAAGCTTGGCTACTCCGTAGTGCTCGTCGAACGCGGAACCCATCCGCGCGTCGTCATCGGCGAGTC
>Ga0335069_10017410_pt1 | contig 10017 bp, 5 predicted proteins | sample Lox_Sample_11_FD_206714 | JGI IMG/M metagenome (GOLD analysis project Ga0335069, IMG submission 206714) | Soil microbial communities from Loxahatchee National Wildlife Refuge, Florida, United States - Lox_Sample_1.1 | ecosystem: Environmental > Terrestrial > Soil > Wetlands | place: USA: Florida...
AGCTCGCACATGGCCACCTGCCCCGCCTGCACGGCCCTGTTCGAAGAATCCCGCCGCGGCCGCGAATGGCTCGAATTCCTCGCGGCCGAGCCGGAAGTCCCCGAAGGCCTCCTCGACAAGATCCTCGCCGCCACCGGCCCCGGACAGGTCGCAGGTTACGGCCTCGTCGACGGCTCCGACGTCCTCCCCATGCCGCAGCCCTGGCAGCGTCCCGGCTTCATGGCCCGCATCCGCCGCTTCGCCGAACCCCGGCTGATGATGACCGCCGCCATGGCCTTCTTCTCCATCGCCCTCACCCTCAATCTCACCGGCGTCCGCCTCTCCGATCTGCGCGCTTCCAACCTTCGCCCCAGCGCCATTCGCTCCTTCATGGAACGCCGTCTGACCTTGGCTTCGACGCCGATCATCCGCTACTACGACCACCTTCGCCTGGTCTACGAAGTGCAAGCCCGCGTGCGCGAACTGCGCCGCTCCAATCAGGGCGAGAACAATCAGGAACAGAACCAGGAACAGAAGAACACTCAGCCTGCAGCGCCGGGAGAATCCAAGCAGAATCCGCCCCACAAAGACGGCGGCTCGCGCGTTGATCCCCCGCAGCAGTCCGGCGTCCCGGCCGACAGCAACTCCGATTATCTGGAAACAGCTTTCTTCGTGAACGACCCAACCTTCGCCCCGGCCGAAACAATCCATCGTCGGGCTTCAAGAACCGCGCATTCCGGCGGCTCCGCAGCAGTGGCAAGGGAAAGGAGCACAGTATGGACTGCGTAAATCACAGTGGTGTCACCGCAACATCGTTCTGCCAGAACTGCGGCAAAGCGCTCTGCGCCAACTGCGTCCGTAACGCGCCCGGCGGGCAGGTTCTGTGCGAACCATGCTCCCTCGCCTGGCAAAACTTCCAACAGCCGTTTGTTGCGCCGCCCGTCGCCGCAGGCATACCCAATCCTTGGGTCGCCGGCTCGCTCGGAATCATCCCCGGCGTCGGTGCCATGTACAACGGCCAGTTCTTCAAGGCCCTGGTTCATGTTGTGATCTTCGCGGTGCTCATCAGCATCACCGATCACTACGGCATCTTCGGCATCTTCATCGCTGCCTGGGTTCTCTATCAGGCATTCGAGGCTTACCACACCGCGGCAGCGCGCCGCGACGGCCTCCCTCTGCCCGATCCGCTCGGCCTCAACGAAGTCGGCAACTGGCTCAACCTCGGCGGCCGCCCGCAATATCCGCCGCAGCCACCCGCTGGCGGCGTGCCACCGGCCGGCGCTGCGCCGGGAGCCTATCAGGCGCCCTACGCCAATCCCTATCAGCCTCCGGTAGCGGGCGGATTCGAGACGACGCCCTACACACCGGTCTCCGGATTCCCACCCGACCCCGGCATCCCTCCGGTGCCGCCCGTTCCTCCGGTACCGCCTGTGCCGCCCCTGGGCTGGCGTCGTAAGGAACCCATCGGCGCCCTGATCCTCATCGGGTTCGGACTCATCCTTCTGCTCAACCAGATGGGCTATCTCGCCGAACGCTTCGTGCACTTCCTCTGGCCGCTCATCTTCATCGCCCTCGGTGCCTGGCTGATTGTTCGTCGTGTCGGTGACACGAAGGGAGGAACACAATGAACCGCTACATCCTGATTCGCCGGCTCACCGGCCCCTCCATTCTGTTGCTCCTCGGAGTCGTCGCACTGCTCCATCAGGCCGACCTGGTCAGCTGGAACATCTTCGTACCCCTGCTGCTGATCCTCATCGGCGTCCTCAAGCTCGCGCAGCGAGCGGCCCTTGCCGCCGCCGGCGATGAGCCGATGTATCCGGGCAGCCCCTATCCCTACGGCGCAGGTGTGCCCCCGGTCGGGCCGCAGCCGCCTGCCCAGACCGGCTCGTCCATCGTTCCCGCTCCGCCGCAGAATCTCTCCGGAGGCCAGTCATGAGCAGCCAGCCTCCCTTCACCCCGCCCGGCGGTATGCCCCCCGGCGGCGTTCCACCCTATGACCCGCGCACCCAGTGGCGCGTCTATCGCGAACAGCAGCGCGCAGCCTGGCGCGCCCAACGCGATGCCTGGCGCGCACAACGTCACGCCTGGAAGGCCGGCTACGGTGGCTATGTCCCCCACGTGCCCTCCATCGTCGGCCCCATCATCCTCGTCGGCATCGGCGTCATCGGCCTGCTCATCTATAGCGGCCACATCTCCTCGGCAACCTTCTGGACCTGGTATGGACGCTGGTGGCCGCTGCTTCTCATCGCCGCCGGCCTCGCGCTTCTCGGCGAGTGGGCCCTCGACATGCGCCGCAAAACCCCCGTTCATCGCGGCGGCGGCTTCGTTGGCGTCCTCATCCTGCTCGCCATCCTCGGCCTCGGCGCTTCCGGGTGGGACAACTTCTGGGGCCCGATGCGCGCTCAGTGGGGCGACCACGACGGCGACAACTTCTTCAACTTCTTCGGTCTGCCCGAGCACGATCAGGATCAGCAGCTCCTCAACACCCAGGTCCCGGCCAACGCCGTCGTCCAGATTGAAAACCCGCGTGGCGACGTCAGCATCACCGCCGCCGACGGCAACAATGTTCAGGTCCAGGCCCATATGGTCGCCTTCGCCAACTCCGACGAAGAAGCGAAGAAGATCTACGACGCCGAACAGGCGCATGTCACCGTCAGCGGCAACACCGTTCTGGTCAAGTCCGACAGCAACACCAGCGGCCGCTTGAACATCGCCGTCACCGTCCCCAAATCCGCCAGGGTCTCCGTCAACTCCGGCCACGGGGATGTCACCGCCGCAGGTCTCGGCTCCGGCGTCACCGTCACATCGAGCCACGGCGACGTCCACCTCAGCACGATCCAGGGTTCCGTTCAGGTGCACTTCGCCAACGATCGCGGCGACTTCTCGGCCCACGAAGTCGATGGCGACCTGACCGCCGACGGCAAATGCAACGACGTTACCTTCTCCCAGATCAAGGGCAAGGTCACGCTCAATGGCGAGATCTTCGGCGACGTCCACATGGAGCAGGTCACCGGACCGCTTCACCTGCACACCTCCGTGACTGAGTTGCAGGTCGCAACCCTGCCCGGCGACATGACGCTCAACTCTGACGACCTGCGCGTCACCGAGGCCAAGGGCGAAGTCCGCGTCACCACCCGTGAGAAGGACGTCGACCTCAGCCAGGTGTACGGCGACGCCTATGTCGAGAACAGCCGCGGCCAGATCACCATCGAACCCGCCGGCTCCTACAACATCGAGGCCAAGAACGGAAAAGGCGATGTCGAACTGACTTTGCCCCCCGATGCCTCAGCCTCAGTCGACGGTCGTACCCACAACGGCGACATCGTCTCCGACTACGCGCTCGTCATCAATGGCGATGAGAGCAAGTCCATCAGCGGTCGCATCGGTTCCGGCCAGAGCAAGATCACCGTCACGGCCGACGTGGGAGACATTCGCATCAAGAAGGGCTCGGGCTTCCCGCCCGCGCCACCCACTCCACCCAACACTCCGGCAACCGCCAACGCGCCTCACTTGAAGGCGCCCAGAACACCGGAACAGCCGGTCACACAGTAACTCTCCCTAAATTGCCGCAATCACACAGAAAGGGCGCGAAACATCGCGCCCTCTCTGTTTTGCATCCAACGCCTAATCCCTAATTGTGAGGTTTCAATAGATTGTCCATCTGATCGGGACCTGTAAAGCTGAGTTTGCGAGAACTTGGCAATGCAGGAGACCAGATGGACTATCACAAGAATGCCCGAACGACGGTGTGGAGTCGAGAGCAGATGGCCAGGCAGGTGATCGAGCGAGGGGGCACGTTAACGGCGGCAGCCGCCGCGGCCAACGTGAGCGCCAAGATCGCAGCCAAGTGGGTACGGCGCTATCGCCAGCTGGGCCCGGTTGGACTTGCCGATCGCAGCTGCCGGCCACGCCACCTGCGCAGGCCCACAAAGCCGGAGCAGGTGGCGCTGGTGGAAACTCTGCGCCGGCAGCGCTGGACCGGGCTGCGCATCGCACAACAGACCGGACTGAGCCGGGCCACCATCAGCCGCATCCTGCGCCGGCTCAAGCTCAGCCGTATGCGCGATCTGCAACCGCGCCAACCAGTCCAACGCTATGAACACTCGAGCCCCGGTGACATGCTGCATCTGGATATCAAGAAACTGGGTCGCATCGCCAAGCCCGGTCATCGCATGACCGGTAATCTGGCCGATCGCACCCGCCGCGTGGGCTGGGAGTACGTGCACGTGGCCATCGACGATCACTCCCGCATCGCCTTCTCGGCCATCTTCCCCGACGAAACAGCCGCCTCAACTGCGGCGTTCCTGGCTCAGGCTCTGGACTATTACGCGCGATTGGGCATCCACTTCAGGGCTGTGCCGACCGACAACGGACCGGCCTATCGCTCTGGCCTGTTCGCCATCATGTGTAAGCGGTCCGGCCTCAAGCATCGTTTCACCCGACCTTACACTCCACGCACCAACGGAAAGGCTGAGCGCTTCATCCGCACCGCTCTCCAGGAATGGGCCTATGCTCGCACCTACCAAAACTCCCAACAGCGTCGCGACCAGCTCCGATGCTGGCTGCATGAATACAACTGGCACAGGCCGCACTCCAGCCTCGGCCATCAACCACCCATTACAAGGGCAGGTCTCATCAGGAACAATCTGTTGACACTACACACCTAATCCCTATTCCCTAATCCCTGTTCCCTAATCCCTGTTCCCTGTATTATTCAGTGCGCAGCGCCTCCATCGGATCCACCCTCGCCGCACGTCGCGCCGGCAGATACGCCGCGATCAGCCCCACGGCCAACAACAACGCCGGTGCCGCCACCATCGTCCACACATCGTGCTCGCTCACGCCATACAAGAACCGGCCCACTAGTTTGCCCGACGCAAACGCCAGCCCCATCCCCACAACAACTCCGGCCACCAGCATCCCGCTCGCCTGCCGGATCACCATCCATAGCAAAGCGCCGCGGCTCGCTCCCAGCGCAATCCGCACCCCCAGCTCCCGCGTCCGTTGCGAGACCACATAGGCCAGCAGCCCATACAGCCCCGCCATGCACAGCACCAACGCCGACGCGCCGAAGATCTCCAAAAGATGCGCCGCCAGCCGCCGGCTTCCATACGAGTCCTCCACAATCTGATCCATCGTGGTGATCCGCGCACTCTGCAACTCCGGACTCGCCTGCTTCAACAACGCGCGTAGTTCGGGAACAATCTCCTTCATCGGCCGGTCGGTGCGCACCGCAAGATCCATCGCCACCTCCTCGATCGGCTGATAGAACCCGCTCTCTGGCGTAATCTGCGGAATCGCCAGTTCCACCTCCGGCACCGCCGGATCGGCCACCGTCCGCTGCCGCTCGTCATCGATGATCCCGATGATGTGCATCTCCCCGCCCTTCGCCCCCTTATGCAGATTCAGCAGCTGATACCCGAGAATCGCCGCCGGGTTGTGCGGGTCCGGAGAATGCTCCCGCGCATACGCCATGTTCACCACGATCACCGGCTGCGAAGTCGCCGTATCCTGCGGCCCAAAGAATCGTCCCGCTGCCATGTGAAACCCAAACACCTTCTGCAAGTCGGGACTCACCGTCTTCATAAACGCCTGCGTGGTCTTCCCATGCATCGCCAGTTCCAGGTGCACCACAAACGTCTTCGCCAGCGGCACCTCGGTCATCAGGCCCGCGGAGTCCACGCCATGCAGATGCTGCACGCGGTCCAGCAGCGGCAGATACAGTGTGTCCGTCATATTCCGCCCATCGAACCGGTACGACGGAATGCTCAGATGGGCCACAACAATGTGGTCCGTGCGAAATCCCAGCGGCACATGCCGCAGCGTGTAGATCGTCCGCAGCAGCAGGCCGCACATCGCAATCAGCGTCAGCGACATCGCAATCTCCGTCGCCACCAGCACCCCGCGAATCCGATGCTGGCTCCGCGACGAACCCGCCTGCATCCCGCCCTGCTTCAGCGCCGGCCCCACCGACGTGCGCGCTGCCAGCAACGCCGGCCACGCCGTCGCCACCAGCGTCGTCAACACCGTCAACCCGACCAGCGCCAGCAGAATCCCCGCATCCGGCTCGGCGGGAACCGGCACTGGCAGCGTCTGGCTCAGTTCATGCGCCAGAAAACTCACCGATCCCATCGCCAGCAGCACGCCCGCCGTCACCGCCAGCGCGCTCAACAGCAAGCCTTCCACCAGCGTGAACTGCGTCAGCCTCCAGCGGCTCGCTCCCAGCGCCATGCGCATCGCACTCTCTCGTTGCCGGCTCGTGTTGCGCGCCAAAAACAGATTCGTCGCATTCAGGCTCGCAATCAGCCACAACACGCCCGAAGCAGCCAGCAGCGCCAGCAACGCCCTGCGCACATCGCTGTCCACCAGCGCATTCGCATACAAATCCACATGGACAAAGCTGTGATCGTGCCGCAGAACATCGTCCGTGTACTGCGTCGCAATCCGCTTCTGCACCAGCAGCATCTCCGACCGCGCCTGCTCCACGCTCACTCCGGGCTTGAGCCGCGCTATCGCCGTAAACTGCATCGCCTTGTAGGAATCGCGAGCCGTCTCATCGCCGGCCAGCTCGATCGCCACCCACACCTGCGGCGACAGACCCACTTCCGCCGGATACCGAAAGCCCGCAGGCATCACGCCGGCCACCGTATAGGTATCGTTGTTGATCCGGACCGCCTTGCCCACAATGCCCCGATCGCCCGCGAATACCTGCCGCCAGACGGCATCGCTCAGCAGAATCGCGCCCGCATTTTTCCCCGAGCGCACATCCGCGTTCACAAACCCGCTGCCCAGCGCCGGCTTCACGCCCAGCATCCCGAACAGCCCCGTGCTCACGCGCACACCCTGCACCTCCAGCGCCGCATCCGGACCCTGAAGAAAACTGCGCCCCATCCCTCCGCTGCCCTCGATCTCGCTGAACGAACGGCTCTGCGCTCTCCACTGCTCGATATCGGCCCAAGGCGCCTCCCAGGTCCGCGTCGTGCCGTCCGACTCCTCGATCATCACCAGCCGTCCGGCATCGCGATAGGGCGTTGGCCGCAGCAGCACATGATCCACCACCGTGAACATCGCCGCTGCTGCGCCGATTCCCAGCGCCAGCGTCCCCACTACCGTCACCGCAAATCCGGGCCGCCGCCATATCCCCACGGCCACAAACCGCGCATCCCGCACCACCGACTCGATCCAGTTCCATCCCCACATCGCTCGCGTCTCGTCCCGCAGCAGCCCCGGATTCCCGAATGCCCGCAGCGCCGCATATCGAGCCTCTTCCGCGCTCATCCCCGCCGCCACGTTCTCCGCAATCTGCTGCTCCAGATGAAACTCCAACTCCTCGTCCAGACGCGCGCCTTCCACGCCCCGCCCAAGCAGCATCCGCATCTTCATCCGCAGTTGATCCATCCACCGCATCGATCGCCCCTATTCTCTAATCCCTAATCCCTGTTGCCTGTTGCCTGCATCATTCGGTTCTCAACGCCTGCATCGGGTCCAGCCGCGATGCACGCCACGCCGGCATCAGACAAGCCAATCCAGCCACCACCAGCAACATTGCCGTCACCGCACCGAACACCACCGGATCGAGTGGCTGCGTCTCATAGAGGAGCGAAGTTAAAGCGCCCACCAGTCGCACCGCAACAATGCTCCCGCCCAGTCCGAAGGCCAGTCCGAGCAGGGCAGGTCGCAGACCGTCTGCAAGCATGAGGCGCAACACCTGGTCCCGCTGCGCACCCAGCGCCATGCGTATACCGATTTCACTGGTTCGCTGCACCACAAGATACGAGATCACTCCAAACAAACCCACTGCGGCCAGCAGAAGGGAGGAGACCGCGAATGCTCCGAGCAGCGTGGCGTTGAATGCAGCATCGAGCGTGTTCTGGCCAACCACCTGGTCCATGGTCAGAATCTCCGACACCGGCAAATCGCGGTCCATGGCACTCACCATCTTTTGCACCGGCGCGGCAAACTGCGTCACATCGCTTTCTGAGCGGATCACCAGAGCCGCGCCGTTCATATCATCAACCGCAAAGATCGGAAAATACATCGTCGGGAAAACCGGTTCGCCCATGGTGTGTCGCGTATCGCCCACCACACCGACGATCTCGAGCGGGCGCTGCCCCAACGTCTTCAGGTGCTTGCCCACGGGGTCTTCACCCGGAAAATACCGCCGCGCAAATGCATCTGTAATGATCACCTCGGAAAGGTGACCGGGCTGCTGGTTGCTGTCGAAGGTGTGTCCTTGCAGAATGGGAATCCCGATCGCCTGGAAGTAGCCGGGATCGACCCAGCGATGAATCGCGTACTGCAGCTTTCCTTGCGGCGCGGCTGGATGCTCTACAATCGCAAAGCCGCTATCGCCGCCATAGCCGTCGCCGGGAACAACGGGAAAGACAAGTCCCGCAGCAGTGATGCCCGGCAGATTCCGCGTGCGGGCAAGCAGCGTCTGGAAAAAATCGACCACCTGTGCGAGCTGACGATACCGCGCCTTCGGCAGATCGAGATCCATTTTGAGGACGTTCTGCGTCAGGCAGCCAAGATCGGAGGATCGCAGCCGCGCATAGCTTTTCAGCAGCAGGCCGGCGCCGATCAGCAGCACGACGGTGAGCGAAACCTCCAGGGTCAGCAGCACGGCGCGCAATCGGACGCGCGCGCGGCCCGCGCTGTGTCCCCGCGAAGACTCCTGCAAGGACGTGAGCGGCCGTTCGTCGGCCGAAGAAAACGCCGAGACAACGCCTGCAAAGATCGCACAGGCGGCCACCAGCCCAAGCGCAAACACCGCAACCACCCAGTCGATCCCGATCGATTCGGCACGTGCCATGTCGTGTCGCGCACCTGCCAGCCATTGCAAGGCGGCGGAGGCGCCCAGCACGCCGGCCCCGCCCCCGGCGATGGACAGCAGCAACCCCTCCATAAAATGAGGCCGCAGCAACTGGACCCGGCGGCTGCCCAAAGCAGTACGGATGGCGCTCTCTTTGCGCCTTGCGGCGGCCCGAGCAACCAACAGATTGGCCACGTTCAGGCACGCGATCAGCAGCAGGCAACTCGTGGCCGCGAGAAGCACGTAGAGTGAGGTCTTGGCGTTGTGAACCAGCGCGTCGAGCAGGGAACGGGCGTTGGCCGCTTTGCTGACAAAGGGATTGTCGAGGTGCTGGTCGTGGATGCGGCGCGTGATGAGCGTCAACTCGCTGACAGCCTGCGCTACCGTGACTCCTGGCTTCAGCCGTCCGATCACCTCGAAATCATGAGAGTCGATGGCCTGCATCTCCTCGACCGGTTCCTTGTAATAGATCGGCGTCCAAAGCTGCACCCCGGCATTGGGGTAGGCGAACCATGCCGGCATCACGCCGATCACCGTGTAGGGCCGCGCATCAAGCAGCACCGTCTGGTTCACAATGGCTGGATCGCCGGCAAAGCGTCTCTTCCAGAGCCCCCAGCTCAGCAAAACCGTCGGATTGGCTGAAGGCCGGTCTTCCTCCTGCGTGAGATTGCGGCCCAGGACAGGCTGCACCCCCAGCATCGGCAGAAATGTCGAGGAGAAGACTCCGGCGCGGACGTTCTCCGGCATCTGGTCGCCGGAGCCGGAAAGGTTATATCCGGCATAGCCGGTAATCGCCAGCGCGGCGAAACTGCGGCTCTGCTTCCTCCACTCCGCATAGATGCCGCCTGCATTGCTATTGAAAGGAAAACTCCCATCGGAACTGTATTCGTACAGCCGCACCAAACGATCCGGATCCTTGAAGGGCAGAGGCTTGAGCAACACACTCCGCACCAACGTAAAGAGAACCACATTTGCCCCGATCCCGAGCGCCAGCACCAGAATGGCAATTGCGGCGAAACCCGGTGCACGCTTCAGGGTGCGAAAACCATAACGAAAATCGCGCAGGAGCGATGCAGCGCCATTCCAGCTCCAGCTCGAGCGCGCTTCCTCCCGCACCAGCACCGGATTCCCAAACATCCGCAGCGCTGCACACCGAGCCTCCTCCGCGCTCATCCCTGCCGCCAGGTTCTCCGCAATCTGCCGCTCCAGATGAAAGCGCAACTCCT
>Ga0335069_10017411_pt1 | contig 10017 bp, 4 predicted proteins | sample Lox_Sample_11_FD_206714 | JGI IMG/M metagenome (GOLD analysis project Ga0335069, IMG submission 206714) | Soil microbial communities from Loxahatchee National Wildlife Refuge, Florida, United States - Lox_Sample_1.1 | ecosystem: Environmental > Terrestrial > Soil > Wetlands | place: USA: Florida...
CGGGCGCAGAAGCTGGATCGGACAGGCTCTTGAGCACCTCGGCATCACCATCGTATTCTCCTGGCCGGCCACGGTCATCGCCGCAACGGTCGTCGCATTTCCATTGATGTATCGCACCACCCTCGGCGCATTCGACCAGGTCAACCCCACGCTTCTGCAGGCGGCGCGCACCCTGGGGGCCGGCGAATGGAGAGTGTTTCGCAGAGTTTTGCTTCCCCTTGCGGCGCCCGGGGTGATCGCCGGCACGGTGCTGGCTTTTGCCCGCGCTCTAGGCGAATTCGGCGCGACGCTGATGCTTGCGGGCAACATCCCGGGGCGCACGCAGACCATGCCGATCGCCATCTTCTCCGCCACCGAGAGCGGCGACATGCGCGCGGCCTTGTGGTGGGTGGGGCTCATCGTAATCCTGTCCCTGGCCATAATTCGCCTGCTCAACTACGAGAAGAAGAACCGGCCAAAACACGCGGAGTCCGCGGCGATCGCCAATGAATTCACGGTGCAGGCGCAATGCGTGAGCTTCAGCAATGGTGGAGTCGCGGATCGCGGGTCGCTGCAGGCCGAAGTGGAGCGCCGCCTCGAAGGCTTCACGTTGAACGTGGGCATACAGACCTCTGCGGGCGCGGTCGGTTTGCTCGGCCCGTCGGGCTCAGGGAAATCCATGACCCTGCGCATGATTGCCGGCGTGTCTACGCCCGATCGGGGGCGCATCACGCTCAACGGCCGCGTCCTTTTCGACAGCGCCACGAGGACAAACCTTGCGCCCGCACAGAGAAAGATAGGGATGGTCTTCCAGGACTACGCCCTCTTTCCGCACCTCACGGTCGCCGAGAACGTAGGCTTTGGCTTAGCCGCGCTTCCTGCTGCCGAGCGCCGCGCACGCGTCAAGCAGCAACTGGCGTCGGTGAATATCCTGGAATTGGCGGATCGATTTCCAAAGGAGATATCCGGCGGGCAGCGCCAGCGCGTCGCGATTGCGCGTTGCATGGCCCTGCAGCCGGACGCGCTTCTGCTCGATGAGCCGTTCGCCGCGCTTGATCCTCATCTGCGCCGCCGCACCGAGGAACAACTCCGCGAAACCCTGGCCGGCTTCCACGGGCCGATCGTTTTCGTGACCCATGACATGGAAGAAGCATTTCGCTTCTGTACTGATCTGCTGGTGCTTAATCATGGCTGCATCATCGCCAGAGGCCCCAGGCAGGAACTGTTCGAGCGGCCCCGCACGGTCGCTGCCGCGCGCCTGACCGGCTGCAAGAACATCGTCGAGGCGTCGCGATGCGGCGATCATCGGATCACCGTTCCCGCCTGGAATTGCGAGCTCGCTACCGCCGACGCAGTACCCGCGTCGTTGACGCATGCCGGATACCGCTCCCACCAGGTGCTGTTTCAAGATGTACACGGCGGAGAGAACTCGTTTCGGTGCTGGCTCGTCAGTACGAGTGAAGCGCCTCACGAGATGACGCTCTATCTCCGATTGCATGCGCAACCTGAAACAGGAGATCCACCGCACTTCCAGGCCGACGTCCCCAAGGATCTTTGGCGAGTTCTCCGCGCCCACCCGCAGCCGTGGACCATCACGCTCGATCCTGCGCGGCTCCTGTTGCTCGAGGAGTGATCCTCCTGAACGCCCCCCTGCCCGTCCGAGGAACGGATGGGACAGGAAGCGTTGCCTGCCGGCTTTCGTCGTCGTGGGGTGCGGTCTCTGTGTTGGTGATCAGGAATAGTGCAATTCCACCATATCGGCTCTGTGGATACCATTGATGAGATCCTGCACAAATGGGGGCTTGTCATCTCGGGGTACGCGTGAGATTCTCTCTGAAGCTTCATTAATTGACCCTTGCTTTAGATGAACTAATCCTTTTGGATTAGTAGCAGTGACCTTGCATTTGGCTGAGAAGCAGACGTGATCAGGAACGATCGCGCAATCTGACAGGTGCTATTCCGAAGGGGTATCCCACGACAGTGTACGAAGGGATAGCCCTCGGAGTGCAAAGGGTGCCTTGGTGTACTTCACCCCTCTTGCAGAGGCGTTATGTTTCTCCGAAGGCTGCTTTGTTTTTCTCTTATATCTGCGATTCTCTGCATGTTCGGAAATCGCGCGAGCGCGCAGGCGAATGTATCCGAAAACCAGGGCACCTACCTCTACGTAGACGCCAACAACGGTTCGGATAATAACTCGGGCGCGCAAAGCTCACCTTTCCAGACCATTCAAACGGCCATCATTCAAGCCAACGCGCTCAATCAAAATGGAGTGGGTGTCAAGGTCATTGTCAACCCCGGCGTCTACCGCGAGACGGTGAACATCGGAAACTACCTGACCACGGGAGCAACCCTCACAATTCAGGCTGCGAATCCCGGGACCGCTGTGATCTCCGGATCGGATGTGCTGACCGGATGGAATAACGAGGGCTCGGGTATTTTCTCGCATCAATGGATTGCGAACCTGGGGCCATGTTCATTCCCGGCCGGGTGGCCCAGCACGATACCGAACATAGTTGCCCGACCGGAGATGGTCTATGTGAACGGACTGCAGATGATACAAGTCATGTCGTACTCCGACCTCCAGCCGGGTACGTTTTATATCGATGACGGGCAGGGGATCATCCACGTCGAACCTCCCGCGGGAGTCGATCTCGGCAGCGCAACGGTGGAAGCATCGACACGCGCGCAGACACTCAACATGGTGGGGCGAAGCAACGTGGTCCTGCGCGGGCTGGTTTTTCGCCACGCGGGGAGTTGCATGAATGCGAGCGGAGCCAATATTTACAACGGGAATAACATCCTCATCGATTCGGTGCAGGCCATGTGGAATAACTGGGGCGGGGTGGGAATCTACTCAACGAATAATTTCACCGTGCGGAATTCGACCGCCAGCCACAACGGCGGTATTGGGTTTATGGCAGCCCAGGTGCAGAACGCGCTGTATGACACCAACGAGAGTGATTACAACAACTGGCGCGGGGCGCAAGGAGCGCTGTTTGACTGGGGCATGGGCGGCACAAAGCTGATGTTTACGCAGAATGTCACCGTGCGCAATCACAATTCTTTCCGGAACTCTGCGCAGGGACTTTGGTTCGATACCGACAATGCGAACATCACAATCGATAACGTCACGCTGGCGCAGAATGTGATGGCGGCCCTGCAATTGGAGGCGAACGAAGGGCCCGTGGTGGTTAAAAACAGCACAATCTGTACGAGCGGAGTCGGAATCAATCTTTTGAACGCACCAAATGTGACTATCCAGAACAACACTCTCTACAACAATGGCGGGAGCGGTATCTACGATGCCGGCGAGATCTTCGTGGCTGGATTCAACGGCGGGCACCCGATCGTGAACTGGCTCACGGGCAATTTCTACAATCTCTTTACGACCGGCACGGTTATAAGCGGAAACACGATTCAAAATGCAGCAATAAATGAAAAGGTTTTCGGAACGTATCTGAACAATAACGACTGGGGCCAGTTCGCGAGTACGCTAAACGCAGGTGGGAACACATGGTACGATCCGTGGAACACGGTGGACTTCGGCCTGCCGTACGGCAAGAGTGTGAACCTGCAGGGATGGCAGGCGTCAGTTAACACCGACAACAACTCAAGCTGGGCGCCCGTGAATTCGCCTGGCAGCGCGTGCGCGGCTCCGCCGGCGGATTACCCTGACTTTTCGGTGAGCCTGAACCGGACCGGGTACACCATCTCGGGCGGACAGGCCACCGCCAAAGTGAGGGTATCTTCGTTCGGGGATGGACCGGTCAACATGCGGCTTGCCGGTTTGCCCAGCGGGGTGAGCGCGAACTTCAGCGCGAACAATATTTCTTACGGTCAAATACTTTTGACGTTCACGGGCAGCGGCCTGGGCCAGGCATCACAGGTGACCCTGTGGGCGACGAGCGGTGATCGCATACACAGCATCACGTTCAACCTGACGGTCGGACCATAGTGCAATGCGTCCGCAGACCGTCGAATGACCTGACGCGAACACGGCGGCTGGGATGAGGATCGGCGCTCTCCAGCCGCCTATTCGCAATCGTAAAGAAATCGTTGAAGCCGGGCCGGACGATGGCAATCCGCTATCAACGGGACGCATTCGTTTACCCTGGCCATCCTCGTCACAGCGGAGCCCGCTCATGAGGCGGGCCTCTTCATGGAAACGATCGGGCTTATCGGCTGCTCACGACTCGTCGAGCATGTGTTGGATTCGTTTGGCCAGGCGAACGATCTGGGGCCAATCCTTCTCGTCAAAACTGTGAGCGTGAGCCACTTTGTTGCGGAGTCTTTCGATTTGCTTGCCAGCCTTGGCCGCCGCGCTCGCGCTGGGAATACCCAGAGCTGCGCGTTCGGATGCATCCGACATGAGGATTTCGATCTTGTCGCTCAGGTGGAGGCAATCCAGCAGTGGGCATTTCTCTTTGCGGCGTTCGCGCTCGGCATGGAGTTGCTTTGCCCGGTTCAGCCTCTGCTGCGACAAGAGCGCGGCCCAGGAATCCTCAGGCCAATTCTGGCGAATGTGTTCAGCAGCCTCGAGCTCTGTGACGGTTATGATTCCGAATAGCCACATTCGTGCCGCGGGCTTGTGCAAGTCGCCGCGTGAGATCACTCCAACGACATTGCCGCGCGCTGACACAAAGCAGCGATCATGCCGGGTCAACACGTCAATCACTTCCGGCAGAGAACTTCTGGCGTTCACTACCTGGCTCGCCGCAAATTCCTTTCCATTTGCTTCGCAATCTCCCGGGCGCAAACTCGACGCCTCGACAAATCCCCACAAGGTCTTCCGCCGATAGAGGCCCGCGACCTCAATACCTGCCGACGTTATCGCCGCAAGGATTTCACCTGGTCCGAGATCCGAATCGAAAGAAACCAGCGGTTCGGCGATATGTTGGGCAGTGATTGCGCGCTGAAACACGCGAAGGGCCGCGATGGGGATGGCGAGCAGCCTGAAGCGCGGCACCACAGCATCTGACTGGACGGGAAGCGAGTCCAGTGCGTACTCTTGCAGATTGCGCTGCAACCTCTCGAGGAGACGGGTGTCGCCCCCCTCAAGAACGGAGGCCAAATCATTTGCCTCCGATGCATACGATATGAGTGAAATCGGGTTATTGCGGTGCAGATCCCTGCAAGTATCGATGAGGTCGGCCAGCTTCACGGTCTTTGCCGCCCCGGAAGCAAGGGCGAAATGCTTTCTGGCATGCGCGATTCGTGTCACATGATTGCGGTACCCGGCGTGGGAGGGGACTGTGAGTTCGCCTACCAGCTTCGCCACGCCCGCGCCGAACCTTCGTTCGAGGTCGCAGAGGGTGACGGCCGTGTCCTCGACAATATCGTGCAGCCAGGCTGCGGCGATCGTCTCCTCATCCTGAGTCACGGTGGAAACGATCTGCGCCACGGATTTGAGATGCGCAGAGAAATTCTGCAACGCAGGGTTTCGGCCCGCTGAGAATCGCTCGTGACTTTCGTTGGCGAACAGCCTGGCAGATTTGACCAGATCACGCACTGCGGCATGCAACCCCGTTACGTTCGAGGGCGATCGATTTCGTTCCATAAGCAGACATCGGCGCCAGTCGTTGCGTCATGGCCAGAAGGCTTTGTTGTTCCGCCCGCATCGGATGTCGGTCTGCAAGACACAATCCCGCCGCGATTGGCAGGGAGTACGCCACTCCGCACACTCTAACGCAGCCTGCGGACCTGGTCTGCTGGCAAAAGTTGTAGCTCAGTTTGCTTTCTATCTCTTCGCGACAGAGAGACGAAGCGCAGATGCGCATGCTCCAGCGCCAGTTCAGGCCCGGAGCATGCGGTGGCTCAGGAGGATCACAAATAGTCGTGGCAGGAGAAGGAGCAGCAGCAGCGGCGGCGGCAGCGGCGGCAGCAGCGCTCAGATGTCGAGATTCTTGACGTCCAGCGCGTTGTCCTCGATGAACTTCCGCCTCGCTTCTACGTCTTCGCCCATAAGGGTGGTGAAGATCGATTCCGTCTCCGCGATGTCTTCGAGTTTCACGGAGAGAAGCGTGCGCCGTTCCGGATCCATGGTGGTTTCCCAGAGCTGCGACGAAGTCATTTCGCCCAGGCCTTTGTAGCGCTGTACCTGGTAGTCCTTCTTGCCCTGGTCCACGATGTAGGCGAACAACTCGCGCGCGGTCTGCTTCTCCACGGGCTCGCGGGCGATGCGCGCGCCCCGGCCGCCTGATTTGGCTTGCGCCCGAACCTCTGCGCTGCCCGGTGAAGGGGCGCCTTCCGCATCGGGCTCTTCCTCTTCAGGGCCGGGCTCGGCCGCAACCGCGGCCTTGGACGAAAACTCGATCAGGAACGGCGGCTCAAGGTAGTCCTTGATTTGCGAATACTTCGACATCATCTGGCGGAACTCGGGGCTCGACGCCAGCGTCCAGTCAATGCAGCGGGTCGCGCCCTGCGAATCGGTGAAGCAGATCGACCAGGTGTGGTGCTCTTCGTCCTCGACCGGCTTCGAGAGCTTCACCTGGAACTCGTCGGACCGCTCCTTCAACTCGTTGAAGAGGGCCTGGAGCTTTTCCGGAACCTCGCTGCCGTTCTTGGAGGTGAAGTCGGAACGGTGGATGAGCTCGGCGCGCGCCAGCAATTCCGTAAGCTTCTCGTTGCGGATGCGCTTGTCCACCTTCTCGACGAAGCCCAGGTACTCGTTGAGGAAGCCCATGAAGCGAGTCAACTCGGCGCCCTCGATGTGGCTGGCGTTCTCGCCGTGGCGCACTACGATGCCCTCGGAGGCGCGCTTCACCATCACCTTCACGAACTCGCGGTCGTCCTTGATGTACTGCTCGAACTTGCCCTTCTTGATTTTGTAGAGCGGCGGCTGCGCGATGAACACGTTGTCGCGCTTGATGAGTTCGGTCATGTGGCGGAAGAAGAACGTCAGCAGCAGCGTGCGGATGTGCGAGCCGTCCACGTCGGCATCGGTCATGAGGATGATCTTGCCGTAGCGCAGCTTGGCGATATCGAAATCGTCCTTGCCGATGCCGGTGCCGAGTGCCGTGATCATGGCCCGGATTTCTTCGTGGCCCAGCATTTTGTCATAGCGGGCCTTTTCCACGTTCAGGATTTTGCCCTTGAGCGGCAGGATGGCCTGGAAGCGGCGGTCGCGGCCCTGCTTGGCAGTACCACCGGCGCTTTCGCCCTCCACGAGGTACAGCTCGCAGCGATCCGGATTGCGCTCGCTGCAGTCGGCGAGCTTCCCGGGCAGGCCGCCGCCGTCGAGCGCTCCCTTGCGGCGAGTCAGGTCGCGGGCCTTGCGCGCAGCTTCGCGCGCGCGGGCTGCGTCGATGGCCTTGTTGATAATGCGCTTGGCCACGGGCGGATTCTGCTCAAGAAACATGCCCAGACGCTCGTTCACGAATGCCTGTACCGTTCCGGCGATGTCGGAGTTGAGCTTGCCCTTGGTTTGGCCTTCAAACTGCGGCTGGGGCAGCTTGACGCTGACTACGGCCACCAGGCCCTCGCGCACGTCGTCGCCGCTCAGGTTCTCTTTCATGTCCTTGAACAGCCCCAGGGACTGGCCGATGGCGTTGATGGTGCGGGTGAGCGAGGTGCGGAAGCCGGACAGGTGCGTGCCGCCATCCACGGTATTGATGTTGTTGGCGAAGCTGAACACCGACTCGGAGTAGCTGTCGTTGTACTGCAGCGCGATCTCCATGTCCACGCCGTCGCGCCTGGCTTCCATCACGATCGGTTTATCGTGCAGCACCTGCTTGCCGCGGTTCAGGTGCTTGACGAACTCGGCGATGCCCCCGACATATCGGAACTCGGCCCGCTTGGATTCCCCGGTCTTGGGATCGGTGGTGCGCTCATCGGTCAGCGTGATTTCCAGCCCCTTGTTCAGGAACGCCAGCTCACGAAGGCGCTGCGCCAGGGTGTCGTAGTTGTACTCGGTGACTGCGAAGATGGTCCTGTCGGGCAGGAAGTGGACCTTGGTGCCGCGCTTCTTGCTGGTTCCCGACATCCGTAATTCGGTGGTCGGCAAGCCACAACTGAAGTCCATCTCCCAGGTGTGGCCGTCCCGCCAGATCTCGACGTTGAATTCCTGGCTGAGGGCGTTGACGCAGCTGACGCCCACACCGTGCAAACCGCCGGACACCTTGTAGGTGGAGGAATCAAATTTGCCACCGGCATGGAGCTTGGTCAAAACGACCTGGACGGCCGGCATGCGCTGCCCGTTGGGCAAATCCATCATGTCGACAGGGATGCCGCGGCCGTCATCGACCACGGTAATCGAATTGTCGACGTGGATGGTCACATCGATCTTTCTGGCGAATCCGGCAAGGGCCTCGTCCACGGAGTTGTCGACGACCTCGTAGACGAGGTGATGGAGCCCCATTTCGCCCGTAGAGCCGATGTACATGGCGGGACGAAGGCGGACCGCCTCCAGTCCTTCAAGGATCTTGATGTTTTCGCCCGTGTAGCTTCCGTTGGGGGTCTGATCGTCGGGGAGGGGTATGCTCTCTGTCGCCATAAGGTTCCGTCGGGCCTTGCTTCCAGCTCCACGTGGTCGCGGTTTCGGTAGAGAACTCGGCGGATCGAATCAGGGGGGCTCTAACCGATTGAAAACACGAGGGCTTCGAACAAAATCGCCTGTATTGATTTTAGCATGCGGAGGGGTGAAAACGAAGGCTCCCGTCGCATCCCACGAAAGTAATATATTGCAGATTACCGAAATCTGAGGGATAATGCTCACAAGTTTAGGAATAAATCTGAATCGTGCTGAAAAAATTTAACTTAGATCGGGTGACTTGGACTACCATTTGGTAACGCGGGAAGCGCAATTCCCGGTCATTCGAAATCCATAAAGGGGTTACTCATCATGAAACTTGCTGTTCGCATTTTCGCTCTCTCCGTCGTTCTCGCGGGTGCCGCCGCTGCCTCGGTTTCCTCTTCGACCACGCACGCCGTGCGCAGCCATCAATCCGCGACAGAGACGTTACCGGTGCCCCAATGCGGACCGTATATTCCGACCTGCCCGCCTCCGGGACAGAATGGCCAGTAATCGGCCCGTAATTGCACAAAAGTGCTAACGGATCTACCGCTTTTTTGTTTGAGCGGAAGGGGAAATAGGCGCTATCCTGATTATCTAAACGGGACGGTGAAAGACCCCCTATGCCTCTAAACCCTGCAATGGCCGTGATGAGTGGAGTGGAGTTTTTGCTCTGGGCGACTTTGGCCTTCCTTTTCTGGAAGAAGAAGTTGCGCAGCCGTTTTCCCGCGATGGGCACCTACCTGGCGCTGCACGTGACCTCGAGCCCCGTTCTGCTTGCCGTGCTGTGTCTTCAAGCCCGTCCGGGCCTCAGCATCCTTTATCCCGTATACTTCTTCGGTTACTGGGCGGTTTACATCGCGAGTGCGATCACGCTGTTCTTTGTGGCAATCGAGGTTTTCCGTTCGGCGCTGTCGCCCTTTTCCGGGCTGATGAAGTTTGGGACCGTGATCTTCCGTTGGGCCCTTTTGGTCTCGATCATCTTGAGTCTGGGTTCGATCTCGTTTGCTAATCGGGGCATTCTCATCATTCCGGAAATCGCTGATCATCTAATGAGGGCGGTAAGCATTCTGGAGCTTTGTCTGCTCGCCTTCCTTTGTCTGAGCATGAACGCTCTACGGCTCTCGGTGCGCGATGTAGCTTTTGGAATCTCGTTCGGATTCGGGCTGCTTGCGGCTAACGACTTCGTGATAAGCTCGCTAGTCGCCGGAAACTCATCCCTCACCAGCCCGCTTCAGTTCGTCAATGAGGTCCTGACACTTTTTGCGCTCGGGGTCTGGGGTACGTGCTTTGCTCTTCGCGAACCAATGCGCAAGCCGGTGGTGCTCCCTGCTAACTCGACCATCTACCGCTGGAACGAGATCGCGTCGGCCCTGGGCCATACCGGCACGCAAGTGGCGGTGGTGCAGCCTGCCAGCGCGTCCAGCAGCTTCTTCCTGACCGATGTCGAAAAGGTGGTCGATAAGGTCCTGACACGCAATTTGCGCGAGAGCGAAACCAAATCCTGAAATTAACGACTCCCGAGGGGG
>Ga0335069_10017412_pt1 | contig 10017 bp, 4 predicted proteins | sample Lox_Sample_11_FD_206714 | JGI IMG/M metagenome (GOLD analysis project Ga0335069, IMG submission 206714) | Soil microbial communities from Loxahatchee National Wildlife Refuge, Florida, United States - Lox_Sample_1.1 | ecosystem: Environmental > Terrestrial > Soil > Wetlands | place: USA: Florida...
CACATAAATAATCAACCTGTATTGCCCGCTTTTGATACAGTTCCCGTTCGTTTTTTGCGTTCAGGCGAGCGTAGGGGTAACAGGTTTACTGGTTGTTGTTACTGGCTTCCGGTGGAGGATTGAAATCCGGCTTTTTCTCTTCTGTACGGAGGAAACCGAAATTGTATCGCAAAGTGATCCCAAACCGCTGGCTGTCCTGCACCCTGGTGCCATTCACCCACACGGAACCCTGCTGCAGGTGAAAGTGCGAAACATTTGTTTTCAGGATATCATTGCCAAACAGGATGATGCTGAGTTTTTTGTTCAACAGATTTTTGGTGATGCTCATGTTCACGGCGCCCAATGTTTTCAGTTCGTAAAATTGACGGAAGCCGTTTACATACATCCAGGCATTGAGCCGGAAGTTCAACGTGGGGGTGGCATTAAAAGAATTTCCTGTGTAAAATGTCCAGCTCGTGCGGCTGTAATCAAGCACGGATCCCTGGTAAGATCCGTTGTAATGACTATAATTCACCTGCACGCCGGCATACATGAAATAACGATGACCCGTTGGCAGGCCACCAAACAGCCGTCCATAAATTTCCTTGTAGGACCCGAGGTTGTCGTAGGTGCGGAACGCAATGCCTGTATTGTTATTTTGATACGTGACGGGGCTGAACACATCGCTGGTATTGTTTACGCCGATGGCAAATACCGGGAAGTCGTTATAGGTGGCATTTAGTTCCACATTGTTGGTAAACTGTGGCTGCAGGCCCGGGTTACCGGTAGAATAGGTAAACTGATCAATGAATTTCGGTGCCGGGTTCAGCTGGTCATACGTGGGGCGTGTAATACTACGCCGGTACAGCACATGGCCTACAAGCGGGTAACCCAGTATTTTAAACAGGTTGTGTTGGATGAATACATACGGAAAGAGATCATAACGGTCAATTGTAAACGAAGTGTCGGTCATGACAAGCTGGTGTCCGTTCATATTGGTGTGTTCCATACGCAGGCCGCCCTTCAGCGTAAAACCGGAAAGTATTTTGGTGAGCTGCAGATAGGCTGAACCGATCTGCTCGCGGTATTGGAAAGTATTGGTCTGGAAAGAATCGATCAGCTTGGGCCCCATGCCGGTTTGTTTGAAATAATCGGCGTCATAATCATTGCGCGCATAACTGAGTTTGAGCCCTGTTTCCAGCGTGAACTGCTGTTTCAGCTGCAGGGTCAGGTCCGTTTTAAGATTCAGGTACCGGGTATCTGCCTCCGAATGACCATTGCCATTAAGTATGGGAGCAACCGGTACCAGGTAGTTGATCGCATATACCTGGTTGTTGGGATTAGCGGAGTAATTATAATCCACTTCCCCGCTCCACTCGCTGCCCATGCTGTCGAGTTTATATTTTGCCACCAGGGTGTTGTTGAGAAACAGCGTGGTGCCGGTATTGCTGATGGGGCTTTGTGTTTGCTGGTATACCTGTTGGGAGCTGCTGTCAGTCACCAGGTTGTCGCTGCTGGCCTGGCTGTTATTCCGGGTGTCGGTAAGGCGCAGGTCGTAGGAGATGTCGAACCTGTTGTTGAATACCATGTCGGCACCCGCACCGATATAATGGGTGATGGGTGAGTACCTGGTGAAGGAATGCTGCTGGAGCAGGGTATCCTCCCCGAGCACACGGTCGGAGGTGATATCCTCATAATAATTTCGATGGGTGTACTGGTAGGATAGATAGGTCCTGAGTTTTCCAAAACGCCGGTTGACACTGAACCCCGCAGAGAAACTATTGTATACGCCCTGGTCATCCCGCAGGTTCACGCTCCCCGAGGTCCCCAATTCCGTTCCCTTCTTAAGCACGATGTTGATGATGCCGCCGCTGTTGGATGCATCATATTTTGCCGAAGGCGTGCGGATGATTTCAATCCTGCTTACGCTTCCGGCAGGCAGGCTTTTGAGCAGGGAGGCGATATCATCTGTACTCATCTTCATTTGCACGCCGTTGATGTAGATGGTGGCCGGCGTGGTGCTGTTGAGGTATACATTGCCATCCTGGTCTACAATGGCCCCCGGTGTTTTTTCCATCACTTCATAGGCATTGGTGCTGCTGTTGGCAATGGGTTCCGCATCGATAATGGTTTTCTCCCCTTCCTGCCGAATGGCTGGTTTGGCCGCGGTTACGGTTACGGCTTGCAGGGACTTGCCGGCCGTCTTCATGGTAATTGTTACCGACAGGGACTGTTTTTGCACGGACAGCCTTTTTTCTGTTGTTTGAAACCCGATGGCGGATGCCCTGATGAGATAGGTACTATTGCCGTGAACGGGGAACCTGTTTCCGGCAGACTGACTCACTTGTGATTGAAGCAGTACAGAATCAGGGAGGGAGATGAGTTGAATACTGGCGTTGATCACTGAATCCCTTCCCTGCGTCTTTAACCTTACCTCCAGGGTAAGTTTTTGCGCTGTGGCAAGATTACACAGCAACGCAAACAAACATGTTGCCCATAATTTATTTGCGAGATTCATTTTGTGGCAGGTAGTTGGATAAAGTTTGGGTGCGACCCAAAATTACGATATGGCCGACAATGGATTGCACGTTTTTGCGTGCGCAGGGTGACCTTGCGGACAACAATGTTTGCCCTTCCTTAACCAGCAAAATTAATTTTTACGATTCCGGACCGGCGTTTGCATGTTCCGGACACAAACCGACAACCCTAACCGAAGATGAGATGAATCAGGAATGGTGAGACTTCCACCGGTGAATCACCCTGCAAATGGAAAACCCGGCCCGGCCACCCCGATTTTTTTCCACCGGTAAGAAATTGGGCGCCGCATTCTCCGGAAAATATATAATTTGACCCCCTTTAGGGGAATTGGCAGTAATTTTGTCCTACTCTTTGCTGAACGCTTTCCTGATTTGACCTTACCGGCCGTCCTCCGGAATCGCTGACCTGATAATAAGGACGAGACACCTCTTTTATTTCCATACCGCGGTGAAAAGGAATCTCATTTCCTGGAATCATTGCATACGGCCGATTCCTACAGCCCGGGTTGATGGATAAGTTTTTAGTTGTACGCAAACATCTATGGTATCAATACGCGCAGGATTAACCAGAAACAATAACACGGTATCCCCCAGCATGGCCTTTCTGCCGTGCATTTTTTATCTATTGTCGATACTGACGGTCCCGGCCCTGAGTTTTGGGCAGGGGGCTGGCCCGGCCGACAGTTTACCCTCGTTTACGCTTCAACAGTGTGTAGACTATGCCCTTCAGCATCAGCCGATGGTAAACCAGGCGTTCATCAACCAGCAGATCACCCGGGCCTCCAATGCCATTGCACTATCCGGCTGGCTGCCGCAGGTGAACGTCACCGGCAACCTGACGCATTACAACACCTTGCCAACAGTTTTTGTAAAGGACCCCAGCGGAAATATCACGGAACAGAAAACCGGCGTCATCAATACCGCTATTCCGATATTGTCGGTTTCTCAAACCATTTTCAACCCAGCACTGCTGTTCGCTGCCAAAAGTGCACCGCTTTATGTGAATCAATCGGAACAGATCACAGACAGTACCAAGATCGGCGCCGTTGCCAACGTGAGTAAATCGTTTTATAGCCTGCTCCTTACCATTGAGCAGATTGCTGTGTTGGAAGAAGACACGGCCAGGCTTGGCAAAAACCTGCGTGATACTTACCATCAATATGTCAGCGGTATCGTGGATGAAACTGATTACGATGAAGCAGCCATTTCCCTGAACAACTCCAAGGCCCAGCTCAAACAGGCGATGGAGAATGTAGTACCGCAATATGCAACGCTTAAACAGGTGATGGGATACCCGCCGCAGCAACATTTCAATGTCAGTTATGATACCTCCCAAATGTTACGGGATATATTTTTCGATACTACGCAGACCCTGCAGTATGAAAAAAGGATCGAATACCAGCAACTGGAAACTTCAAAAAAAATACAGGGCCAGCTGGTAAACTACTACCGAAAAGCATGGCTGCCGACCCTGAACGCTTTTTTTGATTACGATTATGAATTCCAGAACAATGATTTTGGCAACCTGTTCAGCAACGCCTATCCTTATTCGTATGTTGGCCTCTCGCTCAGCCTGCCGGTATTCACCGGTTTTGCCCGTACCAAAAGTGTTCAAAAGGCCAGGCTGCAGGCGCAGCTGCTCGACTGGGATGAGATTGCCCTGAGGTCGCAGATCTATACAGAATACACAACGTCGTTGGCCAACTACAAGAGCAATTTGTACAACCTGGAAGAAATGCGCGACAATGTGGCCCTGGCCAGGAAGGTGTATGATATCGTGGCCCTGCAATATGTACAGGGCGTGGTAGCCTATCTTAATGTGATCACAGCGGAATCGAACCTGATCACCTCTGAAATAGGATACCTGAACGCATTGTTTCAGTTATTGTCAAGCAAAATAGACCTGGAGAAATCCATGGGTTATATAACCGTCACTCATTAATGTGTCAAACAACATATGAATATGCGTAAACCGGCATCCGGCTTGTTCTTACTGGGGAGCGTGCTGATCGTTTCCTGCTCGCAAAAGCCGGCCACTCCGCCCGCAGCCATACCGGTCAACCTGATGACCATACAATCAAAACCGGTATTGTACTACGACAAATACCCGGCCACTACGGTGGCCCTGAGCCAGGTGGATATACGCCCGCAGGTACAGGGATATATCACCGGTATTTATTTTATTGAAGGAACACATGTGCGGTCCGGCCAGAAACTCTACGCCATCGATGAACGCCTTTATAAAGCAGCCTACGACCAGGCCGCGGCCAACGTGAAAGTAGCGGAGGGCAACCTGGTTCAGGCCCAGCAGGATGCCGAAAGATATATTTACCTCAATGCACATAATGCGGTAGCCAAGCAGTTGCTTGATCACGCCGTCATTGCCCTGCAGAATGCCAAAAATGAAGTCCTCGCCGCCCAGCAGGCCCTCAAAACAGCCGCCACCAACCTGACCTATTCGATTATCACCGCCCCCTTTGATGGTACCATTGGTTTCAGCCAGGTAAAGCTGGGCAACCTGGTGAGCGTTGGTCAGACCATCCTGAATACGATTTCAACCGATGACCCGATGGCCGTTGACTTCCTCGTGAATGAGGCGCAACTCAGCCATTACGAAAAACTGCAGAACGACAAAAAGGCGGAACCGGATTCCCTGTTCACCATCACTCTGCCTGACCACAGCGTATATCCATACCCGGGAAAGATCTCTGTCATCGACCGCGCCGTGGATCCGCAAACCGGGACGGTAAGAGTACGTTTGGTTTTTCCTAACCCACACCAACCACTACGTGCCGGGATGAGCTGCGTGGTAAGGGTGCATAACCTGGAAACTACGCCGCAGATCGTCATTCCCGGCAAGGCCATCGTGGAGCAAATGGGAGAGTTTTTTGTATTCCTGGCAAAGGACTCCGCAACAAAGGCCCAGGATGATTCCGGTCAAACAAAGGATCCGCACCTGATCGCCATCCAAACGCGGGTGGAAACCGGGCAAACCATCGATTCTGTGATCCTTATCAAATCGGGGCTTAAAGTAGGAGATCGCATTGTGGTGGATGGCATTCAGTCGCTTCACTCCGGGTCCTGGATCAATGCATCGGGGCCCGGCGGGCATAAGAAGGCCGACAGCACAAAAACCCATTAAGAAGGTCCCATGTTGTTTGTTTTATGATCGCAAATACATTTATAAAGAGACCGGTCACTGCCATCGTGATTTCCATCCTGCTGGTTCTCACCGGTACGATCTGTATCGTGATCCTGCCAATAGACCAATATCCTGACATCACACCTCCCATTGTACAGGTAAATGGACAGTTTACCGGCGCCGACGCCCAAACGGTGGAGCAAACGGTGGCCACGCCGATTGAACAGCAGGTGAACGGCACACCGGGCATGGAATACATGCAAAGCAACAGCACCAACAACGGGCTGATGAACCTGAACGTTACTTTTAACATCGGTACCAACATCGATGTAGCCACCCTCGACGTTCAGAACCGTGTAAGCATCGCCACCCCGTTGCTGCCTTCCGTGGCAAGCCGGTTGGGCATCACCGTTAGGGCCGTGAACCCCAGCATGCTGATGATGGTGGCGATCTACGCACCACAGGGCACGCACAACATCACCTTTCTCGACAACTATACCAACATTTTTGTGCAGGACGCGCTGCTCCGTGTCCCTGGCGTAGGCACCATCACGCGGTTTACGGATGATTTCAGCATGCGGATATGGATGAACCCGGAAAAAATGGCTGCCTATAACCTCACCCCGCAGGATGTGATCAACGCCTTGAACAGCCAGAACGTACAGGTGGCTGCGGGATCGGCCGGTGTACCGCCTCAGCAAAAGTCGCAGACCTTTGAGATCGGCATCCTGGTCAACGGCCGGCTCAGCAAGGTGTCGGAGTTTCAGAACATCATCGTTAAAACCATTCCCACTACCGGTGCGCTTGTTTATCTGAAAGATGTGGCACGTGTGGAGCTGGGCAAATTCACGTTTTCCAGCAATTCATTCGTGGATGGCAAAAGAGCCTCTTACCTGCAAATTTACCAGGCGCCGGGCAGCAACGCCCTGCGTACCGCCCAGGGTGTGTACAAGGAACTCGACCAATTGAAGCAGTTCTTTCCCGCCGATGTTGCCTACTCCGTGCCATTTGAGTCTGTAACGGTGGTAAAGGTTTCCATGGAGGATGTGGTGTATACCCTGCTCCTCACGCTGGGCCTTGTGGCCATCGTGGTGTACCTTTTTCTGCAGAATTTTCGCTCCACCCTGATCCCCGTACTGGCCATTCCTGTTTCTATTTTCGGGACCTTTTGCTTTTTTATTCCGCTTGGGTTTACCATCAACACACTTACCATGTTTGGGTTTGTGCTGGCCATTGGTATTGTGGTGGATGATGCCATCATAGTGGTGGAGGCCACGCAGCATTATATTGATGAAAAGGGCATGTCACCCAAGGAGGCGACCTACTATGCCATGAAGGATATATCCGCGCCGGTGGTAGCCATCGCGCTGATCCTGGCGGCCGTATTTGTGCCCGTGGGTTTTATACCGGGCATCGTGGGACGACTCTACCAGCAGTTTGCCATCACCATTGCCATTTCGGTGCTGATCTCGGCTTTTATCGCGCTGTCGCTCACCCCGGCCCTCTGTTCCCTCCTGCTCAAACCCAGCCGCATCAACCAACAGGCAAGGGGTATGAACCGCTGGTTCTTTTTGTTCAACGAATGGTTTGAGCATCTTACCCGGTCCTATTCGGAAGGCGTACGCAAATGGATCCGGGCTTCGCGGTTTGTGCTGGTATTACTGGTATGTATATGCGTAGGGGCCTTCTATATGTTTCGACATAAACCCACGGGTTTTATTCCCTCCGAGGATGATGGGAATATTTATGTAAGCTTCCAGCTTCCGCCGGCTTCTTCCACGGCGCAGTCGGTTGCGCTCATGACCCGGCTCATGCAGGTAGTAGGCAGCACACCGGGGGTGGCGCACTATGCGGCGCTTTCGGGGTTTAACGTATTGACCAATGCCAGCAACTCCAACTGCGGCACGGTCTACTGCCAGCTCCAGCCCTGGGCCGACCGCCGTACCGACGATCAACGGGTACCCGGTATTTTGAAAGTATTGCAGAAACGTATTTCCGATGCCGGCATACGCAACGCCAACGTGGAGGTGATCCAGCCCTCACCCATTCCGGGTATCGGGGCCAGCGTCGGATTCAATGTACAGATTGAACAACGCAGCACCAACGACGATCTCCATTCTTTTGAAAATGTCGTGAACCGCTTTATAGACGAGGCCAATCAACAGCCCGCCATTGCCAACGCATTTACGTTTTACTCTTCGCATACACCTGCCTATAGTCTTACGGTGGACCGGGACAAATGTGAGAAGCTGGGCGTCAATGTTGGGGATGTGTTTACCACCATCCAGGCTTATATGGGTAGCCTGTACATCAATGACTTTACCACGTACAACCGCACCTTCCATGTGGTGGTGCAGGCGGACACGATATTCCGCAGCATGATCTCCGACATGGACAAATACTATGTGCGCAACCAGGCGGGGGAAATGTTGCCCCTGGGCACGCTGATCACCTACAAGCCTACGGAAACAGCACCACTGATTTCACACTTCAATATCTTCCGCACCGCGGAAGTAGACGGCGTTGCCGCCCTGGGCCATAGCAGTGCCGATGCCATCGAGGCATTAAAGGACGTAGCGGCCAAAACACTGCCGGAGGGATACACCTTTGAATTTTCCGGTATGAGCTACGAAGAAATACGGGCGGGATCCACCACTGTATACATCTTCCTGTTTTCCATCACGTTTGTATTCCTGTTTCTCGCCGCCCTGTACGAAAGCTGGTCGGTCCCCTTCTCCGTATTGCTGGCCGTACCCATCGGTGCCTTTGGCGCTATCCTGACCCTGGTGCTGGTGCCCAGTCTTACCAATAATGTATATGCGCAGATAGGATTGATCACGCTCATAGGGCTGGCCGCCAAAAATGCCATCCTGATCGTGGAGTTTGCCAAAGTGCGGGTGGACCGGGGAGAGGAACTGATCCAGTCTACCATCGATGCGGTGAAACTTCGGTTACGCCCCATTGTTATGACGTCCATGGCCTTTATCCTGGGTGTACTGCCCCTGGTCTTTGCCACAGGCGCCGGCGCGGTAGCCCGTCGTACCATTGGCTACACCGTGCTGGGAGGTATGCTGTCCGCCACCACGCTGGCCATATTTATTGTGCCGGTCCTGTTTGTCCTTATCACCCGCGTGTCCTATGGCAAAGCCAAACTGCAATACCTGCGGGAACACCACGATGAACTGATGGAAAAAACCAAAAAAGTGGAACAGCAGGACATTGACCCTGAGTTGGAATTTGAAATCAAAAAATCGCGTGAACTGCATGGACTGGATGAAGGCAGTTCAGGCCAACCCGCGCAGGCATGATTGCAAATACGTTTATAAAGAGGCCCGTAACGGCCATCGTCATATCCCTGATCCTGATCATATCGGGGGTCATCTGCATATTCAACCTGGCCGTAGACCAATACCCGAATATTTCTCCCCCTTCTGTGTCTATTTACGGTCAGTATACCGGGGCGGACGCCCAAACAGCGGAACAAACCGTGGCCATTCCCATTGAAGAGCAGGTGAATGGTGCGCCTGGGATGGAGTATATGCAGAGCACGAGTACCAATTCCGGCAATGTCAACATCAGTGTTACGTTTAATGTAGGCACCAATGTGCACATCGCTGCACTCAATGTACAGAACCGCGTGGGCATCGCCTCGCCGCTGTTGCCAACGGTGGTCAGCAAACTCGGTATGACGGTCCGCGCCCGCAACCCGAGCATGCTCATGATGGTAGCGATCTATTCTCCGAATGGTTCGCATAACATTACCTTCCTCGACAACTATACCAACATCTTTGTGGAAGACGCCCTGTTGCGTGTGCCCGGTGTGGGAGACATCAATACGCGTACCGACCAGTTCAGCATGCGTGTATGGATGAACCCTGATAAAATGGCGTCCTACGGACTCATGCCCAGTGATGTGATCGCTGCCCTGAACGCACAGAATGTATATGTAGCTGCGGGCGCGGTGGGGGCGCCTCCGCAGGAATTGGGACAGACCTATGAACTAAGTGTATTGCCCAACGGGCAGTTGCAGAAAGCTGCCGATTATGAAAATGTAGTGGTTAAAACGATGCCCGACAGCACACAGCCTGCGGGCAACCGGCTCGTGTACCTGAAGGATGTTGCCCGTGTGGAGTTGGGCAAATTCACTTTTTCCAGCAACTCCTTTGTGGATGGTAAGCGTGCCTCCTTTGTGATGGTATACCAGGCCCCCGGGAGCAATGCGTTGCAAACCGCCAACAACGTGTATGCAGAATTGGAAAGGCTGAAAAAATTTTTTCCGCCGGATGTTGACTACCGCGTGCCCTTTGAGTCCATCACCATCATTAAAGTATCCATCTCAGACGTGCTCGGCACATTGCT
>Ga0335069_10017413_pt1 | contig 10017 bp, 8 predicted proteins | sample Lox_Sample_11_FD_206714 | JGI IMG/M metagenome (GOLD analysis project Ga0335069, IMG submission 206714) | Soil microbial communities from Loxahatchee National Wildlife Refuge, Florida, United States - Lox_Sample_1.1 | ecosystem: Environmental > Terrestrial > Soil > Wetlands | place: USA: Florida...
AAGCCCACGTGGTTGTAGTCGTAGACTTTCCCTTGCTGAGTAATCCCGAGGCCAGCAATGGCCGTCTTACCTTTGAGCGACATAGATCCTCAAGTCCGATTCCAGATGTTTGCGATAGCTTCAGATCTCAAGTTGCAGAGGTTCAGCCTTGCCCCGTCAGTGTCCTTCGCGCTGCAGCAGGATACGTCGCGCTTGCGCGGCGACGGTGGCCGACACGTTCTTGCTCTTTGCCAGGAGACGGACGTCGCGCTCTTGCAGGCTGTTGACGAAGTGCATCGCGGTGGCCATCGGCGTCTTCGGATTGGTGACGAGCGCCAGGCGGACCTGATAGTTGCGCGGCCAGTATTTGTGCTCACCGATCTTGCGCAACAGTTCGACGTCGGAGTTGCGGTTGCGCGCCACCAAAGCGATCTCATCGTCGGTGATCCGCGGATTCTGCAAGACGAAGCGTTGAATCAGTCGATTCGGATCGCGGAGAAGAATGCTGCGCGCGTCGCGGTTGCCCTTCAGAGCGAGCTTGATACGTTCACCCACGGTCATGTGTAGGATCTGGTTGTAGAGGCTCTTGTTGACGGGCTTCGCGTCCTCCGGCTCATCAATGAACTCTTGGGGCACAACATAGGGATCGTCGCCGCGCTCGACGCTCTCGGCAATTGCTTGCAGTTCCTCTATTGGTATCGCTTCGCCGTCACTCATGCCTTAGCCGCTTTGGCGGCCTCCGCTTCCTTGATGACTTTGTCCGCCAGATGCGCCGGCATCTCCTCGTAGTGCGAGAAGGCGACGGTAAACGAGCCGCGCCCGCTGGTCATTGAGCGCAGATCGGGGGAGTACTTGAGCACTTCCGACATCGGCACTTGGGCACGGATGACTTGCCCGCCGGGTTTGGAATCGACGCCAAGAACCTTGCCGCGCCGGCTATTGAGGTCACCGATGACATCACCCATCGACTCGTCAGGCACGACGACCTCCATCGACATGATCGGCTCCAGGATGATCGGCTTGGCCTTCGCGAGCGCCGCCTTGAAGCCCATCGATGCGGCGATCTTGAATGCCACTTCCGACGAGTCGACGTCATGGTACGAGCCGTCGTAGAGCGTGACCTTGACATCCACAATGGGATAGCCAGCAAGGATGCCCTCGTGCAGCGCCTCACGCACGCCCTTTTCCACCGCAGGAATATACTGTCGAGGCACCACACCGCCGACGATCTCGTCGACGAACTGGAAACCCGTGCCGCGCGGCAGCGGTTCGACCTTGAGCCAGGCGTCGCCGTACTGACCGCGGCCGCCCGTCTGCTTTTTCAGTTTGCCCTGCGCCTCGGCTCGTCCCTTGATCGTCTCCACGTGCGGCACCTTCGGCGCCTTCAACTCGACCTCGGCGTTGTATTTGCGTTTCAAGCGTTCGATGACCACCTCGATGTGCAGCTGACCGACCCCGGAAAGGATCAGTTCGCGCGTCTGCGGATCGCGATGCATTTCGAGCGATGGATCCTCTTCCATCATGCGTGTCAGCGCCTGCGTAGCCTTCTCCTCGTCGCCTTTGCTCTTCGGCTCGACAGCGAAGGAAATCGCCGGGGGATCGTGCGTAAAGCCCGGGTAGATGATGGGCGCCTTCTCGTCGGCGAGCGTGTCACCGGTCGCCGTATCCTTCAGCTTTGCGACGGCAACGATCTCGCCGGCAACGGCGTGTGGCACCGGCACTTGCTTCTTCCCCGTGACCTTGGAGAGATGACCGAGGCGTTCCTTGCTATCCTTGTTCACATTGAGGACAGTGGAATCGGTCGCCACCTTACCGGAGAGCACGCGGAAGATGGAGAGCTTACCGGCGAACGGGTCGACGGTGGTCTTGAAGACCAGCGCGGAGAACACCTCATCCGCTTGCGGCCGGCGCTCGATCGGCTCCTTGATCTTCGGGTCTTGGCCATTGAGCACGCCGAGATCGCTGGCTGCGGCGAGATACTCGATGGTCGCATCGAGGAGCGGCTGCATGCCGACGGCCTTGGGTGCGGAGCCGCACAAGACGGGAACGAAGCGCCGCGCCAGCGTCCCCTCGCGCAGCGCCTGCACCACGTCCTCATTCGACAGCGTGCCGTTCTCGAGATATTTCTCGGTGAGCGCGTCGTTCGCCTCCGCGGCTGCTTCAATCATTCGCTCCCGCGCCGCCGCCGCCTCGGCCTCGAGATCCGCCGGGATGGCCTCCTCCTTCAAACTGCCGTCAGGCTGTCCGATGAGAGCGCGCATGGTGATCAAGTCGACAACCCCGCGGAAGTCTTCCGCCGCGCCGATGGGATACTGAATCGGCACGGGGTTGGCGCCGAGGATTTTCTTCATGTCGTCGACCCCGGCCTGGAAGTCGGCGCGTTCGCGATCCATGCGACTGACGAACGCCAGCACGGGCAACCCGAGCTCTGCGCTCCGCGCCCACATTTTTTCCGCTTCGACCCGTATCTCGTCAGCCGCCGGCGCCAACACGAAGATCACACCGGTGCAGGCGCGCATGCAGTTGAGCGCGTCGGGCAGGAAGTTGGCGTACCCTGGCAAGTCGACCAGGGTGATGTCGTGCTTCTTCCACGTCAGGCTATGCAAGGCGGAGCTGAGGGTGATCTTGCGCCGAATTTCTTCGGGCTCGAAGTCGAACACCGAGCTGCCATCGTCGACTCGGCCCAAACGGGTTACCGCACCCGCTCCGAAGAGGATCGCATCCGCCAGGGAGGTTTTCCCGACACCTCCCTGGCCCGCTACACCGACGCTGCGTACCAATTTCACGTCATCAGCCATATCGCCTCCGCTTCACTCCTGTGCGTTGCGTTCGTAGATCAAGCGTAGTCCGTCCAATGTGAGGAACTCGTCCACCTCTTCGATCGTTTCCGATTCTGGTGCCAGCAGCGGCGCAAACCCGCCGGTGGCGATCACCCGTGCTCCGACCTGGTTCTCCTTTTGTATGCGCGTCACCAGGCCGTCAACCAGCGAGACGTAGCCGTACACCAGGCCCGATTGAATGGCATGCACGGTGTTGCGCCCGATGACGTGCTTCGGCTTGACGAGCTCGACCCGGTAGAGCTTCGCGGCGCGCTCGAACAAAGCGTCACTCGCAATGCCGAGGCCCGGCGCGATGACGCCTCCGACATACTCGCCTTTTTCGGAGACGTAATCGAAGATGGTCGCCGTGCTGCAGTCGACGATGATGGTCGCGTCGTGCGTGCGCTCGTACGCCGCGATGGCGTTGACGATGCGGTCGGCACTGACCTCCTGGGGCTTGTCGTAGAGGATCGGCATGCCGGTGCGAATACCGGGGCCGACGAACATGGGTGTGACACCGATGTAGGTGCGGCACAGCGTCTCGATCACCTGGGTCATCGGCGGCACCGACGACGCCACCGCGATCCCGTCGATAGCCGGGCTGCCGGCGCCAGCCAGCAGGTTGCCGACCAGCACGCCGTACTCGTCGGCCGTCCGCCCGCTGTGCGTCTGCAGCCGCCAATGCTGGCGCAGCACCGCCCCCTCGTACACACCGAGCACCGTCTGCGTGTTGCTGACATCAATCGTGAGAAGCACCGCTGCGCCCATGTCTGTGAACCCGTCGCTCCAAATCACTGTCCTAGCAGCTTGCCGGACTTGGAAGCCAGCAGCGACCCATCGAGGAGCGGCCCACGCAAATGACAGCGGCAGCAGCGCGCGCTTCCCGCCTCACTGGCCGGAGTTCCGTGCATAGACCAAGCGCAATCCGTCGAGGGTGAGGAATTCGTCCACCTCCTCGATGCTCTCCGATTCAGGTGCCAGCAGCGCCGCGAACCCACCAGTGGCGATCACTCTGGCTTTCATACCGATCTCCTTCTGCATGCGCGCCACCAAGCCATCCACGAGCGAGGCGTAACCGTGCACCAACCCCGACTGGATCGCGTGCACCGTGTTACGTCCGAGCACGTGCTTGGGCCGCACAAGCTCGACTCGGTAGAGGCGTGCCGCACGCTCGAACAATGCGTCACTGGCGATGCCCAGACCTGGCGCAATGACCCCGCCTGCATACTCGCCCTTGCGCGTGACATACTCCAGTTTGGTCGCCGTGCCACAGTCGACGACGATGGTGCTATCGTGCGTACGCTCGTAGGCGGCAATGGCATTGACCACGCGATCGCTGCCAACTTGCTGGGGATCGTCGTAGAGAATCGGCATACCGGTTCGCACCCCCGGGCCGACGATCAGCGGTGCAACGCCGAGATACATCCGGCACCAGCCATCGATCACCTGCGTGGCGGGCGGCACGACGGAGGAGACCGTGATTCCATCGATGACTGGACTACCGACCCCGGAGAACAGATTACGCAGCAGCACACCGTATTCATCCACCGTGCGCCCGCGATCGGTTTCCAGACGCCAGTGATGGCGGAGCGCGTCGCCTTCGTAGAGACCGAAAACGGCATGTGTGTTTCCAACGTCGATCGCGAGCAGCATGGGGCAGTCAGTCGTCAGCGTTCCGCTGTCAGCTCGCGGTTGGTTTCGCCGGGGCATATCCGTCAACAACCGTCACATCGCCGGCGACGACGCGCACGTCCCGCCCCGCGGTATCGCACACCATCAGTGCACCATCGTCGCCAATCCCGCGAACGACCCCAGCGTAGCGCCGGCCGGCGCCCTCGATCTGCACGGTGCGGCCGGTCAAGCACGAGCGACCCTCCCAGAGGGGACGGAGGGCGGCGAATCCTTGCGCGAGGAACAGACCGTAGCAGTCGTCGATGCGTGCCAGTAGGCGCTCGGTAAATCGCGTGCGGTCGATCGATCGTCCGGCCGCGGGACAGAGCGCCGTCGCCTTGTCGCGTAGGTCGTCCGGGAAGTCCTCCGGCGCAGCGTTGAGATTGACACCGATTCCGAGGATGACGAAGCGAACGCGATCGTCGTCCGCCTCCATCTCCGTCAGGATGCCGGCAACCTTACGGCCATCGATGACGACGTCGTTCGGCCACTTGATGGCCGCCTGCGGGACCCATTCGCTGATCGCTTCCGTTGCGGCCACGCCGGCGACCAGGGTCAATTGCGCCGCCTCGGCAACTGCGATCGGCGGCCGCAGGATGATCGACAGGTAGAGGTTGCGCAGCGGCGGCGACACCCACGTGCGGCCAAGCCGTCCTCTACCCTTGGTCTGCGTCTCGGCAATGACGACGCAGCCTTCGGCAGCGCCGGCGGTGGCAAGGCGTCGTGCCTCAGTATTGGTCGAGTCAATGGTCTCGAAGTACTCGATGCGACACCCAATGCGCTGCGCCGCCCGCGATCGGCGCAAGGATTCAATCGACAATGGCGCATGTGCGGCGGCACGATTCATTGATTGGCGTTCAATCGTTGGCGTTGGTGTAGACCTCGCACCGGCCTCTGGCCGGCGCGAGGCAGTTCCGTCACCGCGCTCATACCAGGAACAGCGTCATGTGCAGATCGACGGCCGGTACGGAATGCGTCAGAGCACCAATCGAGATGATGTCGACCCCGGTTGCGGCGACGGCGGCTACATTGGTCAGGGTGACACCGCCTGAGGCTTCGATGAGCGCCCGCCCGCCGATCCGCTGCACGGCCTTGGACATCTGATCGATCGACATATTGTCGAGCAAAATGATCTCGGCGCCGGCGGCCAGTGCTTCATCGACTTCGGCGAACGTCGTGCACTCCACCTCGACCTTCAGCCCGTGCGGTGCGCCGACGCGTGCCGCGCCCACGGCGGCACCGACGCCACCGGCGGTGGTGATATGGTTGTTCTTGATCAGGATGCCGTCGCCGAGCCCGGCGCGATGGTTAAAGCCCCCACCGACGCGCACCGCATACTTCTCGAGGACGCGCAGCCCGGGCGTAGTCTTGCGCGTGTCGACAATGCGGCAACCGGAACCGCCCACCGCGGCAACGAAGCGTGCCGTGAAGGTGGCGACGCCCGACAGGTGTTGAAGGAGGTTCAAGATGACCCGTTCGGTGGCCAGCAGCGTATGCGCCGGACCCGCCAGGCTGGCGACGACGTCGCCACCGGTCGCACGAGCACCATCGGTCACCTGCTCCCGGATGTCGACCTTTCCGCCCGCCGCCGCACACACCTTGCGGATCAATGGCAGGCCGGCGATGACCGCGTTTTCCTTCGCTGAGATTTCAGCGCGCGCCCGCTTCTCCGCCGGCACGGTGAGCCGCGACGTCAGATCGCCGGAGCCCAGATCTTCGGCCAGCGCGGTTCTGACCAGAGTGTCGACGGCAGGAAGATCGAAGACGTCCATGCTCAAACCGAAAACGAAAGGCAAAAGTCAAAACGCAGAACGCAGTCATCAAAAGTGAAGCAGTCAGAATCCGACTCTCGGACTATTGACCTTTGCCTTTGGGCGGTTGCCTTTTGACGTCCCATTCAGCTCTCCGCCCGCAGCGCCGCCAAATGCCGCTGCAGCGTCCCTTGTCGCTCGCGCAGCGCGCTCGCTTTCGCTCGCTCCTTCTCCACGATGTCGGCGGGGGCGCGATCGATGAAGTCGGGTCGGCCGAGCTTTGCATCGACGCCGCTGAGCTCCTTGTCGACCTTGGCCAGGTCCCTCTCGAGCCGCTTCCGGACTTCCTGCGGGTCGACCACGCCGCGCAATGGAACGAAGATTTCACCGAGACCTTCAACGAGTGCAGACGGCTCACCGCTGGGCCGCTCACCCGCCGCGAGCAAGCCGACCGTCCCCACCTTCGCCAGCGCCTTCATGTACGGCGCGAACTTGCTGACCTCATCGCCTCGCCCATCCGCCGCCACATGGATCGCTACGGTCGCATTGGGCGGGATGCCCAGTTCGGAGCGGATATTGCGCACGCCACGTACCGCCTCGATGAGGCGATTCACCGCCTCCTCCGCCGCGACATCGCGCCGCGCCGCGTCGGCCTTCGGGTACGGGGCGATCATGATGCTATCGGTCGACTTCTCCACCGGCAGCGCCTGCCAGATCTCCTCGGTGACGAACGGCATGAACGGGTGCAGCAGGCGCAGCGACTGTTCCAGCGTGTGCATCAGCACCGCTTGGACTTGTTGCTTGCGCGCCGTGTCGTCGCCGTATTGCGCGACTTTGCTCAGCTCGAGGTACCAGTCACAGAACTCGTGCCAAATGAATTGATAGAGCGCCAGTGCACCATCGTTGAAGCGATAGTTGCCAAAGGCGGCACGCACATCGTCGATGACCGCTTGCAGCCGCGACAGGATCCAGCGCTCCGGCAGGCCCAGTGTGGCCGCGTCGAGGGTGGCGAGGACAGGCGGCTGCGCTTCGAGGTTCATCATGACGAAGCGCGTCGCGTTCCAGATCTTGTTGGCAAAGTGGCGGCCGAGATCCGTCTTCTCGACCGCGTAACGCACATCCTCGCCCGGCGGTGCCAGCGAGACGATGGTGAAGCGCAGGGCGTCAGCGCCGTAGTTGGCAATGACGTCGAGCGGGTCGGGCGAGTTGCCGAGGGACTTGGACATCTTGCGGCCCTGTAGGTCGCGCACGATGCTGTTGAAGCACACCTCGCTGAACGGGCACTCGCCCATAAACTCGTAGCCGGCCATCACCATGCGGGCTACCCAGAAAAAGATGATGTCGGCAGCGGTGATCAACGTGTCCGTCGGATAGAAGCGGCGCAGCGTCGGTGTGTCCTCTGGCCAACCCATGGTGGAGAAGGGCCACAGCCAAGAGCTGAACCACGTGTCGAGGACGTCGGGATCCTGGTGAATCTTGCCGCTGCCGCAATGTGCGCACTGCGCGGGATCGACACGCGCTACCGTGTGCTCGCCGCAGGCGTCGCAGTACCACACGGGGATGCGGTGGCCCCACCACAGTTGCCGGCTGATGCACCAGTCGCGGATGTTCTCCATCCAGTGCAGGTACACGCCCACCCAGCGTTCCGGATACAAACGCAGCTGTCCGTTGTCGACGGCCGCGATGGCAGGTCCGGCCAATGGTTGCATGCGTACGAACCACTGCTTGGACAGGTACGGCTCGATCACCGTGTTGCAGCGCTCGCAGCGGCGGATGGGCACGCGATACGGCTCCGCTTTGACCAGTAGACCGCGGGCTTCGAGGTGGGCCACGATCTGCTTGCGCGCCTCGAAGCGGTCGAGGCCTTCGTATTGGCAACCGTTCTCGTTGATATGTCCGTCGGTCGACATAATAACCAGCGGCGCCAGGTTGTGGCGTCGGCCCATCTCGAAGTCGTTGGCGTCATGCGCTGGTGTAACTTTCACGGCGCCGGTGCCAAAGGCGGGATCGACGAGTGCGTCGGCGACGACCGGAATGGCGCGATCCATGAGCGGGAGGATCACGCGCTTGCCGATCAAGTCGGTGTAACGGTCGTCCTCTGGATTGACCGCGACGCCAGTATCTCCCAGCATCGTCTCCGGGCGCGTCGTGGCGACGACCACGCCCGCGCCGCCACCTTCAGCGGGATAACGGATGTGCCACAGATGACCCGCTTCACCGCCTTCCGTGGTGATTGCTTCCTCATCAGACAGTGCCGTCTGGCAGCGCGGGCACCAGTGAATGATGCGGTTGCCGCGGTAGATGAGCCCCTTCTCGTAGAGGCGGACGAAGACCTCACGCACCGCCTGCGACAGGCCGGGGTCCATGGTGAAGCGTTCACGCCGCCAGTCGCACGACGAGCCGAGTTTCTTCAGCTGCAGCAGGATGGTACTGCCGTAGCGCTCCTTCCAGGCCCATACGCGGCGCTCGAATTCCTGACGACCGAGATCGTGGCGGCTCAGGCCTTCCTTGGCGAGTTGCTTCTCGACCACGTTCTGCGTGGCGATGCCGGCGTGATCGGTGCCCGGCATCCACAGGGTGACGTAGCCGTCCATGCGTTTGAAGCGTACGAGTACGTCTTGCAGCGTATTGTTGAGCACGTGCCCCATGGTGAGGACACCGGTGACATTGGGCGGCGGGATGACGACCGAGAAGCGTGGCCCGGGCCGGCTTTCGTCCGCGAAGAAGTAGCCGCGTTCTTCCCAGATGCCATACCACTTGTCCTCAACGGCAGCTGGTTCGTAGGTCTTGTTCAGGTCGGCCATAGATCGGAATACGTCGCGCAGATGAGGTACTCTCGGTACAAGAATCGCGGCCGGTTGGCAACGGTGGCGACGCCGCTGCTCGGGCCTGCGCCCGCCGGCTCCCGGCACCGGGATTTTGTGCTAGGGTCCACCACCGGAGGACGCCATGCGCAGCTTCATTGGGTTGACGGTCAACGACGCGATGACGCGGCCGGTGACGACGCTGGCGCCGGACGCGACGGTGGCCGAGCTGGAGGGTCTGTTCGAGCGCTACGACTACAACAGCTTCCCGGTCGTCGAGCGCGGCCAGCTCGTCGGCATCGTTACCAAGTTCGATTTCCTGCGTAACTTCATTTTCACATCGGATACGGTCCTGCCGCATTACGACGAATTGATGCAGCGCCGCGTCGGCGAGATCATGCGGCGTCAGGTAGCAACCGTCGATCCGGAGTTGGCGCTGACGCGCGTCTTGCAGATGATGGTGGACATGACCATCAAGAGTTTCCCTGTGGTCAGCAGCAGCAGGGTCGTCGGTATCATCTCACGCGAAGACGTCATCCGCGCCCTGCGCCGAGCCGTCAACAGCGGCTAGGTCAAGGCGCGCGCGCTCGGCTTTCGGCAACCACCGGTGCTATGGTGGGCGCCGCATGCGCCGGAGCGTCCTCCTCCTTCTGCTCGTTTGCCTGGCAGGGTGTCTGTGGCGCAGCTACGGCACGATCATGGATGTCCACCTCGACGTGCTCACGCAAACGGCGAACAAGCTGTATAGCGTGGTCGAAAGCGGTCGCGGGCCAACGGCGGAAAGTATGGCGGAGTACGTGTATCCGGCACAGCGGGCGCGCGAGTTCATGCGACAGTTCAGCAGCTACAGCAGCCGCCGGTCGTACCAGCAGTTCGGCGCGCTCGTGGACCGCTACGAGGCGCTGGTGCGGGAGGTCGATGCGGCGCGGTCGCAGGGACGACTGGGTCCGGAGATAGTCGCGAAGCTCAAGAGTGAGGCCGATGTCTTGCGGG
>Ga0335069_10017414_pt1 | contig 10016 bp, 8 predicted proteins | sample Lox_Sample_11_FD_206714 | JGI IMG/M metagenome (GOLD analysis project Ga0335069, IMG submission 206714) | Soil microbial communities from Loxahatchee National Wildlife Refuge, Florida, United States - Lox_Sample_1.1 | ecosystem: Environmental > Terrestrial > Soil > Wetlands | place: USA: Florida...
CGGCCGCACGACCTATTTCTGCGGGAGATGCCAGAAGAAGGCGTGAATGCCCGTTCCTGCGACCCGCCGCAACCCGTTGAAATGGGCCTCTTCTTTATTGCAGCGGCTCGGCGAAAAACCACCTCTGCAACAAAGAAAGTTGCGAATCGGCGTTTTGCGCCAAGGGCTTCCAGGATTTGTTGTTTGTTGCGGCGATTCTCGGGGTGATAACGCTATCCCAGCCGACGCTTGATCTCGTCCGCGATCTGCTCGACGGGGCGGCCGGCGTCGATCGCCACCCAATTCGGCGGCTTCTCGATGCGCCGAAGCTGCGCGCGCAGCACCTCGACCGTCGCATCCGAGGCATCCCCACGCCGGCCGCCGATGCGCCGCTCCAGCACCTCCGCGGGTGCGGTGAGCCAGACTCCGTCGAACCGCACGCCGGCCTTTCGCGCGACCTCTTCCAAAGCGGTACGGTGCCGCTCTTCGCCGTAGACCGCGTCGAGGACCACGCCGTGCCGGGCGGCCAGCACTTCCTCCGCCGTCTCGGCCAGGGCGGCGAACACCTTGTCGTTCATCTCTGGCGTGTAGCCGGACGGCGGCAGCTTTGTGGTCTCGCCCACGCCGGCCAGGCGCTTCCGCGTCACGTCGCTGCGTAGGATCACCGCACCTGGAGACGGACCGATCGCCGGTGCCACCGCGCGCGCGACCGTGGTCTTGCCGGTGCCCGACACCCCGCCGATCGCCAGTGCCCGCGCCGGCGGCGGCTCCAGATACGTGACCGCCCGGTCCAGCAAACCGCGCGCCTCGTCGAGCGGTGCTTGCGCCGACGAGTGCATCGCCTCGGCCCGGCTCACCGTCACATGCGCGCGGATGGCCGCCCGGCAGGAGAGGAACAGCGGCAGGGCCGCGAGACCGTCATAGTCCAGACTGCACTCGAGATATCGGTTGAGCAGCGTGTTGGCCAAAGCCCGCAGGCCATGGCGGTCGAGGTCCATGACCAGGAACGCAAGGTCGTAGAAGACGTCGATGCTGGCGAAGTCCTCGCTGAACTCGATCGCGTCGAACAATGTGGGCCGGCCGCCGATGAGGCAGATGTTGTTGAGGTGGAGGTCGCCGTGGCAGCGGCGCACCAGGCCGGCATCGCGTCGCCGGTCGAGCAGCGGCGTCAGGCGCTCGAGCTCGGCCCATGACAGCCGCGCCAGCGCATCCACCTTCGCCCGCTCGAACACGCGCCTGGCCATCGATTCGAGCACGGTCATGTTCTCGTCGACGATGGTCGCCATGCCCTCCGCCCCGCCGAAATCCGGGCGCTTCTCGGCCGCCGCGTGGAAGCCCGCGATCGTCTCGGCCAGGCTCCGCATCAGCTCCGACGTAAGCTTGCCGGCGCGGCGCTGCTGCTCCAGGAGATCGCTCTCCTCGAAGCGCCGCATCACCAGCACCCAGTCGATCGCACCGGCCGGCTGGTCCTCGGCGAGGCGTAACACTTCGCCGTCGCGCACCACCGCTTTCACGGCGAGATAAAGCTGCGGTGCCGCCCGCCGGTTGACCTCGAGCTCGGCGAGGCACGCCTTTCGGCGCAGCTCCGGCGTCGAGTAGTCGAGATAGGGATATTTCACCGCGCGCTTGAGCTTGTAGGCGCGATCACCGGCCAGGAAGACGACCGCTCCATGCGTCTCGCTGCGCTCGACGGTCTCGTCATCCGCAAGGCCGTACATCGCGGGCCTCGACAGCGCCTCGATCGTCTGCTGCTGGTCGGGGCTCACCGGATGTCAGGCCGCCGCGGTCAATGCCCAGGCGCCGTAGCCCACGACCTGATCGCGCGGGCCCGCGGTGTCGCCGGAGTTGCGCAGGTCGAGACGGCGGCAGGCGAGCCCGCGCCGCTTCGCCACCTCCAGCAGCCCGCGGATCGGCACGCGGCCGCAGGCGGAGTCCTCATCGAGGGCCGCCCCGTCGAGCCGCTCGATAGCGCCGGCCGTGTGCCCGTCGAGCGAACGCGCCGTCGCGTAGTCGTGATAGTGGCTGAGGTCCGACGAGATCACGATCAGGGTCTCAGGCCCACCCCACACCGCCTCCAGTAGCTTCGCCACGTCCTCCCCGCTCGCCACGCCGACGACGACCGGCAGCAGCGCAAAACTTCCAAGCGTCCGCTGCAGGAACGGCAGGTGCACCTCGAGGCAGTGCTCGCCCGCGTGCGCCTCATCGAGGATCTTGACCTCAGGCAGGCCGCGCAACCGGTCGATCGCCGGCCGGTCGATCGGAATGTCGCCGAGCGGCGTCCGGAACGCCTTTACCGAGGGCAAAGCGAATCCGCGGAACGGCAGGCGATGCGCGGGCCCCAGCAGCACGACGCGCCGGATGCGGTCGCGAATGGGTCGCAACAGCGCATAGGCCGCCGCGGCAATAGGCCCCGAATAGATGTAGCCCGCGTGCGGGACGATGATCGCCTTGGGCGGTTCGCCGCGGGCGGCCGCCTCATCCAGCATTCCGTCGATGTCGGCGCCAAGCTCGTCCGCCGATGCGGGATAGAACATACCCGCCACGGCGGGCGGGCGGACCGCGGCTTCCGAGAGGGAAGGCATTGTCACCTCGCAGCAAAAATTGCCCGGGCGGCGCTGGACCTGACGGTGGCCATTCCCCATCTCTTGGACAACAATGTCAAGCATCCCCGCCGGAGAACCCGTGACCACGGCTGTCGTTCCCGATCCTTCTGTCGTCCCCGCCCGCTACTGGCATGGGCTGCCGGACGGCCGCCTGCAGTGCGACGTCTGCCCGCGGTTCTGCCGCCTCCACGACGGCCAGCGCGGCCTGTGCTTCGTGCGCGCGCGGCAAGGGGACGAGCTGGTGCTGACCACTTATGGCCGCTCGTCCGGCTTCTGCATCGATCCGATCGAGAAGAAGCCGCTCGCCCATTTCCTGCCCGGCACGCCGGTGCTGTCCTTCGGCACCGCGGGGTGCAATCTCACCTGCAAGTTCTGCCAGAACTGGGATATCTCGAAATCACGGGAGACGGACACGCTGGCCGCAGCCGCCTCGCCCGAGACGCTCGCCCGCGCCGCCAAGGCGCTCGGCTGCCGTTCGGTGGCCTTCACCTACAACGACCCCACCGTGTTCCTCGAATACGCCGTCGACACCGCCGCCGCGTGCCGCGCCCACGGGATCAAGTCGGTGATGGTGTCGGCCGGCTATATCACGCCCGATGCCCGCCATGAGCTCTACCGCCATGCGGATGCGGCCAATATCGACCTGAAATCCTTCGACGAGGACTTCTACCACCGGGTCTGCGGCGGCCATCTGCAGGACGTGCTCGACACGCTCGAATATCTCGTGCGCGAGCGGCGTTGCTGGACCGAGATCACGACCTTGCTGATCCCCGGCGAGAACGATTCACCCGGCGAGATCGAGGCGCTGTCGCGCTGGGTGGCCGACCGGCTCGGCCCCGACGTCCCGCTGCACTTCTCTGCCTTCCATCCCGACTACAAGATGCTGGAGAACCCGCCGACCCCGCCCGCGACCCTGCTGCACGCGCGCGAGATCGCGGTGAAGCACGGCTTGCGCTACGTCTATGTCGGCAACGTGCATCACGAGAAGGCCGACAGCACCTACTGCCACGCCTGCGGGGCCTGCGTGATCGGCCGCGACTGGTACGAGATCACGTCCTGGGCGCTGACCGACGACGGCCATTGCCGCAACTGTGGTGCACGCTGCGCCGGCGTCTTCGACGGCCCTCCGGGAACCTGGGGCCGCAAGCGCCAGCCGGTCGATCTCAGGCGGTGGGCGCGCGCCTGACCAGCCCCTCCGCGAAAGGATAGGGCGTCATGTCGGCTTGTGCGGTTGGCGCGCCTGACCGATAGTTGGCCCATGGCTGACCTCGCCGATTTGTCCGCAACCGAGCTGCTGTCGGGCTATCGCGCACGCCGGTTCTCGCCGCGCGAGGCGGTCGACGCGGTGCTCGCGCGGATCGATGCACAGAATCCGCGTCTCAACGCCTTCATCCTCGTCGACGCCGAAGGCGCGCGGGCCGCCGCCGCCGCCTCGGAAGCCCGCTGGATGAGCGGTGCGCCGTGCGGACCGCTCGATGGCGTGCCCGCCTCGATCAAGGACCTCGTGCTGACCAAAGGCTGGCCGACCTTGCGCGGCTCGAAGACTATCCGTCGCGACCAGCCATGGACGGAGGACGCGCCGGTCACGGCACGATTGCGCGAGGCCGGCGCCGTGCTGCTCGGCAAGACGACGACCCCGGAATTCGGCTGGAAGGCGTTGGGCGATTCCCCGCTCACCGGCGTCACGCGCAATCCCTGGAATCTCGACCACACGCCGGGCGGCAGCAGTGCGGGTGCCGCGGCCGGAATCGCCTCGGGCATGGGGCCGCTCGCCATCGGCACCGACGGCGGCGGGTCGATCCGCATCCCCTCGTCGTTCAGCGGCATCTTCGGCATCAAGCCGACCTTCGGCCGGGTCCCGGCCTATCCGCTGAGCGCATTCGGCACGGTTGCGCATGTGGGCCCCATGACCCGCACGGTTTCGGACGCGGCGCTGATGCTCAGCGTGCTGGCCGGCTTCGACGATCGCGACCCGTGGGCGGTGCCGCGTCATCACCGCGATTTCAGCGCCGGGCTTGATCTGGGCGTGGCGGGCCTGCGCATCGGTTACAGCCCGATGCTCGGGTATGCACGCAACGTCGATGCCGAGGTGCGCGCCGCCCTCGACGAGGCTGCCAAGCGGCTTGCGGCGCTTGGCGCGATCGTCGAAGCGGCGGATCCCGGCTTTGCCGACCCCCGCGATGCGTTCATGACCTTGTGGACCTCCGGGGCCGCCAAGGTAGTCGCGGACATCCCCGAGGCCGCGCGGGCGAACATGGACCCGGGCCTTCTCGCGTCGGCCCAATACGGCGCCACGAAGAGCGCGGTCGACTATCTCGCGGCCGACGCGGTGCGCACCGAGGTCGGCCAGGCGATGATCCGCTTCCACCGCCGCTATGACTTGCTGCTCACACCGACGGTCGCAGTACCCGCCCGGCGCATCGGCGAGGACAGCGCCGATCCGACCTGGATCGACTGGACCCCGTTCAGCTTCCCGTTCAACATGACCCGCCAGCCCGCCGCGAGCGTGCCGTGCGGCCTCAGCGCGTCCGGCCTGCCGATCGGCCTGCAGCTCGTCGGCCGCCATCACCAGGACCATCTCGTCTTGCGGGCCGCGCGCGCCTACGAGGCGGCGCATCCGTTCCCGCGACCCATACTGGGCCCGTGAGTCCGCTCGCGCGGCGACTGCTTGCCGCAGCCCTGATGCTCGCCCCGGCTCCGAGGCAGCCAACCGCGGCGGCGGAGTTTCCCACAAAAGCAATCCAGGTCATCGTGCCGTTCAGCTCCGGCAACCTGATCGACGTCTTGGCGCATGGATTTTCGGAAGCTCTCGGCCGCGCGATCAACGGCCCCATTCTCGTGGTCAACCGCGAAGGGGCGGCCGGCATCATCGCCATGACGGCCGTCGCAACCGCGCGCCCGGACGGCTACATCCTCGGCTTCGCACCCCAGGGCCAGATCACGATCCAGCCGCACATCAAACCGGATTTGCCCTACCGCGCCGACTCGTTCACGCCCATCTGCCAGACCTTCGAGAACCAGTTCGCGCTCGTCGTCGGGCCGAACTCGCCGGCCAGGGACTTCAAGGCGTTCTTGGCGCTGGCCAGGGCGGCACCGGGCAGGCTCACGTGGGGTGACTCCGGTGCGGCCACGGTTCCGAACCTGCAGATGTACAGTCTTCTGCGGAGTGCCGGCATCGAGATGGCCTACACGCCCTATCGCATCTATGGCGACCTCCTGCGCGACGTGACGTCGGGGCGCCTGGACGCGGCGGCGCCGTCGATCGGCTCGTTCACCACCGACACGGTGCGCGCGCTGGCGATTCTCGCCGACCAGCGCCATCCGCAGTTCGCCGAGGTACCGACCGTGGCCGAGTTCGGCTACGCGGTGTCCATGCCCGGCTTCGGCGGCCTCTACGCGCCCGCGGGCGTGCCGGCCCCTGTGCTCGCGATCCTGGAGAAAGGCTGTGCGGCCGCAGCGGCCGACGGCGCCTATAAGGCGGTGGCCGCCCACACCGGCGCCCTGGCTCGCTACCTCGCCCACGACGCGTTCGTGCGCCGGCTCCAAGACGACAGCCGTGCCAAGGCGGCGCTCATCCGTTCGCTCAATCTCAAGCTCGACTAGCACGCTTGTTGGTCATTTGATCATCAGTTGACAGCCGCGCGCCGCCCTTATATCGACGCCTTGGAATGGCACCGCGGTCGCGGCGCGAAGGCAAGCGAGGGAGCATAGGATGTACAAGGGTGTTTTGTTGGTGGCCGGGATCGCAGCGTTCAGCGTCATGTCGGCGGGCATCGCGCACGCCGCGGGCGACGCGGCGGAAGGCAAGAAGGTGTTCACCCGCGTCTGCGGCGCCTGCCACACCGATCAAGCCAATGGGCCGCGCAAGCTCGGCCCAACCTTGTTTGGCGTGGTCGGCCGCAAAGCGGGGTCGATCGAGGGCTTCCGGTACTCGGAGGCGAACAAGAAATCGGGCATCACCTGGACGCCCGAGGTGCTCGATGAATACCTCAAGGATCCCAGGGCCAAGGTCCCCGGCACGATCATGGCGTTCGCCGGGTTGAAGAACGACACCGAGCGCCAGAACGTCATCGCCTATCTCGAGACCCTGAAGTAGCGCTTGCGGCGGCCCGGCCGGTCGGCGCTCAAATTGCGCCGCAGCCGGGCTGACGCTAGGGTCTCCCCGAACAGGGGCGAATCCGCGAGGGGCAGCGCATGGATCTGAAGTCGTTCATCCGGGACGTGCCGGACTTTCCAAAGCCCGGCATCCTGTTCCGCGACATTTCGCCGCTGCTCGCCGACAAGAACGCCTGGCGGTCCACGGTCAAGGAGATGGCGAAGCTCATCTCCCGGCATCAGCCCGACATCCTGGCCGGTATCGAATCGCGCGGCTTTCTGGTCACGGCCCCGCTGGCGCTCGAGCTCGGCTGCGGGTTCATGATGGTCCGCAAGCACGGCAAGCTGCCGGGCGGGACCATCCCGCACACCTATGCGCTGGAGTATGGAACGGACACGATCGAGATCCAGGCCGACGCCGTCCATAAGGGCCAGCGCGTGGTCGTTCTGGACGACCTCCTGGCGACCGGCGGCACGCTGGCGGCCGCGATCAACCTCCTGCGCAAAGCCGGCGCCGACGTCCGCGCAGCGGTGTGCATCATCGAGCTGGCGGCGCTCGAAGGACGCAAGCGCCTCGACGTGCCGTTCGAGGCGCTGCTCAAATACTGACCACCGCGGCGGGACAGGGGCCGTCCCCCGTTAATGAATTCTTTGCCCTTTTTGCCGTTTATACCGACTTGAGTCGGCACCTCGCGCGCAGTTTGCGAGGCCAGCCGGGCACTTAGGCGACGACTCAGGGTCGATGACGGCCCGCGGGACGCGATCGGCGGCAGGGGGAATGATCGTCACGCAACCAACTGCTGTTCTCGGCGCAGCCCTGGGCTCGGGGTTGCTGGCACTGGCACTCCTGTATCTACGGAGCGTGGATGGAAATCGGGCGCTGGGCTGGTGGGCGGCTGCGGTCTTCGCCAACATGGGACAAGAGGTCATCCAGCTCACGGGCGCGATCATGCCGCCCGGCCTGCCCTTCTATCTGGCCGAGCTGGGGGTCACCCTGAAAGCAGCTCTGTTTCTGGCGGGAGCGCTCCGGTTCCTCGAACGCCCGCGCTTTGATCGGGTCATCCTGCTCCTGTTCCTGGCGGCGGTCGCGTGGGCGAGCTTCGCGGCCGTGCAGGAGTTGCCGTTCTTCCTGCGAACCGCGCCGACCCACTGGCTCGCCGGTGCTGCCATGCTCGCCACGGGGCTTGCGTTCGTGCGCGCCGAGAGCGGCGAGTTGACGCGCGGCTATCAGCTGGTCGGGCTGGGCTTCATCGCGTGGGGCGTGCACATCTGCGACTATCCGCTGTTGCGCCCGGTTACCTGGTTCGCACCCTGGGGGTACGTCCTCGCCGAATGCTTCTCACTGGGGATCGCGGCGAGCCTCATCGTCATCGTGCACAGCCGGCAGGCCAAGGCGCTCGGACGGGCGACGCGGCTCGCGCAGGCCTCGGCACAGGGACAAGTCGACAGCGAGCAGCGGTTTCGCGACTTCGCCGAAATTTCGTCCGACTGGCTGTGGGAGATGGATGCCGATCTGCGGTTCACGTATCTGTCCGACAATTTGCGCCGCTCGCTCGGCGTGAACCCGCAGAACGGCCTTGGCAAGCGGCGCGAGGAGATTCACGACCTGTCGCGCGATCCCGAAAAGTGGCAGGCGCATCTCGGCGATCTGGCGGCGCGGCGCCCATTCCGCGATTTTCGCTACGCCTATCGCCTGCCGACAGGCGACGACTCCTACATCTCCATCAGCGGCAAGCCGCTGTTCGATGCGGCCGGCAATTTCACCGGCTATCGAGGCACCGGGCGCGACATCACGCGCGAGGTCGATGCCGACCGGCGCGCCGGCGAAGCGCAGGTGCGGCTTGCCGCGGCCTTCGAGAGTCTTGCCAACGGCATTGCCCTGTTCGACCGCGACGACCGTCTCATCGTCTCCAACCCCGCCTATCGGCGTTTCACTGGATTGGGCGACGAGATGCTCACGCCGGGCATTCCGCTGGAGCAGATCTTGCGCGCCCGCGTCGCCCGGAAGCTCGTGACGCTCCAGCCGGGCGAGGACATCGAGAGCTTCATCGCCAGGCGCGCCGCCCGCGACCGCAGCGTGCACCCGCCATTCGAGCGCCAGCAGGCCGACGGGTCGTGGATCCTCATTTACGAGCAGCCCTTCGAAGGCGGCCGCGTGGTCACCAGCTACGACATCACAGCACTGAAGGCCCGTGAGAGAGAGCTGGCTGAAAAGACGAGGCTCCTCCAAAGCACGCTCGAGTACATGGGCGAGGGCATCAGCGTCTACGATGCCGACCTGAGGATGATCGCCTGGAACGAGCGGCTGATCGAAATGGTCGGCCTGCCGCGCGAGATGTACAAGATAGGAACGCCTTTCGAGGATATCGTCCGCTATTCCGCCGAACGCGGCGAGTACGGCTCCGGCAGCATCGAGGGCTACGTACGCGACCGCATCAACCAGTCGAAGCTACCGGTGCCACATCGGAACGCGCGCTGGCGCTTCAACGGCCGCTATGTGGAGCTGCGGCGCAACCCGATGCCCGGCGGGGGATTCGTCACGGTCTACTCGGACCTGACGGAACGCAAACGCGCCGAAGACGCGCTGCGCGAGGCAAAGGAGGCCGCGGAGGCGGCCAACAAGACCAAGTCCGAGATCCTCGCCAATATGAGCCACGAGCTGCGCACGCCGCTCAATGCGATCATCGGGTTCTCCGACATCATCCAGCGCGAGGCGTTCGGCCCGGTCGGCGAACGCCGCTATCTCGACTATGCGCGCGACATCCACGACAGCGGCGCCCACCTCCTGGCGCTGATCAACGACATCCTCGATGTCTCGAAGGCCGAGGCCGGCCGGATCGAGCTCCTCGAAGGGCTCGTCGACGTGACGGAGCTGTTCGATTCCTGCGTGCGGCTGGTATGCGCGCGCGCCGACGAAGCGCATGTCGCAATCGAGGCATTGCCGACCGATCGGTTGCCGAAGCTGAATGCCGACGGCCTGCGGCTCAAGCAGGTGCTGCTGAACCTGCTGTCGAATGCGATCAAGTTCACGCCGGCCGGCGGCCGGGTCACCCTCGCCGCGCAGATGGGGGACGACAAGAGATTCGTCATTCGGGTCTCCGATACGGGTATCGGCATGGCGCCGGAAGACATCCCGAAGGCGTTGTCGCCCTTCGGCCAGCTCGAATCGACCCGCGCGCGCCGCTATCCAGGAACGGGCCTAGGCCTGCCGCTCTCCAAGGCGCTGATCGAGCTGCACGGCGGTGAGCTCCGGATCGAGAGCGAGGCCGGCAAAGGGACAAGCGTCATCGTCACTCTGCCGGCCGCGCGCGTCCTGGCCGCCTGAACGGTCAGCGCGAC
>Ga0335069_10017416_pt1 | contig 10016 bp, 4 predicted proteins | sample Lox_Sample_11_FD_206714 | JGI IMG/M metagenome (GOLD analysis project Ga0335069, IMG submission 206714) | Soil microbial communities from Loxahatchee National Wildlife Refuge, Florida, United States - Lox_Sample_1.1 | ecosystem: Environmental > Terrestrial > Soil > Wetlands | place: USA: Florida...
CGAGGCGAGAGAGCTGGAGAAAATAGGTGTCGGGGGGCTGGGGGGTTGCTGGAACCGGCATGTCACTCGGTGGTTTCGGAGCGGAAGATCGAGATCGAAACCGCCCTGCCCTGCGAGATGTTGTAGCCATCGATGCGGTTGGCCACATTGTAGCGCAGCCCGATCGCTTCCGCACGCTGCACGAAGCTGCGTTCAGAGCTCTTCTCAACCAGCGCAAACCTGCAACTGCCCTGGGCCAGGAAGTCGGCGGCGCCCGATCCATCAGTCAGCACGGTCGAGGTCCCCGTCATGAAGACGAGGCTCGGTTCGTGAAATCCGGCCGCCGCTGCCTTCGGTCCGGTGCAGGCGACATTGCGCAGCGCGCGGGCAATCTCCGCGCTCGGGAACAGCGGCGTCAGCGCCGGCAGCACGACGCCATAGACCGCAAACGCCAGAAACATCGCTGCGACCACGGCGTTCAGCAGCGATCGTTCGGCGCGGCCGTCGTCATAGAGCCACCAGGCGAACAGCCCGAAAATCAGCGCCGCCGCCACGAACGGCCAGGCCAGAAACACCGGCTGCCGGGTCACGGTGATCGCGCCGATCACCGCGATGATCGAGGTCGCCGCGGGGATCGCGAACCACCAGGCCGCGCCGCGGCTGAGCCAGGAGCGGGACAGCACGCGCCGCTCCAGCGCGCCGACGGTCAGGATCGCGACCGCCGGATAGAGCGGCAGCACATAATGCGGCAGTTTGGTCAGCACGGCCTCGAACACGATCCATGAGGGAACCAGCCACGCCAGCAAAAATTGTGCCCCCGGCTCGCGCCGCGCCCGCCAGACGGCCGGCGCAGCCATGCCGGCGAGCGGCGCCCCCGGCCAGAACGTGATCCAGAATAGCAGCAGGTAAACCCCTGGCGGTGCGCCATGCGATTCCTGCGCCGACAATTTGCTCAGCATGTCGCCGCCGACCGAGTCGGCAAAGAAGGCATCGCCCGCGCGCCAGTAGATCGCGACGAACCAGGGCAACACCAGCACCAGCATCCACATCAGGCCCCAGACCGGGCGCAGCCGCGACAGCCACGCCACGCTGCGGTCGAGGATCGCCAGCGTCAGGATCGTGAGCGCCACGAACATCAGGATGATGCCCTTGAGCAGGATGCCGCCGGCGAGCGCGGTCCAGAAGATCGCGGGCCAGCTCCAGGGCGGATGCGGCAGATCCTCGCCGCGCTGCCAGGACAGATAGGCGCGCGCCATCGCGCCCATGGCCGCGACGACGGTAAGCAGCAGCATCGCATCGGTCTTGCCGAGCCGCGCCTCCACCCCGAGCAGCACCGAGCTGCACATCAGAAGCGCGGCAAACACCGCGCCGCGCCGGGTCACGAAGGCAAGCGCCGTCCAATAGGTGAGCAGGACCGCGCCGATGGCGCCGATCAGCGAGGGGACGCGGTAGAGCCAGATCCTCAAGGGCGCTCCCGAAAGCCCGAGCGCCGAGGCGGTTTCGACGGCTGCGGCCTGCAGCCAGTAGATGCCGACCGGCTTCTTGTAGCGGACGTCGTCCTGGAAGCGAATGTCGACGAAATCGCCGGTCTCGACCATCTGCTTGGTGGCCTGCGCGAACCGCGCCTCGTCGCGATCGACGGGCGGGATCCGGAAGAAGCCCGGCAGGAACAGGAGCAGACCGCAAAGGATGAGAAACGCCGTCGCCCGGGTATGGCTGAAGGTGACGAATTCGATCACGCGGACGAGCCGTTGACCTGGATTCACCAGGTTTTTCGGCTCGCGCGGCTCTCCAAAACGGGGGCGGGCGTAGGTCTCAAGCATGGGTTCCGCATACGATGAAACAGCATGGGCCACAACCGCTTGGCTTGCAGTTACTGTATTCTGACCACGACTGTGTCCGCCGCGCCCGCGGCGTCGATGACGGTGAGGCGCGCAAACCCCGGTCCGGGTGGATCGATGAGCCGCTGCCTGCGGCCGTCGATCTGGCCCACCGCCATCCCGTTCACGAGCATGGTCATCGGCAGCACCCCGCCCGCGACCTTGACCGGCATGGCGGATGCCTCTGCGCCGCCCGAGCGGTCGAGTTCAAGCCGGGAACCGTTTTGGGGGAACTGGATGTGCAGCGCCTGATCGCCTCCGGCGCGGACCAGCTCGCCGAGGGGCCGGAACCGGCGCAGCGGCAGCGGCAGTTTTGCGTTGCTGGACAGCAGCGCGCCCTTGGGCGGCTTTGGCAGGGCCGCCGGCAGCTTGCCGGTGCGCGCGAAGGCATCGAACAGGATGGGCGCGGCCGCCACGCGCCCGATCAGCCCCGGCACGGGTGCGCCGTCGGGGCGACCGACCCAGACCCCGATCGTGATACGGCCGTCAAAGCCGACCGACCAAGCGTCGCGATAGCCATAGCTGGTTCCGGTCTTGAACGCGATCCGGCCCGCGGCGGCGTTTTCGGGCGGCGGCGTGCCGAGCAGCACAGTGCCGACCTGCCAGGCCGCGGCCTGGTCCATCAGCCTCTGGGGATCGCGCTGATCGCCATCGTCGCGCATGATCTCGCGCAGGTGCCGCGTCGTGCCGAGCCGCGGCAGCCCGGCATAGAGCAGCGCGAGATCCTGCAGGGTCACGCCGACGCCGCCGAGGCCCATCGCCAGCCCCGGCGCTTCATCCTTCGGCAGCACAAGATTCGCGCCGGCCTGCCGCAGGCGCGATGCAAGCCGGCTCGCGCCGACGCGGTCGAGCAGCGCGATCGCCGGCACGTTGAGCGACAATTGCAGCGCCTTGCGCACCGGCACGGTGCCCTGAAAGGTCTGGTCGAAATTTTCCGGCGCGTAGGAGCCGAAGCGGATCGGACGGTCGTCGATCAGGCTCTCGGGATGAACAAAACCGTCCTCGAACGCGAGTCCATAGATGAAGGGCTTTAGCGTCGATCCCGGCGAGCGCACCGCGCGCGTCATGTCGACCTGGCCGGCGCGGCTATCATCGAAATAGTCGGCCGAGCCGACATGGGCGAGCACGTCGCCGCTCTCATTGTCGACCACCATGATCGCGACCGAGACGTTTGGCCCGAGCGCAATGGCGCGGTCATGCGCCAGCGGCTCCAGCACCCTCTGCAGGCGGGCATCGAGCGTGAGGCGGATCACCGCCGCATCCTTCATGATCGCGGCCGCCTGGTCGGAGGCGTGCGGCGCCAGGATGGGGATCGATTTGCGCATCCGCGACACGGCCACCGCCTCGGCCTGCGCGGCGTCGTCGCGCGTGATCCGCTTCTCCTCGACCATGCGGTCGAGCACGCGGTCGCGCGCGGCACGCGCCGCGTCCGGATAGCGGTCGAGCCGGCGGGTTTCCGGCGATTGCGGCAGCGCCACCAAGAGTGCGGCCTCGGCCAGCGTCAGCCGTTTTGGCTCCTTGCCGAAATAGGCGATAGAGGCTGCGCGAATGCCTTCGAGATTGCCGCCGTAAGGCGCGAGCGCGAGATAGAGATCGAGGATCTCTTCCTTGCTGAGCTGCCGCTCCAGCTCGACGGCGCGCACGATCTGCCTCAGCTTTGCGTAGAGCGAGCGCTCGCGCCGCGGCTCCATCAACCGCGCGAGCTGCATCGTGATGGTCGAGCCGCCGGAAACGATCTGCCCGCGCGTTGCGAGCTGGAACACGGCGCGCGCCAGCGCCAGCGGATCGACGCCGTGATGGTCGTAGAAGCGCTGGTCCTCAAAACCAAGCAGCACGTTCAGATAGGTCGGATCGACGTCGGCCTTGGCACTGACCGGCAGCCGCCAGCGGCCGTCGGCCATCGCATAGGCGCGCAGCAGTTTTCCGTTGCGATCGACGATGGTGGTCGAGATTTCGCGCGCCTTTGCCAGCGGCAGCGGCCCGAGGGAGATGACCCAGGCGGCGAAGAGGCCGCAGAGGCAAACGATCGCCAGCATCGTCGTCGCCAGGACACGAACCGCGCGTCGTTTTCCTCCGCCGTCATGGCCGGACTTGACCGGGCCATCCACGTCTTCGTTCTCGGCGAGGAAAGACGTGGATGCCCGGGTCAAGCCCGGGCACGACGAGGGAGTTTGAGGCTCCAGCGTCCCCCCCAACTCGCCGCTCATCTCAGCATCACTCATTCAGCATGCTCATTTCGCCGCCCGCACCTCGATCGCGCCGGTCCCGCTGCGACCGTAGCGCGAGGGATTGTACATGTCCTCGACATAGGCCTGCGGCAGCACGTATTTGCCGGGCGACACCGCGCGTACGACATAGGCGACCGTGAACACCGACTTGTCGTCCGGCTTGCGGTCGATTGCCGCCGAAAAATGATCGTCGCGGAACTCGGCATTTTGCGGCTCCGCGCCGTCCTCGATCCAGTCCAGGGTTCCGGTGTCGCCCGACGACACCAGATGCGGATTGTCGATCTCAAAGCCGGCCGGCAGATAATCCGACACCATGATGTGACCGAACTCCACCTTGGGCTCGGTGATTTTCAGCACCACCGCAAAACGATCGTTCTGCCTGGCCTGCGCCACATTGGCCGGCTTGCCATCGAGCGTGAAATAATTGCGCTCGATCGCAAAACCGTTCGAGGCTGATGGCTCCGGCGTCAGCGGCGAGCCGGACACCGACACCACCGCCTGCAGCGGCGCCTCGCCGGTGTTGGTGATCTTGATCGGCTTGGTGTCGAGCTCGGCGGCGCGGTAGCTGCGGAACAGCGCGGCCTTGATCGGTGCCCCGTCGAGATCGAGCGATATCGTCTCCTTCGCCAGCGCCCGCGCGGCAAGCACCAGCCAGGCGTTCTCCTGCGTCGACGTGTAGGGCGACAGGCCGCGCGCCGCTTCGACCCGCAAAACCGCCTGCGTCAGCGTCGCCTTCGGCGCATTGCCTTCGCCTGCGAGCGACACCAGCGGCCGAACGTCAGCACCGGTTTCGGCGACAGGCTGTCGAGCGCGGCCTGATAGACCCGCTCGGCCCGGTTGCGATCGCCAACCAGCGCCAGCGCCGCGGCAAGCTGCGACTTCGCGATCGGCGTCGCGAGGTTGTTCAGCTTGGTGTCGGCGAGATAGCGCAGGTCGCCGATCGGCGCAGCCCCGTTGCGGGCGAGCACGTAGAGCCCATAGGCGAGATCGCGTCCGCCATCCTTCTCCGGCTCGTTGGCGTTGACCACTGCATTACGGATGCGGTCCAGCGCGTTCTTGAACAGCAGGTCCGGCACCGCAAAACCCTTTTCGCGCGCACGCGTCAGAAAGTCCGTGACGTAGGCGTCGAGCCAGGCGTCATCGCCGCCGGCCGACCACAGGCCGAACGAGCCATTCGACCCCTGACGGGCCAGGAGTCGGTCGATCGCATCCCGGATGCGCTGGTCGAGATCGGTATCCATGGCGAGATGTGCGCCGGCCGCAAGCTCGTTGACATAGAGCAGCGGCATCGCGCGGCTGGTGATCTGCTCCGAACAGCCATACGGATAGCGGTCGAGCGCCTTCAGGATGGTCGCGGCATCGAGCGCGGTCGACAGTCCCGCCGACAGCGATACGCTGCCGGTGCCCGGCACGAGATCGCTGAACATGTCGCCCGTCAGCGTCAGGCTCTCATTCTTGGCAAGCGTCCGGATCGCGCGCCGCGCCAGCGTCTGCGTCGCAGGCCTGACGTCGAGCGCATAGTGGCGCGCCAGCGCAAGACCGTTCGGGCCTTTGATGTCGACGTCGAAATTCGCCGTGCCCGCGCCGCCCGCATCGAGGGCAAGCGCCAGCGTGCTGCGCTGTTTCGCCGCAAGTTTTGCGGTGCTCTCGGGCTTGCCCGAAACTTTGACCGGGCCGGAGGATTTGAAGGAGATGGTGTAGTCGCCGGCCGGGCCTTCCACGTTGTCGATGTCAAAACTCATCGTGCCGTGGTCGCCATTGCGCAGGAAGCGCGGCAGGGTCGTGGTCAGCACCACGGGATCCCTGATGGTTACGTCAGTGGTGGCGCGGCCGAGCTTTGTCGCGCTCCAGGCCACCGCCATCACGCGCGCCGTGCCGGCAAACTCCGGAATGTCAAAGCTGACCTCGGCATTGCCGTCAGGACCGACCGTGACGATCCCGGAATACAGCGCCAGCGGCTTTTGCGTCGGCGGGCTGCCCTGCAGCTCGGCAGCAGCGGCATCGCCGCCGGATTTGATCTGGCCGCGGGTGCCCTGCATGCCGTCGATCAATTGGCCGTAGAGATCGCGGATCTCGGCCGAGAGCTGGCGCTGGCCGAGATAATAGTCGTCCGGCGCCGGCGGCTTGTAGTTGGTCAGATTGAGAATGCCGACATCGACGGCAGCCACGACCACCTTCGCATCCTCGCCGGGACTGAGCCCGCCGAGCTTGACCGGGATCTTCATGGTCGAGCCCGGACGCACCAGCGCAGGTGGCGATAGCGTGAGGCTCAGCGTCCGCGCCGCCTTGTCGATCCCGAACCACTTTAAGCCGATCGCTCGCCCCGGCATGCGCTGCGCCGCCGCATCGAGCGGCCGTCGCAAGGTCGTCAGCACATAGGCGCCAGTGCCCCAGTCCTTGCCGACCGGAATTTTCACCTGCGACGTGCCTTCCTTGACCTCCACGGTCTGCGTCGTCAGCAGCCGGTCGCCAAGCACATTGACGGTGAGCTTGCCAGCGCTGCGCGCGTTGACGCTGACCACCATGGTGTCGCCGGAGGCATATTGCGGCTTGTCGATCGAGGTTTCCAAAAGGTCCGGCGTGTCGGCAGCACCCTCGGAATACCAGCCGACGTCGAACTGCACCGAGGTCAGCGGACCGTCGGCCTCGGTCGATTTCACGTCGAGGCGATAGCGGCCGGGCTCGGGCAGCAGCGAGATCCGGGCCGGCTTGTCGGCCGCGATCGCAAGATCGCCGTCGGCGACGCGCCTGGTCGACTTGACCGGCTCGTACTGCCAGAAAGAGTCCTGGCGGTACCATTGATAGCGCGACTCCAGCTTCATCAGTTCATAGCGCAGGCCCGAGCGCGCGAGCGTCTTGCCGTCGGGCGAGACGAACACGACGTCGAACTCCGCCTTGTCGCCTTCGCCCACATTGTCGTCGCCGAACAGCGGCTTGACGCCGATCTCGGCCGCGGTCGCCGCCACCGGCAGCACGATCTTGCGCTCGACCGCGCGCCCGCCGGTCTCCGCCATGCGGACAAAAATCTGGGCCTCCTGCGGCCGCGTCGAGGTCGGCGCCTTGGCGAGGCTGACGGGGAAGGTGGCAACGCCCTTGTCGTCGGTCTCCGGCAGGTTCTCGATCGGCGTCCGCTCGTTCGAGGTGGTCTCTTCATCTGCAATGCCGAACTTGTAGCCCGGAAAACCCGGACGCTCGGCCGCCGGCGCAACCAGCATGTCGCCTTCGAGCTGCAGGCTCGAGGCCGGCGCGCCGTACAGGAAATGTCCGTCCACCTTCAGCTCCACCGGAGCCTCGGGCTTGATCAGCTTATCCTTCGAGCTGAGATCGAATTCCAGCCGTTCGGGAATGTAGTCCTCGACCATGAAGGTGGTTTCGCCGACCGAGGAGCCCTTCGGATCGGTGAACGCGCGAACCCGCCAGGTCCCGCTCGGCACCGCCGAATTGAGCGGCACGGAAAGCGTCCGCCCGCCGGCGCCCTGATCGGGGAGCACGGCGCGGCGGAACTCGACGCCGTCGGGACGCTCGATCACCAGCGTCAGCGGCGATCCGGTCAGCGCATTGCCGAGCCCGTCGCGCAACAGCGCGGTCAGAAAAACCGTCTCGTTGGAGCGATAGACGCCGCGCTCGGCATAGACGAACGCGTCCGCCCCCTCCGGCGTCTCGCGCCCGGCGACGCCCCGGTCGGTCAGGTCGAAGGCGGTGGTCTTCAGACTGAGGAAAGCGTAGTCGGCCTTGTCCCCCGTTACCGTCAGCATCGCGGGCGACAATCCGCCCTCGCCGCGCGCGAGCCCGGCCTCGAACAGCACGTGGCCAGCCTCGTCGGTCTTGCGGCTCGCCAGAATCTCGTTGTTGCGGGCGATCAGCCGCACCTCGGCATGCGCGACGGCGTCCGTGGACGCCAGCGAATTGACGAAGACATGGATGCCGTCATTGCCGGAGAACGCGGCAATGCCGAGATCGGAGACGATGAACCATTGCGTGGCGAGCTGGCTCTCATCGTCATTGCCCGTGGGGCTCTTTGGCGCCGCCGTCATCACATAGACGCCCGCCTGCAGCTCGCCGAGCGCCTGGTCGACCGGGAACGCTGTGGTGACGTCCTGGTTCAGCGTGGTGGCGGTGGCAAGCTCGCCAGTCCATACCTTCATGCCGCGCTGGTCGCCGAGATCGGAGAGCTGGTAGCTCGAGATCGGCTTCTGGAAATCGCTGTCGATCACGGTGTTGATCAGGTTGCGGTCGCCGATCCGGTAGACGCTAACGGTCACCGCCGGCGTATTGACGCTGACCAGGGGAATGCCGCGCTGGCCGGTGCGCGGCAGCACATAGGCGCGGCCGGTGAAATGCACGAACGGTTTGCGGTCGCGGACATAGATGTTGAACTCGGCAGATTTCGGCAGCGCCTCTTTCACCGCCGACGGCAGGCCGGCGCGCAGATTGATGTTGTAGCGCTCGCCGTGCTTCAGCCCGTCGACGCAAAGCTGCTTCTCCTCAGTCGACAGCGCCGGCTTGTCGGTGCCGGCGAGCGCGACGAACGGGGTGAAATCGGTGCGCTTCAGAAGTTCCTCGGAGAACTGGAAGCAGGCGCGCGGGCTCGCCGCATCCGAATCCACGGTGTAGTCGAGCAGGCGAAAGCCGTGCTCCTCGCGCAGCGTCTCGTATTTGCCGCGCACATCGGCGGCCTCACGCAAATCGAGCGAGAGCCGGAGTGCATCGAGCGCCGGCCGCCACAGCTTTCGCTCGGCCAGCGTCTTGCCGAGCACGCCGAGCGAATCGGCCTCCTCCTGGGCATTGCCGGCGCGCTGATAGGCGAGATAGGCCGCCGTCGAGGCGCGCTCCATCAAAAACGTCTGCTCGCTGCTGTTGGCGGGGACGATCAGGAAAATGGTGCGGGCGAGCTTGAGCCAGTTGCCGGAATCCTCCGGCGCGGTCGCCGCGATCTGGCCGAGAATCTTCAGGCCGCTGCGGAAATCATTGCGCCTGAAGGCGGCATCCGCGTCGGTCCGCAAGGTCGCGGCCGGCTTGTTGACCGCCCCCGCCTCGCTCTTGATCTGGGCCTCCAGCTTGATTGCGGCATCGGCGAGATCGTCGCGCTTGAACGCCTTGTCGGCGGAGTGCGCGGAGTTGAGCCCGGCCGAGCAAAGCCCAAGCATGAGCGTGGCGCAAAAAGCCAACGCGCGAACCAGACCGATCATGGAAAAACTCCTTCGCGGACGAATGCCGCAGGATGCAAAAGACTTGCGCAACAACGTGACGGGCCGATGGCAGGAGGCGATCTTGCCCGGCCGTGGCAACGGGGAGACGTTGGTGCCAACGTCTGCGGTGGTCATATCCGGTGGCCTGGCCCCCGTACGAGGGCAAATGGTCCTCGGAGGGCGGCCGTCCACGGATATCCATTGCTACCGCGCCCATGTCCAACCGCCCTGCCCCGGCAGGAACCATCCAATTCGGCCGAAATCGTCTTGATTGGTTCATCCTAAGCCGGCGGGACGCCAGAGCCTCGTCACGGCGGCGTGACATCCTTCGCGGTCGGAACGGTCCATCCTGTGCCTTGGTCGCAAGGCTCATGAAAACGGTTCGGAACCCCCTTGGCGAAAACGAAGATTTTTCATATTGACAATGCGATGAACGGCGCGTCCGCCGGCCCCGGCCGGACTTTTCAGACGGTCCCATAGCTCAACTGGATAGAGTAGCGGATTTCTACTCCGCGGGTTGCAGGTTCGAGTCCTGCTGGGATCGCCACTTACACACATCTGCGCGTCCGCCGTCTTATTGAGACATTGCGAGGTTCCCAGTGGAAGACTACGGCAACTTCTTGCAAGAGGGTGAGCTGTCCAATATCGCGATCGCTGAATTGCCTGATGCGGTTAAGTATGTCCGAATCGACAATCCCAAGGCCCGACTGCTTGCTGACTACGCTCTCCATAAGTCGGAC
>Ga0335069_10017417_pt1 | contig 10015 bp, 8 predicted proteins | sample Lox_Sample_11_FD_206714 | JGI IMG/M metagenome (GOLD analysis project Ga0335069, IMG submission 206714) | Soil microbial communities from Loxahatchee National Wildlife Refuge, Florida, United States - Lox_Sample_1.1 | ecosystem: Environmental > Terrestrial > Soil > Wetlands | place: USA: Florida...
ACCCAGCAGAAAGTACTTGAGCGCCGATTCGTTATTGCGTTTGTCATCACGAAGGTAACCGGCCAGCACGTAAGACGCGATGGAAGAAATCTCCAGGCCGATGAAGATCATGATCAACTCATTAGCCGTTACCATGACGCATTGACCGGCGACGGAGAAAAGGATCAACGCGTGGTACTCGGCGGTTTCCGCGCCTTCGCGAGCAAGGAACCGGTAGGATGCAAAAACCGTTAAGATACCGACGCTGATGACGAGTATGCGGAAGAAAGCAGCGAAGCCATCGGCCATCAGCATGCCGGAGAATGCAGGGCCCGGGTCGCCATATGCGTAAACAGCGGCCAATAGAGCGGCAACAAGACCGATTAGCGAAAGAGTGCCATACGCCTTAGACCATCGCTTGCCGGCGATGCCATCCGCCACCATGAGCAACGTGCCGGCTGCGGTGAGAATCGTCTCGGGAAGGAAGCGGATCAAGTCGACGCTTTTCGGAAGGAACTCAGTGGGCATTCACAGCCTCTTGCGCACTCAAATAAGGCACGGGTTTGGGGGCTGCCACGCGGAAGCGGACGTTCATCTTGGATTGCTCCAGAATCGCGAAATTCGTGCGCGTGACAGGCGGCAGGAAACTCGCGGTGTAGACGCCCATCCAAAGCATCATGGCGAGCAACGGCAGGACAGCCGCCCACTCACGGTGATTCAGTTCGTGCATGTGGCTGGACACCATCTCCGGCGTGTCTCCGTAGAAGACGCGCTGATACAGCCACAGCATGTAGCACGCCGACAGAATCACGCCGATCGCGGCGAAAACGGCCCACCGAAAGTTAGCTTGCGCGGCGCCCTGCAACACCAGGTATTCGCCGACGAAGTTATTCAACATCGGCAGCCCGATGCTGGCGAGCGTCGTAATCAGGAAGACCGTCGAGAGCCAGGGAGCGGCCGTCGCAACACCCCCATAATCCGCAATTTCTAGGGAGTGACGGCGCTCGTATAACAAGCCGACCAGTACGAACAGCGCGCCGGTTGAAATGCCGTGGTTCAGCATCTGATAGACCGCGCCGTCGAGTCCCAGTTGCGTGAAACTGAAAATACCGAGTACGACGAAGCCCAGGTGACTTACCGACGAGTACGCCACCAGCTTCTTCATGTTGGGCTGCACCATGGCCACAAGCGCGCCATAGATGATGCCGATGATCGCGAGAACAACAATCCAGGGAGCGCAACGACGCGACGCATCAGGAAACATCGGAAGACAATAGCGCACCAGCCCGTAGGTTCCCATCTTCAGCATGACCGAAGCCAGCATCACAGACCCGGCCGTGGGAGCTTCCACGTGCGCGTCCGGCAGCCACGTATGCAGCGGAAATATCGGCACCTTGATGGCGAATGCGATGAAGAAGGCCAGGAACAACAACATTTCCTGCGGCTGCGTAAAGCCGAGCTTACCGCTCGTGAACATTTCGAGGATCGTGGTGTAGTTGAACGTTCCCGCGCGATTGTAGATATAGATGATGCCGACTAACATGAACGCGGAGCCGGCCATCGTGTAGAGGAAGAACTTGACCGCCGCGTAAATGCGCCGTTCGTGGCCCCAAATACCGATCAGGAAATACATCGGGACCAGCGAAGCTTCCCAGAACACGAAAAACAAAAACAAGTCGAGCGAGACAAATACGCCGATCAGCCCGAATTCCAGCAGCAACAGAAACGCGTAAAATTCCTTCACCCGCTTGTCGATGGATCGCCACGAAACGAGAATGCAGATCGGCGTAAGGAAGGTCGAAAGGATGACCAGCCAGAGGCTCAGGCCGTCTAAGCCGACGTGGTAATGAATCTCCGGGGTCGGAATCCATACGATGTCGGTGGAGAACTGCGGCCCTTTCCCTTCACTATTGAGACCTGTTGCGAGCCCGATCGAAGCCAGAAATGCTACGAGCGCGATGGCGAGAGCAGCTCTGCGAATGGTTTCCTCGCTGCTTCTCGGCAGGAGAAGAATGATCAAGAACCCCACAAGCGGTAGCGCGAGCACAACATTCAGCAGCGTCATCGGACCCCTCCGATCAGGCCCAGCGTGAGCAACAGAATGATGGCGCCAAACAGCACCCAAGTCGCGTAACTGCGAATATTTCCGGATTGGAACAATTTCAGCCAGCCGCCAAGTCCCTGAGAAGTCGAGCCCACGCCGTTGACCGCGCCATCGATCAACCCGGCGTCCATTCCCCGCCACAGCACGACGCGTGAGCCCGAAACAAGAGGCTTGACCACAGCGGCGTCGTAGATTTCATCGACGAAGTACTTGTTGTAGACCAAGCGATATAGACCGCCGAGGCTGGAGGAAATGGAATCGGCGACACCGGGTTTCACGATGTACATGAAGTAGGCGATGCCAATGCCGATCAATCCGGCAGCTACAGAGATGGCAACCAGGGAGAAGTTTTCGGGCCCTTCCGCTGCTGGAAAAAACTTCTCGAGCCACACCGGAATCTTGATGAATCCGCCCACAACGGATAAGACTGCCAGCGCGGCTAAGGGGAGGGTCATCACCGCGGGCGACTCATGCGGATGCTCGTGGCCGCGATATTCGCCGAAGAACGTGAGGAACATGGCGCGGAACACGTAGAATGCAGTCAAACCGGCCGTGATCGTTCCAACCCAATACATCCACGGCGCGTGCTGGTACGCTGCAACCAGAATCGCGTCTTTGCTAAAGAACCCGGCGAACGGCGGAACGCCGGAAATCGCGATGGCAGCCATCATGAGCGTCCAGAAAGTCCAGGGGATCTTCTTGCGCAGGCCGCCCATGTTGCGCATGTCCTGCTCACCCGAAAGCGCGTGAATCACGCTTCCCGCGCCGAGAAACAGCAGTGCTTTGAAAAATGCGTGCGTCATCAAGTGATAGATGCCCGCGGAGAAAGCGCCCGTACCTACGCCGAGAAACATGTAGCCAAGCTGCGAGACTGTCGAGTACGCGAAGACTTTCTTGATGTCGTTTTGCGCCAGGCCGATCGTTGCCGCAAAGGCTGCCGTGAACAGGCCGATATACGCCACCATTTCGAGCGCTGAGGGCGCGTGCAAATAAATGGGGAATGATCGCGCCACCATGTAGACACCCGCGGTGACCATGGTTGCGGCATGGATCAGTGCGGAGACCGGCGTCGGGCCTTCCATGGCGTCGGGCAGCCAGACATATAAAGGAAACTGTGCCGATTTTCCGCAAGCACCGACCAGCAGCAGCATCGCGATGGTGGTGAGGACAGCTTCCGGCTTCGACGGCACCACGTGAAACACGACGCCGAAGTCGAGCGTGCCGAAGTTAACCACGATCAGCAGCATGGCGAGCGAAAAGCCGAAATCGCCGATGCGGTTCACGATGAACGCCTTGTTGCCGGCGTTCGTCGCGCTCTTTTTGTGGAACCAGAAGCCAATCAGGAGATAACTGCACAAGCCCACGCCTTCCCAGCCAACGAACAGCACCAGATAATTGGCCGCCAGCACCAGCGTGAGCATGAAGAACATGAACAGATTGAGGTAGGCAAAGAAGCGGTAGTAGCCGCCTTCGTGCGCCATGTAGCCAATCGAATAAACGTGGATGAGCGATCCGACACCCGTGACCACGAGCAGCATCACGGCGGTCAGCCGGTCGACCGCAAAATCGCAGCCCACCTGGAATCCGCCCGCCACGATCCAATTGAAGTAGTGCTCGAAAATCCGATCCTCGCCGAGCGAGAGAATCGTCTTGAGCGCCCACACGAACGACAGCGCCACGCTACCGACGGCGATGGTATTCACCGCGGCTTTCGAAAAGCGCCGGCCAAGAATTCCGTTGATGAGAAAGCCCGCGAATGGCAGCGCGGGTATGAGCCAGAGTTGATGCATCGGTGCGTTAGTACTTCATCGAATTCACTTGATCGACGTTCAGTGTTTCGCGGTTCTTGAAGACGGTGAGGATAATCGCGAGCCCGACAGCAGCTTCGGCGGCAGCCACCACCATCACGAAAAAGGCGAATATGTGGCCGCTTACCTGCTTGAGCTGATAGGAAAACGCCACGAAGCTCAGGTTGACCGCGTTCAACATCAGCTCGATCGACATGAAGATGGTGATCACACTTTTGCGGAACAGAAAACCGGCAACGCCCAATGCGAACAGAACCGCGCTCAGAATCAGATACCAGGTGAGTGGCGGGCCGCTCATTTTTAGAGCTCCTTTCGCGCGAGAACCACCGCGCCCACGATAGCGATCAGGATCAGGACCGACGTGACTTCAAACGGCAGCAAATATTGTGTAAACAGAGCCCGGCCGATCATTTGTGCCGTGCCACCCTTAAACGTTCCAAACAACACAGGGGTGTTCCCCGGGTAGAAGCGCTGGATGAAATAGCTCGCCAGCGCGAGAAACACAATCAACAAAGGAAACCCGAGCAATTGCGCAGTCAGGGAACGGCCGCGCTTCGCTTCCGAGCCGGCATTCAACAGCATGATCACGAACACGAACAGCACCATGACCGCGCCGGCATAGACGATGATCTGGGCCATTGCCAGAAATTCTGCGCCAAGCAGCAGATAAAGCACCGCCAGCGATGCCATGACGCCAATGAGCGAGATCGCGCTCGATATGGGATGCGTCTGGACGACGACGTTCACCGCACACACCACGGCGGCGATGGCAAACACCAGGAACAGAATTACGTCCATGGAAAAACTCGTTTCATTGCAGCGCCACCACAAGGCCGGTGACCAGCAGATTCGCCAGGGCGATCGGAAATAGCACCTTCCACGCGAAGCGCATCAACTGGTCGTAGCGGAAACGCGGTAGCGTCCCGCGGATCCAAATGTAGAGGAACAAAATCGCGCCCACCTTCGCCGCGAACCAGAACAGCGGAATCAGGGCTTCCTGTACCGCGGGCACCAGGAACAGAGCGCCAACCAGCAGGAAGACCACGCCGGTAATAGGCAAGGTGATGCGATCGAATTTGCGCGCCGGATTCAATCCGTGTGATATCGCGATCAATCCCGCCACCACGAAGATCAGCGTGGGAACGTAGTTAGAACCCCAAGCCGGCGAGAACAACGGCTGCCAACCGCCCAGGAAAAGAATCGCCGTCATGCATGACACGGTGACCATGTTGGCGTATTCCGCCATAAAGAACGCCGCGAATTTCATGCTGCTGTATTCGGTGTGAAATCCGGCGACGAGTTCGTTCTCGGCTTCCGGCAAATCAAAAGGCACGCGATTGGTCTCGGCAAAACCGGCAATCAAAAATACGAGGAAGCTCACGATCTGCGGCGCCGGCCAGCGCAGAATATTCCAGTGCAGGATCGACCCCGTTTGCGCCTGCACAATCTCGCGCAGGCTTAGCGTATTCACCAGCAGCAGCGGCGAAGCGATCGCGATGCTCAGCGGCAGCTCATAACTGATCATTTGCGCTGAGCTGCGCAGCCCGCCGAGCAGCGAGTACTTATTGTTCGAAGCCCAGCCGGCCAGTGCGATGCCGTAGACTCCCATCGAGCTCACGGCCAGAATGAACAGCAGCCCGATATTCAGATCCGTAAGCTGCATCCAGGTCGACGTGCCGAATACGTGAATCTCGGAGCCGAACGGAATCACCGAAATCGAAATCAGCGCCATGGTTACCGCCAGGAACGGCGCCATCAGGTATACGAATTTGTTGACGTGCGGCGGGATCAGGTCTTCTTTCGTGATGAGCTTGATCACGTCGGCCAGCGGCTGCAACAGGCCGTGCGGCCCCACGCGGTAAGGTCCCATGCGTACCTGGATGTGCGCGATCACCTTGCGCTCCACCCACTGCAAGTAAGCCAACGTGGTCAGCAGAACAAAGGCCACCACCGCCGCTTTGAGGATACTCAGAAGGAAGAAGTTCATCCGCGGCCGTGCCGTCTCTCGAGAACAGAATTCAACATTTTAGAATAGCGCCCGAGCGTTCCCGACGTGAACAAATCATCGTGTGCCGACCGGATCAGGTCCGGGCGGCTCTCAACCGGAATGCGGCCGTTCACCGGCATGGTTTGCGCCGCACCGCCTGCGTCGATCGTCGGCAACGCCACATCGTAGCCGCGGACGTTCTGGCGAATCTCGGCGAAAACGCGTTCCGCCAGCCATGGCCCCATCTCCGCCGCCGCGCCCATCTCTTTCGCGATCAGGCCGATGATTTCGAGATCCGGCTTGGCACCCATGGTTTGCGCCGCTCTTCGCAAGCGTTGCACTTCGCCGCAAACGTTGGTCACCGTTCCGTTTTTCTCGTAGGCGGAAGCAGCGGGCAGCACCACGTCGGCCGTCTGCGCGGTTTCGGTAAGGAACATGTCCTGCACCACGACGAAGCCTTTTTTTCCGCCCGGCGCGCCGCTCTTCATCGGATTCGCACCAACCACCCAAAGAACGTCCACCTCCGAGGCCAGCATCTCAGCCATGGCCATTCCCGGCTGGCCGGACGGCGCGAGACCGGGAAGCAGCTCCGGCATGAGTCCCATGTCCACGGCGCCGCGCGAGTTCGAGTAATCTACCAGCGGCACGTACCGCACGGGAATGCCCAGGCTGGCGCCAAACTCCACCAGCCGTCGCACCGCGTCGCCTTTGATGGAATCGCCGTATACAATGACCAGCTCGGCCTCGGCCTTCAGCTTCTCGCGCAGTGATTCGATCGCCGCCTGCTCCGCGCCCGGCTCGGCCCGCAACGCCGCGGCAGCATAGGCATCCTCGCGCACAGGCTTTGCCGTCACCACGTATACGTGTGCCTGGTGGTGTCGCTGATTCGCCCGAATCTGGAACGATAGGAACGGCTGCTCCACCGCCAGGTCAGCGCCTACGATCAAGATGGCTTTCTTCTCGTAAAGATCCTGGGTGGTGGCAAGCGCGTCACTCGAGCCGCTCACTGCGTCCAGCAATGTCACGACGTCGCCGGTACGGTGATGATCGATGTTGTTCGTCCCCAGCACCTGACGCGCGAATTTCTGAAGGTAATAGTTTTCTTCGTTGGTGGTCCGGTTCGACCCGATAACGCCGAAACTCCCACCGCCCGCCTTCACTTCCTGAAATTTCCTTGCCACCGTCGCGAGCGCCTGCGACCACGAAACTTCTTCCAGCTTGCCGTTCACCCGCACCAGCGGCGCTTGCAACCGCTCGGGATGAACCTGAAAGTCGAAACCGTACCGGCCCTTGATGCAAAGGAACTCGCCGTTGATCCCCGAACGGTCGCGATTGTTGCCGCGAATGATTTTGTCGTTGCGAACGCCCAGCGTGGTTTTGCAGCCGTTTGAGCAGTGCGTGCAGATGGTGCCCACATGCTCCATCTCCCAGGGCCGCGTCTTATAGCGATACGTTCCGCTGGTTAAGGCCCCCACCGGGCAGATGTCGATGCACATGCCGCATTCATCGCACTCCAGGTGATCACCTTCGTTCGGCGCAATCTCCGATACCGCTCCGCGATTGACCACGCCCAGCGCGCCGACGCCCATCCCTTCATTGCAGATGCGCACGCAGCGGAAGCAAAGAATGCAGCGCGGCCCGTCGTAGAAAACCACCGGCGACCATTGCTTCTCATCGACATGCAGTTTCTGCTCGATAAAGCGGCTTTCGCCCGCCCCATAGCGGAACACCATGTCCTGCAGTTCGCATTCGCCGCCCTTGTCACACACCGGGCAATCCAGCGGATGATTCGTCAGCAGAAACTCGAGCGTAGATTTGCGCGCCTGCCGCACCGGCTCGCTCTCGGTGCGCACCACCATACCCGCGGCCACAGGCGTCGTGCACGCCACCATCAGCTTGGGCGCCTTTTCAATCTCCACCAGGCACATGCGGCACGCAGCGGCCAGCGCCAGCCCTTCGTAATAGCAGAACGACGGGATCTCGATGCCGTTGTGCTTGGCCGCTTCAATCAGCAGCGTACCAGCGGGAGCCTCGATCTCCCTGTCGTTGATTGTCAGCTTGACCAGGTCCGCCATTTACGCATTCACCAGTTGCGACGCGTGCTCATACGGGCATGGCTTTCCATCCAGGTGCGCCTCGAAGTCGTCGCGGAATTTCTCCACGATCGACATCATCGGCATGGCCGCGGCGTCGCCCAGCGGACAAAACGTCCGGCCAAACATATTCTTCGAAAGATCACCCAGAAGGTTGATATCGTCCCGCTTACCCATGCCGTCGTGAAAGCGCACCAGGATCTTCCGCAGCCAGGTCGTGCCCTCGCGGCATGGAATGCACCAGCCGCAGCTTTCATGCGCATAAAAACGCATGATGCGCAACGCCACCTTCACCATGCACGTGTCTTCGTCCATGATGACCACGCCACCCGATCCGAGCATGGTCTTCTTTTTCGCCATGGCATCGTGGTCCATCGTCAGACCTTCGCACTCGGCCGCAGTAAGCACGGGGCACGATGACCCGCCCGGGATGAAGGCTTTCAGCTTCTTTCCGCCACGGATGCCGCCGCCCACCTCGTTGATCATCCTGTCCACCGGAAACCCGATCGGCAGCTCGTAAACGCCCGGCTTGTTGATGTGACCGGTGAGGCACGTCAGTTTTGTTCCGCCCGACTTCGGCACACCCAGCGCCGCGAAAGCTGCTCCTCCGTCGCGAATGATCGCTGGCACGGCGGAATACGTCTCGACGTTATTCAACACCGTCGGACATTGGAACGCACCCACCACCGCGGGAAACGGCGGCCGGATCCGTGGAACCCCGCGCTTGCCTTCAAGCGACTCCAATAGCGCCGATTCCTCGCCGCATTCGTAAGCACCCGCGCCCGTGTGTGTGTAGGCATCAAAGGAAAAATTCGCTCCTTGCAGATTCTTGCCCAGATACCCCCGGTCGTATGCTTCCGCGATCGCGCGGTCCAGAATCTCGATCAGGTAGCGATACTCGCCGCGGACATAGATGTATCCCGCGTGCGAATCCACCGCTAGGCCGGCAATGAGCATGCCTTCGATCAACTGGTGCGGGTCGTATTCCATCAGCAGACGATCCTTGCAGGTGCCGGGCTCGCTTTCGTCCGCATTCACAACAATGTACTTGGGCTTCGGTGAGTTGCGCGGCACGAAGCTCCACTTCATGCCGGCGGGAAAGCCCGCGCCACCGCGCCCCCGGAGATTCGAGATCTTCATTTCCTCGATAATCTCCTCGGGCTTCATGCCCAGAGCTTTCTTGAAGGCCACGTAGCCGTCGTTCGCCAGGTACGTATCAATCGACGCCGAATTCGGCAGCCCGAATCGGCGGGTGAGCACTTTCACTTCGAGCGGGCTGGGTTCGTTGTAGAGCATGGCCTACGTAACTTTCCTCAAGCTGGCCAGTATCTGGTCCAGCTTCTCCGGCGTCACGAAATGATAAAAGTCGTAATTCACTTGCAGCGCAGGCGCCCAAGAGCACGCGCCAATGCATTCCACTTCCTCGAGCGACACCTGTCCGTCAGCGGTAACCTCTTTGTGCCCGATGCCGAGCGTTTCGCATGCCCGGTGCCACAGTTCTTCGCCGCCGTTCAACAGGCAACTGATGTTGGTGCAGATCTGCACGTGCGCTTTGCCCAGCGGCTTGCGGTGCAGCATCGAGTAGTACGACATCACTTCTTCGACCTGAAGCGGCGTCGTGCCCGTGCGCTCGGCCACTTCCTCGACCAGTTCCTGCGTCACCGAGCCGATCTCATCCTGCGCATAGAGCAGCATCGGCACCATCGCCGACCGTTGCCGTCCCGCCGGATAGCTCTTGAGAAGCTTGTCGAACTTCGCTTCAAGTTCTGGAGAAAACGTCATGTGTTCTTGCTTTTCTCTTCGCCCCCGCGTTTTTGCGGTGCGTATTACCTGTCCGAATCACCCAAAACAAAATCCATGCTGCCGATCGACGCGATCACGTCCGCGATCAGCGTGCCCACAACCATCCTGGGTATCGCTTGCAAGTTGCCGAAGCTGGGTCCACGCACATGCACGCGGTACGGCTTCGCGGTCCCGTCACTCACAACGTAATAACCGACCTCGCCGCGCGGCGACTCAATCACCTGGTAGACCTCGCCCGCCG
>Ga0335069_10017418_pt1 | contig 10014 bp, 5 predicted proteins | sample Lox_Sample_11_FD_206714 | JGI IMG/M metagenome (GOLD analysis project Ga0335069, IMG submission 206714) | Soil microbial communities from Loxahatchee National Wildlife Refuge, Florida, United States - Lox_Sample_1.1 | ecosystem: Environmental > Terrestrial > Soil > Wetlands | place: USA: Florida...
CTCGGAAGAAGCAGCCGACTCGAGGCCGGCGAGGCGCGCCGGCTGATTGATGAAGTGCTCAGCTACTTCGGCGACACCGTCGAGCAGTTCGTCCGCCGCCGGCATTCGCAACTACAGGCGGAGCAATTCAAGAACGAAGAGATCTTCGACCGCATCAGCGCCGAGCTGCGCGCCCGACGCTTCGCCGCGCCGCCGCTCTCGGCGCGCCAGATTCGACGATTGATCTACGGCTAACATCACGGAGGTCACCATGTGCGGCATCGTTGGCTACGTCGGCAAGCAGGACGCTACCCCGATTCTGATCGCCGGGCTGCATCGGCTGGAGTATCGCGGCTACGATTCGGCCGGCGTGGCACTCATCGGCCGCCGCGGCCTCAAGGTGCACAAGGCCGCGGGCAAGATCCGCCAGCTCGAGGACACGCTGCCGAAGCGACTCAAAGCAACCGTCGGAATCGCCCATACGCGCTGGGCGACGCACGGCGAGCCGACGGACGTCAACGCACATCCCCACACCGACTGCGCCGGCAACGTCGCCGTAGTGCACAACGGCATCATCGAGAACGCCGCCGGACTGCGTGCGCAACTCGAAGCCACGGGGCACGTGTTTCGATCGGACACCGACACCGAGGTGCTGGCACACTTGATCGAGGCGATGGGCGACGGCGACCTGCCGGGCGCCGTCCGCCAAGCGTTGGCGGCAGTCGAAGGGACGTACGGCGTTGCCGTCGTCGACGCGCGCCATCCGGATTGCATCGTCGCCGCGCGCAACGGCAGCCCGGTGGTGATCGGTCTCGGCGAGCGCGAAATGTTCATTGCCTCCGACGTGTCAGCGCTGGTGCGTCACACGCAGCAGGTGGTGTACCTCGACGATCGCGAGGTCGCGACCGTGCGCGCCGCCGGCTTCGAAACCAGCACGCTCGATGATCGTCCGACGCAAAAGCGTCCGGCGACGGTGCAGTGGGGACATGAAGCCTACGACCGCGGTTCGCACGCGCACTTTCTGCTCAAAGAGATCATGGAACAGCCCGATGCGTGCGAGCGCACCCTCAAGGGCCGACTGGACACCCAATTTCAGACCGCGCGCCTCGGTGGCCTCACGCTCAACGCACGCGATCTGCTGGACATTCGACGCATCAAGATCCTCGGCTGCGGCTCAGCGTACTACGCCGGCCTGAGCGGCGCGCACGTGATCGAGCGCCTCGCGCGCATTCCCGCCGAGGCCGAGCCCGCGTCGGAGTTCCGCTACCGCAATCCGGTGATCGAGAAGGACACCCTTTACGTCGCCGTCAGCCAATCGGGCGAAACCGCTGACACGCTCGCCGCGGTTCGCGAAGTTCAGCGCAAAGGCGGCCGCGTGTTGGGCGTCGTCAACGTCGTCGGCAGCACCATCGCGCGCGAGTGCGGCGGCGGCGTCTACATTCACGCGGGCCCCGAAGTGTCGGTCGCCTCGACGAAGACCTTCACCTGTACGGCGGTCGCCTTCGCGTTGCTCGCGCTGCATCTCGGGCGCATTCGCGATCTCTCGCCCGCCGACGGCAAGCGGCTGGTCGACGCGCTGCACCGCTTGCCCGAGCAGATGCGCCAGATTCTCCGCGACGCCGATGCGATCCGCGCCGTCGCGCTGAAGTACGCCAAACGCCGCAACGCATTTTTCATCGGCCGCGCCGCGGCTTACCCGATCGCGCTCGAAGGCGCGCAGAAGCTCAAGGAAATTTCCTACATCCACGCCGAGGCCTATCCCGCGTCGGAGCTGAAGCATGGGCCGCTCGCGCTTATCAGTCCCGACACGCCCACGGTTGCGATCCTGCCGCACGACGATCTGTACGAGAAGTCGCTGTCGACGATCGAAGAGATCCGGGCCCGCCGCGGCCCCGTGATCGCCGTCACGCATCCGGGCGACGAGCGGTTGCCCACCAAGGTCGACGACCTCCTGTTGGTGCCGCCGACCGACGCCGCGCTCAATCCGATCCTGCTGACGTTGCCGCTGCAGCTGTTCGCGTACCACTGCGCGGTCGCACTCGATCGTGACATCGATCAGCCGCGCAATCTCGCGAAGAGCGTGACGGTGGAGTGAGAGCGGCAGCCGCCGTCGGAATCTTGCGCAGGCGCCGCCCATTGTGCGACGGTGCAAGAATCGTTGTATATTGGTGATCAATAGGGTCACGTTCGCCAGTCGACTCGTCCGAGGCGAGTGAATTGCTCCTGCGAAGCGATGCGGAGGGAAAGCGGGTGATCCGGTTGCGTCCGCAACACAACTCAGCGGGCGACTGTATACGAGGTGCGAGGGATCGGGGAGGCGGTACAAAAGATCGCTGCGTGAGGTCTTTCGCCGTGTTGGCGCCGTTGCTGGTTGCATCGGCCGCGGGCGCCGTAAACCGCCACGGATACATGCCGATCCAGGTGCCGCCGGCTCTGGTTGCATTCGAAACCGCGACCCGGTCGCGCGTCGCAACGGTCGATCTCAGCGCGTTCGGGCGAGGTACACCGACCGACGTCGCTGCTTCGCCAATTGGTCAGACGGTGTACGTGGCCACGAACTGTCAGATCGTCGCCATCGATACGACGACCCTTCGTGTCAGCGCCGCGATCCCGCCGCCAAACGAGTGGTGCTGCGCGCGGCGTGTGGCGATCAATGCGGTCGGCAGTGTGGTTGTTGCGACGGACGACTACGCCGAGGGGTGCGGCGTGGTATGGACGATCGATCCACAGCAAACGCACATCACCGCGCAATCCGAGAAAATCGCCGCGCTTACCGTCTCCGGTTTGGCGGTCAGCCCGGACGGTACACAGGTATTTGTCGTCATTGGGGGCGAGGACGTCGATGAAAACGACTACCGCCAGGTGGTTGTGCTTGACACAGCGACCGGGGCGGTCCTGCGGTGGCGGCAACTCGATGGCGGCTACGACGGCGATCTCGCCGTGTCGCCGAATGGCAACTCGCTGTACGTCGGCGACTGGAGCGGCTCGCTAACCGTGCTCGATGCGCACACCCTCGACACCATTACGGAAGTCTTCAACGACCCGGTCGTGTCACCGAGCGCCGTGTTCGGCGTAGGCGGATTCGCGTTCGCCCCGGATGATCGCTTCGCTGTCGTGGTGCTGTCGAAACGCTTCGGTGACCAATCTGTCCCGGCTACCGTGGTGCAGATTCGCGAGACAGCGAGGCACACGGTGATCGGCCGCGTGTATCTCGACGCTCCGGCGGGCCGTCCCGCGATCGACCCCGACACGGGGTTTGTCTACGTGCCCCAGCAGGACGCGCTTGGGCGGGTCGCGGTGGTCGATCCGAAGCGCGCTGAGGTGGTCGAGCAAGTCGCCTTGGGCGAAGGCCCTGTGGCGATTGCGTTTGGCGCAGGCTCGCAGCCGCTCGCGACGCCGACCCCCACGCCGCGGCCAACTCCGCGTCACCTGCCACAAACTGCAGAGTTGTGCGCGTATCTGGCGCATTCGTCGACCGCGGACAGTGGCGGCGGCATCACGACGCTGAACGCCGAGACGAATGTCATCAGCCGTTGGTTACCGATCGGCCAGCCCCCAACGGACGAGTGGTCAAACGACGGGATGGGCGTGTACGGCGTTGCGGTCTCTCCCGACGGAAACACCGTGTACGCGACCACGACCGGAGCGGTGCTCGTGCTCGACGCCCTCAGCGGTACTGTTCGAAATCGGATCGAAGTTGGATCAGGTGCGGGTGCCATCGCGGTTCGCCCGGACGGCCTGATCGCCTATGTTGGCAAGCCCAACGCAATCGGCGTCATCGATTTGCGGACCGAGGCATTGCTCGATGCCTTCTTTGTATACGGAACGCCGAGCGACATCGCGTTCACACCCGACGGCGCCATCGCGTACATCACGCGTGTACGCGATTCGGACTCGGTGCTCGCTGTCGACGCCCAACGGCATGCGCTACTGCAGACAATCACGGTGTGGCACGGCGACCCGTGGAACGGCTACTACACAGACTTGGGCAACCGCCTCGCCGTCGGCCCTGATGGCGAATCCGCTTACGTGGCGGTCGACCATACTGAGAGCGCCACGAATACTCCAAACAACCGCGTCGCCGTCGTCGATCGCGAGACGCAGACAGTGCGCGCCCAATGGCGATTGCCCATCGAGGGTCCACCGGTCGGCATCGCCGTCAATCCCGACGGCAGTCGGCTGTACGTCGCCATGAGTCCCCGGTTCGCCTGCCGCGACGACCCGAATACCGGGCAATGTGTTCCCCGCTCCAACGCTGTCATTGTCCTCGACACGGTTTCGGGAAACACCGTTGCGACGTTAGCGATCGAGGGCTGGCTGAACGATCTCGCCATCAGCCCCGACGGCTCTGTGCTGTATGCCGCTAACGCCTTGGGGAAGGTCACCGCCATCGACCCCAAGACCTTTGCGATTCTCAAGACCATCACGGTGGCCGACTCGCCAGGCCGCCTCACGCTGGGTTTTGTGCGCGACGGATGCCCGTTGCGCGGCGCCATCAGTCCACTCCCAACTCGGACACCAACGCCAACTTGGCCACCGCAGTACACCGCAACGCCCGCGCCTCCCTCCCCCAGCCCAACCCCGACGTCGACTACATGTGCGGGCGCGTGCGTCGCGGTTGAACTGGGCGTGGTGCGCGGTGGCCCCGGCGAGCGTGTAACGATCGAGGCGCGCCTCCGCACCGGAGGGTGGGCAGTTGCCGGCGTGTCGAACCAGATCGAGTGGAGTCCGTCGGTGCCGATTCCGCAACGGCTCCAAGACCAGCCTGACTGCCGGGCAGGCTCAGATTTTCCCAGCGACATCACCGCGTTCTCCTTCGGGCCGAGCTACTACGTCGAACCCTGGGGACCGTTCCATTGCTGGACCGGCTTCGACTGCACGTTCGTACGCGCCATCGTGCTCGCCATCAGCGACGGCCCGATCCCTGACGGCGCGGTTCTTTATCGCTGCCAGGTCGCGATCGCTCCTGACGCGGCGCCGGGTCGCTATCCGCTCCGCGTACAGGCGGCCGAGGCAAGCGACCCCGCTGGCAACCGGCTCCCGGTTCTCGGTGTCGATGGGGCGATCGACGTCTCCGCCGTGGACGACCACAGTGACGCCCGGCTCGACGAGACACCTTCCGGTGGCTGCCAGATTGGGGTGCGCGGATGCGGCACGCCAGTGCCCATGTTCAGTGTGGCCTTTGTGCTGTCTATCGCGCGGCGAGCGCGCCGACGCGATCGTCGAGGGATCAATCGTTGAGCGTGAGCGCCTCGCGGGGCGAGTTGCCGCCGCGCAATTTGGCGAAGGGTGTGACCGTGGAGCAGCGTTCGGCGAGCCGCTCGGCCGTTTCGCAGCGCTAGGACTTCAACTTCCATTCCTTGAAAACGGCCGAGGGGTGAGGCACCCAAATTCCTCCGTCCCCCGGCGTTGGCGATTTCCGGCATTCGACGTGCAAGTGCGTCTCCGCCGTGGACAGTCTCACCTTGCCCGCAGGCCTTGGCGTGCCGAATTCGAGTCGGTGATTCGATGGCCCTCAAACATTTGCCCGAAAACACTCGTGAGGAATCACGGGCGTGGAATCTTCAACTCGGTGTACCTAGGTTCAAGTACGCCGACCTCAACCGCGTGCGCCGCATCGAGGCGCTCGACGCGGCGTTCTTGCTCTCGCTGCGCGATGCCGACGCGGCGCTGGCGGCGGAATTCATCCGCTACCGCGACGCCGGGGAAAGAGGTTGGGAGCGGCTCCAGGAATCCGAACTGTTGATGCGCGTGGCGCCGCACGTCGCCGCGTTCATCGCCCGCCTTTTCAACATCGAAGCTGACTACGATGCGTTGTGCGAACGCGTGCGTGCAGACCAATCGGTTTTCGAATGGAAGCGCCAGGTCATCGAACGCGGATTGCTCAAGCAGCCGCCGAACGTCGACGAGGTGGCACGTCTGGACCCAATCGAGTTGGAGTTCGCCTACCGCGAAGTGGTCGCCACGGTCATGCCCGACGCGACGTTGATCGCCGACCCTGAGCGCGAGCTCGCCGTCGTCACGTTGGCGCTGCAGGCCAAACTCGACGCCGCGCGCGACGTCCCCGAGCGCGCGACCGTGTCGACGCAACTCGCCGCGGTCGAGGCGTGGACGCGCGCGATCGGCTTCCATCCCGCGCTCGCCGCACGCCGCCGCAGTTTCATTTGCTTCCGCGTGCCGGGGAAGCTCGACCACGACGACTTGGTGCCCCGCATTCGACCGCGCGCCGACTTACCCGAGTTCTTCATGGGACCCCCCGAGCATCGGCGCCACCGCGACGGTTTCGATCTGACCGACCCGCGTTACACGCCACGCGAGAACCTGCGCGAGGCGCACTACTGCGTCACCTGCCACGAACGCGGTCGCGATTCCTGCACCACCGGTTTCCACGCCAAGGACGGCAGCGTGCAGCGCAACCCGCTCGGCATTCCGCTCGCCGGCTGTCCGCTAGACGAAAAAGTATCCGAGATGATCGCGCTCTACCGCGACGGCTATCCGCTCGGCGCGCTGGCGGTGATCATGATCGACAACCCGATGCTCGCCGGCACCGGCCATCGCATCTGCAACGACTGCATGAAGGCCTGCATCTTCCAGAAGCAGGATCCGGTGAACATCCCCCAGATCGAGACCGGCATTCTCACCGAGGTCCTGCGCCTGCCCTACGGCTTCGAGATCGTGTCGCTGCTCACGCGCTGGAACCCGCTGAACGCGCGGCGGCCCTATCCGCTGCGCTACAACGGCAAGAACGTCCTCATCGTCGGCATGGGACCGGCCGGCTACACGCTGGCGCAGCATCTGCTCAACGAAGGCTTCGGCGTCGTCGGCATCGAAGGACTCAAGGTCGAGCCGCTGGCGATGCAGTTCCGCGGCGCCAAGCGCCGGGTGCCGCGTCCGATCCGCGACGTGAACGAAATCATCGGCCCGCTGTCCGAGCGGCCGACGCTCGGGTTCGGCGGCGTCGCCGAGTACGGCATCACCGTGCGCTGGGACAAGAACTTTCTCGACATCAACTACGTGATGCTGATGCGGCGCAAGAAATTCCGCTTGCTCGACGGCGTCCGCTTCGGCGGCACGCTGGCGATCGACGACGCCTGGAACCTCGGCTTCGATCACATCGCGATCACCGCCGGCGCCGGCCGGCCGACCATCGTGCCGATGCAGAACAACTTGGCGCGCGGCGTGCGCATGGCGTCGGACTTCTTGATGGCGCTGCAGGGCCAAGGCGCGTATCGCAAGAACTCGCTCACCAATCTGCAAATCGAGCTGCCCGCCGTCGTCATCGGCGGTGGCTTGACCGCGATCGACACCGCCACCGAACTGCAAGCCTACTACGTCACCCAAGTCGAAAAGACCCTCGAACGCTTCGAGCGCCTCAAACATCGCATCGGGGAAGACGCGATCTGGGCAAAGCTCGACGCGGAAGAAGCGCGCACCGTGCGCACCTGGCTCGACCACGGCCGCATGGTGCAAGCCGAACGCGCCGCGGCGCGCGCCGCCGGACGACCGACTGACTTCGCGCGCCTGGTGCGCGGATGGGGCGGCGTCACCATCGTCTACCGCAAACGGCTGCAAGACGCGCCGGCGTACCGTCTGAACCACGAGGAGATCATCAAGTCGCTCGAAGAAGGCATCGGCTTCATCGAGTGTCTGAGCCCGAACGTGTGCGTGCTCGACGAGTTCGGTCACGCGCAGACCTTACGATGCACGCGCCAGCGTCTCGTCGACGGCAAGTGGAAGGATACCGGCGAGGTCGTCAACTTGCCGGCGCGCCAGGTCATCGTCGCCGCCGGCACCAATCCGAACGTCGTCTACGAGCGCGAGCACCCGGGAACGTTCGCCATCGACGAGAGGCGCGCGTGCTTCGCGATGCACCGCGTCGTCGACAACCCCGACGGCACCCGCCGGCTCGAACCGGTGACGGACGGCGGTGCCGGGTTCTTCACTTCCTACCAGAACGGCGATCGCTTCGTGACGTTCTACGGCGATGCTCATCCGGTGTTCGCCGGCAACGTCGTCAAAGCGATGGCTTCGGCACGCTTCGGGTACCGCGAGATCGCCCGCCTGTTCGAATCGGAAATAGCGGCGCAGGAGTTCGACGAGCAAGCCGAACGTGAGAACGCCTGGGTGCGCTTCGCGGAAGTGCTCGACAACGGCTTGCGCGCGATCGTGGTGGACGCCATCCGACTCGCCGATCGCATCGTCGAAGTCATCGTGCGCGCGCCGATGGCCGCGCGAAACTTTCAGCCCGGGCAGTTCTATCGGGTGCAAAACTACGAGGGCACGGCGGAGACCGTCGAAGGCATCCGCTTGACCATGGAAGGCGTCGCGCTCACCGGCGCGTGGACCGATCCGGCGCGCGGCCTGATCTCGCTCATCGTGCTCGAAATGGGCGGCTCGTCACGATTGTGCGGCATCCTCGAACCGGGCGAGGAAATCGTGCTGATGGGTCCGACCGGCACGCCCACCGAGATTCCGCAAGGGGAAACCGTGCTGCTCGCCGGCGGTGGTTTAGGAAACGCGGTGATGTTTTCGATCGCGGCGGCGATGAAGGCGCGCGGCAATCGCGTGATCTACTTCGCCGGCTACAAGCGCGCGGGCGATCTGTTCAAGCGCCGCTACATCGAGGAGGCCTGCGATCTCGTCGTGTGGAGCGTCGACGAGGGCACGCCCATCGCCCCGCGCCGGCCGCAGGATCGCAGCGTGGTCGGCAACATCGTGCAAGCGATGCAGCGCTACGCCGCCGGTGAGCTCGGCGAGACGCCGATCGTCCTGCGCGACGTGCATCGGCTCATCTGCATCGGCTCGGACCGGATGATGGACGCGGTGCGCGCCGCTCGCCACGGCGCGCTGCGCGACGTGCTGCCGCCGGATCACATCGCCATCGGCTCGATCAACTCGCCGATGCAGTGCATGCTCAAGGAAGTCTGCTCGCAATGCCTGCAACGCCAAGTCGACCCGGCCACCGGCAAAGAGACGCTGGTGTTCAGTTGCTTCAACCAAGATCAGTTGCTCGACTCGGTTGACTTCCGCTTCCTTCACGAGCGCCTACGGCAAAACTCGGCGGCGGAGAAGTTGACCTCACTCTGGCTCGACCACCTGTTCGAGCAGCGTGAGGTGCAGTTGGTGTAGCGCGCGTTCGCAACGGAAAAAGCTTGCTGGCGTCCCGAGGATCGAAGAAAGCACCGAACGGCTTTCGGTCAAGCCTGTCGGCGCGACGGGCGTGTTAGCAGCCCGCTAGCCGACGCGGGCTCTCCACGACGCCGGGTCGCGGTGCAAGTGGCTCACACAGAACACGACGATGTTGCTCGCTTCGATCCGGTAGAAGACCCCGTACGGAAAGCGGTGGACGATTGCCCGACGTGTCTCGCGATGGAGCACTTGGTACTGGAGCGGATTTTCGCCGACGCGACTCAGCGCCGCATCTACCTCGGCGACGAACTCTCGCCCCAGCCCGGGCCGCTGCATCTCGTACCGACGAGCCGCAGCGCGAACGTCTGCCTTCGCGGGGCGCCGAACGAGCTATCGGTATTTCACAGCTTGCGGAGGATGTCGGCGCGGGCCTCTTCCCACGGTTCGACGTCCGCAGGATTTGCCTCGTGCTCATCAATCCGCTCGTCAAGCAAACGGCGCTGCGCCTCCGTGAGGGGAAGATGCGCCGCTTCCTCAGCGATCTCATCCCACAGCTGCTGAACCAGACGTATCTTCTCGCCCGCGGGCAATTTCCGGAACGTCTCAATGATCGGTTCTGCGCTCATGGTGTGACGCTACGCCCGCCAGCGTTTCAAGTCCAGCGCAGACACAGCGTTACGCCTTGGCGATGAGCCGCGCGCTGCGAGATGCACCGCCGCCCGACAACATGGCCATCGGCTCGATCAACTCACCGATGCAGAACGAATGATGCCCACCCTCCCGTAGAAAGGCACAACCGTCCCGGCAGGTGGCGAAGCAAATCGCCACGCTCGGTCGCGCGATGGGTTCCTCCTCAAATCCTTCTCCCGCGGCATCGAGTGGCTCACGTCGGTTGAACTCCAGTGC
>Ga0335069_10017419_pt1 | contig 10014 bp, 8 predicted proteins | sample Lox_Sample_11_FD_206714 | JGI IMG/M metagenome (GOLD analysis project Ga0335069, IMG submission 206714) | Soil microbial communities from Loxahatchee National Wildlife Refuge, Florida, United States - Lox_Sample_1.1 | ecosystem: Environmental > Terrestrial > Soil > Wetlands | place: USA: Florida...
CGCGCGATCGCTTCGTCAATGAGGCGCAGCATCAGCACCTCGCCGAAGCGCCGTCCGCGATAGGCCGGATCCACGGCGACCGTCGTGACGTGCGAATCCTCGAGGATCACCCAGATGCCGCCGTAGGCGACGACGCGATCCTCGAACCTTCCGACGTAATAGTGCGCGAGTTTGTTCGTGCTCAGCTCGTTGTAGAACGCATCCGACGGCCAGATCGTCGAGAACGAGGCGCGCTCGATGCGCGCGACCGCGGGAATATCCGCGGTCGTCATCGGCACGATCGAAAGGCGGCCGGGCCGCTCGGCGGGGCGTTCGAGTTCCATCTTCATGGCGGTTAGAGTCGCGGCACCGTTGCGGCAGGCAACTCGCCGTAATCGGCGCCGACCTCGTGCACGCTCTTCGCCGGCGCTCTCGACGACGCGGCCAGCGCGGCGGCTGCCGCGGCAGGCAAAACGAGCGGATCCACAGAGTGCACGATGATACCGCGTTCGGCAAGCTCGTGGAGCACGTCCTTCGCGGCGCCGACGACGGTCAGCGTTCCCTCCACGTGCGCGGGGAACAGTTCGCCCAGGACGTCGGCGATGCGGCCGGATGCGCGGCGCACCCCGTCGGGCGAACGCAGCCGCGCGGAGATCACGCCCGCGCGTCCGGAGACGACCGCGAGCGCGCGCTCGTACGCCCCGCCCCACTCCAGGAGGTCGAACGAATCGATCGCGACGAGCGGCCGGCGCCAGGCCGCGGCGAGCGACTTCGCATACGCGACCGCGATGCGCAGCCCCGTGAAGCCGCCCGGGCCGATCCCGACGGCTAACCGGTCGATTCCCTCGGGCTCCAATTGCGAGCGCTCGAGCACCTCGCGGACCAAACCGAGTCCTCGCTCGAGTGCGACGTTTCCGGTCTCGGAGCGAGACGCGACGATCCGATCGTCGCGGGCGGTCGCCGCGGAAATTGCTCCCAGCGCCCCGTCGAGGGCAAGAACGTTCATTTCGGCGAGCGAAGAAAGAGCAAGCGTGGCTCTTCCCCCGCGCCTTCGATCTCTATTTCGTACCGGCGCGTTGGAATGGCATCGGGCGCGTTGCGCCACCACTCCACGAGCACGATCGTCCGGCCGTCGAAAACCTCGTCGAGCCCGAGCTCGGCCGATTCGCGCGGATCGTCGATCCGGTAGAAATCCACGTGCTCGATCGGGGGATCGCCCGCGTAGTGGTGGCGGAAGGTGAAGGTGGGACTGGTGGATTGGTCGGCGCCGTGCAGCGTCTGCACGACCGCCCTCACGAAAGCCGTCTTGCCGGAGCCGACCGGGCCGGCGAGCGCGACGACGTCGCCCGGACGAAGGCGTCGCGCGAACGCAGCGGCAAATGCGTTGAGGTCTTCTTCGGTCGGGAGCGAAATGGCATCTTTCATGAGTGCAGGTGATTATTGAACAACGACATCGTAGCGCAGGTCAACGTCGAAGACGAGATGCGGGAGAGCTATCTCTCGTATGCGATGTCGGTCATCGCGTCGCGGGCGCTTCCGGACGTTCGCGACGGCCTCAAGCCGGTGCAGCGGCGCATCCTCTACGCGATGCGCGAGATGGGCTTCGACCCGAGCAAGCAGCATCGTAAGTGCGCCGGTATCATCGGCGAGGTGCTCAAGAGCTACCATCCTCACGGCGACACGTCGGTCTACGACGCCCTCGTTCGCATGGCGCAGGATTTTACGCTGCGCTACCCGCTCGTGGACGGCCACGGCAACTTCGGATCGATCGATCCCGATCCGCCGGCCGCCTATCGTTACACGGAGGCGCGGCTCGCGCGCACCGCGCTCGACGTCCTCGCGGATATCGATAAAGAGACCGTACCCTTCGTTCCGAACTTCGACAATCAAGGCGTCGAGCCGACCGTATTGCCGGGCCGCTTGCCGCAGTTGCTGCTCAACGGTTCGAGCGGCATCGCGGTCGGCATGGCGACGAACATTCCGCCGCACAATCTCGGCGAGATTGCCGACGCGATCGCCGCCGTCATCGACGATCCGAAGATCGACGACGACGCGCTCTGCGCGATCGTCCAAGGCCCCGACTTCCCGACCGGCGGGACGATCCTCGGTCACGAAGCGATCCGCGAAGCCTATAAGACCGGGCGCGGGTCGATCGCGATTCGCGGCAAGGCCGAGATCGTCGAGGAGCGCGGCAAGCAGAAGATCATCATCACCGAGATCCCCTATCAGGTTTACAAAGGGCGGATCATCGAGGCGATCTCCGAGGCGTACTCGGAGAAGCGCATCACCGGCATCGCGCGGTTGGACGACGAGTCGAACCGCAAGGGCATGCGCGTCGTCGTGGAGCTGCAGAAGAGCGCGACGCCGAAGATCGTGCTCAACCAGCTCTTCAAGCACACGCCGCTGCAGGCGACGTTCGGCTTCAACATGCTCGCGCTCGTCCCGGTGGGTGAGCCTCGCGCCGATGGGTCGGTGGCGCTCGAGCCGCAGGTGCTCACGCTCAAGCAGTTGCTCGAGCACTTCATCGCGCACCGCAAGAGCGTCATCACGCGCCGCACGCAGTACGATCTGCGCAAGGCCGAGGAGCGCGCGCATCTGCTCGAAGGCTACCGCATCGCGCTCGACAACATCGATGAGGTCATCGAGATCGTGCGCGGCAGCCAGACGACCGACGAAGCGAAGGAACGCCTCAGCGCGCGCTTCGGTCTCAGCGAAGTGCAGGCGCAAGCGATCGTCGATATGCGGCTGCGCACCCTCGTCGGCCTCGAGCGCCAGAAGATCGAACAAGAGTACGCCGAGCTGATCAAGACGATCGCCGAGCTGCAGGACATTCTCCGCAGCCCGCGGCGCATCGCCGGCATCGTCAAGAGCGAGACCCTCGACGTGAAGAAGCGCTTCGGCGACGAGCGCCGCACGAGCATCGAGCCGGCCGAAGACGAAATGTCGATCGAGCAGATCACGCCGAACATCGAGGTCGTCGTCACCTACACGGTCGGCGGCTACATCAAGCGCGTCTCCGTGGATACGTTCCGCACGCAGAACCGCGGCGGCCGCGGCGTCATCGGCATCTCGAACCTCAAGCGCGAAGACGTCGTGCGCAACTTCTTCGTTACGAAGACGCACGACCACGTGCTCTTCTTCACGAACATGGGGCGCGTCTATCGGCTGCGCGGTTACGAGATTCCGGACACGACTCGCCAGGCGCGCGGCACCGCGCTCGTCAACCTGCTGACGCTCCCGCCGGGCGAAGAGGTGACGGCCGTCTTCCCGATCGACCGCTTCGAGGGCGAAAAGTACCTCGTGATGGTGACGAAAAACGGCGTGATCAAGAAGACGAAGCTCGAGCAGTTCTCGAACGTGCGCCGCAACGGGCTGATCGCCATCAACCTCGACGCCGGCGACGAACTGCTCGCAGTGGATCTCTCCGACGGTTCGCGCGACATCATCCTCGCCTCGACGCTTGGAATGGCCGTGCACTTCAACGAGAAGGGCGTACGGCCGATGGGGCGCGCCGCGCGCGGCGTGAAGGCGATGACGCTCGAAAAAGGCGACACCGTCGTGGCGATGGACATCGTGGACGGCGACCGTCGCGAGGTGCTGCTCGTCACGTCGCTCGGCTTTGGAAAGCGCACGCCGATCGACGAGTACCGCCACACGTCGCGCGGCGGCAAGGGCGTGAAGGCCTTCGCGCGCCAGCGCGACGACATCGGCCAAGTCGTCGACCAGATTCTCGTCGCCGCCGACGACCAGATTCTGATGATCACCTCGGGCAACCAAGTGATTCGCCTGAAAGTCGGCGACATTCGTCGCACCGGCCGCGACGCGAAGGGCGTCCGCTTGCAGCGGCTGGGCGAAGGCGACGAGGTCATCGCCGTGACGAACCTCGGCAAACAGGCGATGCAGATCACCGAGATCACCGGCGAGCCGCAACAGACAGAACTCTAGGAGTGTTGTAACCCATATGAGCGCATTACCAGACGTAACGCAAGGCAATTTCGATGCCGAGGTGCTGCAGAGCGCCCAACCGGTGCTCGTGGACTTTTGGGCCCCGTGGTGCGGACCGTGCCGCATGCTCGGCCCGATCGTCGAGAAGATCGCGGCGGCAAACGCCGGCAAGGCAAAGTTCGTCAAGTTGAACACCGACGAGAATCCGAACCTCGCCGGACAATATCAGGTCTCCGGCATTCCCTGTCTCATTCTCTTCAAGAACGGTCAGCCCGTCGATCGCATCGTCGGCTACGTTCCCGAGAACGTCGTGACCGGGATGCTCGGCAAGCACGTGGCGTGACGCCCGTTCCGGCCATGCACCGAGTGCTGGCCGACGAGCGGGTCGTTCCCTACGACCGCACGCTCGGAAGAAACGTGGTCAAAAGCGCGGCTGAAGAAGTATTCGGCCGCGCGCGCGTCTCCGGCAACGGCTCGTACGACGCGATCGTCAACGAGGTCGTGCGGCGGCTCGACGCGCTGCAGCGCGACGCGTTGCTCCCGGTCGTCAACGCAACCGGCATCGTTCTGCACACGAATCTCGGACGCGCCCCGCTGGCGCCCGCTGCCATCGAAGCGATCGCCGAGCTCGGGCGCGGTTACTCGAACCTGGAATACGATCTCGAGACCGGCGAGCGCGGTTCGCGCTACGCGCGGGTCGCCGGCGTCCTCAACGACGTCGCCGGCGCGCAGGATTCCCTCGTCGTCAATAACTGCGCCGCGGCGGTGCTCCTCGTGCTCGACACCTTCGCGAGGGGGCGCGAGGTGATCGTCGGGCGCAACGCGCTCGTCGAGATCGGCGGCGGCTTCCGCATCCCCGACGTGCTCGAACGCAGCGGCGCGACGCTCGTCGAGGTCGGCACGACGAACCGCGTCTACGTCGAGGATTTTGAAGCGGCGCTCTCGCCGCGTACCGCGCTGCTGTTGCGCACGCATCCCTCGAACTTTAGGATGGAAGGCTTTACGCACGACGCGAGCGCGCGCGAGCTCGCCGAATTGGGCCGCCGCGCGGGCGTTGCGGTCCTCGAAGATCTCGGCAGCGGCGCCCTCGTCGCGCTCGAAGAGTACGGCGCAGCGCACGAACGGACGGTGCGAGAGGCGCTCGCCGACGGCGTCGGCCTCGTTGCGTTCTCCGGCGACAAGTTGCTCGGCGGCCCGCAGGCGGGGATCCTTGCCGGGAGCGCGCCGCTGATCGCGCGGCTGCGCAGCAACCCGCTGCTGCGCGCGTTGCGCGTAGATAAGACGACGCTCGCCGCGCTCGGCGCAACGTTGCAGCTCTACCGCGACGGTTCGCTGCGCGAGACCGTCCCCGTCTACCGGATGCTCGGCGCGACGCTCGACGAACTGCGCGCGCGGGCGACAGCCTATCTCGAAGCGGTGCCGGCGGCGAGGCTCGTCGAGAGCGTTGCGTACATCGGCGGCGGCTCGCTCGCGCAAGACGCGATACCCTCGCTTGCAATCGCGATCGCGACGCCGCAGCCGGATCGCCTCGCCGCGCGGCTGCGCGCAGGGACGCCGCCGATCGTGGCCCGCATCGAAGCAGGGCGCGTGCTGCTCGATCTGCGCACGATCGCACCGGAAGAGGACGAAACGGTGGGCTCGGCACTTGCAGCAAGCGAATGAAAGAGAGATTTTAATGCGCACTCATAACCGGCTGCGAGTCTACTGGATGCTCGCGCTCACCGCGACGCTCTGCGCCTGCGCATCGTCGGCGCCTGTTCCTACGAAAGGTTTGCCGGCTGCCTCGCAACTGACGAGCAGCGGCTCCTTGCTCTATTTCTCTAGCGGCGATTACGGGCCCGTCATGGTCTACACGTTCCCCGAGGGGCAAGAGGTGGCGTCGTTCGACGTCCCCGGTATCCCCGCGGGACTCTGTTCGGACAAGCAGGGCAACGTCTTCATGGCGGAGCCTTATGGGCAGAAAGTCGAGGAGTACCCACACGGCGCCACCTCGCCGACGGCCACTTTCGATTTTCCGCCTAGTCCATACGGATGCGCCGTCGACGAGGGGTCAACCTACCTCGCAGTTGCCAACGAAGCGGGTTCGGTCGGCGTTTTCAACCTATCAACGAAGGAGTCGAAGCCGGCGACGTACACGTATCCCGGCATCGAAAGCTTCTTCTTCTGCACGTACGACGATCAAGGGAACTTATTCGTAGACGGAGCGGACAGCGATGCGATCATCCGCCTCCTAGAACTGCGCAAAGGGGAGAGCAGCTTGAGCCTCGTAAAGCTGGGCGCGAAGATTCCATACAGCGCGAGCATTCAATGGGATGGCACGTATCTTGCCATTTCCGACGGAGGCAGCAACAAAGACAGCAGCGTGCTGCGAGTCAAGGTCAAGAACCACCGAGCGAAAATTCATGCCCGGGTCACTCTACGGGGCCCCGAACCCTATACGAGCCAGTTTTGGATTCAGGGAAACGCAATTATAAGTCCGGAAAATCGAAGTGCTAATGTCGCGTGGTGGTCTTATCCTGCGGGCGGTCAACCGACGGGAATCATTTACCAGGTTGGGTATGCGTTCGGAGTTACCATCAGCGTCGCGCCCAGCCGGTAGAACGTTCTTAGGCGCCGTTCGTTTGGCTGGCCTAAACGAGAGGCCCCACGAATGCGGGGCCTCCGTTTTTGCATCGAGCGGGCGCTAACGGCTACGTCTTGTTGCAGTAGCCTTTGAGCGTTACCGTTCTGCCGCCGCTCTCCTTGAACGAGCCGGTGTAGGTGTATTTCGTGGCGGAGACTTTCGTGACCGTTAGATCACCGGCGCCTACGACGTTGCCCGACGAGACCGACGTCAAACTGATCGGATGCCAAACAATCTTGTTGCCGGTCCATCCGCTCGACGTCGAAATGCCGTAGTTACCCTCGTCGTCCGTCATGATGTCAACCCAACGCGAGTTCGCCGAATCGTAGGTGGTCTTGTCCATTGCGACGCCGGGATGGCGATCCCAGGACGTGGCGTGCGAGAGCGTCTTCGTGTTCATCCAAAAGCCCGTCGGATCCATCGAATTCGTGAGCGTGCTCCCGTAGGCGTTGGGACGGCGGGTATTCGTTTCGGTGCAATTCCACGTGCCGAGCTCGAACTGCATCGAGCTAAAGTTTGGCTTGGCGGGCTGCGGAATTGGCGTCGTCTCGATCTGACCCATTGCCGCAGTGCCAATAAGAACGGCCGTTACGCATGCGGTTACGGCCAATGCTAAGCTCCTGTACATCCTCGCCTCCTTCGCGCATTATGCGCTGTTGGTCTTACTATCAAGCCCGGCTGCCGAATGCCTGCTTGCCCCTTGCGGTAAGAACCGCCGGCGAGATTCGCCGTATCGGGAAGCGCATCGCGATCGGTCTGGACCGATCGCCGGGTGCCTGGCCGTGCGCGCTCTCGCGCCTGCTCAAACGTCCTCGAACCAGCCCGAAGGCACGACGTCGAGATTGACGTTGATCTGCTTCACCTCGGTGTACGCGTCGTAGCCGTAGGTTCCTAACTCGCGCCCGATGCCCGACTGTTTATAGCCGCCCCACGGCGCTTCGTTGTAGGTCGGGTGGTAGGTGTTGATCCACGTGATCCCGGCGCGCATCTTGCGAATCACGCGGTGCGCCTTCGCGATGTCTTGCGTGAAAACGGCGCCCGCCAAGCCGTAGATCGTGTCGTTGGCGAGCGCGATCGCCTCGGCTTCGGTGTCGAACGTCTGGATGACCAGCACCGGGCCGAAGATCTCCTCTTGCACGATGCGCATCGTCGGTTTCGTCTCGTCGAAGATCGTCGGCGCGATGAAGTTTCCGCTCGCGAGGTCGCCGCCGAGACGCTCGCCGCCGCAGAGCAGCCGCGCGCCCTCGCGCTTGCCGGTCTCGATGTACGCTTCGACGCGCTCGCGATGGACCGGCGAGATGATCGGGCCCATCTCCGTCGCCGGATCGAAGCCGTCGCCGACGCGAATCTTCTTCGCCCGCTCGACGAGCCGCTCGACGAAGCGATCGTGGATGCTGCGCTCGAGAATCAGGCGCGAACCGGCCGAACAGACCTGCCCGGCGTTCGCGAAGATGCCGAAGAGCGCGTAATCGATCGCCGTGTCGAAGTCCGCATCCGCGAAGACGACGTTCGGCGACTTGCCGCCGAGCTCGAGCGAGATCTTCTTCAGGTTCGACGTCGCGTCGAGCATGATGCTGCGCCCGGTCTTCGTGCCGCCGGTGAACGCGATCTTGTCAACGTGCGCGCTCGCGGCGAGCGCGTGACCGACGACGGCGCCGGCGCCCGTCAAGATGTTGACGACGCCCGCCGGAAACTCGAGCTCTTCCATCAGCGTCGCCAGGCGGATGGTCGAGAGCGGCGTGAGTTCCGCCGGCTTGAGAATGCAGACGTTGCCCGCGGCGAGCGCCGGCGCGAGTTTCCAGACGCCCATGAGCAGCGGGTAATTCCACGGCACGATCTGCCCGCAGACGCCGATCGGCTCGCGCACCGTGAACGTCTGCGACGGGGCGGGAACGTCAAACGTCTGCCCGTGGGGCTTCGTCGCGAGCCCCGCATAGTAGCGGAAACAATTCGCCGCGTCGATCGCGTCGAACTCGGTCTCGCGCAGCGGCTTGCCGCCGTTGAGCGTGTCGATCCGCGAGAACTCGTCGCGATGCTCGTCGATCCTGTCGGCGAGCTTGAAGAGCAGCGCGGCGCGATCCGCGGCGCTGCTCGAGCCCCACGGCCCTTCGTCGAATGCCTTGCGCGCCGCGGCGATCGCCGTCTCGGCGTCGTCGGCCGTGCCTTCCGCGATCGTCGCGATCGTCTCTCCGTTCGCGGGATTGCGCACTTCGCGCGCCCCGCCGTCGCTTGCAAGGCGCCATTTTCCGTCAACGTACATCGGAACCACGCCGTTGATCCGCGGAACGTTCTTGAGGATCGCCTCGGCGTCTATCTTTGATGCGGTTTGCATTGCGTTAATTCTCTTTCGTCCTTCGACAAGCTCAGGATGACACGTGGGGGAGGCTCAGGATGACACGTGGGGGAGGCTCAGGATGACACGTGGGGGAGGCTCAGGATGACACGAGCGCCATGCTGTTGAGGCTTTCGCCGAGGGACGCGCAGACGTAGTCGGCCTCTTCCTCGGTGATCGTCAGCGGCGGCTCGACGCGAATCGTGCGGGCGTTGACGAGCGTACCCGAGACGAGAATGCCTCGGTCGAGCATTCGCTTCGCCAACTCGAATCCGGTTGCGTGATCGCGGAACTCGAGCGCCATCAGCAGTCCCATGCCGCGCACGGCGACGACCAAATCGTCGTGGCCGGCGGCCGCTTCGCGCAGTCCCGCAAGCATCCGTCCGCCGAGAACGGCGGCGCGTTCGGGGAGGCGATCCTCGATCAGTACGTTGATCGTCGCGAGCGCCGCGGCGCAGGCGAGCGGGTTGCCGCCGAACGTCGACGTGTGCAAGAACGGATTGTCGAAGAGGCGCGAGAAGACCTCGCGCCGTCCGACGACCGCCCCCGCGGGAACGACGCCGCCGCCGAAGGCTTTCGCTAGGCACATGAGATCGGGCGCGACGTTCCAGTGCTCGCAGCAGAACATCTTGCCGGTGCGTCCCATGCCGGTCTGCACTTCGTCGAGGATGAAGAGCGAGCCGAACTCGTCGCAGAGCGCGCGCACGCCGGGCAGGTAGTCGTTGTCGGGGATGTTGACGCCGCCCTCACCCTGGATCGGCTCGAGCAGCACCGCGCCGACGTCTTCGCCGACCGCCTTGCACGAGGTCATCATATCGCGCAGCGCGGGCAAGTCGTTGAAGGGCACGTGCTCGATGTTCGGCAGCATCGGGCCGAACGGGCGCCGGAACTCCGCCTTCGCGCTCGCGGAGAGCGAGCCGTAACTCTTGCCGTGGAAGCCCTTCGTCGCCGCGACGATCGTCTGTTTTGCGGGGTCGTAGGCGCGCGCGAGTTTCAGCGCGCCCTCGACCGCCTCGGTTCCGCTGTTGCAGAAGAAGCTGAACTCGAGATCGCCCGGCGTCAGCATCGCGAGCGCCTTCGCGAGCATCGCGCGCAGCGGATCGAGCAGATCCTGGCTGTGCAGCGGCTGGCGGCG
>Ga0335069_10017421_pt1 | contig 10013 bp, 9 predicted proteins | sample Lox_Sample_11_FD_206714 | JGI IMG/M metagenome (GOLD analysis project Ga0335069, IMG submission 206714) | Soil microbial communities from Loxahatchee National Wildlife Refuge, Florida, United States - Lox_Sample_1.1 | ecosystem: Environmental > Terrestrial > Soil > Wetlands | place: USA: Florida...
CGCACACCTTCCACGGTCTCGGCGTGTCCGAGCCCGTATCCGAGGCGCTCGCGCGCCGCGACATCGTCGCACCCTTCGCGATCCAGCAGCTCGTCCTCCCGGACGCGCTCGCCGGGATCGACATCCTTGCCAAGAGCCCGACCGGCTCCGGCAAGACACTCGCCTTCGCGATCCCGATCGTGGAGCGCCTCGAGGCCGGGTCCCCGACCCCCTCGGCGCTCGTGCTCGTGCCGACGCGCGAGCTCTGCTCGCAGGTGGCCGAGGAGTTCGGGTACATCGCGCCCGCCAAGGGCATCAAGGTCGCCGCCGTCTACGGCGGCACCCGTGTCCAGAGCCAGGCTCGCGACGCCAAGGGCGCGCACGTGCTCGTCGCGACGCCCGGGCGCCTGCAGGACCTGATCGAGCGCAAGCTCGTCAAGCTCGACGACGTGACCGTCCTCGTGCTCGACGAGGCCGACCGGATGCTCGACATGGGCTTCCAGCCCCAGGTCGACAAGATCGTCCGGCGGCTGCCGAAGAACCGGCAGACCATGTTCTTCTCGGCCACGCTCGACGGCGTCGTCGGCGAGCTCGCGGCCGAGTACACCACCGGCGCTGGCCGCTACGAGGGCTTCCTGCCCCCGGAGGACGTCTCGCAGGTGGAGCACCTCTTCGTTCCCGTCACGCCCGACAACAAGGTCGAGAAGCTCGTCGAGCACCTCCAGCACGACGGTGAGCTGACTCTCGTCTTCGTCCGCACGAAGCGGGGCGCCGACCGGCTCGTGCAGAAGCTGCGCCGGCTCGGCACCGAGGCGGTCGCGCTGCACGGCGACATGAACCAGAGCGCGCGGGAGCGCGCGCTCGCCCGGTTCGAGTCGGGCAAGGTCGACACCATGGTCGCCACCGACGTCGCGGCGCGCGGTCTGGATCTCGACCGCATCACGCACGTCGTCAACTTCGATCCGCCGGAGGACAAGACGGCCTACATCCACCGCGTCGGCCGCACCGGCCGCGCGGGCCGGGCAGGCACCGGGCTCACGTTCGTGCTCCCGGACCAGCAGGCCGACGTCAGCCGGATCGCCGCGAACCTCGGCCACCAGGAGGCGTTCGTCGAGGTGGGCCTGACCGTCGCTCCGCCGAAGCTGGTGTACACGTCGCGGAGGCGCAACTCGAAATGGGGCGCGCCGTCGCAACGCCGGAAGATCTGAAGCCGCGCCTCCGCGGCGTCTTCCACAAGTGGGCATTCTTCGCCGCGCTCGTGGCCGTGGGAGCCCTGGTCGGCGTCGCCGGCTCGGCCGCGGCCCGGGCGGCGGCGATCGTCTACGGGATCGCGCTCGCCGCGATGTTCGGGGCGAGCGCCCTCTACCACCGGATCAACTGGTCGGAGCGGCCGCGGCGCTGGATGCGGCGGCTCGACCATTCCGCGATCTTCCTGATGATCGCGGGGACCTACACGCCGTTCTGCCTGCTCGTCCTGCCCCAGCCGCTCGGCCTGGTCGTGCTCGCCGTGGTCTGGGGAGGCGCCTTCGCCGCCGGCGCGATCAACTTCGCGTGGATCGACGCGCCGAAGTGGGCGACCGCCGCTGTCGGCCTGGCGCTCGGCTGGATCAGCATCGTCGCGCTGCCCCAGATGCCGGGCCGTGAGGCGATCCTGCTCGGGATCGGCGGCCTGTTCTACACCGCCGGGGCGATCGCCTACGCGCTGAAGCGGCCCGATCCCGTCCCGCACGTGTTCGGCTACCACGAGGTGTTCCACGTGCTCGTGGTCGCGGCCGCCGCGGTGCAGTTCGCCGCGGTCGCCGTCGCCGTGTCCGGCTAGCCGGGCACGCTGAGGACGACCTTGCCGCCGGCATGGCCCTCGCGGAGGTACCGGACCGCGTCGGCGGCCTCGCTCAGCGGGTAGACCCTGTCGACGACGGGCGTGACCTTGCCGGCCTCGATCAGCTCTCGCAGCACCTGCAGGTCGTCCGCACGGACCACCGCCATCACCGAGCGCAGCCTCTGGCCCACGAACGGCGACAGCGCGGGGGCCCGGAGGGCCTGGCGGTCGAAGCCGCCGAGCCATCGCCCACCACCTTCCCCGCCGACGATCACGAGCGTCCCGCGTGGGGCGAGCGAGCGCCGCAGCGTCGACAGCGAGCGGTTTCCGGCGGTGTCGAGGATCACGTCCCAGCGGTCGCGGCCGTCGGCGAAGTCCTCGCGCGTGTAGTCGATCGCGCGGTCGGCGCCGAGCGAGCGCACGAGCTCCTGCTTTCCCGTGCTGCAGACGGCGGTCACCTCCGCTCCGAACGCCTTCGCGAGCTGGACGGCGAACGTGCCCACGCCTCCGCCCGCGCCGATGACCAGGACGCGCTGGCCGGTTCGAACCTCCGCCCTGTCGCGAAGAGCCTGGAGCGCGGTGACGCCCGAGACAGGGACCGCTGCGGCCTGCTCGAAGCCGACGTTGGCGGGCTTGGGCGCGAGCCGGTCCGCGCGCGCCACGGCGTGCTCGGCGAAGGAGCCGGAGCCCTCGCAGCTGCCGAACACCTCGTCTCCCGGCTGGAATCCGGCCGCGTTCCCGCCGACCGCCTCGACCGTCCCGGCGGCCTCGAAGCCGCGGACGGGAACCTTGGGCGCGCGAAATCCGACGCCCATCAGCCGCGCCAGGTACGGCTGCCCCGCCATCAGGTGCCAGACGCCCTGGTCGACGCCGGCCGCACGCACCCGCACGAGCACGTCGTCGGGCCCGGCCACCGGCCGCTCGATCTCCCTGAGCTCGAGGACGTCGGGCCCGCCGTACCTGTCCTGGACGATCGCCTTCATACGCGGCAGCGTCTCACACCGGAGCCTCTAGTAGGCTCCCGCCCGATGGGCTACTCGATCTCCTCCCTCGACGAGCTGGGCGAGGGGTACGGCTTCCGCAAGGTGCGCGCGCCGCTCGGCGTCACCGCCTTCGGGGTGAACGGCGTCGTGATGCCGCCCGGCTTCGTCGGCTTCCTGCACTACCACGACGAGCAGGACGAGCTCTACTTCGTGCACCGCGGCACGGCGCGCGTCGAGGTGGGCGGCGAGGAGCGCGAGGTCGGCGAGGGCGGCCTGGTCCACGTCGAGGCGACCACACCGCGCCGGATCTCCAACGCGAGCGACACGGACGACCTCGTGCTCCTGGTCGTCGGCGGCAAGGGCGGCTACGTCGAGCGGGACGGCCACCTGGTCGATCCCGACGACGCCGAGCGCCGCGCCTCGTTCGGCCGCTAGGCGGCGTAGAGTCGGCCGATGCGCAGGTGGATCCCCCTGATGATCCTCGCGTCGGCCCAGTTCATCATGGTGCTGGACTCGAGCGTGATGAACGTCTCGATCTCGCAGATCGTGGCCGACCTGAACACGACGGTCACCGGGGTGCAGAGCGCGATCACGATGTACACGCTCGTGATGGCCGCGTTCATGCTCGTCGGCGCGAAGCTCGGCGACATCCTCGGCCGTGACCGCGCGTTCGGCCTCGGCCTCGCCGTGTACGGGCTCGGCTCGCTGATCACGGCGCTCAGCCCGAACCTCACGGTGCTCCTGATCGGCTGGTCGTGTATCGAGGGGCTCGGCGCGGTGCTGGTGATCCCGGCGATCGCCGCACTCACCGCCGCGAACTACGAGGGCAAGGAGCGCGCGTTCGCCTACAGCATGATCGGCGGCGCCGCCGGCGCGGCGATCGCGGCCGGCCCGCTGATCGGCGGCTACGTGACGACGACCTGGAGCTGGCGCTACGTCTTCGTCGGCGAGGTCGTGGTGGTGATCGCGGTGCTCGCCGTCCACCGGCGCATGAAGCGCGCGCCCAAGCCCGACAACCCGCCGAAGCTCGACTACGGCGGCGCCGCGCTCTCGGCGGTCGCGCTCGGCCTGATCGTGTTCGGGATCCTGAAGAGCAGCACGTGGGGCTGGATCAAGCCACTCGCAGCACCGACGATCAACGGGCACGAGATCACGCCGCTCGGGTTCTCGCTGGTGCCGTTCCTGATCGTGGGCGGCTTCGTCGTCCTCGGCTGCTTCATGGCGTGGGAGGAGCGCCGCGAGCGCCTCGGCAGGAGCACGCTCCTCAACCGCGCGCTGCTGAAGATCGAGACGCTCCGCGCCGGGCTCTCCTCGCTCTCCGCGCAGCAGCTGATCGTGATGGGCACGTTCTTCGTGCTGCCGGTGTACCTCCAGGTCGTGCTCGGCTTCGACGCGTTCGAGACGGGGAAGCGGCTCTTCCCGATGTCGATCTCGATGCTGGCCGCCGCGCTCCTCGGGCCGAGGGTGGCGGTGCGGTTCGGGCCGAGAACCGTCGTCCAGGTCGGCCTCGGCGCGATGGCGGTCGCCGCGCTCGTGCTCGTCGCGACGATCGACGTGACCCTGAACGGGACGGCGTTCGCCGTGTCGCTGGTCTTCTTCGGGATCGGCGCCGGCCTCCTGATGTCGCAGCTCGGCAACGTGATCATGTCCTCGGCGCCGCCGGAGGAGACGAACGAGGCCGGCGGGCTCCAGGGCACGGCGCAGAACCTCGGCGCGTCCCTCGGCACCGCGCTGATCGGCTCCGTGCTGCTGCTCGGGCTCCTGAACGGGTTCAACACGAACGTCCAGCAGAACCCCGCCGTGTCCGCCGACGCGAAGGCGCAGATCGCGGCCGCCACCGAGAACGGGATCCCGATCGTCACGACCGAGCAGGCGAACCAGGCGCTGCTCGACGCAGGGCTATCGCCGCACGAGGCGGCCGCCGTCACGCAGGACTACGCCGACGCCCAGCTGGACGCGCTGAAGACGTCGATGCTCGCGGTCGCGTTCCTCGCGGTGCTCTCGTTCTGGTTCACGCGGCGGTTACCCGGAAAGCGCGAGGCCGTGGCCTAGTAGGCGGGCTCGTCGCCCAGGTCGACCTTCGAGGCCGACGGGTCGGCGAGGCCGAGGCGCTCGAGCAGCCAGAACGAGGCCTCGACCGCCGGGCCGATCAGCACCGCGAAGGCGAGCGTGCCGAACCCCACGGTTCCGCCGAGCGCGAACCCGATCACCAGCGCGAGGCCCTCGAGACCCGCACGCACGACCCCGATCCGGACGCCCGACCGCGCCGAGACGACGAGCATGAGCGAGTCGCGCGGCCCCGCGCCGAGCGAGGCGCCGATGTAGAAGCCGCTGCCGAGGCCGATCACCGCGATCCCGCCGAAGAGGAGCACGATCCGCACGCCGAGGCTCTGGCCGGAGAGCGCGTCGACCCGGCCGACTGCGAGCAGCCGGTCGACGAAGACGCCGATCAGGATCGCGTTCGCGACCGTTCCGGCACCGATCGGCGCACGCAGCGTGAGCCCGATCACGAGCACGACGACTGCGATCGCGATGTTCGCCTGCCCGAAGCTGAGCGGCGTGTGGCGCGAGACGCCCTGGTTGAGCACGTCCCAGGGCGAGAGGCCGAGCTTCGACTCGAGGATCGCCACGATCCCCGCCGCGAACAGGAAGAGGCCGGCGACGAGGCTGGCCCAGCGGACGGCGGTGCCGCCACGCACGACGGGGGGAGCGCGCATCCGTCCATCCAACCACGGCGTACACTCGCGCCGTGCTCGGCAGCCCCCTGATCCGCGTCGCGAGCTGCGAGTCGACGCAGCTCCTGCTCGGCGCCGGCGACCCCGAGGGAGCCGTCGCCGTCGCCGACTTCCAGACGGCCGGGCGCGGGCGGCTCGGCCGGGTCTGGACAGCCCCGCCGGGCACCGCCCTCCTCTGCTCGGTGCTCCTGCGCCCGCCCGCCGGCAGCCGGATCGCGCAGCTCTCGCTCGTCGGCGGGCTTGCCGCGGCGCAGACGGTCGAGGCAGCGCTCGGCCTCCCGGCGCAGCTCAAGTGGCCGAACGACGTGCTCGTGGAGGGGCTCAAGGTGGCGGGCGTCCTCGCGGAGGCGCGGGACGGGGTCGTCGTGGTCGGGGTCGGGCTCAACGTGAACCAGACCGCCGCCGAGCTCCCGGCGGACGCCAGGGTGCCGGCCGCGTCCCTGAGGACCCTCGACGGCGCCGAGCGCGACCGCGACGCGCTCCTCACCGGCCTGCTCGAGCGGCTCGGGACCGCCTACGCGTCCTGGCTGGACGGCGGACTGGCCGCGCTCCACGGCGAGCTCGCCGCGCGCGACGCCCTCGCCGGCCGGAAGGTGAGCGTCGACGGCCGCCACGCACGGGCGCTCGGAATCGACGAAGAAGGCCGTCTCGTGCTCGATTCGGGGCCGGTTGAGAGCGGCGAGATCGCGCTCGTGGCGTAGACTTGCGCCGATGCTCTACACCTTCGTCGGCACCGCAGCCTCGCCGAACCACCAGGCCTTCGCGGACGCGCTGCGCGCGGCGCTCGAGCGCGCGGGCTTCGAGCGCGCCCCCGAGGGCGACAGCGACGTCGACCTCGTGATCAACGTCGCCGACTACGAGACGGCCCGCCCGTTCAGGCGCAAGTCGAAGGGCACCTACGTGGCGGCGCTGCACGAGCTCGCCGAGACTCCGGCCACCCTCGAGGACGGCCTCGCCGCCTCGTACCCGATGCTGGTGCGCGCGCTCGCGAACATCGTCCTCGCCCTCACCCCCGGCCCCGCCGTCCGCTTCACGACAATGGAGCGTGGCAACTACGTCGTCGAGGCCCCGAACCACACCGAGCTGGCCGACCGCGTCGTCGAGCGCCTGAAGCCGCTCGCCCTCTCGCGCCTCGTGATCGACAACGAGTTCAGGCCCGACCTCGAGCCCGAGCTCTGGGACGGCGACGAGTTCACCGCCGAGCTCTCCGAGGTCGGCGCCCGCCTCGGCACGCTCGACCTCCTGCCCAGCCCGTTCCCGATCGAGGACCTCCTCAACGAGCGCGACCTGCGCCATGTGAAGCGCCTCTACGGCGTCGGCGGGCTCTCCTACGGCAACCTCTCGATCCGCAAGGACGAGCGCCGCTTCTGGATGAGCGCGAGCGGGGTCGACAAGAGCAAGCTCGAGCAGCCGGGCCGCGACATCCTGCTCGTCTCCGACTACGACGAGGTCAACGGGCGCATGGTGCTCTCCGTGCCGCCGGGGGTCGAGCCCCGCCGCGTCTCGGTCGACGCGATCGAGCACTGGATGATCTACCAGGCCCACCCCGAGGTCGGCGCGATCCTGCACCTGCACGCGTGGGTCGAGGGGATCCGGGGCACCGAGATCAACTACCCCTGCGGCACCGAGGAGCTCGCCGAGAGCGTCGCAGAGCTGATCGACCAGGAGCCCGACCCCGGCCACGCGATCGTCGGCCTGCGCAACCACGGCATCACCGCGACCGGAGAGAGCCTCGCCGAGACGCTCGACCGGATCATGCCGCGCCTGTTGCGCCAGGTCCCGATGGCCTGAGCAGCTCGGCGCCCACCCTCGGAGCGGTGCTTCGGGGCGCCGGCTCGACCTACCGCGCCCATCCGGGAACGGTGGTGGGGCTCGCCGTCGTCGTGTTCGGCGTCGCGGCGGCGCTCGACACGCTCGTCCTCGGCGTGCTCCACGACCAGTACACGCTGCTGGTCGCCCTCCTCACCGGGCCGCTGAGCGTCAGCATGGCCGGGATCGTGCTCTACGCGGGGATGCTCGACCGCGTCGTCGGCCACCACCTGCACGGACACGAGCGACCGACGATCCGGGGGGCGCTGCGAACGCTCCCGTGGACCCGCCTCCTCGTCGCCGACGCGCTCCTCGTCGCGGGGACCACGATCGGGGCCGCCCTCCTCGTCGTCCCGGGCATGATCTTCTTCACGCTGTTCTGCCTCGTCGGCCCGCTCGTGAACATCGAGGGGATCGGAGTCGTCGCCGCGTTCCGCCGTTCGGCGGCGCTCGTCCGCACGGCGCCCTGGCCGACGGTGTTCCTGGTCACCGTGCCGACCTACATCGAGGTCTCGCTGCTCCACGGAGTCGAGTTCCACGAGGCCGACCATGCGTACCTCCTCGCGTTCGGCGTGAGCGCGGTGATCGGCGCGACGGTCGGCGCCTTCGTCGGCCTGTTCGAGGTCACGCTCGCCTATGAGCTGCTTCGCACCGAGCGCCAGCGCTGATCCGGCGCGTGCACGCTCTCCATCGGCGGGAGGTTGTCCGAGGGCTTCGACCGGTACCAGCGCGCGTAGCGGGCGGCGAGCGGCGCGGCGGAGACGCCGTGCAGGAGCACCGAGAGGCCGACCGTCACGTAGGTCACGACGAGGATCGTGGCGGTGTGCTGGAGGTGGGCCTCCTCGACGACGATCACCGCGAAGACGATCGAGGCGAGCCCGCGAGGTCCGAACCAGCCGAGGAACGCGAGGGTCGGCGGCCGCGCGCCCGTCCCCAGCATCGCGATCGCGACCGGGATCATGCGCACGACCGTCAGGCTGAGCACCGCGTAGACCGCCACCTGCCAGGTGACGTGGCCGAGCGACGGCCCGAGCAGGATCGCACCGAAGAGCAGAAACGTGACCGCGTCCAGGAGCCCTCCGAGCTGGTCGAGGAGGAAGGTGTCCTCACCTTCGCCCCGCCGGCGGAGGCCGCCGTAGACCATCCCGCCGACGAACGCGGCGATGAAGCCCGAGCCGCCGAGCGGGTTCGCGATCCCGTATGCCAGCCCCGCCGCGGCTACGGGCGTGATCTGCAGCCAGGACGGTGAGATCAGCTTGCGGCGGCCCGCGACGACGACCACGAGGGCGCCGATCGCACCCGCGACCACACCGCCGAGAATCCCGTAGCCGATCTCCTCGCCGACGACGGTGACAGCGTGTGACTGCGTCGTGGCGTCGGCCTGCGTCTCCGCCGCGGCGAGCGCGATCAGGAGGAGCGGGACGCAGATCCCGTCGTTCAGGCCGCTCTCGACGTTCAGGCCCTGGCGGATCCGCGAGGGCAGCTCCGGCAGCGTCACGACCGCCTGCCCGAGCGCTGCGTCGGTCGGGGCGAGCATGATGCCGAGCACGGCCGCCTCGATCCACGTGAGGTCGGAGAAGAGCGCCGCGGCCGCGGCCGCTCCCGCCGCGATCGTGAGCGGCAGGCCGATCCCGAGCAGCCGCGCCGGGACCGAGTACTCGTTCCGCAGCGCCCTGAGATCGATCCGGGAGGCGTCCGCGAAGAGCACGAACGTCAGCGTCGCCTCGGCGAGCACCCTCACGCCGTGCCCGGTCGGCGCCGCAGCCAGCCCGTCCAGCGCCTCGGGACCGACGAGCAGGCCGATCCCGACGAAGACCATCGCCGAGGTGATCATCGTTCCCGAGAGCCGCCTCGAGACGGCGGCGTACGCGAGCAGCGAGCCCGCGACGATCGCGAGGGTCCAGGGCGTCATCGGCCTGCGCAGGCCTCGACGGCCGTACGGACGGTCGGGTGGAAGTTCTCCTCCCCGATCGCATCGAACAGGCCCGTCGCTTGCAGGTGCTTCCGCAGCTCCGCCGTCGCCCGCGCGACGCGGAACGAGGCGCCGCGGCCGACGACGGCTGCGCGCAGCTTCTCGACCGCTCGCGCGGCGGTGACGTCGATCGTCGTGACGGCCTCGAGATCGAGCACGAAGCAGTGCAGCGGCCGCCCCTCGATCAGCCGCAGCGAGCGGGTGAGGAAGTAGTCGGCGTTCGCGAAGAAGAGGGGCCCGTCGAAGCGGTACACGACCACGCCGGGCGCGGCCTCCGCCTCCCGGCCCGCCGTCACCTCGTGGAAGCCGTCGACACCGTCGACCGGGCCGAGCACGGCGTCGTGCGGGCGCACCACACCGCCGAGGAACACCGCGAGCGAGAGGCCGACGGCGACGAGGATCCCCGTCATCATCCCGAACACGACCACACCGGCGAACGTCGCGATCGCGAGCCCGAACTCGGTGCGGTCGACGCGATACAGCGCCCGCAGCTGCCGCTCCTCGAACAGGCCGAGCGCCGCGTAGATCACGATCGCAGCCAGCGCCACCTGCGGCACGTTCTTCAGGATCCCGGTGAAGAAGAGCAGGAAGACGCCGACCGCGACGGCCGCGAGCATCTGCGCCAGCTGAGTGCGCATCCCCGAGTCGTCCGCGACAGCGGTGCGCGACTGGCTCGCCGAGGTCGGGAACCCCTGGGTGAAGCCGACACCGACATT
>Ga0335069_10017422_pt1 | contig 10013 bp, 9 predicted proteins | sample Lox_Sample_11_FD_206714 | JGI IMG/M metagenome (GOLD analysis project Ga0335069, IMG submission 206714) | Soil microbial communities from Loxahatchee National Wildlife Refuge, Florida, United States - Lox_Sample_1.1 | ecosystem: Environmental > Terrestrial > Soil > Wetlands | place: USA: Florida...
TGCGCCAGCCCCTGACCGTATCGTCATCAAGATAGAGCGCCTTGGCGACCCGCTCGCAACTCCAGCCGTCGTCGAGAAGCAGCATCGCATTGGCGCGCCGCGCCAGGCGCTGCTCCGTATCGCCGTCCCGAAGCAGCGCTTTCAGCTCAGAGCGCTGCCAGGGCGAAAGAAAGCCGCCACGAATCATCCCCCAAACCGAATCCAAAAATCAAATCGACGCAACCAAATTCGGGTTTCGGCGGAGTCAAGGTATATAATAGCACGATGGATCACTTAATATCGGGAAAAATGGGTAAAATAGATGACGAAAGTGACAAAGTGACAAGTGACAGAATCGGACACTCAACCCTTTGAAAAGCCTCGTTCGTCGCCAAAAGTGACGCCGCATTTCATGGCGGTCGGGCGCGACAGCCGCGGCCTCGCTGTCCGTTGATGGCTTCACCCTATAGTTATCACAGGGAATTGGTATGATCTCTTACCCTTCCATCAATGCAGCGACATGCGCGGCGGCCGAATAGGCCAAGCCGTCGAGGTCGTAGCCGCCCTCCAGCATCGACACCACGCGGCTCGCGCAGCGCCGGTGCGCGATCGCCATGAGCTTGCGCGTCGCCCAAGCGTAGTCCGCCTCGACGAGCCTCAGGCCGCCCAGTGGGTCGCGACGATGCGCGTCGAATCCGGCCGAGATGAGAATGAGGTCAGGCGCGAAATCCTCGATTCGAGGCAGGATCGCTGTCTCGAGCGCCTCGCGAAAGGTGTCGCCCCCGTCGCCTGTCCGCAATGGCGCGTTGACGATCTGATTGTGCTCTCCCCGTTCGCTGATTGCGCCCGTACCGGGATATTGGGGCATTTCGTGAGTCGAGGTGTACATGACCGTCGCGTCATTCCAGAAGATGTGCTGCGTGCCATTGCCGTGATGGACGTCGAAATCCATGATGGCGACTCGCTCGACGCCATATGCCGCCTGCGCGTGCCGCGCGGCGATCGCCGCATTGTTGAAGAAACAAAAACCCATCGGGGTTGCGGTCTCGGCGTGATGGCCGGGCGGACGCGTCGCCACAAAGGCGCTCTGCACTTTGCCGGACATCACTTCGTCGACTGCAAAGACAGCGCCGCCGGCCGAACGGAGCGCGGCCTCGAACGTCCAAGGGCACATGGAGGTGTCTTGGTCGATCGCCACAAGTCCCTGACTCGGCGTGGCGGCGCGCAACGCCTCGATATATTCGCGGGGATGGACGCGGGCGATAGCGTCGAATTCGGCGCGAGGCGCGCTGTCGCGAACGAGCATCTGAAACGTCTCGTTCTCAAGCGCCCGCTCGACCGCCCGAAGCCGATCAGGACGCTCCGGGTGCCCTTCCCCCATCTCGTGAGACAGGCAGGCGGGATGGCTGATGAGAAGCGTCGTCACTCTTCAGAATGCCTTCGCGCGTTTCCACCCCCAATGGCACTTTCGCGCCAATGACCCGGAAAGTCCATTCATACAATGTCTCAGCCAGCAGCCGCGCCCCAAACCGCAAACTGCGCCGGGCGCGCGAAGCCGACGCCCTTCACCGCGGAATCGGCTCTGCTTTGCACGAAAGATGCTTGGCCTGTTCTTCAGCACGCGCATACAAGCTCGGTTCTTCGCTGAAGACCCGAAACATGACGAAGCCCTCGCGATCCGGCGCCGTCACACGCAGATCGTGAGACGGGTCTTCCTCATTGTCTTGCGCCTCGAGGGCGCGAATGTCTTCGGGAGTGGCGAGCACGGCTTCGATAACGCCTTGCGTCGCCGCTCTGTCGGTCAGCGCATAGAACGGCTGACCGGCCTGCGTGTGCATGGAAAGCGAGGCGAACGCGCGTCCCTCGGGCGCTGTTATGCGTATGGGCCCCGCCGCGAGGTCGAAACGGCAGAACGAGACGGCTAACACCGGGTCCGCATAAGGAGCGAGGCGTTCGGTCGGGCTTGCGCGCGGCAAGAGCACAGTCACATTGGGCTCCCCCAGAGGCTTCAACCGGGCAAAGGCGTCGCGCTCGGCCACAACAGGCACGAGAATCACCACGACCAGTTGAACAAGCGCGGCGAGGATCGCAGTCGCGACGACCGGAATCGCCAGCGTTCCGACAAACGACGCCTTCATCGGCAACTGATCTTGTCTACGCGGGGCGCGGAAGTCGGGTCCATAGCGGCCGGTGTCGCGCCCAGCGGCGCGTCGTAGAGCCGGAGAGCCAACTTGAAGCCGCCAGGTGCATCTACAGGCAGCCAGTTGCCAGGCTGCGGCGTTGCGGAGACTATAATTGTGAAGTCTCCGTTGCTTGAGCGGAGGAGCTCGGAGGAACGAAACCCGTACCGCCCCGCAGGATTGACGATCGGAAAGCCGTCGGGAGTGACGACGCTGATTGTCCAGTATCGTGCCTCCGGCGCCTTCGGGCCGACCGCGTAGGTGCAGCCTGCATTGAGCGGACGCCCCGCGTCGTCAGTCCGAGCGATCCATTGCAGACCTTCGCCCACCGCGAGCGGAATCTCCCCGGTCCGCGCCACCCTCGCGCGGGTGAAGGGGTCGGCCTCCATCGAGCCTGCGTGGGCTTCGAGACGCCAAGCCCCCAGCCGGACGCGGTCGAACGGACTGGCGTGGGCAAGAACATAACGGCTGACAAGAAGTCCGAGAACGAGGCTGATCGCAGCCACAACAACGATCTTTAAAAAGCCAATCACGACCATTCGCCCGCACCTCAATCGCCAGTCATGGGGGCGCGACGTCCACGCCCACCGCTTTGGGAGACGCGTCGGACGTCTGAGTGGCGGCGAGCGCGGAGCGAGCAAGGTTCGCGATATCGATGACGGCGCTCGTCGCGGCCGTAGAGAGCGTAGCGGGGGGGGGCGGAATGTCGACTAGGTCCGTTGCAGACCGCGCCGGCGCCCTCGCGGACCGGGATCCTGCTGTAGACGGAGGGGGCCGCGAAACGCCGTAAGGCGGCTCAGGATCCAGATTTCGGTGCGCAAACGCCATGATCTCGCGCCAGGTCATGGCGGGAAGCGTTCCTCCCGTCATCGTCCCTGCCGGCGAATTGTCGTCGTTGCCGAACCACACGCTGCCGACCAGATTTCCGGTGAATGCATTGAACCATGCATTGGTGGAGTTGTTGGTCGTCCCCGTCTTGCCGGCAATGACGAGGCCGGGGATTTGCGCCGCCCGGCCGGTGCCCTCCGTGACGACATGGGTCATGATATTGTTCATCTCCGCGACCTTGTCGGCTGGGAGGACGCGCTGGAGCGGCTCCCCGTTGGCGGCGTGCGTGTAGAGGAGCTGGCCCGAGGAATTCCGCACTGCGAGCGCCGCGTAGGGCGTGGCGCGCATTCCGCCGTTTGCCAGCACCGCATTCGCGGCCACCATGTCGATCAACCTGACTTCGTCAGCGCCGATCGGCAGCGATACCGTGTCGATCAGCGGAGTCGTGACGCCCATGGCTCGTGCTGTCTCAACGATCTTCGACCTGCCAAGGGCGGCGATCTTGGCGAGATGATAGCTCTGGTTCGGCGGCCAATAGATCTCTCCGATCTTCACGGACATTCGGATTGCGGCGGTGTTGAGCGATTCGGCCAGAGCCCGGTAGAGCGGCAACCTCCCGGCGCTCTCCCCGTGATAGTTCCGTACGCAATAGTCGCCGATGCAGATTCCTGACGCCTCGACCGGCGTGTCGGCGTGATACTTTCCTGTCAAGAGCGCCGTCATATAGACAAAGACTTTGAACGACGATCCTGGCTGCCGCTCTGCATCTGTCGCCCTATTGAACTGACTCGCCCCGTAGTCCCTTCCGCCGACCATCGCCCGCACAAGCCCGTCCGGAGTGGCGATCACGGTTGCCGCCTGATGCGCATGATACGCGGGCGCCTTATCCCGCAGCATCGCCTCGATCGTTGCGTCGGCCTTCGCTTGCAGAGCGGAGTCGAGGCCGGTCCGGACCGTCAGGATACGATCGGCGCCAAACTTACCCGCTGTGGCCAGCGCCTTCACTTCAGAGAAAGCGAAGTCAAGGTACCAGTCAGGACTCGACTGGACTGTACGGTCGATCGGGGTCGCGGGATTTCGGCGGGCGGCGTATACTTGCCCTTCCGTCATAAAGCCGGCAGCCACCAGATTGCTCAGGACATCGTTTGCCCGGGCGCGCGCGGCCGGAAGGTTCACGAACGGAGAAAATTTCGTCGGCGCCTTGAAGAGCCCGGCCAGCATGGCCGCCTCGGCGAGATTGATCTCACGGGCGGACTTACCGAAATAGGTCTGAGCCGCGGCCTGCACGCCAAAAGCGCCAGCGCCCATATAGGCGCGGTCAAGGTAGAGCTTGAGGATTTCCTTTTTCGTCAGGTGATGCTCGAGCCATAGCGCCAGATAGGCCTCCTTGATCTTGCGCTGGATTGAGCGCTCGTTGGTCAGAAAAAGATTCTTCGCGAGTTGTTGGGTGATCGACGATCCGCCCTGGACGACCCCGGCCGCCTTGGCGTTGACGCTAAGCGCCCTTATCGTCCCTATCACATCGATGCCGAAATGCTCGAAGAAGCGCCGGTCCTCTGTCGCGAGCACGGCCTCAACGAAATATTCCGGCAGCTCATCGAATGGGATGGCGTCATCATGCTTGATGCCGCGCTTGCCTACCTCGACGCCGTGCCTGTCCTGAAAGGTCACCGCAAGATCGGTCCGGCTCAGCCAATCGTCTCCGGCCGTATCCCGAAAAGCTGGAATGGCAAAGGTGAGGACGACGACAAGTCCGGCGAGGCCGAGCGTGAGACTTTCGCAAGCGAGCTCGACACCGACCCGCCGGAACCCGGAAACATGGATCCGGTCCGAGGCAGCCTCAATCACCGCCCAGGTTCTAAGAAACACGCGGCGCGCGCCGTACAGCGACGAATCGACGAAGGCGTCGAAAGCCAGCATGGCTCGCGACGCCGTCTTCCACAGCGCTGCAATCCGCGCCCTCGCCAAGAAACGCCCTCGACCGGCCGGAAATCGCCCGGCCAGGCTGGCCGAAGCGGACGGGAGCCCTTAACATAGGCGAAGTCCGAACCAAACTATAGACGAGTGACCCGTGCGGCGCCCGCTGTGCGGGTTAGCGCTTCGAGCTCAGAAACCATGTCCACCAAACAAGCCGTCGCGCCCTTCTGGCGTGCGAAATCGCTGGAAAAGATGAGCGCCTCGGAGTGGGATAGCCTCTGTGACGGCTGCGCTCGCTGCTGTCTTGTGAAGCTTGAGGACGAAGATCGCGGCGACATCCATTTCACCGACATCGGATGCTCGCTGCTCGACGGAAAGACCTGCCGTTGTCGCGACTACGAGCGCCGCAGCCAGCGCGTTCCGGATTGCGTCAGACTCACCCCCGCTGCGGTGCGCTCGCTGAAGTGGCTTCCGGTCACCTGCGCCTACCGGTTGGTGGCGGAAGGGAAAGATTTGCCCGAGTGGCATCCGCTGGTCACCGGTTCAAACGATAGCGTCCACGAAGCAAGAATCTCAGTGCGCGGGCGCGTCTTCGCGAGCGAGGACGATCTCGCGCAGGAGCGTTGGCCGGACAGAATCGTCCGCTGGCCGAACCGGACGCCACGCCTGAAGCGATGATCAAGGCGCCGATTTTCCGCTCTCGAGGCGTTCAGGAGTCGTTAACAACTATCGCTTCAGGCTTGGGCCGACGATCGAGAGGAGCCTGGGGATCCGCAACATCATCGTCGCCGCGCTGCTTGGATGTAAGGCCTTGCCCCCCTTCGCGCGAGCGTCATGTGCCGCGCCACCAGTCAACGCTGGGCCGGGAATCACGCTGGCTGCGCGGGGCTGCGGGCCCGGCGGATGGACGCGGACCCCATGGGCGCTGCCACTATGCGCCGCTGCCCAGAGCCTATCGGCCCGTGCCGCCCGGCCACTATTAGGCGCCGGGTCATTATCGGCCCCCGCGCTAACGCCCTCCGTATGCCTACCGGCCCTGTGATCGCTGCTGGTGGCGAGAAGGCGTCCGGATCCGCACCTGAACGGGAAACGGGAGGCCGATTCCGCGGGCGGCTTCTTCGGTCTCAGGCCGAAGCTTGCCGCAATCCGGCGGAATGGCAATGCGGGCCGGCTTGGTAAAATCGAGCGCGACAAGGCCCGTGATATCCGCGACGGTGAAGCGGTCGCCGATAAGGTAGTCCCGGCCAGCGAGCGCCTCGTCGAAAATCTTCAGGTTGCGCAGCGCACGGGGTCGATTCGCAGCCGCCCAGTCGCCAATTTGGGGCTGCTCCATCGCCGCCATATGCGGGTGGGTGTGCCGAAAGACCTGCGCAATCGGCATCAGGAGATGCCATTCGGCGCGCCGCTGCCACATCTCGATGGTGGCGCGTTCGATCGCCGTTGCGCCGAACAGATTCGGCTCCGGATGCAGCTCCTCGATGTACCGGCAGATCGCGATTGATTCGCTCAAAATCGTTCCGTCGTCGAGTTCCAGAAGGGGAATCGTCTGGAATGGGTTGAGCGAGGAGAAATTCGCGCTCTTGTGATCAAGTCTCGCGAGGTCGACCTCGACCTGAGGAATAGAGACGCTTTTCTCGGCCAGGAAAATCCGCACCCGCCTCGGATTCGGGGCGAAATTCGAATTGTAAAGCCTCAAGCGCTCCTCCCAGTCGATTGGTCGTTGCCGTTGAAAAGCCGCGCAGGGGCCAAACTTCCGTTCCGTTGTCGCGCGCGTCAGCCCCTCGTTAACCACTTGGATAGCATGATCGCGCCGATGTGGCGGTGTGTAGCGTGCGTCGGTGATGGGCGAGCAGGAGCTTGAGCGCGACCAAAGCGGCCGGACCGATCCGGACGCCGCTGCCCGTCGCCGCAAGCTGACCCTCGATTTGCGCCGCGCCCGGCAAGTGCTGACCGGACCGGATCCCGTTCCGGATCATTCGGCGGCCACCGTGCGGCTCTTCGCCGAGATCAATCGCAGCGCCGCGCCAATGCTCGGCCTCGTCGCGCTCGGATGTTGCGCCATCGCGCTTGCCTGGCTCGGCGTTGGCGCGCTGGCAACCTGGTCCGCCTTCATCGTTTGCGCCATCGCGCTGCTTTACGCGCTGCCTATCGCTTTCCTGGACAGCATCGAAGCGGAAAAAGCCACCGCGTCGTGGCGGCGGAAGTTCGTCCTCGCGACCGCATTCTGCGGCGCCGCCTGGGCCTATCTGGTCGTCGCCCTGCTGAAGTCCGAGGAGCCGACCGCCGAAGCTTTCGCCATCCTCGTGATGCTCCTCGTTTCAACGGTCATGTCGCTTCTGTCGGCGGCCATACCGGCCGCTTTCGTCGCTGGCATGCTGCCGATGATCGCGGGCGTCATTATCCTTTTTGGCGCCCGCCTGCATGCGGCCACGTTTCCGACTGCGACGCTCGTCATCGGCGTCGTCGCCTATTTTCTCGCCGTCGTCCAACGTCTCCACGCGGCAAACGCCCGCAATGTTTCGCTTCAGGCGGAAAAGGATTCCCTGATCGCCGAGCTTGAACAGGCCAAGCTGAATTCGGACGAGGCTCGTCGTCGCGCAGAAGGCGCAAATCTCGCCAAGTCCCGTTTTCTGGCGACGATGAGCCACGAGTTAAGGACGCCGCTCAACGCCATACTCGGCTTCTCCGAGGTGATGAAGGCCGAACTGTTCGGACCGCACGGCGTTCCCGCCTACAAAGAATACTCGAGCGACATCCACGCGAGCGGCCAACACCTCCTGATGCTGATCAATGAGATTCTCGACCTCTCCCGGGTCGAAGCTGGCCGCTACGAACTGAAGGAGGAGCCGGTCTCGCTCACAGCGATCGTCGAAGACTGCTGCCGGCTGCTCTCGATGCGAGCCAGAGGCCGGAACCTTTCGGTCGCTAAGTCGCTCGAGAGCGGCCTGCCGCGCATCTGGGCGGACGAGCGGGCCGTCCGGCAGGTCACGTTGAACCTCCTAAGCAACGCCATCAAATTCACGCCACAGGGCGGATCGATCACGGTCAAAGTCGGTTGGACACGCAATGGCGGACAATATGTGTCGATCCAGGACACCGGGCCCGGAATCCCTCCTGAGGAAATTCCGACGGTCCTGTCATCCTTTGGCCGGGGTTCGCTCGCGCACAAGAACGCCGAGGAAGGCACTGGGCTCGGTCTGCCTATCGTCAAAGGTCTCATCGAATTGCACGGCGGTCAGTTCCGTCTGACCTCCAAAGTGAGGCAGGGAACCGAGGCGGTTGTGATCTTTCCGCCCGAACGGGTCATGGACGCGCTGCCGGCCCTCGACCCGCAGGCCCCGCCGCGCAAGATCCGCCGCCGGCTACGGCGCCGCGAGTCGAGAGAGTCGGATGCCGCAGCCTGAATTTGGCGCTCTTTCGTCGGGCCTATGCGCCGGCCTTTTCGCCGAATCCCGCGGCTTCGATCGCTAGATGCGTCTTGTTCTGGAAGCTCGCGTCCTGGCTCTCCACCAGAAGCGGGGCGCTCTCCGCGACTGCACGGCAGACGGCCTCCACCCACGTCATTTCCGATTTCGAGAAGTCGCTCAGAACGAAATTGTGGACGAGAGCCCTGTCGCCGGGATGGCCGATCCCGAGGCGCACGCGCTTGTAGTCGTTCCCGACATGCGCACTGATCGACCGCAAGCCATTGTGACCGGCGTTGCCGCCGCCGACCTTGACACGCACTTTGGCGGGGGCGAGGTCGAGCTCGTCATGAATGACAATCAGCGAGGCGGCGTCGAGCTTGTGGAAGCGAAGCGCTTCGCCGACGCTGCGGCCTGACTCGTTCATATAGGTCTGAGGCGCGAGCAGCATGACGCGCGCGCCCCCGATCAGCCCTTCGGCCGCCATCCCGGAGAAGCGGGAGCGAAAAGGCCCGACGCGATGAAGCGAAGAAATCGCCTCAATCGCCATGAAGCCGATATTGTGGCGGTTGCGCGCATAGCGCGCGCCGGGGTTGCCGAGTCCCGCGATGACAAGCATGGGCCTCGTCCGAAGCGCCCGGAGCGGGCCTCTCCCGGCTTAAGGGGATCGGGAGAGGCGGCGCATCACTTCTTGGCGGCAGGCTTGGCCGCGGCGGCGGGCGCAGCCGCTGCCTTGGCCGGGGCGCCCTTGGCGTCGGCAGCCGGAGCAGCTGCTGAGGCCTCCGCAGGCGCTTCTTCCACCATCACGGTCGGGGGTATGATCGTCACGACGGCAAGGTCAGCCTTCGAAGGCGCAGGCTTGCAACCCTCCGGCAGCTTAAGGTCCGAGACGTGGACGGTATCGTGGAAGTCCATGCCCGTGAGGTCGATGGTGATCGCTTCAGGAATGGCGTCCGCCGGCGCCAGCACCTCGACCGTGTGGCGGACGAGGTTGACGGCGCCGCCTTTCTTGATGCCGGGCGAAGCCTCGCGGTTTTCGACGTGAATCGGCACGCCGATGCGCACCCGTGAGCCGGGCGTCAGGCGCAGGAAGTCGACGTGAACGGGGCGGTCGGTGACGATGTCGAGCTGATAGTCGCGCGGAAGCACACGCTCCTTGCGGCCCTCCATCTCGACTTCGAATATGGTCGTCAAGAAGTGCCCGGCGTAAATGAGTTTGTTGACGTCCTTGAAGTCGACCGAGATGGGCTCGGGCTTCATGCCGCCGCCATAGATGACGGCGGGAACGCGGCCTTCGCGACGAACGGAGCGGGCGGCCCCCTTGCCTGTCCCGCTACGCGTCACGGCCGCGAGTTGTTTGATCGCTGCCATGAGGATTTCCTTTTGAGTTTGCTCGCGCCCTTGCCTCCAGGGGTGTCGGGATTGGCGCGAAGCGCGAGCTTATAGGCGAGAGGGCCACGCGCGGCAAGCGGCTGTTGACCGCGGGAGTTGACCCGTGGAGGCTTCGAGAAAACGCCAGCTAGCGGCACGCCACTTTTGTGAGCGACCCAATCTTTTCAATATTTTGAGCGTCCGATTGTGCAACTTTGTAACTACCCAGCTGGGGTGAGTCAGAAAAGTCACACGGGCGGTTTGATTGCGTTGTGGCGTACGATTTTGTGAGACAAGGCGATGGCGTTCTGACTCAAGGGTGGAATGAATCTTT
>Ga0335069_10017424_pt1 | contig 10012 bp, 5 predicted proteins | sample Lox_Sample_11_FD_206714 | JGI IMG/M metagenome (GOLD analysis project Ga0335069, IMG submission 206714) | Soil microbial communities from Loxahatchee National Wildlife Refuge, Florida, United States - Lox_Sample_1.1 | ecosystem: Environmental > Terrestrial > Soil > Wetlands | place: USA: Florida...
ACGGTGTGCATCTGATCGGCGCGAACTTGTCCGCCATCCAAGCCGCCGAGGACCGGGCCTTGTTCCGCGAGACCATGCTGAAAGCCGGGCTGCCGGTCCCAAAGGGCGGACCGGCGCACTCGCTGGACGAGGCCGAAGCCCTGGCCGAAGAAACCGGCTATCCGGTGCTGGTGCGAGCCTCCTTCGCCCTGGGCGGCACCGGCGCGGCCTGGGTGGACGAGCCCTCCGAACTGGCCGAGGCGGTGCGCATCGCCGTGGCCGAATCCCCTATCCACCAGGCCTGGTTGGAACAGTCGGTGATGGGCTGGAAGGAATACGAACTGGAGGTGATGCGCGATCGGGCGGACAATTTCGTGGTGGTCTGCTCGATCGAGAACCTCGACCCAATGGGCGTGCACACCGGCGACAGCATCACCGTCGCCCCGGCCCAGACCCTGACCGACCGCGAGTACCAGGTCCTGCGCGACCTGGCCCGGCGGGTCATGCGCGCCGTCGGCGTGGAAACCGGCGGCTCGAACGTCCAGTTCGCCGTCAATCCGCAGACTGGCGAGGCCCTGATCATCGAGATGAACCCGCGCGTCAGCCGCTCGTCGGCGCTGGCCTCCAAGGCCACCGGCTTCCCGATCGCCAAGCTGGCCGCCCTGGTGGCCGCCGGCTTCACCCTGGACGAGATCACCAACGATATCACCAGGCAGACCCAGGCAGCTTTCGAGCCGTCCCTGGATTACGTGGTGGTCAAGATCCCGCGCTGGGCCTTCGAGAAGTTCCCCGGCGTGGACCCGGTGCTCGGGCCGCAGATGAAATCCGTCGGCGAGGCCATGGCGCTCGGCCGGACCTTCCCGGAGGCGCTCAACAAAGCCGTCCAATCCCTCGAGATCGGCGTGGACGCCCTGGACGGCTCGGGTCCCGCCCGCAGCCTGCCGGCGGAGCTGCCGCCGCTCGAAGCACTGCGGACCCCGCGCACCGACCGGCTCTTCCAGGTCTACCGGCATATTCAAGCTGGAACATCCTTGGATGACATCGCCAAAGTCACCGAGTACGATCCTTGGTTCCTGGCAGAGATGCGGCAAATTGCAAAATGCGGAATGCAGATTGCAGAATATCGCAATGATGAAGGCGGATTGCAGAATGCGGAATTTAAAGCATTGTTGCTTCTGGCGAAACAGATGGGCTTCGCCGACTCTCACCTTGCCCGGATTCTGCATTCCTCATTCTTAACTCATCCTTCACCTCAATCGATCCGTGAATTGAGGATTCAACTAGGCATTCTGCCCACCTTCCAACGGGTGGATACTTGTGCGGCCGAGTTCGGCGCCGAGACGCCCTATCTGTACAGCGCCTACGAGATGGCCGACGAGGCCGGGCCGACTGACAAGCCCAAGATCCTGATCCTGGGCGGCGGCCCCAACCGCATCGGCCAGGGCATCGAGTTCGATTACTGCTGCTGCCAGGCCGCCTTTGCCCTGTCCGAGATGGGCTACGAGACGATCATGTACAACTGCAACCCCGAGACCGTCTCGACCGATTACGACACCGCCGACCGGCTGTATTTCGAGCCGCTGACCCTCGAGCACGTCCTGAACGTGGTCGACCGGGAGCAGCCCATGGGTGTGATCGTCCAGTTCGGCGGGCAGACGCCGCTCAACCTGTCGGCCGGGCTGGAAGCCGCCGGGGTCAAGATCCTGGGCACCTCGCCGCATGCCATCCAGCTCTCCGAGGACCGCGAGGAGTTCGCCAAATTGCTGGCCGAACTGGATATCCCCCAGCCCGAGAATGGCATCGCCCGCTCGCGCCAGGAAGCCCGGGCCGTCGCCCGGCGGATCGGCTACCCGGTGCTGGTGCGCCCGTCCTTCGTGCTGGGCGGACGGGCCATGGCGTTGGTCGAAGCCGAGGAGCGCCTGGACGGTTTCATCGAAAAAGCCATCGAGGCCGCCCCCGGTCAGCCCATCTTGATCGACAAGTTCATGGAGGACGCCTTCGAGATCGACGTCGACGCCCTGGCGGACGGTCAGAAGGTCGTGATCGGGGCGATCATGCAGCACATCGAGGAGGCCGGGGTGCATTCCGGCGACGCGGCCTGCGTCCTGCCGCCCTACAAGGTCAGCGCCTACCACCAGGGCATCATGCGCGAGTACACCGAGCAGCTCGGCCTTGCATTGGGCGTGCGCGGCCTGATGAACGTCCAGTTCGCCCTCAAGGATGAGGTGGTGTGTGTGCTGGAAGTGAACCCGCGCGCCTCCCGGACCGTGCCGTATGCCAGCAAGGCCACCGGCCTGAACCTGGCGAAGATCGCCTCGCAGGTCATGGCCGGGAAAAACCTCGACGAACTGGGCGTAACCGAGGAGCCGCGCGTGGACGGTTTCTTCATCAAGGAAGCCGTGCTGCCGTTCAAGAAGCTGCCCGGTGCGGAGGTGGTGCTGGGGCCGGAGATGCGCTCGACCGGCGAGGTGATGGGTCACGCCGCCCACTTCGGGCACGCCTTCGCCAAGTCCCAACTGGCGGCCGGGATGGGCCTCCCACAGGGCGGAGCGGTGTTAATCAGCGTTAACGACTACGATAAAAGCGCCGGGCTGAAGATCGCCCGCGACCTGCACCGCATGGGCTTCATGCTCTACGCCACCGCCGGGACGGCCGAGTTCTTCCGCCGCACCGGGCTGCCGGTCGAGACGGTCAACAAGGTCCCGCAGGGCTCGCCGCACGTGGTCGACCTGATCCGCTCGGGCCAGGTCCAGCTGATCCTGAACACCCCGCTCGGGCCGAACGCCCACAGCGACGGCGCCCAGATCCGGGCCGCCGCCACGCTGATGAACGTCCCGCTGCTGACCACCCTCTCGGCGGCCATGGCGGCAGTCAACGCCATCCAGGCGCTGCGCAAGGAAGAGTTCTGCTATCGGAGCCTGCAGGAGCATTACAGAGCGCAGAATGCAGAATGAAGAAATCAGAATAAAAGCCAAAGGAAATGGAGAGCATGGACATTTTTACTGTTGAAAGCGCACACACGTCCGGACTTTACACGAAACAGCCGATCGCCATCGTGCGCGGCCAGGGCGCTTCGCTCTGGGACGCGGACGGGAACGAGTACATCGATTGTTCCTCCGGCCATGGCGTGGCCAACCTGGGGCACGCCCACCCGAAGGTGGCCGCTGCCATCGCCGACCAATCCACCCAGTTGGTAACCCTGTTCGAGACTTTCTACAACGACAAGCGCGCCGCCCTGATGGAATTGATCACCTCGCTCGTCCCCGGCCTGGACAAGGTCTTCTTCTGCAACTCCGGGACCGAGGCGATCGAGGCGGCCATCAAGTTCGCCCGCCTCTCCACCGGCCGGACGAACGTCATCGCGGCGATGCGCGGCTTCCACGGCCGCACGCTGGGCGCCCTCTCTGCCACCTACAACAAGAAATACAAGGAAGCCTTCGAGCCGCTCGTGCCGGGCTTCAGCCACGTGCCCTACAACAACGTCGAAGCCCTGGAAGCTGCCGTGACCGACGGGGTCGCGGCGGTCATCCTGGAAGCCGTCCAGGGCGAGGGCGGGGTCTACCCGGCCGACCCGGAGTACCTGCAGGCCGCCCGCCGCATCTGCAGCGAAAAAGGCGCTCTGCTGGTGATCGATGAGGTCCAGAGCGGCCTCGGCCGGACCGGCAAGCTCTTCGCCTTCCAGCACGCCGGCATCACCCCCGACATCGTCTGCATCGCCAAATCCCTGGCGGGCGGCCTGCCGATGGGCGCAGTGTTGTTTGGATCGGCAGTCAAGAACCTAGCCCCGGGTCTGCACGGTTCGACCTTCGGCGGCAATCCGCTAGCTTGCGCGGCCGCCCTGGCCGCCCTGACCGCCATCCAGGAGGAAGACCTGCCGGGTCAGGCCGCCGCCAAGGGCGCCTACCTGATGGAGGAGCTGCAATCGCTCGACTCGCCCAAGGTCCGGGAGGTGCGCGGCAAGGGGCTGATGATCGGCATCGAGCTCAAGGAAAAGGTAGCGCCTTACATCGCCGCCCTGCAGGAGCGTCACATCATCGCCCTGAACGCCGGCCTGACCACCATCCGGCTTTTACCTCCGCTCGTCATCACGCGTGAACAGCTGGACCGCGTCGTCGCGGCCCTGAAAGAGGTTTTGCAATGAACGCACGTCCGATCACGGATTGTTTTCACCAATACCGTCCCCGTCCGCTGGAGATCATCGACTCGTCTTTGCGCGAGGGCCAGCAGACCTCCCTGCTGCACGACCATTACAAGTATTACTTCACCATCCAGGACAAGCAGGAGATCCTGCGCTCGCTGATCGAGTACGGGGTCAAGTTCGTCGAGATCTTCGCCCCCAACGTCAGCTCGCGCGAGGCCGAGGACATGGCCGCCCTGCGGGCCGTCCGGGACGAGCTGGTAGTCCAGAAGGGCTACACCTTCCTGCTGGCGCATGTGCGCTGCCACCCCAAGGACGTCGAGGCCGCCATCGCGGCCGGCTTCGACGGGCTGAACATCTACTTCGGCACCTCGCCGCAGTCGCAGGCCTTCAACCACGGCAAGAACCTGGACGAGATCGTCCAGAGCGCCAGCACCTTGCTGGACGACCTGCACCGCAACCACCCCGACCTGACCCTGCGCTTCAGCGGCGAGGATGCCTTCCGTACTACCCTGGATCAGCTCTTCAAGGTCTACGACCCGCTGGTCGAGTACGTCGACCGGCTCGGCATGCCCGACACGGTCGGGGTGGCGACGCCGCGCGTGGTGACCCAACGCGTCCAGGCGCTGCGCGAGCGCTATCCCCACACGCCGCTCGAGCTGCACTTCCACGATGACCGCAACCTGGCCCTGATCAATACCCTGGAGGCCGTCCTGGCCGGGGCGCAGTTCGTCGACACCACCCTGCTGGGGGTCGGCGAGCGCTCGGGCATTACCTCCATGACCGCCCTGCTCTTCAACCTGTTCATCGAGGGGCAGTACGACTACCTGGAAGGCTACAACCTGCGCAGCTCTTACCCGATCAACATCACCATGGCCGACAAGCTCAAGACCCTGGTGCCGTCCAAGGAGCCGGTCAGCCTGACCAACCGGACCCACACCGCCGGCGTCCATCAGGGCGCCATCCTGAACGACTCGGCCGCCTACGAAGCGCACTCGCTGGACATCTTCGGGGTCAGCGAGCAGGACATCCTGCTGGGTCCACTCTCGGGCTGGAACGTGGTGCACTATTTCCTGAAGGAGATCCACTACTTCGACATCGACGAAGCCACCGCCCGCGAGGTGACCGCCCATTTCAAGGAAAACACCAACCAGCTGAACGGCGACATCTCGGCCGCCGAGCTGCTCCTGCGGATCGCCGAGGACGAGTTCAAGCTCAAGCGGACCGTGACCACCCCGGTCGGCGCGCCCGAGATCATCCAGCGCATGGACAAGCGCTCGAACATCCAGCTGGTCCGTGCCCAACAGAAAGTCTGATCCCATCCCTTTTAGAGGTAACTTTATGAGACCCATGACGTTCGCGGAAAAAGCCCTGGCGCGCGCCGCCGGTGTTTCAGAGACGCAGGCTGGCCAGATCCTAGAGGTGACCCCGAACCGCATCCTTTCCCACGACAACACCGCCGCCATCGCCCACATCTTCTACGACGAGCTGGGCGCCGAGCGCGTCCTGGAGCCGGAGCGGCTGTGCATCGTGCTCGACCATGCCTCCCCGCCGCCCACGCCCAAGCACGCCCAGAACCACGCCGAGACGCGGGCATTCGTCCAGAAACAGGGCGTGCGGCATTTCTACGAGGTCGGGCGCGGCATCTGCCACCAGGTGGTTTCCGAGGAAGGCCTGGTCCTGCCCGGCGACGTGATTCTGGGCGCCGACAGCCATACCACTCACACCGGCTGGCTGGGCGCCTTCGGGGCCGGGGTCGGGCGCAGCGAGGTGGCGGTGCTGTGGGCCAAGAGCCAACTCTGGCTGCGCGTGCCGGAGAGTCTTAAGATCAACCTGCACGGCCAGTTGCCGGCCGGCGTGACCGCCAAGGACCTGTGCCTGCAAGTCAGCCAAATGCTCGGGGCGGACGGCGGGCTGTATTATTCGATCGAATTCGCCGGCCCCGGCGTGAGCAGCCTCTCGCTGGACGGGCGCATGGTCATCCCGAACACCATGGCCGAGATCGGCGTGAAGAACGCCTACCTGCCGCCGGACGCAGCCGTCTTCGACTTCCTGGAAGGGCGCACGGACAAATCCCGCCTCGAGCTGGAAGCCGGGGCGCTCTACCCGGACGAAGGCGGAGTCTACGCGGCCGAATACGACCTGTACCTGGACCGGCTCGAGCCGCTGGTGGCCTGCCCGCACTCGGTCGACAACGTCCAACCGCTCTCGAGCGTGGCCGGCCAGCACGTCGACATGGCCTTCATTGGCACCTGCACCAACGGCCGCCTGGAGGACCTGACGGCCGCGGCCGAGGTGCTGCGCGGCCGGCACGTCGGCGCGGGGACAAGGTTGCTGGTCATCCCGGCATCCAGCCAGGTTTATAACCAGGCCATGAAGGCCGGTATCCTGGCGACGCTGGTCGAAGCCGGCGCGCTGATCGGCATCCCCGGCTGCGGCCCCTGCATGGGCAATCACCTGGGCATCCCGGCCAAGGGCGAGGTGGTCATCTCGTCCGCCAACCGCAACTTTCGCGGCCGGATGGGCGAGCCAGACGCCTCGATCTACCTGGCCGCCCCGGCAGTGGTCGCCGCCAGCGCCGTGCTCGGTCGCATCGGCGGTCCGGCCGAGCTGAAAGCCGAATGGGCCGGGAAAAATCCAGCCGTCCGTCAGCCCGCCATGGTGGCAGTCAAAGAACATTCGTCTTTCTCCTCTTCTCCAGTTCCCCTCTCCTCACCAGCAGGAGAGGGGACGGAGAAGGGAGAAAGTATCTCCGGCAAGGTCTGGAAATACGGCGACAACGTCAACACCGACCAGATCTTCCCCGGCAAGTACACCTACACTCTGACGACGCCCGAGGAGATCGGCGCGCACGCCCTGGAGGACCTGGATAGCTCGTTCGCCAAGGCGGTCCAGCCGAGCGACGTGGTCTTCGGCGGGAGCAACTTCGGCTGCGGCAGCTCGCGCGAGCAGGCCGTCACCTGCATGAAGTACAAGGGCGTGGGCGCGCTGGTGGCGAAGTCCTTCGCCCGTATCTTCTATCGCAACGCCATCAATCAGGGCATCCCGGCAATCATCTGTCCGGAGGCGGCCGAGGCCGCCCGGTCGGGCGACCCGGTCGAGGTGGACCTGGCCGCCGGGGTGATCCGCCTGCCGGCCGGCGAGTTCGCCTTCCCGGCCTTCCCGCCCAACGTCCGCCTGATCCTGGAAGCCGGCGGATTGGTTGAATACATAAAAAACAAGGAAGACCTTTAACACAAAGAGCACTAAGGAACACTAAGCTGGACTTTATCCATTTGCACATTAACAAAATGCAAGGTAAGCTACGGTCATCTTACTCTGGCGAGAGAAGGGACCAAGCCCACCTTGCGAAGCGAATATACCACGATCCTGGCAACATTCGCCAGACTTTTTTCCAAGCGTGTTTGGCAGCATGTACAAATCCTGTTGTTGGGAGCAATCCTTGCACCCGGGCAACGGACGGTGACTGCCATATTGCGGATTATGGGGTTGAGCACTGAAAAGCACTTTCAGAATTTCCATCGAGTGCTCAATCGTGCGATTTGGTCTAGCCGAGAAGCCAGTCGGCTGCTTCTGGGGTTGCTGGTGGCTGCGTTTGCCGTATTTGGGCCGGTGGTGATGGGACTGGACGATACCATAGAACGTCGCCGGGGAGCCAAGATCAAGGCCAAAGGGATCTATCGGGATCCGGTGCGCTCCAGCCACAGTCATTTTGTCAAAGCCAGTGGCTTGCGCTGGTTGAGCTTGATGCTGCTGGCACCCATTCCGTGGGCGCAGCGGGTCTGGGCGCTGCCCTTCCTGACAGTACTGGCTCCATCGGAACGGTACTATGAAAAGCGCCAACGAGCTCACAAGAAGCTGACCGACTGGGCCAGGCAAGTGCTTTTGCAAGCCAGACGCTGGTTGCCAGGCCGAAAACTGGTTGTGGTAATGGATGCCAGCTTTGCTGCCCTCGATTTCTTGTTGCGAGTGGCCAAACTTGCCCATCCGATCACCCTGATCGCCCGTTTTCGGTTGGATGCAGCTCTGTATGAACCGGCTCCCCAGCGCACGCCTGGACAAAATGGCAGGCCGCGCAAGAAGGGCAAACGCTTGCCCACTCTGGAGGAGGTCCAGAAAGATGTTCAGACTCGTTGGAAGAAAGTGGTCATTCCGAATTGGTATGGCCAAGGACGACGAGAAGTCGAAATATCTTCCAGTACAGCGGTTTGGTTTCACGGCGGTATGCCGCCTTTGCCCATCCGTTGGGTTCTGATCCGGGATCCGAAAGGCAAGTTCAAAACGCAAGCTTTGCTGTGCACTGACCTGACCGAAAAGCCAGAACAAATTCTGAAGTGGTTCGTGATGCGCTGGCAACTCGAAGTCACTTTTCATGAAGTCAGAGACCACCTGGGCGTCGAGACCCAACGCCAGTGGTCCGATTGGGCTATCGCCCGCACCACACCGGCTTTGTTGGGCCTCTTCTCTTTGGTGACTTTGCTGGCTAACACGCATGCCCAGAAAAGCAAGATCCCGATCCGGCAAGACGCCTGGTATTGCAAGCCCTTGCCTACCTTTTCGGATGCTTTGGCGCTCGTGAGACAAGAAGTGTGGCAACATCGCTATTTTCAGCTATCGCAAAAAGGATATGATGTTCAAAAAATGCAGCCTGAAGTGCTCAATTACCTGAGTAATGCCGCTTTTTACACACCGTGAACATTCAAGAATGGATAAAGTCTAGATAAGAAAAATGATCGTTTCCTTCGTGGAACTTCGTGCCCTTTGTGTTGAAAATTCATCCATATATAGGCCAGTCTCATGAAAACCATCTGTCTCATCCCCGGCGACGGCGTGGGTGCGGAAGTCGTCCCGGCCGCCGCCGAGGTGCTGAAAGCGCTTTGTCCCAACCTGGCCTTCACCGAGGCCGAGGCCGGTTTCGCCTGCTTCGAGAAGCACGGCAGCGCCCTGCCTGAGTCCACCCTGACAGCCGCCCGCGCCGCGGATGCGGTCCTGTTTGGCGCAACTTCCTCCCCCTCGACCATCGTCCAGGGCTACCGCAGCCCGATCCTGGCCCTGCGCAAGGAGTTCGACCTGTACGCCAACCTGCGCCCGGTCTTCAGCCTGCCGGGAGAGTTCTCCCGTTCCGGCATCGATATGCTGATCGTACGGGAGAACACCGAAGGCCTGTACTCTGGCCGCGAGCATCGGGACGGCGACACGGCCATTGCCGAGCGCGTCATCACGAAGACCGGCAGCGAACGGATCGTGCGGGTCGCCTGCAAGCAGGCCATGAAACGATCCGAACTTCGGGGCAAGCCGCCGGTCCTGACGGTGGTCCATAAGGCCAACGTGCTCAAGCTGACCGACGGCCTGTTCCGCGAATGCGCATTGAGGGTGGCAGCGGAGTTTCCCGAGATCAAGGTCAAGGAGCTGCTGGTCGACTCGGCCGCCATGACGCTGGTCAAGGCGCCCGAATCGATCGATGTGCTGGTCACCACCAACCTGTTCGGCGATATCCTGTCCGACGAGGCCAGCGCGCTGGTCGGCGGGCTGGGCATCGCCCCCTCGGCCAACGTCGGAACGGGCACTCCGGTCTTCGAGCCGGTCCACGGCTCGGCGCCGGACATCGCCGGCAAAGGCATTGCGGACCCGGTCGGGACGTTGCTTTCGTCGGCCATGCTGTTGGAAACGCTTGACGAGCCGGCTGCAGCCGACCGTCTGCGCCAGGCCGTGTTGGATACCTTGGCATCCGGCCTGCGCACCGCGGATCTGGGCGGCCAGGCGACCACGAAGCAGTTCACCCAGGCCGTCCTGGACCGGGTACAATAACTCCCATGTTCCATCCCATCCCTGACAGAATCCTCGAACAGATGCAGCGGCTCGAGCAGATCGACGCCCGCGACCGTCTGGACGGCA
>Ga0335069_10017425_pt1 | contig 10012 bp, 6 predicted proteins | sample Lox_Sample_11_FD_206714 | JGI IMG/M metagenome (GOLD analysis project Ga0335069, IMG submission 206714) | Soil microbial communities from Loxahatchee National Wildlife Refuge, Florida, United States - Lox_Sample_1.1 | ecosystem: Environmental > Terrestrial > Soil > Wetlands | place: USA: Florida...
GATCCGCGATGCATTCGCCACGTTCGCGGGAAAGATCCCGTTCTACGGAGCTGCCGTCTTGTGTCTGGACGACGAAAACGTGCAGCGTATTTTGCCTTCGCTGAATCGGCGCGTGGTTACTTACGGTACGGCGGCGCAGGCGGATTTGCGAGTGACGCACTCGGTTGCCGGGCACATGGCGAGCCAGTTTCAGCTCACCTTGCACGGCGAAAATTTGGGTTGCTTCAAGCTGCGGGTGCCCGGCGCGCACAACGCGCTCAATGCCGCGGCGGCGGCCGCTATCGGCCTGGAGCTCGAAATCCCGATCGAACAAATTCGCGAGGCCCTTGAGCGGTTCACGGGAGTCGAACGGCGCTTTGATATTCGCGGCATGGAGGGCGGGGTCACGGTAATCGACGACTACGGCCATCATCCGACGGAAATTCGAGCGACGCTCGCGGCGGCGAGGGCATGCCGGCTGCGCAAGGTTCACGTTTTGTTTCAGCCGCATCGGTACACGCGGACCCAGGCGCTGATGGATGATTTCGCGCGGTCATTTCACGACGCTGACAGCGTCTTCGTGCTGGACATTTATGGCGCGTCGGAGAAACCGATCGAGGGATTGAGCGCGCGAACGCTGGTGGACCGGATCCGCGCGTTCGGCCATCACGATGCGCATTACGCGGGCGACATGCAGGCCGGAATCGAGGCCGTGACAGAACACGCACAGGAGGGTGACGCGATCATCGCGCTGGGAGCGGGCAGTATCTCTCAGGCGGCGGGTCCGATTCTAGAGAGGTTGAGAAGCCGTAGCTGATGGCGCGTCTGCCCGCAACACCGAAATGGATCGCGATCACCGCGGCGGCTACCGTTGCGCTGCTTGCGCCTTTGATCGGCTTTCATGTGCTGGAACAGTTCCTGATTCGCGATCCGCGCTTTATGTTCAACGGTCCGGAAAGCGGCGCGAACACGCTTGAGGTGGCGGGCGCGGGCCATGTGTCGCCGCAGGTGATCGAAGACGTGTTCGCGGAGGATTTCGGACGCAGCGTCTACCTGGTGCCACTCAGCGACCGGCGCGCGAGCCTGCGAACAGTGGATTGGGTGAAGGACGCGAGCGTGGCGCGCTTCTGGCCGAATCGAGTGATGGTCGGCGTGACAGAGCGCAAGCCGGTGGCCTTCGTGGCGGTGGCATCGGGACGGTCCATGCTGATCGACGAAGAGGGTGTACTGCTTGAAGCGGGGAAAGACCGCTTCATGCTTCCGCTGCTGCGGGGCGCGAGCATACTCGATCCGCAACCGGTGCGGCGCGCGAGGGTGCAGTTGTTCCAACGTCTGATGAAGGAATTGGGAGCGGCATCGAGTGCGATCTCGGAAGTGGACGTCTCCGATCCTGACAATGTCAAAGTCAAGGAGCCATTCAGCGGACGCGCGGTGACGCTGATGCTGGGCGACCGCAATTTCGCGTCGCGGCATCAGAACTTTATCAACTACTATTCAGAGATTCACAAGCGCATGGCCAATGCCACGGTGTTGGATCTGCGCCTGGAAGATCGCATAACGGTGGTGCAATAGATGTCTTCACGAATGCAGATCACGGCGGGCCTGGATGCCGGAAGTTCGCGCACGCGCTGCGTGATTTGCGCGCTCGAAGGCGACCGCATCCGCTATCTCTCGCACGGCTTGGCGACGTCGGCGGGATGGAGCAAGGGACGAGTAGTGGATCAAGTAGCGGTCGCCGAGTCGATGAAGGCCGCGGTGATCGACGCTGAGCGCGGCGCGGGCGTTTCTTCGGCGGGCGTGACGCTAGGCATCGGCGGCACGCACATCGTCGGAGCGCAAAGCCACGGCACCTACGAATTCGGCCGTCCGCGGGAGGTTACGCCCGGAGACTTGAGCTACGCCGCGGAACTGGCATGCGATGTTCTGCTCGAACACGATCGCATGCTGCTGCACGTGCTTCCGCAGGATTTCACCCTCGACGGGCGGTCCGGCTATCGGAAGCCGCACCGAGGCGTGTGCTCGCGCCTCGAAGCGAACGTTCACATCGTCACGGCGTCGATTCAGGAGCATCAGGCGCTGATCGCCGCGGCGCATCTGGCCTCTCTGCCGGTCGAAGAAACGGTGTTTGAGCCGCTGGCCGCGGCCTATGCTTGCCTCTATCCGGAAGACCGCGCGCGGGGAGTGGCGGTGGTGGATCTGGGGATGCAATCCACTGGATTGGCCGTCTACGACGGAGATTCGATCCAGATCGCGTCGTCCATTCCGGTTTCGAGCGACCATTTCACGCGCGATATCTCATCGGTGTTCAAGGTCACCTATGAAGACGCGGAATGTTTGAAACAGCAATACGGCTGCGCGCTTTTGGGCCTCACCGCGGATTCGAGCCTTATTGAAGTTCCCTCGCCAGAGACTCGCGGGCCGCGCGAGAAACGAAGGGCCGACCTGAACGAGATTTTGGAAGCTCGCGCGGAGGAGCTATTTCAGCGAATCCTGGCGGAGCTGCAGCGTGCCGGTATGGAACGCAGCTTGTACGAAGGCGTGGTGCTGATCGGCGGCGGATCGCTGCTGCCAGGCATGTGCGATATGGCGGAGCGAGTGTTGAATTGTCAGGCTGGGAACGGCCTGGCGAAGGGAATCGCAAACTGGCCGGACGAGCTGAACAGTCCGCAGTGGACAACGGCTGCCGGCTTGGCGATGTACTCAGCGAGGCTCAAGCTGAACCGTACGCCGGCGCGGCGGGCTTCTGGCCTGCTGGGCTTGGTGATGAGGTGAATCGATAATATGCCGCGAAAGTCAGACACTATAAAAAAGTCAGACCCCGTTAGCGTGACAGAGGAGACAGTCGCACAGGAGAAAAGCATGGCACTCGATGCGTTGAGATTCATGATTCAGGAAGAAGCAGCTCCGCTCACGCGGATTCGCGTGTTCGGTGTCGGCGGCGGCGGATCGAACGCCGTGGCGCGAATGCTGGACCAGGGGCTCTCCGGAGTCGAGTTCTGCGTGCTGAACACCGACGCGCAAGCGCTGGCTGTGTCTCCGGTGCCGAATCGGCTCGCAATTGGAGCGAAGATTACGCACGGACTCGGCGCCGGTTCGAATCCGTCGGTCGGGCGGCAAGCGGCGCTGGAAGATACGGAGCGCATCATCGATCTTCTGGAAGGCTCGGACATGGTGTTCGTGACGGCGGGATTGGGAGGAGGCACGGGCACGGGCGCGGCTCCGGTGGTCGCTTCACTTGCGAAGGAGCTCGGCGCGCTGACAGTCGCGGTGGTCACTAAGCCGTTCGGATTCGAAGGGCCCAAGCGCCGCAGGCAGGCCGAAGAAGGGCTCGCTGAGCTGGCCGGAGTCGTGGATACGGTTATCAGCATCCCCAACGATCAACTGATTAGCTTGGCTGCCAAGGGTACCAGCGTTTTCGACGCGTTCCGCACCGCGGACGATGTGCTGCGCCAGGCGGTGCAAGGCATCAGCGACATCATCACTACGCCTGGTTTAGTGAATCGCGACTTCTCCGATATCCGGAGCATCATGCTCGGCATGGGTTACGCGATGATGGGCACGGCCTCGGCCTCGGGCGAAAATGCCGCGATCAATGCGGCGCAGAAAGCGATCAGTTGCCCGCTGCTCGATGCAGGCGGCATTCGCGGCGCGCGCGGAATTCTGATCAACATCAGCGGATCGAGCCATCTCGGCCTGCACGAGGTCAACGAAGCCTGCATGCTGATCCGTGCGGCGGCAGAGAATGAGGATGTCCAGATCAACTTTGGAGTGGTGCTGAATGAGGCCGCGAAGGACGAGGTGAAGATTACGGTAATCGCGACCGGATTCGAGCGGGAGAGCCTGCCGGCGATCCAACGGCGTCCCTCGGCGGCGGCGGATGCCACGGTCTCGCCGACAATGCAGGAGCCGGCTCCGGCATTGCCATTGCCTCGGCCCGAGCCTCAGCCGCCGGCGGCCGAGCCAGCGCAGGCGGCACAACCTGAGCCGGCGCAGGTTCCGGTCTCCGAGTCCGCACCCGCGCAACCCATTACGCAACCCGCCGCTCCCGCGGTCCAAGCAGCGACGCCTCCGCCAACCAACGGCCACGATCCTGTGTTCGATGAGCTGGAAGTGCCGGCTATCTTGAGACGGCGGATGGTGCAGTAACGCGCTGCGGTTTCCACCTTTACGGGGTTGGCTTCGTTGCCAATCTCCACGAGCTCCAGGGCAGAACCCCTAGATCCGGTCTGGGTAATCTTGAAGCATCGACAGGAACTCCAGAAGATTTCCGTCCGGGTCATGAAAGTAGACGGCTGCGGCTGGCATCCAAGCGAGCACGTCGGGTTCGGTGGCCGAGCTTCCCGCAAAATTCAGCGGAGTGATACCAGCTTTCTGGAGGACGTCGGGCGAGCCCAACAGCTCCGTCAGGCTTACTTCGAAAGCCAGGTGTAGACTCATGCGCTGCGGTCCGCTACCCGCCTCCCACAGACCGAGCATCGATTTTCCGGGAGCTCCGATCCAGAAGAAAGCCACGCGGCGCTCTGGAACCATGTGGGCGAGCGAAAGGCCTAGACGGTCGCGATAGAAATGGACAGAGCGTTCGAGGTCGGCGACAGTCAAATGTGCCTCGAAGAGATCCCGAATTGTGATCATGGTGACTCCCGTTGTGTCTGATGCGACTAACGGGAAGTCAGGCTCAAGCCTTCAAAGCCGCCTGAACGTATTCGGGCTTCAAGGGAAGCCGCCGGACGATTTTGCCGGTTGCGTCGAACAAAGCGCTTGCTATCGCTGGGGCTGCCAGAGCGTTCGCGGCTTCGGATCCACCGCCGTAAGTGCCAACCTCGGGCCGATTGAGAAGCACGACTTTGATCTCGGGAATGTCGGCCATCTTGAGGATCGGATAGGTGCGCCAGTCGCGCGTGGTGATACCGCTTTCGTCGAATTGCAGTTCTTCGAGCAGAGCGATGCTTACGCCCATCACAGTGCCGCCCTCCACTTGCCGCTTCAACTGCATCGGATTAACGACAATGCCGGGATCAACCGCTACGGTGACCTTCTCCACCGTAATGGCTCCAGTCGAGGGCGTTACCGCGATCTGGGCCACGCAGGCCCAGTAAGTACCTGAGCGAAACATCACGGATACGCCTTGCCCGCGCAGAACCGAGCCGGTGCTCTTGGCGCGTGAAGTGCGCGTCTCCCAGCCGGAAGCTTCGCGCACGGACTTCAGTACGTTGATTACTCGCTCGCCATCTTTCGAATCGGGTTTGGTGTGATCGATGCGGAACTGGATCGAATCGGCTCCGGCGAGCGCGGCCGCCTCCGTGATGGCCAGCTCGCGCGGGAAATTTTGCTGGAATTGCCCCGGAGTTCGCAAACTGTGATCGCGAAGCCCGACCGTTAATGGCGAACTCTTCTCCCCGACCTGGAACGTTCCGTGGCCGCGCTCGACGATGTTCACGACGCCGTCGTAGATCCAGGGGTCGGAGATATCGTTGACTGTAGAGCCGATGAAGACGCCCTTTTCGTTCGGCGCGGCCATGGTGGGCAGGCCCGCCAGCACAGCTCCGATCGGGCGGTCATCCTGCATGGCAGGCATGTAGTGGTCGATCTGGTAGGCCGCGATCTTGCCGTTGGCGTCCAGGCCGATTTCAACGTCGGACATCGAGGCGGGCGATTGGGTCGACCATTGGAAATCCTCGGGACGCATCCACTGCACACGGACCGGTTTGCCCACGGCCTGAGACAGGATCACGGCTTCGTCCTCGGCTCCCGCATTTCCGCCGTTCGACCGTCCGTAGTGGCCCGGTCCCGACAACGTGCGGACGACAATATTGTCCGGCTGGGTCGCGAGCATCATGGCGATCTCGCCGCGCAGGGCCTGCGGATTCTGATTATGGGTATAAATGTAGATCGTGCCGTCCTTGCGGACATCGGCCAACGCCATGGTCGGCCCGAGTGGCGCGTGCTTGATGAACGGCATCTGGTAGTTCGCGGTCAGCTTCTTCGAGGCCTTCGACATGGCCGGCGACACATCGTCCTTCGATTTGTCGCTCTTGGTGACGCGCGTGGTCTTCCAATCCGCGTCGCGCTTGAGGAAGTCGAACAGGCGCGCGTGGCCCGGAAGTCCCTTCCAATCCTTCCACTTCGTGCCTGAGGCGACCTGGTCCGCGGCGCGGATGGCTTCCCACTCCGTAGGCGCAACCACGCCCACCAGATTGCCCTTGACGACTACCTGAGCATTCGGGAATTTCGATTTGTCGAGCGTGCCGACTTGGACGAGCGTGGAGCCGAGCGTCTTCGGATGCACGATGCGCGCGTGGAGCATGCCGGGAAGGCGGACATCGGTAGCCCACTGCTCTTTCGCCGCGACTTTCGAAGCCGTCACGGAGTTTCGGAAGGACTTGCCGATCACCGTGTATTCGCTCACCGGCTTCATGGGCGGGTTTCCATCTACGGTCAAACCCATGGGACTGGTGAGATCGCCCTTAACTGGGATCGTAAGCTTCAGTTGCTGGCCCTTGACGAGCTCGCCGTAGGGCATGCTCTTGCCGCCGCCGGAAGCGACGCCGTCTTTCACGGAGATCGAGGCTTTCGGAACGCCTAATCGTTGCGAGGCTAGATCCAACAGAGCTTGATAGGTGTAAGCCGCGGCCTTGCGGATATTCGGAGTTCCGCTGCCGAGAAAATCGAACGCGCCGCTGCCGTCAGGCGTGCGGTCGGTGTCACCCATGACCACGGTGGTGATGGCGTCGAAGGAGGCGTTCAACTCCTCGGCGACAATCTGCCGGTACGCAGTGAACGTCGTGCTCTGGCCGAAATCGCTCTTGCCGGTGCGGATGAGGATGGTGTTGTCCGGATGAATCTCGATCCACGATTCGGGGAGACTGGCGTCGAGAGTGTTGCGCATGGTGGCGGCCTTCGAGGAGCTTTCGAAGACTCCCGTACCTGCCACGCCGAAGCCGACCATCAACGCTCCACCCGTTTTGACGAATCCTCGGCGAGTGAGAGCCGCTCCATAAACGCTGGTTTGATTCCGCCGATTCATCGTGCACCTCCCTTCGCCATTTGCATGGAAGCGAGCTGCACGGCCGCGATAATCGCCGTATAGCTTCCGCAACGGCACAGATGCGCCGACGGGCCGGATTTCGTAAAGGCATCCTTGATTTCGGAGACACTGGGCGAGGCGTTCTGCTCCAGAAGCTCGGTCGCCTTGATCATCATTCCGTTCTGGCAGAAGCCGCACAGAGGCACTTGTTCTTCGATCCAGGCCTGCTGGACGGGATGAAGTTCGGACGAGGAGAGTCCCTTTTGGTGCGCCCAGCGCGCGGGCAGGCCCTCGAGGGTGGTGATCTCTTTAGTGCCTACCGCCGCGAGCGTCGTGGTGCATGAGCGGATTTCTTTTCCATCGAGCAGCACGGAGCAGGCTCCGCACTGCGCGAGCCCGCAGCCAAACTGCGGTCCGGACAATTCAAGCTCGTTCCTGAGTACGTAAAGCAGCGGCGTATCCGTCGATGCCTGTACCTCACGCTTCGTCCCATTAACGGAAATTGTGGCCATAGGAACTCCTTGCTCAGAGTAACTGCGAAACTTGGCTTCAGTCTACCAAAGAGCGCGAGCCCTGAATCGTGGCAGAAGTAAGCTCCTGCCGCTTGCTTCGCGCGCGGTTCCTTGCAATCAACTCCTTAGACCACTAGAACGAGAAGCGCGCGATCAGCGTCCCGGTTCGCGGAAGCTGATACAACTGGCCGACTACGGCGTTCTGGGTATACCCCGGTGCGATCTGCGGACCGGATACTGTCAGATTGATGACTCCAAAACCGGCCGTGTACAGGCCTTGGGCGTTCTTGCTAAGCGCGGCGGCGGGATTCGAGGTGATCGGGTTGCCAATCTGTGTGCGATTGAAGATATTCACGAACTCTCCGCGCAGCTGCAACGAGTAGCGTTCTTTGATCCGGAAGGTGCGGCTCAGGTTTGCGTTCTCCTGCGGGCGTCGGGCGGAGCGGTAATCGTCATAGTAGGTGCCGCTTGCGGGCCCGAACGTCCCGTTGACGGGATTAGACCACGCCGCAGGATTCAGGACCTGATCGTAATAAGGGTTGATGCAGCCGCAGTTCAGGTTCTTGAGGTAGAGCGGCTGTCCCGGAACGCGGAACTGCTCGCTGCCGCCCAAATAATTTGTGTTGGTAGCGGCGGGCGGAGCCAGCGGCAGCCCACTTCCATATTGCAGGAAGGCGCCGATGCCCCAATCTCTGGTGATCGCGCTGAGCCACTTGTTGCTGAACCATTCCTTTTGAGTGGTGTAGAGAATATTGGCATTGAACAGGAACGGTTGGTCGGTGGCCTCAAGGGATTTGTTCGAGGGTACGAATAGATTCGGCCGGATTCCGACCATCGACTTTTCCCACGTGAAGGTGCCGCTGGCCTGCAAGCCGTGCGACATGCGCTTGGTTCCCTTCATCTGGAGGGAATCGTAGAACGTGCGGCCGGTGGGCGAATTCTGCACACCAATCGTACTGAACTGGGGATACGGGCGCAGTGCATTCAGCAAGGTATTCGTAGTCGCATAGCCGGAATAAGGCGTGAGATTACCGACTCGGGAAATGACCGACGCACTTGCCAGGGAACTGTTGAGCAAAAGATTGTCCGCCGGATTGCTATAGGGCGACAACCCGTACGCCGCGAATGCCTGCGGCGAAACTTGGTTCAGGTAACCGAGCGGACCGGCCCACCACACTCCGCGATTGCCGACGTAAGCGGCCTCGAGAACAAAGTCGTGGGTGATCTCGCGTTGAATTCCCGCGCTCCACTGATCCTGGCGCGGCGGCCGCGAAGCACCCGGATCCAGGTATGAAAGGAAGCTACTGGTGGTCGCACCAGGAAGGGGTGTCTGAGAGGAGCTGAAATTCGGCCAGACCGGTTGCGGGATGGTCCCGGGAACGTTGAGTGGAAGAAACGCATTGACCCCCGTCGGCGTGTTGGTTATATCCGCAGTGTTCTGAAGGTTGATGTCGGGCGCGAAACTGTACGCGAGGCCCCAACCGCCGCGAAATACCGTCTTGGGATTGATCTGATACGCGACGCCGAGCCTCGGGCCAACGGCGTACGGATAATTTGACACGAAAGTGCATCCGCAGGTCGCTTCGAAGATCGCGGCTCCCAAGCGATTGCCGGCGGCGGGATTCGGAACGTTGGTACCCAAGTCGGCGGAACGGCCGTACTCTTCCTGGGCGGCCGTTGCGTAGTCCCAACGAAGTCCGTAATCGACAGTCAGCTTGCGGGTGACTTTCCAGGAGTCTTGAACGAACATGGCCCACTGAGACTTGAACATGCGGGCGTCCACGGGCGCGTACTGAGTAGCGGAAGTGACATCGCCAAGCAGGAAGCTGGCGTAGGGAAACCCGACGGTATTGCCGCCAGAAATCGTCAGGGCGGCTGGGATCGAGGTGGCACCCGCGCCAAACGTCAGGCCAACGCCAGTGGGGGGCGCGGTGATTTGAGCCTGCCACCAGACTTCCGCACCAGCTTTATAGGTATGGCTGCCTTTGATCCAGGTCACGTTTGCGTTAGCAGAAGGCCGCTCAGTGTGGGTCGCCGTGTGGGCCAGGGCATTCCCAAGTTGCTGCATCCCGCCGAGGGCTTGGGGAGAGGTAGTGTTTCCGGTGACGATGGTCGGGAAGTTGTAGCTGCCTTCGCAGCCTTGAAGCTGAATCTGGGTCAAGCAATTGAACGTCCCGCCGTTCTGGGTGAACGGGCTGTGGTCGTAAAAATAGATCATCGAGTACCCGATTGCGGCATGACCCAGCAAGGTCGGAGTAATCGTGCGGTCGTAGTTAAGGCGAATCGCCGGACCGCCGATCGGAATGGAACCCCGCGCGCCGGTCAAAAGCGGCGGCAGTCCATCGGCATTCCCATTGGGGGTGGTGTATTGGGCACTCGTATTGGTGTGCTGGTAGTAGAAAGACAGCTTGTCTTTCGCGCCCAACGTTTGATCGAGTTTGATTGAAGGAATCGACGTTATGCGCTGGCCCGGGTTGTAGCCGTTGTAATTCTGGTA
>Ga0335069_10017426_pt1 | contig 10012 bp, 10 predicted proteins | sample Lox_Sample_11_FD_206714 | JGI IMG/M metagenome (GOLD analysis project Ga0335069, IMG submission 206714) | Soil microbial communities from Loxahatchee National Wildlife Refuge, Florida, United States - Lox_Sample_1.1 | ecosystem: Environmental > Terrestrial > Soil > Wetlands | place: USA...
GCTCGCCGCCCTCGGCGAGGACACGCCGGTCGGGCGCTTCCTCGCGAAGCGCGGACCCGGCATGCACCACGTCGCCTACGAGGTCGCCGACATCCGCGCGGCACTCGCCGATCTCGCCGAGTCGGGCGCCGAGCTGATCGACGCCCGGCCGCGCCGGGGGATGTTCGGCCTCGAGGTGGCCTTCGTCCATCCGGAATCCGTTCACGGTGTCCTCTCGGAGGTGGTGTCGCGTGGCTGAAGAGCGCGTCAGGATCGAGATCGGCTTCGAGGGAGGCCAGATCGTGGGGAGCTTCGTCGAGCTCGAGTCGGCGAACGAGCTCGAGGCGGCCCTCCACCACGACGGCCCGCGGGTGGTCGTGCTCGAGAGCGAGGATGGCCCCATCCACGTCGTCGTGCCCCGGGTCGCGTACTACAAGCGCGTCGTGCGCGCCGGCCGTGTCGGCTTCGGCGGCTGACCGGGCGCTCTCGGCGGCGTGGCGCTCGAGGCCGGGATCGTCGGGCTACCGAGCTCGGGGAAGTCGACCCTCTTCCACGCCCTCACCCGCACCGAGTCGCACGGCTCCGGCACGGAGCACGTCGGGATGGCCCAGATCCCCGACGACCGGCTCGACCGGCTCGCCGCGGTCGTCGGCGCCCGTAAGGTGACGCCCGCGGCCGTCAGGGTCGTCGACGTCCAGGGGACGGGACCGAAGCTCCTCGGCAACCTGCGGCAGGTCGACGCGCTCCTCGTCGTCCTCGACGGGTTCTCGGGGACGAGGGTCCCCGAGGACGACCTCGAGACGCTGAGGCTCGAGCTGCTCGTCGCCGACCGCGACCACGTCGAGCGGCGGCTGGAACGCGTGGCGAAGCAGGCGAAGTCGGGCGAGGCGAGGCTCAAGGCTGAGCAGGCCGAGCTCGAGCGCCTCCTCGCGCACCTCGACGCAGGCCGGACGCTCGCCGAGTGGGAGGGTGAGCTGCCGCCCGAGCTCGAGCCGCTCACGACGAAGCCCCTGATCCCGCTCGTCAACGGAGCGGCCGGGATCGACCTCGCGCTCGAGGCGGAGCTCGCGGACCTCCCGCCCGAGGAGGCGGCGGAGTTCCGGGGGGAGGGAGAGTCCGCGCTCGGCGAGGTCGTCCGCCGCCTCGTCGAGACGCTCGACCTGATCACCTTCTTCACCGCCGGCGAGAAGGAGACGCGCGCCTGGACGCTACGACGCGGCTCGACGGCACTCGAGGCGGCGGGGACGGTCCACTCGGACCTCGCCCGCGGCTTCATCCGTTGCGAGGTCGTCCGCTGGGACGACCTCGTCGCTGCCGGCGGTCACGCCGAGGCGGCGCGGGCCGGGAAGCAGCGGCTCGAGGGCAGGACGTACGTCGTCGAGGACGGCGACGTCCTCAACGTCCGCTTCAACGTCTGATCCGCGCGCTGCGCGAGACCCTGGACGGCTTGATGCGCGCCAACGTCAGCCGCCCGCGGTGATGAGGACGACGCCGACGAGCGTCACGACCACGCCGACGTCCTGGGATCGCTGCAGCCGCTCGCCGAGCACCATGCGGGCCAGCAGGACGGTCACCACCGGGTAGAGCGAGGCGAGCACCGAGACCACGCTCACGAGCCCGTGCTCCGATGCCGCCGCGAAGAGCGCGTTGCCGCCCGTGTCGAGCACCCCGACGGCGGCGAGGGCCGCGAGATGCGGGCGGGCCCCGCGCGGAAAGCGCCGGAGGGCGACGACTGCGGTCCACACGAGCGTCACCGACGCGGCGCGGAAGAGGAACGCGGGCCAGAGCCAGTCGTGCCGCGCCGCCGCGTGCAGGGGGATGAAGTAGCCCCCGAACCCGAGCATCGCGACGACGCCCCACCCGACCCCGGCGGCCACCCGGGTGCGGTCGCCGTGACGCTCGAGCGCGGCGATCACCCCGCCGCCGATCGCGGCGAGGATCCCCAGCGCCTGCAGTCCGTGGAGCTTGTCGCCGGAGGCGACGCCCCAGATGACGGGCACCGCCGCGCCCGCGGCGGCGATCGGCGCCACGATGCTCATCGTGCCGGCCGCCAGTCCGCGGTAGAAGGCGGCCAGCCCGGCCGTTCCCAGAAGCGCGGCGAGGCAGGCCCAGGCGACCTCGGGCCCGTCCGGCCCGCGGCCGCGGGCGGCGACGACGATCCCGAGCCCGAGGAGCCCGAACGGCTGGGAGACGGCCATGACCGTGAGCGGCGTGAGCACGCGGCTCTTCACGCCGCCGAGGAAGTCGCCGACGCCCCAGCCGAGGCTGGCCCCGAGCGCGAAGAGCGCGGATCCCAACTAGTCGGACGCCGGCACCGGTCGCGTCGCCGCGACGGCGTCGAGCTGGTTCGCGTGGTAGAGGACGGCCGCCTCGGCCGTCCGCGCGGCGCGCGCGTCGTGGTGGCAGGCGACGGCGTGCAGGAGCTCCGCGGGCGCGCCGGCGTCCTCGAGCATCCTGAGACCGAGGTGGACGTGCCCGAGCAGGCGGCCGTCCTCGGTGGGCTGGAAGAGCGGCGGCGGGCCGAGCTCGAGCGTGCGGCCGACGTCGTGGACGAGCGCCGCGGCGAGCAGGAGGTCGGCGCGGAGCCGCGGATGGAGCTGGGCGAGCTCGCGGCAGATCGTGCCGACGCCGACCGTGTGCTCGAGCAGCCCGCCGGCGTACGAGTGGTGTCCCTCCGGCGTCGCCGGATAGGCGCGGAGCGGCGCGGCGGCCAGCGCCCGCGTCACGACGGCCCTCAGACCGTCGTCGTGGATCTCGGCCGCGAGGAACTCGAGAAACCCCTCCAGCTCGTCCGCGTCCCTGCGAAGCGCCGGTGCCATCGCAGCCGGATCGACGCCCTCTGCCGGCTCGAGCGTCCGGACCTCGAGCTGGAGCCGGTCGCGGTAGCGCTCCACGCGACCGAGGACGTGCACCGCGTCCCCCTCGGCGAAGCGGGTGTCGAGCAGCTCGACGTCGCTCCAGACGCGGGCCGGGATCCGCCCGCTCGGGTCGACGAGCTCGAGCGCGAGGTACGCCGCGCCGGCTCTGGTCCGCAGCCGCTCCTTCCGCGCGACCGCGTACACGCCCTCGACCGTGCGGTTCTCCTCGAGCTGCGCGATCGCGGTCACAGCCGGAGTCTAGGATCGGGCGACGACGAGAGGAGCGAGATGGTAGAGGAAGCACGTCTGGAGGAGGTCGGCTCGGGCCTCGCGCCCGTGAGCCCGGGCTGGTTCGTGGTCAACGCAGGGGAAGCGGGGTGGGTGCGCAACGACGCCTTCGGGGCCCGCTGCACCTTCGAGGGGAGCTCGCGCGTGCTCGCGGAGCGGCCCGACGTCGAGCCCCAGCCGTTCGCCGACACGGGCTTCACGCTCACCGTGCTCGAGCCCGGCAAGCCGACGGGGCTGTATCACGCGGAGTCGTGCCAGGAGGACTTCCTCGTGCTCGCGGGCGAGTGCCTGCTCGTGATCGAGGACGAGGAGCGCCCGCTGCGCACGTGGGACTTCGTCCACTGCCCGGCCGGGACTCGGCACGTCTTCGTCGGCGCCGGCGACGGGCCGTGCGTGCTGTTCATGGTCGGCGCGAGGCGGGAGGGGAAGACGATCACGTACCCGCGCTCGGAGACCGCACTCGCCGTCGGCGCCGGCGTCGAGGAGGGGACGAGCTCCCCGCCGGAGGCGTACGCGCCGTTTCCGCGGTGGCGGCTCGGACGGCCGGACGCGTGGGAGGAGCTTCCCTGGGCCTGATCACTCGAACGCGATCACGCTGCGGATCCCGTCCTGGGCCTCCAGCAGCTCGAAGCCCCGGTTGACCTCGTCCAGCGTCAGGTGGTGCGAGATCAGCGGCGTGACGTCGAGCTCGCCGCCGAGCCACCGGTCGACGAGCTCCGGCACCTGGTCCCGGCCCTTGAGGCCGCCGAACGAGGAGCCGGCGACCCGGCGGCCGGTGATGAGGAGGCGGGGGACGACGTCGAGCGTCTCGCCGCGTCCCGCGACGCCGCACACGGTCGCGAGGCCCCAGCCCATGCGCGCCGCCCCGACGGCCTGGCTCATCACCGCCACGAGCCCGGTCGCCTCGAACGTGTAGTCGGCGCCGAAGCCGCCGGTCAGCTCGACGATCTGCCCCACGGCGTCGGAGCCGGCAGCGACGACGTCCGTCGCCCCTTGGCCGCGCGCCAGCTCGAGCCGGGGCGGCGAGAGGTCGACCGCGACGATCCGCTCCGCGCCTGCGAGCCGGCAGCCCGCGACTGCTCCGAGCCCGACGAGGCCCGCGCCGAAGACGGCGCACGTCGAGCCGGGCCGGACCTTTGCCGTGCTGAGCGCCGCCCCGAGCCCGGTCGAGAAGCCGCACGCGAAGACGCACGCCTGCTCGAGTGGCGCCTCAGGAGCGATCTTCGCGAGAGCGATCTCCGGCATCACCGTGTACTCGGCGAACGTCGAGGTGCCCATGAAGTGCCGGATCGGCTCGCCGTCCCGCGACAGGCGGGTCGTCCCGTCCGGGAGGTGCCCGAGGTTCTGCTGCTCGCGGATCGCGAGGCAGAGGTTCGTCCGCTCGTCGAGGCAGTGGACGCACTCGCGGCACTGCGGCGAGAAGAGCGTCAGGACGTGGTCGCCGGGCCGCACCGACTCGACTCCGGGGCCCACCCGCTCCACGACGCCGGCGCCCTCGTGGCCGAGCACCGTCGGCGCGTAGCCCGAGGGATCCGCGCCCGATGCGGTGTAGAGATCGGTGTGGCAGACGCCGCACGCCTCGAGCCGGACGAGCGCCTCGCCCTCGCGCGGCTCGGCGAGGTCGAGCTCCTGCACGGCGAGCGGTGCGCCGAACTCCTCGAGGACTGCGGCCCGGACGCGCACGGTGCGATTATCGTCGAGAGCGATGGCGACGATCAGGCCGTTCACCGCGCTGCGCTACGACGAGACGGTCGCGGGCCCGCTCGAGCAGGTGGTCGCGCCTCCCTACGACGTGATCTCGCCGGCGCAGCGGGCCCTGCTTCTCGCCCGGAGCCCGTACAACGTCGTCCACCTGACCCTGCCGGACTCCGAGGAGGAGGCGGCACGGGACCTCGCCGACTGGCGCGCGCATGGTGTCCTCGCCCTCGAGCCCGGGCCGGGATACTGGTGGCTCGCCCAGGACTACGCCGGCCCGGACGGCGTCGAGCGCCGCCGGGAAGGCTTCGTCGCCGCGCTTCGCGTCGAGCCGTACGAGCGCGGCGTGGTGCTCCCGCACGAGCGCACCCATGCCGGGCCCAGAGAGGGGCGGCTGCGCCTGCTGCGGGCCACGCGGACGCACCTCGAGCCGATCTTCCTGCTCTGGGACGGCACGATCGAGATCGACGGCCTCGGCGAGCCCGACCTCGACGTCGCGGAGAGCGGTGTCCGCTCCCGCCTCTGGCGGCTCGAGTCCGACTTCGGCGACGCGCTGACGGAGGAGCTCGGGGACGCGCAGCTCCTGATCGCGGACGGCCACCACCGATACGAGACGGCGCTCGCCCTCCACGCCGAGGACGGCAGCGAGGAATCTGCGTGGCTGCTCGCCGTGATCGTCCCCACCGACCAGGAGGGGCTGACCATCTTCCCGACCCACCGGGTCGCCGAGTCTGCCGACGGCGTCTCGGGAGTCCCGATCGAGCCGCCCGGCGAGGAGCTGCCCGGCCTCGTCCTCTACCGGGGCGGCCGCTACGAGCTCGTCGAGGGCGAGGGGCTCGACCCGGAGGTCGTCGACCGGCTCGCCCCCCGGGGCGTGACGTACACGCCGTCCGCGTCCGACGCGGTCGCCGCCGTCGACAGGGGCGAGGCCGAGGCGGCGTTCCTGCTCCGGCCCACGCGGATCGAGGACGTCTGGGCCGTCGCCCGCCGCGGCGAGGTGATGCCGCAGAAGAGCACGTTCTTCTACCCGAAGCTCACGAGCGGCCTGCTCATGCTGCCGCTGTGACCGACTGGCTCGAGCTCTGTCGCAGCGCGGTCGAGGACGTGCGCCGCGTGCTCGCCGACCTGCCGACACGCGCGGAGCGCGAGCCCGTCGTCGGGGACGGCCTCGGCGGCGACGAGACGACGGCGGTCGACCGTGCCGCCGAGGACGCGATCGTCGCGCGGTTCCGCGACCTCGACGTGACGATCGTCTCGGAGGAGATCGGCCGGCTCGGCGCCGGGCCGACCGTCGTCGTGATCGACCCGATCGACGGCTCCCTCAACGCGAAACGGGGGATCCCCTTCTTCTCGCTCTCGATCGCCGTCGCCGCGGGCGAGACGATGGACGACGTCCACTTCGGCTATGTGTACGACTTCGGCTCGGGCGAGGAGTGGCTCGCCTGCCGGGGCGAGGGCGCCTTCCTCGACGGTGAGGCGCTCGGCGCGGAGCGTCCGAAGGAGCGGATCGAGATCCTCAGCTTCGAGGCGACGCGCACGCCGCTGATCGCGCGCGACGCCCCGAAGGTCGTGGACCTCGCGTACAGGCTCCGCGTCATGGGCTCGCTAGCGCTCTCGCTCTGCCACCTGGCAGCCGGGCGGGTCGACGGCGTCTGCTCGCTGAAGGGAGCGCGGTCGGTGGACATCGCCGCGGCGCAGCTCCTCTGCCGGGAGGTCGGGCTCTGTGTCGAGCTGTTCGACGTCGAGACGCCGTTCGGCGAGGCGCCGCTCGATCTGGAGGGACGGTCCCGCGTCGCGGCGGCCGGAACGCCCGAGCTGTGCCGGACGATCGCAGACGCCCTGTCCGCGTAGGCTGCTCCGGCTGGAACTACGCGCACTGGCGGGACGGCGTCTTCTACCCCCCGCGGCTGCCCACGGCCCGCTGGCTCGAGTTCTACGCGGAGCGGTTCGACACCGTCGAGGTGAACGCGACCTTCTACCGCCTTCCGCGTGCCGAGGCCGTGGCGAGGTGGGCGGAACAGACGCCGGCGGGGTTCGTGTTTGCGGTGAAGGCCTCGCGATATCTCACGCACGTGAAGCGACTGCGCGACCTCGAGCCGGGGCTCGAGCGGTTCCTCCGGCCGCTGGAGCCGCTGCGTCGCGCGGGGAGGCTCGGCCCGATCCTCTGGCAGCTCCCGCCGAACTTCCGTCGCGACGACGAGCGGCTCGCGCAGGCGCTCGCGTCGCTGGCGCCCGATCTACGGCACTGCTTCGAGTTCCGCGACGCGTCGTGGTTCGTGGAGGAGACGTACGCGCTCCTACGGGAGCACCAAGTGGCGCTCGCGATCGGCGACCGACCGGAGGTGCGCGCGTTCCAGGCACTCGAGCTCACCGCGCCGTGGACGCTCGTGCGCTTTCACGCCGGCGCGCGCGGCGCGCGCGGCAACTACTCCGAGAGCGAGCTCGAGGAGTGGGCGGTACGGCTGGGCGCCTGGTGCCGCGAGGTCGAGGTCTTCGCGTACTTCAACAACGACCGGGAAGGGTTCGCGCCTCGCAACGCGGAGCGGCTGAGGGAATTGCTCAAGGGGTAGGCGGGGGAGGACCGTTCGGACCTCCCCCGCCGGCTGCTCAGCAGTGCGACAGCATGCGGAGCTGGGCCACGTCGGCGAGCAGCTCGCTCGCCGCAGCCTTGGAGATCGTCTTCCCTGCTTGCGCGGTGCGGATCTCGAGGGCGAGCGCCGTCAGATCGAGGCAGGCTGCCTTGCCCTTCACCTTCTCGTACACCTGGAGCGTCCCGACCAGGATCGCCGCGGTCCCCCGCGGTAGGCCGAGCTGCCCGATCCGGGCGATCGTCGCCGCCGCGTACCCGGCCGGCGACAGGAGCGCGAAGTTCCACGTGCTCGCGCTTGTGGTCAGGACCGTGACCTGGACGTCGCCGCCCGTGAGGGGTGCGCGCGACAGCACGCACGTGGGGGGCGACGCGGTTCCGCTCTGGTCGGCGCAGCCGGGGATCACCGCTCCGTCGTGGAACACGTCCACCGTGGCCGGGTCGACGCCGTTCACCACGGAGGCGTCGAGGCTGAACGTCAGCACGAGCGGGTGCTGCGCGTCCGGCGCCGGTGGGGCGGTGATCACGAGCTGCTGGGAGAGCAGGCTGTAGCCGCTCGTGGTCGCGGTGGTCACGCCTTGCTGGATCGACACGGAGCCGCCCGTGGGCGTCGTCACTCCGGTCTGGAGCGGGGCGGCGGGGGTCGCGTCGGTGCCCGTGCTGACGCTGCCCCCGGCGGGGACGCTCGTGTCGGCGACCCGGATGCAGAGCAGGTTGAGGTTCATGCCGAAGATCGGCTGGTAGACCTGGCAGCCGATCCACGCCGAGAAGAGGTCGGCGCGCGGGACTGCGTACTCCGCCACTGCCGGTGCAGCAGCGGCGATCTCCGCGTCGACGTTGGCGAAGGCTGCGTCTCGGTCCGGCCCGAGCGGCATCGCCTCCGCAAGCCCGATGTCGGTGTCGATCGAGCCGTCGGCGAACCCTCCGAAGTTCTCGCTCCCGTCTGTGCCGAAGAGGGAAGCTAGGAACGCCCCGGGGTCGGTGTTGTCCGGCCCGATGCTCAGTAGGGCGAAGTCCCAGTTCGTGTTGGCGATGTCCGAGAAGATGTTGGTCGAGAACGTGGGTGCGACCGTGTCGTTCGGCAGGTCGTTCTGGATGAGGCCCGCGGCCGTCGACCCCTGCGGGGAGCTCATCTTGCGAAACAGTCCATTCAGGGCCAGGTTCGGGGGCGGAGCCCCGACGCCGGCGCACGGATCGGCAGGTCCCGAACCGGGGAACCCGGGCAGGATGAAGTCGTTCACCGGGACTGCGCCGAGTCCGCCGACCTGGGACGTGTAGTTGGCGCGGTCGGCCGCGATCGCGCATGCGACCTCCTGCCGCGTCGTCTTGTTGGCGAGTGGGTGGTCATGCTGCGTGTTGAAGACGATGAGCCCGACGAGCGGGGCGCTGTTCAGGAAGTACTGCTGGTGTCCCTGCGCCGCTGCCAGGCTGATTGCACCGTACGTGTCGTTCAGGGTCTGATCGAGCGCGACGTTCGGCGCGTAGTCGGCGTTCCCGGCCGCCACATCGCCGGCTGCCGTCGACATTCCGTACTTCCAGACGATCGTCCCGAGGTTGCGGATCCGGGAGCCGTGGTAGTTCGGGTTCTGCGACAGCGTCCACGAGCCGCCCGGCACGTTGCCGGAGGAGGCTGCCACGTCGTAGGGGCCGTCGGTCGGCATCGTGTCGGGCTGGACCGTGTCGATCGGCGTTCCCGGCGGGACCGGGCAGAACTGGAACTGCGCGAGCCGGTCGAGCAGGCTCGAGGTCGGCGTGCCCGAGAGCACGATCGTCAACTGGTTCCCGTTCGCGGTCGCCGACGCGATGTCGCTTACGAGCGCGTCGTTGCCGGCCGCGACGCCGACGGGTCCCTGGAGGCGGGCGATCGCGTCGACGAAGTTCTGCGCGGTCACCGGATCGCCGTTCGAGAACTCCAGGCCGCTCTTGATCGTGAACGTGTACGTCAGCCCGGAGATCGAGGTCGTCGCCGCCACGTCCGGCTGCGCCACCATGCCCGCGCTTCCGCTCGCATCCGGATAGGCGTAGAGCCCCTCGCACGTGATGAAGTGGATCGGGAGCGTGTTGTTGATGAAGCCCGGATCGGCCTGCGGGTCGAGCGACTTCCACGGAACCGAGTCCTCGACCGTGATCGTCTCGCCGGCTTCGTGGCTCGGGCTCGCACCGAGCGCGAGTACGAACGCCGCCGTGGCGAGCGCAAACAGCACCCCTCCCCGTTTCATTGCCTGCACCTCCGCAGTCGGTGAAACGCCTGCCGCGGGCCTGCCTCCGCGAACCCACCCCCTGTTCGTGCTTCGCAGCACGAACCGGCGGAGCTTAGGACGAGACCGGTTCGCTTTCAAGAGGGCCGGCGTCGTCGAGGGGTCGAGTGACCGTGCATCGGCCGGGCGGAATACCATCTCCGCCATGCGGCCGCTCATCGTGTCGATCGCCGTCGCGCTCGCCGCCGCCGCCGCCTTCGGCGCGTCGCCGGCGACCGCTGCTCCCGCGGCGAAGAAGACGCTCCACGTGGCGATCTCGGCCCAGAGCCATCACCCGAAGCTCGGGCATACGTGGACGTACTGGGTGCGCGTCACAGACGCCGCGACGGGCAAGCCGGTCGCGTGCC
>Ga0335069_10017427_pt1 | contig 10011 bp, 6 predicted proteins | sample Lox_Sample_11_FD_206714 | JGI IMG/M metagenome (GOLD analysis project Ga0335069, IMG submission 206714) | Soil microbial communities from Loxahatchee National Wildlife Refuge, Florida, United States - Lox_Sample_1.1 | ecosystem: Environmental > Terrestrial > Soil > Wetlands | place: USA: Florida...
CGAAACCCTACATCACCAGCAGCAACCTGATCATTTCGCGGCGCGACGACGATTCCGTGGGGTCGCTCGCGGACCTCAAGGGCAAGACCGTCGCGGTCGAGCAGGGCTACGCGATGGCGGAAGTGGTGCCGCGGGAAGTGCCGGGCGTGACCATGCTGGCCGTGCCCGATACCGAGGCCGCGCTGAGGGCCGTCTCCTCCGGCCGCGCCGATGCCTATGTGGGCGACATGATCGTCTCCACCTACCTGATCGAGCACCTCAACCTCGCCAATCTGAAGCTCCGCGGCGAAGCCGGATTTGCCACCAGCGACCTGCGCTTCGCGGTCCGCAAGGACTGGGCACCGCTGACCCAGTTGCTCGACAGTGCGATCGACACGATCAGCGATGCCGACCGGCAGCGGATCCGCGACCGCTGGCTCCCGCCGGTCGTCACCATCGACTGGTGGGGCATCTGGCTGAAGTACTGGCCGTTCCCGGCGGCCGTCCTCATCCTGCTGGCCTGGATGCTGGTGACCAACCGCCGGCTGCGACACCAGGTCGTCGAGCGCGAGAAGGCGGAGCAGGAGGCGCGCCGGCGCCGCAAGGAGCTGAAGGCGATCATGGATAACGCCCCGGCGCTGATCTATCAGAAGGATCTCGCCGGCCGATATCTCTTCGTGAACCGCCAGTGGAACACGGCCTTCGGCTTTGCCGAGGACGCCGCCGTCGGCAAGACCGACCGCGAGCTGTTCTCGCGGCAATCGGCCGACGACATCGAAGCCGCCGACCGCGAGGTGGTGGCGACCGGCCAGGTCCGGACCGCCGAGGAGCAGCTGCCCGAGGCGGACGGCATGCATACGGCCATCAGCGTCACCTTCCCGCTGTTCGACGAGGCGGCGCGCGCCTACGCGATCTGCGGCTTCTGCACCGACATCACGGAGAGGAAGCGCGCCGAGGAGAAATTCCGGCTGATCTTCGACAACACGCTCGACGCCTTCGTCCTGTTCGACCAGTCGGGTTTCATCGACTGCAATGACGCGGCGTTGAAACTGTTCGGCGTCCCTCAACGGGAGATGCTGCTGGGCGTGCAGCCGTCCGATGCGCGGATCACGCCGGCGACCCAGCCGGACGGCGCGGCGTCATCGGCGCTGCAGGAGAAGCACATGGCCGAGCTGGTCCGGACCGGCCGGCCGATCCGGTTCGACTGGGTGCACCGGAAGTGGGATACCGGCGCGCCGTTCCATTGCGAGGTCGCGCTGGTGATGCTGGAGATGGACGGGCGGCCGGTGGTCTTCGCCAACGTCCGCGACATCACGCCGCGCAAGCTGGCGGAGGAGGCGACGCTCCACGCCAAGCAGGCGGCCGAGGCGGCGACCCGCGCGAAGAGTGATTTCCTCGCCAACATGAGCCACGAGATCCGCACGCCGATGAATGCGATCCTCGGCATGTCGCACCTGGCGTCGAAGACCGATCTCGACCCGCGGCAGAGGGAGTACCTGAAGAAGATCCAGCAGGCCGGGCAGCACCTGCTCGGCATCATCAACGACGTCCTCGATTTCTCGAAGATCGAGGCCGGCAAGCTCACCACCGAGGAGATCGATTTCGAGCTCGAGAAGGTGATGGACAACGTCTCCACCCTGGTGGCCGAGAAGGCCGGCGCCAAGGGGCTGGAGCTGATCATCGACGTCGACCGCACGGTGCCGCGTGCCCTCAGAGGCGACCCGCTGCGCCTGGGGCAGATCCTGATCAACTACACCAACAACGCGGTCAAGTTCACCGAAAAGGGCGAGATCCACATCGCCGTCAAGCTGGCCGAAGAGACGGATGCCGGCGTCGTGCTCCGCTTCTCGGTCCGCGACACCGGGATCGGCATGACGCCGGAACAGTGCAGCCGCATGTTCCAGTCGTTCCAGCAGGCGGACAGCTCGACCACCCGGAAATACGGCGGCACCGGGCTCGGCCTCGCCATTTCCAAGCGCTTGGCCGAGCTGATGGGCGGCGCGGTCGGCGTCGAGAGCAAGCCGGGTGTCGGCAGCACATTCTGGTTCACGGCGCGGCTAGGCAGAGCCGCGGCACCGCGCCAATCCTTGGTTCCCACCCCGGATCTCCGCGACCTCAAGGTTCTGGTCGTGGACGACAATGCGAATGCGCGCCTGGTCCTGGCCGAAATGCTCGCCGAGATGACGTTCCGGCCGCTGCAAGCCGGCTCTGGCGCCGCCGCGGTCGATGCCGTGCGCAACGCGGCCGCCCTGGGAGAGCCGATCCGAGTCGTCTATCTCGACTGGCACATGCCGGGCATGGACGGCTTCGAGACCGCCGCGGCGATTCGCGCGCTCGGGCTCGATGCTCCGCCCCAGCTCGTGATGGTGACGGCACACGGACGGGAGGACGTGCTAAAGCGCGCCCCGGCCGCCGGCATCCAGGACGTGCTGATCAAGCCGGTGGCGCCCTCGCTGTTGTTCGACACCACGATCCGGCTCTTCAGCGCGGAGGTGCCGCACCTGGGCCATGATCGCGCGGCGGGTTCGGTCGCGCCCGCTTTGCCGCCGGCGCTGGTGGGCGCGCGTGTGCTCGTGGTCGAGGACAACGACTTCAACCAGGATGTTGCGACCGAGTTGCTGCAGGATGCCGGGCTGGAGGTCGAGCTTGCGGATAATGGCGCCGTCGCGCTGGAGAAGCTGCAGACGGCCCTGGACGGCCACTACGACCTCGTGCTCATGGACATGCAGATGCCGGTGATGGACGGCATCACTGCGACGCGGGAGCTCCGCCGGCTCGAGCGGTTTGCCGACCTGCCGGTCGTGGCCATGACGGCGAACGTCATGGCGGCGGAGCGGGAGAAATGCCTCGCAGCCGGCATGAACGACCACATCGCAAAGCCGATCGATCCCGCGCTGCTGTTCGAGACCCTCGCCCGCTGGCTGAAGCCGCGGGCGGCGCCGGCGCCGGCGCGGCCGCACATGCGACACGCCCCGGTGGAGGAGCCCGAGGGGTTCGATCCGGCCGGCCTCGGCATCGACGGGCTCGATGTCGAGCTCGGCTTGTCGCGCGTGCTCGGCAAGCGGCGCCTTTATCTCGATCTCCTGGCGCGCTTCGCCCGCGACCAGGTCAAGGTGCCGGTCGATCTCGAGGCGGCGCTCACGCGCGAGGACCTCGCGACCGCCGAACGCATCGCCCACACGGCGAAGGGCCTTGCCGGCAATATCGGCGCGACCCGGCTGCAGGAGCAGGCGGCGCTGCTGGAAGCCGCGATCCGGGATCGTCTGCCGCGGGCGAAGGTCGAAGCGCTCCTCGCGGTCTGGCGCGCGGGATTGCGCGGCCTCATCTCCGCGCTGTGGTCGTCGCTGCCGGACCAGTCGGCCCCGGCCGCCAACGGTGCCGGCCGCCATGCCGGGCGAGGGCAGGACCTGGTGCGCCGCCTCGCCGCGTTGCTCGGAGAGGACGACAGCGAGGCGGTCGATCTCCTGGATGCCGAGGCTGAGGCCTTGCGTGCCGCGCTCGGCGCCAGCGCATTCACGGCGGTCGCGGATGCCTCGCATGCCTACGACTTCGATACCGCGCTGCGCGAGCTGAAGCGTACCGCGGAAACTGTCAATCTTGCGCTTTGAAGGGAACCGGCCATGGCTGATGAGAAGACGACCGAAGCGCAACCGACGATCCTTGCCGTCGATGACACGCCCGGCAACCTCTCCCTGATCACCGGCCTGTTGAAGAGCCAGTACCGCGTCAAGGTGGCCAATTCCGGCGAGAAGGCGCTGCGGGCGGTGCATTCGGACATGCCGCCGGACCTCGTCCTCCTCGACATCATGATGCCGGACATGGACGGGATCGAGGTCTGCCGGCGCCTGAAGGCGGACCCGCGCACCAGGGACATCCCGGTGATCTTCCTCACCGCCATGGCCAAGAGCGACGACGAGCGGATCGGCCTCGAGGCCGGTGCGGTCGACTACATCACCAAGCCGATCAGCCCGCCGATCCTGCTGGCGCGGGTGAGGACCCACCTGCAACTGAAGGCCGGCGCCGATTTCCTGAAGGACAAGAACGCCTATTTGGAGAGCGAGGTCTATCGCCGCACCCGCGACATGCAGGCGATCCAGGACGTGACGATCCTGACCATGGCCTCGCTGGCGGAGACCCGCGACAACGAGACCGGCAACCACATCCGGCGAACCCAGCATTACATGAAGGCCCTGGCGATGAAGCTGCGCGATCATCCGCGCTTCGCCGGCTATTTCACCGACAGCACCATCGATCTCCTGTTCAAGTCGGCGCCGCTGCATGACATCGGCAAGGTCGGAATCCCGGACCGGATCCTGCTGAAGCCGGGCAAGCTGACGCCCGAGGAGTTCGAGATCATGAAGACGCATACCACGCTCGGCCGCGACGCGATCGAGCAGGCGGAGCGGCAATTGGGGACGCCGGTCGAGTTCCTGAAGTTCGCCAAGGAGATCGCCTATTCCCACCAGGAGAAGTGGGACGGTTCCGGCTATCCCGAGGGCCTCGCCGGCGATGCGATTCCGATCTCGGCGCGTCTGATGGCGGTTGCCGACGTCTACGACGCGCTGATCAGCCGGCGGGTCTACAAGCCGGCGTTCACCCATGAGGATGCGGTCACGATGATCGCCCAGGGGCGGGGCAAGCATTTCGATCCGGATATCGCCGATGCCTTCATGGAGCTCCGGGAGGAGTTCCGCGGCATCGCGCAGCGCTTCGCCGACAGCGACAGCGACATCGCACGCCAGGCCGACCGGCTCGAAGGCGCCGGCGTTGCCATGCCGGGTCCGGCCGCGGCGGCGCCGGCCCGCTAGGCCGCCCGTCGCCCGGATTGCTCCGGGCGACGGAAGCCTCCTCGATTACCGGTCGATGCCGATGTCGCGCCGCAGATGCGGCGAGAGATCGTTCGGCCGGATCGACTCGATCCTGAGGCGATAGCCCCAGAGAGCGTTGCCATGGCCGTTGCTGTGGCCAGGTGGCGACTGCCCGGGCCGCGATCTTCCGATCTGCCGCGGGTTCCTCTCGCGATCGCGTTTGACGCGGGTCGTCAAGCGGTCGAAGAGGGCGGGCGCTCCGGCGAACAGATTGGCGAGGCTGATGTAGAGCGTCATGATGTTCTCCATTGGGTTTGGCGTTGCCGGTCGGCCGATCGCGGTTGGAAATGGGCAAAGCTTACCCATCGTCGAACGACCCTGTTCAAGGCCGATCGGCGTTCCGGCGGTTTGTGAAATCCTTGAACTGATCCGAAGCGGCTGGCGCTTCAGCCCTGCGCTGCGTTGAATCCCTGGGACCGGCGGAAGATCGTGACCCGAGCGCACAGCGCAAAGCCGTGAGCGACCCGGGAGTCGAGACGGTGCAGCCCGACGCGGGCGGCGCTGTTCAAGCGATCTGGCTTAGTCCAAGGAGTTCCGCGAAGCGAAGGCCGCAGGCCTTCACCGGCATCGAATCGGGCTCAGCAGGAGCCCTGCATGGTGTGAGTCATCGACGTCCTCCTCCTTGGTTTGAGAGGCGGGCGCACCATAGCGAGTCGAGGCGGGAGCGTCAACCTGACGCGGCGTGATTTCGCTCACAGTTGAAGGCATCGCGCCGACTTCGCAACAGACTTGCGCGCGGGCTCAGTGCTTCTTTCGGAAAGTGTCGAGGGCGACGACGGTGGACTTGCCCGCGTCGGCGGCGTCGGGCGATTCCGATCCGCTCTCCGCCGACGTCGCTTTCGGCAGTGCCTTCGGCGCCTCGGTCTTCTCTGCCGTGGCCGACTTGTCGCCGGGTTGGAGCTCGACCTGCTGGTTCTTCAGCTCGAATTGCAGGCCGAATTTGACGGAGGGGTCGGTGAAGCTGACCAGCGCCTCGAACGGCACGTGCAGCCGCTCGTGCTTGCCGCTGAAGCTCAAGGTGACGGCGAACGCCTCCTCGGTGACCTCGAGGCCCCAGAACTGGTGCTGCAGGACGATGGTGATCTCGCGGGGAAACTGGGCCTTCAGGGCGGGCCCGATCGAGACGCCGGGATGGTCGGTCCGGAAGGTGATGTAGAAGTGGTGGTCTCCGGGCAGGCCCTTGGCGGCGACCTGCGCCAGCACCTCGCGCGCGACGCCGCGAAGCTGCCGCTCCACAATCCGGTCGTATCCCAGTTCGTCCTTCGCCATGGCGGTCCCGCCAACTCCCTTAGAACCGGATCGCGGGCCGTACCTCTTCTCGGGTTCGGGCCGCGGCGAACCGGGTATCAGTGGGGGGCCTTCTGTTGCCCGGCGCCCCCCGAACCGCGTTCTAAGTCAACAGCTTATAGCCCGCGAGGGCTATTAGGCCGCCAGACGAAGATCAGATGCAACGTTGTCGTTGGCATCTATTGAAATGGCCCGATAACGGCGGAACCATGCCGGGCGAAAGCGCTGCCTTTACCACGCGCGTCGATCCTGTTTCGCCCCCATAACGGCCCACCGAAGCGCCGGAATGGCGCCAAGGTGGGCGAAAACTGGTGGAGGCGCCGGGTACTGCCCCCGGGTCCGCAACGCTTATTCCACAGAGCGTTTATCGCCATAGTCGGTTGCCCGACAATCGTTAATATAGGCAAGGACGGCGCGGGAATCAAACCGGACGCTTTGCGGCAGCGGCCGGGATCGCGTAAGAGTTTCGCCCGTCCAATCCGCACGGAATCGCCCCGAATCATGCCGCTTTCACCCGAACAGCAAGCCGAGATCGACCGCCAGCGGGCGGAGACCGCCCCGACGCGCCGTCCGGTGGCGCCGGCCCTGGAGGAGGTGCTCTACCGGGCGATCCCGGTGCTGGACCATGGGTTCGTCCGGGTCATCGACTACATGGGCGAGGATTCCGCGGTGGTGCAGGCGGCGCGGGTCTCCTATGGCCGGGGCACCAAGAAGGTCAGCGAGGATAAGGGCCTCATCCACTACCTGATGCGGCATCGCCATTCGACGCCCTTCGAGATGTGCGAAATCAAGTTCCATGTGAAGCTGCCGATCTTCGTGGCGCGGCAGTGGATCCGCCACCGCACCGCCAATGTGAACGAGTATTCGGCGCGCTACTCGATCCTGGACCGCGAGTTCTATATCCCGGCGCCGGAGCAATTGGCGGCGCAGTCGATCGCCAACCGCCAGGGCCGCGGCGACGTGCTGACCGGGCCGGAGGCGGCGCGCGTGCTGGAGATCCTGAAGCAGGATTCGAGCACCGCCTACGACCACTATGCCGAGATGCTGAACGAGACCGAGACCGGCGAGCAGGTCGATGGCGGCAAGCAAGGCCTGGCGCGCGAGCTCGCGCGCATGAACCTCAGCCTCAACTTCTATACCCAATGGTATTGGAAGATCGACCTCTACAACTTCATGCACTTCCTCAGCCTGCGCGCCGACCCGCACGCGCAGTACGAGATCCGGGTCTATGCCGAGGCGATGCTGGACGTGCTCAGGAAATGGGTGCCGCTGACCGCCGAGGCCTTCGAGCAGCACCGCCTCCATGCGGTGACCCTCTCGAAGAACGCGCTCGACGCCGTGAAGCGCATGCTGCAGGGCGAAACTGTGACGCTGGAGACCAGCGGCCTCGGCAAGCGCGAATGGTCCGAGCTGCAGGCCGTGCTGAAGGGCGAGGGCTGAACGCTCCGACCTAGCTGCGGTGGATCGGGTCGATCCACTTCACATCTTCGGGCTTCTCCACCGGCTCGATGTCGAGATTGACGACGACGGATTCGCCGTCGCTCCGGACCAGCACGCATTCCAGGACCTCGTTGCGGGAGGCGTTGATCTCCTGGTGCGGCACGTAGGGCGGCACATAGATGAAGTCGCCGGGCCCCGCTTCGGCGGTGAACTCCAGGTGCTCGCCCCAGCGCATCCGCGCCTTGCCGCGGACCACGTAGATCACGCTCTCCAGGGCGCCGTGGTGGTGCGCGCCGGTCTTGGCGTTGGGATGGATCGCGACCGTGCCGGCCCAGATCTTCTGCGCGCCGGTGCGGGCGTAGTTGATCGCCGCCTTGCGGTCCATGCCCGGCGTCTGCGCGGTGTTGGCGTCGAGCGCATTGCCGGGAATGACCCTGACCCCATCATGCTTCCATTTGGGATCGTGGTCGTGCGTATGGTCGGCGGGCATGGCGCTCTCCCTACAGCGGCGGATTGGGAGGATAGACTGGGGCGGCGGCGGATTCCAACGCTGCATCGCGCCGAAGACTGGGCTAGAGTCGGGCCATGTTGAAGCCATTGCTCGCACGAAATCGTGATTATCATCCAAGCTACCGCGGTGGCCTCTGCAACCATCTCTCGATGGCCCTGATCGCGCTGGAACGAATGGGTGCCACGCCGGTGCGGCTGGAGCGGTACGCGCGAGACTACCTCACGGCGATGGAGCCGGCGCCTGAACCGGGCACCGCGATCGACGAGGTCAACTGGCGCGAACGCTTCGGCGATGAGGCCTCCTATGCAGATTATCTCGGATTCTTTCAGCGTGCGGTCGCCCGACGCGGCGCCCGCGCCACATTGCGCGCCTATCTGCCGGTCCTGGGCCCCGGTGTCGGTGCCGCCGCCTTCCATCCGCTGATCCGCACCGCCTTCGGCATCATCGCCGAGGACCGCGAGGAGATTGCGGTCGGCCTCGCTTACTGGGCATCGCGCTATCTGCCGCTGCCGGATCATCAACCCGACGGCGGAGAGGTCAACGCCACCTTTACGCCGACTGCCGATCCCGCAGCACTGCTGCGCCAGGCGCGCGAACAGGCCGCGCTCGCCTTCACGCCCGATCCCGACGCCTTGATCGACCGTCAGATGGCGGCCGCCGCCGCCAATCCGGCATTCCCGTCGCTCGCAGCGGCGCTCATGGTCGACGATCTCACCCTCGACCGCCTGCGCCAGGCGGCGGCGCATCTGTTCCTGGCGACGGACGACTTCAGCATCCTGCACGCGGTGACCGGCCTGCATGCCGCGCGCGTCCTCGGCGATTTCGCTGTCGACCGTCGCGCGTTTGCGACGGCGGTCTGGCGCGCCTTCCTGGCGCTCTATCTCTCGCTCGACCGTCCCCCGCTGCCGACCGTCGAGGCGATCGCGGCGGCCGCGAATGGCAGCGCACCGGACTGGAACGCGATCCTGCCGGCGGCCGTCGGCGCCGAGGATGAGCATGTGATCAAGCTGGTCTATGCCGCCTTCGCCGAGACGCGGGCCGGCGGCGGCCGGCTCTATCGTCATCTCGCCGCGCGCAAGGCCGGCCTGTTGCAGGCCGACCTGTTGCAGAGTGGGACGCCCGCTACTGAATCACGATCCGAGGCGCCGGTCGCAGCGGCTGGTCGTTGAGCGTGCGCCAGACCTGCTCGGCGACGATGCGGTAGGCCGCCGTATGCGGCGAGTCCGGCCGTGCGGCGACGATCGGCGTGCCGGCATCCGAGGTCTCGCGGATCTCGATGTCGAGCGGGATCTCGCCGAGGAACGGCGTGTCCAGCTTCTCCGCCTCGATCTTGGCGCCGCCATGGGCGAAGATGTCGGTGCGGCCGCCGCAATGCGGGCAGGTGAAGTAGCTCATGTTCTCGACGATGCCGAGGACCGGCACGTCCACCTTGCGGAACATGTTGAGGCCCTTGCGCGCGTCGATGAGGGCGATGTCCTGCGGCGTCGAGACGATGACCGCGCCGGAGAGCGGCACCGATTGCGCCATGGTGAGCTGCGCGTCGCCGGTGCCGGGCGGAAGATCGCAAACGAGGACGTCGAGCTGGCCCCAATCGACTTCCCGCAGGAGCTGGGTGATGGCGCTCATCACCATCGGCCCGCGCCAGATCATCGGTGTCTCCTCGGCAACCAGGAAGCCCATGGACATGATTTTCAGGCCGAATTTCTGCATCGGCGCCAGCTTTTTCTCCGGCGTCGCCTCAGGCTTGCCGGAGATGCCGAGCAGGCGTGGGATCGACGGCCCGTAGATGTCGGCGTCGAGCAGTCCGACCTTCAAGCCCTGGCCGGAAAGGGCAAGGGCGAGGTTGACCGCCGTCGTCGACTTGCCGACGCCGCCCTTGCCGCTGGCCACCGCGATGATGTGCTTGATCCCGGCAACCGGCGTGCG